>Ga0307505_10000336_pt1 | contig 54364 bp, 45 predicted proteins | sample 23_S_MG_FD_202183 | JGI IMG/M metagenome (GOLD analysis project Ga0307505, IMG submission 202183) | Soil microbial communities from Populus trichocarpa stands in riparian zone in the Pacific Northwest, United States - 23_S | ecosystem: Environmental > Terrestrial > Soil > Riparian zone > Trees...
GCCATCGCGACCGCCGGGCCTCCGGCACGTGTCATCCCGCCCCGTCGAGGGACCCCGTAGTTCGGTCCGATGACATCGCGACCGCCGCCCTCCGGGAAATGTCATCCCGAGCTTGTCGAGGGACCTCGAAGTTCAACAGGACGACATCGCGACCGCCGGGCCGTCGGCACGTGTCATCCCGCCCCGTCGAGGGACCCCGTAGTTCGGTCCGATGACATCGCGACCGCCGCCCTCCGGGAAATGTCATCCCGAGCCTGTCGAGGGACCTCGTAGTTCAACAGGACGACATCGCGACCGCCGCCCTCCGGGAAGTGCCTTCCCGAGCCTAGGATGACAAGGCTGGTGGGAAGACGCCCCGATGCGAACTCGCGACCGCAGCCCTCTAGGAAATGTCATCCCGAGCCTGTCGAGGGACCTCGTGGTTCGGTCGGATGACAGCCTCCACCGCCGGCCTCCGGGAAGTGTGGCACGCTCAGGATGACATGGTTGGTACGAAGTGGCGGTCCGATGAAATGCGAGATCCCCCTTCGACAGGCTCAGGGCAGGCTCTTCGACAGGCTCAGGGCAGGCTCTTCGACAAGCTCAGGATGACATGGCTGCTAGGATGCGCCCGCCGGCCTCCGGGAAATGTCATCCCGAGCCTGTCGAGGGACCTCGAAGTTCAACAGGACGCCATCGCGACCGCCGGGCCTCCGGCACGTGTCATCCCGCCCCGTCGAGGGACCCCGTAGTTCGGTCCGATGACATCGCGACCGCCGGCCTCCGGGAAATGTCATCCCGAGCCTGTCGAGGGACCTCGTGGTTCTCGTTTGCCGTCCACCGTCCGCCGTCCACCGGTCCACCGTCTACCGTCCACCGTCCCCCGCCCCTGTCCACCGTCCATCGTCAACGTCCACCGTCTACTGCCTACCGTCCACCGACAACAAAAACGGGCGCCCCCTCTCGCGAGGAGGCGCCCGTCGGGTTGCGAAGCCGGGCGCGGACCTAGAAGTCCATGTCGCCCATGCCGCCGCCCGGCATGCCGCCGGGGCCGCCGGCGTTGGCCTTCTCCGGCCTGTCGGCCACCACCGTCTCGGTGGTGAGCAGCAGGCCCGCCACGGAGGCGGCGTTCTCGAGCGCGGTGCGGGCGACCTTCGTCGGGTCGATCACGCCCTGCTCGATCATGTCGCCGTACTCCTCGGTGCGCGCGTTGAAGCCGAAGGCGCCCTTGCCGTCCTTGACCTTCTGGACGACGATGGAGCCCTCCAGGCCGGCGTTCTGGACGATCTGCCGGAGCGGTTCCTCGAGCGCGCGCCGGATGATCCGGACGCCGCTGAGCTGGTCGTCGTTCTCGGTCTCGACGGCGTCGAGGGCCGACAGCGCGCGGATGAACGCGACGCCGCCGCCGGCGACGATGCCCTCCTCGACGGCCGCGCGGGTCGCGTGGAGCGCGTCCTCGACGCGGGCCTTCTTCTCCTTCATCTCGATCTCCGTCGAGGCGCCGATCTTGAGCACCGCGACACCGCCGGACAGCTTGGCGAGGCGCTCCTGGAGCTTCTCGCGGTCGTAGTCCGACGTCGTGGTCTCGACCTGGGCCTTGATCTGGGCGACGCGCGCCTTGATCGCATCGGACTCACCCTTGCCGCCGATGACCGTCGTGTTGTCCTTGTCGATCACGACGCGCTCGGCGCGGCCGAGGTAGTCGAGCGTCGCGTTCTCCAGGCGGTAGCCCTGCTCCTCGGAGACGACCGTGCCGCCGGTGAGGACCCCGATGTCCTCGAGCATCGCCTTGCGGCGGTCGCCGAAGCCAGGGGCCTTGACGGCCGCCACGCGGAGCGTGCCGCGGAGCTTGTTCACGACGAGCGTCGCGAGGGCCTCGCCCTCGATGTCCTCGGCCACGATCAGGAGCGGCGAGCCCATCTGCGCGATCTTCTCGAGGATCGGCAGAAGGTCCTTCATCGCGCTGATCTTCTTGTCGTGGATCAGGATGTAGGCGTCCTCGAGGACTGTCTCCATCTTGTCCGGGTTGGTGACGAAGTAAGGCGAGAGGTAGCCGCGGTCGAACTGCATGCCCTCCACGACGTCGAGCGTCGTATCGGTGCCCTTGGCCTCCTCGACCGTGATCACGCCGTCCTTGCCGACCTTCTCCATCGCGTCGGCGATGAGCTCGCCGATCTCGTTGTCGTTGTTGGCGGAGATCGAGCCCACCTGGGCGATCTCGTTCTTGCCACCGACCTCACGCGAGAGGTTCTTCAGCTCGGCCACGACGGCCGTCACGGCCTTGTCGATGCCGCGCTTGAGGTCCATCGGGTTGGCGCCGGAGGTCACGTTCCGCAGGCCGGCCTGCACGATGGCCTGCGCGAGGACGGTCGCCGTGGTGGTGCCGTCGCCGGCCACGTCGGAGGTCTTGGAGGCGACCTCCTTGAGCATCTGCGCTCCGACGTTGGCAATCTTGTCCTCGAGCTCGATCTCCTTGGCGACCGTTACACCGTCCTTGGTGATGGTCGGCGGGCCGAACTTCTTCTCGATGATGACGTTGCGGCCCTTGGGGCCGAGGGTCACCTTGACGGCGTTCGCGAGAGCATCGACGCCGGCCTTGAGCTGGTCGCGGGCCTCTGAGTCGAAAATGATCTGCTTGGGCATTGGTGTGTGGCTCTGGTTCAGATTGGAGGCGGAGTGGCAGTTGTTGGTGTTTCGTATTACGTGTTACGTGTTAATGCACCACTTGCGTGTATTCAACACGCAACACGCGAGGCAAACACCCCAACCTGCTTACTCGTTGACGATCCCGAGGATGTCGCTCTCGCGCATGATCATCACCTCCTCGTCGCCGAGGGTGATCTCGGTGCCGGCGTACTTGCCGTAAAGGACGGTGTCGCCCTCCTTGACGGACATGTCGACCTTCGTCCCGTTCTCGACCTTTCCAGGGCCGACGGCGACGACGGTGCCCTTCTGGGGCTTCTCCTTTGCTGTGTCGGGGATGAAGAGTCCGCCGGCGGTCTTCTCGTCGGCCTCCTGGGGACGGACGACCACGCGGTCGCCAATCGGCTTGATCGAAACTGCCATGTTGGTCAGCTCATGCTAGAGTGAAGGGGAGCCAGTCTAGCACTCGCCCGGGCCGAGTGCCAGCCGTACAACCTTCACGCCGGCACCCGGATCCCGAAGGATTGGTTAATAGACGCGCGCCCCGTTACCCGATGCCGACGCTCCTCCCCGGTCGCCGCGCGGCCGTCACCGCATTCGCCGTCGCGCTGCCGCTGCTCGCGGCGGCCGCGCCGGCGCTCCCGGAGCCGGCGCGCGGGGTACTGATGGCCCTCTTCGACCCGCTCTGCCACCAGCTGCCGGAGCGGTCGTTCGCCGTCGCCGGCGTGGCGATGGCCCTCTGCCAGCGCTGCTTCGGCGTGGCCGCCGGTGTCGCGGGCGGCGCCGTCCTCGCCCCGCGCCTCGCGCCGCTCGTCGACCCCTCCGGCGGCCGCGGCCTGCCGGCGCTGGCCCTCGCCGCACTACCCATGGTGGCCGACTGGGCCCTCCACGCCGCCGGCCTGTGGGTGAACTCGCCCGCGAGCCGCTTCGCCACCGGCGCCGCGTTCGGCATCGTCGCCGGCGCCATCCTGGTGCTCGCCGCGGCGCGGCCGGCGGTGAGTGCCGGCGGTGGGTGAAGACAGAGGAGGACGGAGGACAGAGGACAGAGGCCGTAGTGCGAACACCTCACGGTCCTCCGTCTTCCGTCCTAGTCCTCCTCCCATCGCACCGGCCGCAGCGATCCGAACCGCGAGGTCCTTCGACTTCGCTCAGGATGACATTGCGCTGGGCTTGCTCCGGTGTTTCACCGTCCACCGCCTCTTGCCCACTGTCCTCCGGCTGCTGACTACTGCCTACTGCCTACAACGAGCCACCGCCACCCGTCCTCCGTCCTCCGTCTTCCGTCCTAGTCCTCCTCCCATCGCAGCGGCCGCAGCGATCCGAACCGCGAGGTCCTTCGACTTCGCTCAGGATGACATTGCGCTGGGCTTGCTCCGGTGTCCCACCGTCCACCGCCTCTTGCCCACTGTCCTCCGGCTGCTGACTACTGCCTACTGCCTACTGCCTACTGCCTACTGCCTACAACGAGCCCCAGGCCCCAGCCACCCCTACTCCCTCACCACCCTCACCGTGGCGATGCGCTCGCCGGCCTGCAGGCGGACGACGTACACGCCGGCGCGGAGGCCGTTGCCGCGGAGGGCCACGGTGTGCGAGCCGGCGCTGCGCGCGCCCTCGTCGATCGTCGCGACCTCGCGGCCGAGGACGTCGAAGAGCGAGAGGCGCACGTCCGCCGGCGCGTCGAGGGTGTAGCCGAGCAGGGTGGTCGCTGTGAACGGGTTCGGCGCGGCGGCATGGAGCGCGAAGCTCGACGCCGGCCCACCCTCGGTGGCGACGCCCGAGCGCTGGATGGTCAGCGAGAAACGCCCGTCGCCGCCGGCGCTCAGGATCGACGGCACCCCCGGCTCCGTCAGCACGGCCGTCGGGCCGGTTGTGAACGTGTACGACGACTGCGCCCTCATGTCCACCGACGTGCTCGTCTCGTTGTCGAACAACGTCAGCGACACGTCGCCCGGCATGTCGGCCACGTCGGGCCAGGTCATCGAGACCGTCGCCGTCGTGGGGATCGAGCCGGTCACCGCGGCCGCATCGAGAGTCAGCACGGAGGCCGTGCCCTCGGTGGGCATCGGGCGGGCATCGATCGCCGCGCGGACCTCGCCTGACAGCGGACGTGACGCCAGCAGCAGGTAATCGGGGCTGAGGGGTACGAACGCGTACGCGTCCCGCAGCTCGAAGTCCTCGCTTGCGGCGGGGTCAAACGCGATGAACGACTCCGTCGAGAGGTCCGAGCCACCGACGTTGCCGGCCAGGCGCAAGGTCAGCGCCGTCGCATCGGGTGTCGTCGGTATGCCGTTGGTCACCCGAGCCGAGGTGGGAACCGCCAGCACGGGGCCGGCCGCGTGGGCCTTGGCCCAGAAACCGTTGCCCACGGGGATGAGCCCGCCCGGCAGGTTACCCACGGCGCCGTTCCACACCCGGAACTGCCCTCCGCCGAACGTCGCGTCGTAGACGTACACGTTGTCCGTCACGTTGGCGCGCGTCACTTCCGACCAGTCGATCGGGTCGGGGTAGGGGTTGCCGACGAGGTTCCATCCGTCGACGTGCGGCAGGGCCACCGACGACGGCGTCCAGGTGGTCGGCAGGCCGACCGGACCGGCAGGCGCGCCGCCGGGCGACGTCAGCGTTTTCGGGAAGCCCTCCGGCGTGCCGTCCTGGTCCTCGTCGGAGTAGACGTACACCAGGTACCCGCGGCCATCGCCCATGGCGGCGGACTGGCTCGCCGGTGCGGTGTTGCCGTCGACCGGCCCGTCGGCAGGCTCGTGGTAGAAGAACACGTTCGGGTCGGGCGCGGCCGGCGCGTCGCTACCGGGGAAGCCCTGCGTCCAAAGCGTGCCGAGCACGTCGTCGAGGGACGCGCCGGCGGTGGGCGCCGCGAGAAGGCGCCAGCCCTCCTCACCGTCGAGGACGAACTGCGCGTCGCCCATGTCCAGAACGACGTTCTCCATGAAGCGGTTGTTGCCGTCGAAGTCGCCGGACACGAAGGCGATGAGCACCTCGTCGTCGGGCTGGCCGGCGGCCGGCGCCCACGGTGTGAGCGACACGCTACGGCTCTGCCAGTGGGAGGCAGCGCTCGGCTGGTAGGAAGTGTTCTGCGCCGGCTGCGTGGCGAGCTCCTCGTCGGTCCACTCTCGGGCCGTATGCCAGGTAGCGCCGTCATCCGTCGAGACGCGCACCGAGAACGGCTGCGGCCGGCCGGTGCGGGGCGCGTAGGCGAAGTCGAACGACAGTTCCAGGCGGCCTACCGGCGGGACTGTGATGGGCGGTGCCAGGAGGACGTACTCGGTACCCGGGATGCGGAAGTCGAAGTGGCGTACTGCGGCGACACGCGAGGGCGTGCCGTCGGGGCCGACCACGGCCTGTCGGATGACCCAGTTGCGGACGTAGCCATTCGCGTTGGTGCGATCCCACGCCCACGCATCCTCGGGCGCCTCCCAGTCGACGTCGATGCCCGCCACTGCGTCGACAATGGAGAAACCGACGGAGAGGGTGTCGTTCTCGGGCTGGGCGTCGAGCGTGCCGCCGGCCAGCGTCGAGGCGAGGTGCAGGCGATAGGGCCCCGGCGCCAGCGCGATCGGCGAGAGGGTCACGTCGGCGGTGCCCTGGTGAGCCAGCGCCCCCGACCACGGGGCCGTTCCGGACGACACGACTACCGCGCCCTGCCTGATTTCCCAGGCGATCTGGGCGGCGGCCAGCGTTGCCGTTCCGAGGTTGCGGATGACGAGCTCCGGGGTCACGGGGCCAGTTCCGTTCCTGCCGGCGAACGGGCTGGTGATCTCGTCTATCTGGACGTCGTTGGCTTCGGCACTCTCACCCAGGTCGGGCTTGAGGGCGAGGATCTGTGCCGACGTGCGCGTCCCCTGTCCGGGCGTGAACTCGAACATGCACGCGTCGTCGGTGTAGTCCATGAAGTTGCGGATCGGGTCGCGCCCGATGTCCGTCGGACACGTGTCGCGCGTCTGCGGGCAGCCGAAGGCCTCGCTCCCCTCCGGGTTGGTGTCCGCAACGCCGTCGCCTGCGCCGCAGCCCCCGCTGAATGTGTGGGCCAGCCCCAGGTTGTGGCCAACCTCATGGACCGCCGTGTAGCCGAGGTTGTACGGAGCTGCCGTTCCGCCCGGTACCGAGGTGTAGAGGTTGTGGGACGCCCACTGCGCTCCGGGCGTACCCGGGCCGTACGCGTAGCCCAGCAGGCCGGCGCCGGGGTTGCGGAGGTACAGGTTGAGCACCTGCGTCGGGCGGATGGATAGCGCGTTCACCATCGCGAGTTCCGTGGCGCCGCCCTGCGTAAAGTGCCACGAGTCGTTCAGCGTCGTATCGAGGGCGAACAGGTAGAACTCGAAGGGTGTCCCCTGGTAGGATGTGTTCATAGCCGCGATCTGCGCGACAACCTGCGAGAAGGGGACAATCCCCACGCCGTTGGTCTGCGCGACGATGTGAACGGCCACGGGGACTACCCACCGCCGGCTAGTTCCCCCCTCGAACAGCAGGCGTGCTACGGCGTCGTCTGCTACAGCGCGCTCCTCGGCGGTCGGGTCGGGTGTCGCACACCGGACGACTTCGTCGCCGTTGGCCAGGGTGACCAGGCTGCCGGAGCGGACGTCGATGGAGCTGAGCGGGTTCTGCGCCGCTGCGGGTGCGAACAGCGCGACGCAAAGCGCCGCAGCCGGCACGAACCGGCGAAAGTGGGTAGCGAACACGGCAGGTCGGGCGGGATCGTTGGGAATCGTGGAACATAGTGCACCACGTACCCGGCCGGGGACCGCTATCCGCAGAAACCACCTGCCGGCGCCAGCGCGCCGGCGCCGCTTAGCGCCGTGAGCGCGGCGGACCGAGAACGTCCTTCAGCAGGATCGCCTCTCGAGCGGTGGCGACCTCGCGCAAGCGCCGGGCCAGCGGATGCTGGAGCCGCGGCGGCGGCCCGTCGGAGAGCATCCGCTCGAGGTCGGCCTTCTCCGACAGGGGGTGCGTCTCGTGGAACTCCGTCTCCTGGAACGGTTCGCCCAGGCCGCCGATAAACCTGAAGTCGTCGGTCGCGGGGGTGAGTGCGGCGGCCGGAGCCGGTGGCCGGAGGGCCGGTGGTGCGAGCGCGGGCGCGACGCGGGTGTTCTGCGCTTCGGCTGCCTGCTCCAGCCGGCGCACCAGCTCCTCGAAGCCCGAGAGGCCGGCGCTCGGCGGAGCCGGCGCGGCCTGGCCGGGTTGCGGCGGCCTGCCCGGCGCGTTACGCCGGCGGCCGGCTCCGCGGATGGCGCGCGCGATGATCCAGAAGAAGATCAGCGCGGGGAGGAAATCGAGCAGGTTCTCCATCGTGCGAGAAAGTACGCGCCGGCCGCGCCGCAACACCCCTTCGCATGGCGAACGTAGGCGCGGCTCCCATCGCCAGTTCCATGCACATCTCGACCGCACCGCTCGACGGCGCCTCGCTGGTAACCATCGACGGCGAGTTCCTCGGAGCGCTGGGCGGGCCGGCGCTGCGGGAAACGGTTGACACGCTCATCAACGAGAGGCGCTACCGCGTCGTGCTCGACCTCCGCCACTGCGCGCTGATGGACTCCGCTGGCCTGGGCGTGCTCATCGAGTCCGCGACGGCCCTCCGCGATAGGGGCGGCGACCTGCGCGTGGCGGTCCGCGAGGGGCGCCTGCGCCGGCTGTTCACGATGACCGGCCTGCTCGGCCGCGTGTTCGCCGTCTACCCGACGGTCGAGGATGCGGTGGATGGATGGGACGTGGGATCGGGCGATTGAGCGATGGCGCGATTAATCGACTGAAAGGATCCGGGGTCGGCAGGTCGAACGTGCGTTCCAGTTCACTGGCCGTTGAATCGCTGAATCGCCGACTTACCTCATACCGGCCGCCTCAATGACCTTCCGCGTCGCGCGCGGCATCGCGAGTGCGGCGAGTTCGGAGACGGCGACCCAGCGAAGGGGCAGCGGACCCCGCGCGGCGGCGCCGGCGCGCGCCGTGCAGTGGAACGCGTGGATGTCGACGCGGAGGTGACTGTAGGCGTGGCGTACGCGTGCGGCCTCCGCACCGACCTCGACCGCAACGCCCACCTCCTCCGCGAACTCGCGTCGGCACGCGTCGGCGGGCGTCTCGCCGGGCTCGACCTTCCCGCCGGGGAACTCCCACAGTCCGCCGAGCATCGCCTCCGGCGGCCGGCGCTGCACGAGGACGCGGCCGGCGTCGTCGGGAAGTATGCCAACGGCGACCTCGACCTGCGGTACGGCGCGGGCCGGCGACGCCTCCGGCCATTCCTCGGGCCGACCCGACTCCGCGGCTTCGCAGACGTCGGCCAGCGGACAGGCGGAGCAAGACGGCGCGCGTGGCGTGCACACGATCGCGCCCAGTTCCATCAGCGCCTCATTGTGCCGCCCCGGGTTCTGGCGGTCCAGCAGGGCGTCGGCCTGGCGCTGGAGTTCGCGTCGCGTTGAGTACGCCCGGATATCGCCGGGGGTCGCGAACACTCGCGCGAGGACCCTCATCACATTGCCGTCGAGCGCCGCGAGGGGTCGGCCGTGTGCCAGGGAGAGGACGGCCGCGGCGGTGTAGGCGCCGACGCCGGGTAGGTCGCGGAAGGCGTGGTCGTCGGGCACTCGGCCACCGTGTCGCTCCGCGACAGCGCCGGCCGCGCGGTGGAGGTTGCGCGCACGGGCGTAGTACCCGAGGCCCTCCCAGGCCTTCAGAACGTCGTCGAGCGGAGCGTCGGCGAGATCGGTGAGCGTCGGAAAGCGTTCAACGAACCGGTCGAAGTAGGGCCGGGCCTGCTCGGCACGGGTCTGTTGCAGCATCACTTCCGAGACCCACACGCGGTACGGATCGCGCGCGCCGGCCTCGGCCACGCGCCAGGGGAGGGGTCTCTGCGCGTGCTCGAACCAGTCCGGCAGCGCGCGGTGGAACGCCTCCAGGTGACGCGGGGAGACGCCCGCCGGCGTCGAATCGCCCTGCGCCGCCTCAGCCACCGACGGGCGCTACACGGACCATCAGCACGAGCGTGTCGGGCTCGACGCCGGGTGCGACGCGCCTCACCAGCACGGGCATCGCACCGGACTCTGAAGGAAGCGTGCGCCAGTAGAACGCGCGGTCCACCAGCCAGCTGAGCGCCGGCCCGCGGACCAGGCGATAGCTCGCCGGCTGGCCCTGGTGGCGCGCCGGCAGGGTGGCGAGGAGCGGTTCGCCTGCGCGCACCTGGAGGTGCAGCGTGTCGGCCACGGTCGCGGCCCGTGACGCGCTAGCTTCGACATACGGCGTAGCAATTGCGCCGCAGAGCACCGCGGCGGTACCCAGGCAGGCTCCGATGACCAGCGTCCGCATGGCGTCGAAGATACGGTTCGGTATCGCGGCGGGCGGCCGGCGCACGGCGCTACTGGCCGCCTGCGCGTGCGCGCTGTCGGCGCTGGCGGCGCCGGCGCCGCTGGCGCAGCCGTCCGACCTCGCGCCCTGGCGCCTCGTCGCAGGCGGGGAGCCTGTCGCGTGGAACGCACCGCGTACGGGCGATTCGGAGGTCGCGGCGGGTGCTGCGCTGGCGCACCTGCAGCGCGGCGGGTTCCTGCTGGCGCGGGTGGACTCGGTACGCGGCCGCACGCTGTACGCGGCGCGAGGGCCGCGAGCGGTCGTCGCCGAGGTCCGGCTAGAAGGCGCGGCGCGGCTCGCGCCGGCGCTGGTCCGCGAGATCCTTGCCGTCCGTGAGGGGCGCCGGCTCCGCGCCGGCGCGCTCGACAGCTCGCTGGTCACGCTCTTGCAGCGTTACGCGCGCGCCGGCCGCCCGGCCGCGCGCGCCACGTGGGAGGTGGACGTCTCGCCCGACGGCCGCGCCGGCGTGCTCGTACGCATCGACGAGGGAGGGGCGGTGCGGCTCGCAGGCGTCGAGCTGGTAGGTGCCACTCGGACGCGGAACGGCTTCGCTGCGCGGGCCGCGGGAGTCGAATCCGGCTCGGAGCTCGTGAGCTTCGAGCCGGAGACTGTTCGGCGTGACCTGCTGGCGACCGGGGTTTTCACGTCCGTTGGTGAGCCGCGCATCGTCGTAGCCGATGGGATAGCTACGATCCGCGTCCCGGTAACGGAGGCGCCACCCGGGGCGTTCGACCTCCTACTCGGATATCTGCCGTCGGGCGCGGCCGACGGCGGCGGCGCTGTGGTCGGCAGCGGTCGGCTGGAGGTACGCAACCTGTTCGGCGGCGGTCGGACCATACGGCTGGCGCTCGTGCGGGATCCCGGCCTTACGGCGTCGGTCGATCTACGCGTGTCGGACCCATACCTGCTGGGCCTGCCGCTGAGAATCGATGGACGTTTCGAGGGATACGGGAGGGACTCAACGTTCTCGCGCCAGCGCTACCGCGGGGAGGCGGGCTACCGCGTTGCGCCGGGGCTGGAGCTCACCGCCGGCGTTGTCCGCGAGTCGGTCCAGCCCGGATCGTTCGGCGCGCGGCCGGCGCCAGGTGACTCGTCGGGGCGGCCGCGCATCGCACAGGCCGACGCCGCGTTCGCCGGATTCGGCCTGCGCTACGCGCGGGTCGACGCTCCACTCGCGCCCCGGCGCGGGCTTCTCGTCGAGGTGTTCGCCGAGCGCGGCCGGCGCCGGCGCAGCCTGCCCGACTCCGTCGCGGCCGACGCTTCCGTCGTGCAGCAGCGCCTCGAGGCCACCGTGCGCGCGTTCGTGCCCACGCTGCGCCGGCAGAGCGTCGTCTTCGGCTTCGACGCGCGCGTGATCCTCGGCGGCCGGGCCGACGCCGGCGGCTACGACGAGGGCGACCTCTTCCGCATCGGCGGCGCGTCGTCGCTCCGCGGGTACGACGAGGACGCGTTCGCCGGCGACGCCGTGGGCCGCGCGCTCGCCGAGTACCGCTACGCGATCGACGCCGAGAGCTTCGCGTTCACGTTCGTCGACGTCGGCTACGTCCGCCGCCCGGTGACGCCGGACGCGCCGGCGCAGGACGACGTGAAGCCCGGGTACGGCTTCGGCGTTCAGTACCGCACGCCCCTCGGCGTGGCCACGCTCAGCTACGCCCTCAACCCCGACCTGGGCGCCGCGTCCGGCAATGTTCACGTGGGGTTGGCTTTTGGGTTATGATGATATATGGTATATATGGTATATGGTAAATGGTATATCGTATACGAGATCCTTCGACAGTCTCAGGATGACAAGGCCTGGAAGCCTGGCGCCTGCAAGATGCGAATTCGGGATGTTGTAGAATATGGACCATTCGCCATTCACCATTCACCACCAATCCACCCATGCCCGAATCCCTGATCTCCCGCGAGACCGTCTTTGCGGGCGTCCTGTTGACGGTTCATCGCGACATCGTCGGGGTGCAGGACGGGACGAACACCATCCGCGAGTGGGTGGAGCACCCCGGCGCGGCCGCGGTGGTGCCGATGTTCGACGACGGGAGCGTGCTGCTCGTGCGCCAGCACCGGTATGCGACGGGCCGACGCTTCCTGGAGGTCCCCGCGGGGAAGCTCGACTCCGGCGAGGCGCCTGCCGACGCGGCCGCGCGGGAGCTTGAGGAGGAGACGGGCTGGCGCGCCGGCCGGCTCGACGCCATCGGGGCTGTGTACCCGTGCATCGGATACAGCGACGAGGTGATCCACCTGTTCGTCGGGACGGAGCTCAGCGAGGGAGCAGCCGTTGCGGGGCCGGACGAGCAGCTGGAAATCGTGCGAATGCCTTTCGCGGACGCCCTGGCGCAGGTCCGGTCTGGCGAGATCGACGACGCGAAGACGGTGGCCGCGCTGGTTAGGGCGGAGGCGCTGGTTGCCGGGCACCGGGCGCTGGGCAGTAGGCAGTAGAGTCACATGGGAGGTCGGCATGTGCTCACGGCGCACAACCCTCATCCGCCCACACTTCACGCCTACGCGGCCGGCGTCGGACCTAGCTTCCGGCCTCACCGCCCGCGACCGCATGTTCTGGTTCCTGATCGTCCTCATCTGCATCGACGCGCTGTTGCTGTCGGTCGCCGTGCTTCTTCAGAGCGGCAAGGGCGGAGGGCTCGCCGGCGTAGCGGCCGGGGGCCAGACGCAGCAGATCCTGGGCGCGCGGCAGGCGCCGGACTTCCTCGAGAAGGCCTCCTGGACGTTGGGCGGGCTGTTCATCTTCCTCAGCATGATCGCGTCGTTCTTCGCCGGCGGGAGCCGCGAGAGCGTTCTGCAGAGCCGCGAGCCGGTCAGCGCGCCCGTCACCGCGCCGGCGCTGCCTGCGCCGACCGAGGGCCTCGCGCCGGCTCCGGCAACTCCCGCGCCGGCGCCCGCTCCGTCGGCCGAGCCGCCCGTTGCGGAGTAGCGTTTCGCAGTAGGCGGTGGGCAGGTAGGCAGTAGGCAGTAGGCAGGAGGCAGGGTAGACATGTAGGCAGGTAGGCAGTAGGCCGACTGCGAACCGCCAACCGCCAGCCGCAAACCGCATTTCGCCTTTTCCCCGCCAACGGGGCGCCCGAAGCACCCTACCTTTCCTGGCGCGTCGGCCGGACCGCCGCTCCGGGAAACCGGGGAGGAAAGTCCGAACACCGAAGGGCACCGTGCTTCCTAACCGGAAGGCGCGTCGGCCGGGGGGGACCGCGAGGTCCGTGGCCCCGGGGGGCGCGACAGCAAGTGCAACAGAAAGCAGACCAGCCGATGGTCCCGCCCTGGCGGGACACAGGTGATGGGTGAAATGGTGGGGTAAGAGCCCACCGGCGTCCCCGGCGACGGGGGCGGCCAGGCAAACCTCACGGGGTGCAAGGCCACGCAGTCCCGCTCCCTTCGGGGGCCCGCTGCCCGCGGGCCGCTTCGGCGGGCGGGGCGGGTAGGCCGCTAGAGGCCGCCGGCGACGGCGGTCCCAGATAGATGGCGGTCACGCCCCCGCGGCCCGGCGACGGCCGCGCGGGCGCACAGGATTCGGCTTACAGGCCGACAGCGCGTCGCCCCACGCCGCCCTCCGGGTCACTCCGGGGGGCGGCTCCGTTTTGTTGACGCGTGAACGCTATCTGCGGAGACGACGCCGCGGTGCTCGCCAGGCGGTCGCATGGCGACGCACGAGAACGCAAGATCTCGGGAACCACTCCCAGAGGTCACAGGCGGCCCCCAGCGCTAGCGGCGCATGAGAACGGGCCCGACGCCCCGAACCACCCTTGGGCCGCTTCGCGCGCAGTCGAGGCCGGTGGCGGGAACGTGATTGGTGGTGAGGTTCGGACGCCGGCACGCCGCAATCACCCTCGACCCCTCACGGCAGCCCGCCCAACCCACCTACTCCTTCCCGGCCTCCTCCACTACCTCCTTGAACAGGAGCTCGTCCACCAGGATGCGGCCGTCGTGCTCGCTCGCGATGACGCGGTCGCGCTGGCGGACCTCCATCTGGCGCTGCGGGGGCACGGCGTAGCCGGCGGCCGCGCCGCGCGAGTCGATGGCTACCACGGCGCGTCCGTCGCGGACGCGACCGCGGAGGCGCTCGTACGCCCGCAGGAAGCGGTGCTCCAGGGCCTCCGTCGCGGTGGCGCGCCGGCCCATCAGGGCCTCCTGCTCCGAGCGAGTGTCCTGGACGACGGTGTCCAGCTCGGCCCGCTTCTCCTTCAGGATCTCGTCCAGTTCCGTGAGCCTCTCCCGCGCCTCTTCGACGGCGCCCTCGTTGCCCTGGTCACGCATCGTCAGAGCCTCGATCTCCTCCTGCGAGGCCTGGATGCGCGCGCGCTGCGACTCGATCTCCTTTGTCAGCGCGTCGTACTCGCGGTTGTTCCTGACCTGGAGCTGCTGCTCCTCGTAGCGCTTGATCAAGCCCTCGCTCTCCGTGATGTCGAGGCCCAGCTTCCGCCGCTGGACATCGCCCTCCTTGGCCTCGCGGCCGACGTTCTCGATGCGGGTCTCCAGGCCCTCCTTCTCGTCCTCCAGGTCCCGGATCTCGTCCGGCAGGTCACCCTGGAGCTTCGTTAGTTGGTCGACTCGGCTGTCGAAGTACTGGAGGCGGACCAGCGCGCGGAGCTGGACTTCGATGCTGGCGGTCTCGATCGCGGTCATTCAGTTGGGTCGGGGCGAGATGCGAAAGAAAACGCACGCGCCGGCCCTCGCGTTCGCGCGAGGCGTGGAATTTCTGCACGGAATGGATTGGCGGCCCCGCGACGGGTGATTGGGTGAGGGTGACTCAGCGATTGAGCGATTGAGCGATTGACGGGAGCGCCCCCGCGAACCGCAAACCGCCGACCGCGAACCCGCCACCCGCCAACCACTAACCCGCCGCCCGAACCCACGTCCGCACCGGCGACGTCCTCACGCCGGTCCGCCTCACGTCCACCTCCGGGAAGCGCCGGAGGAGGAAGTCCGCGATCAGCTCCTCGGTATGCGCCTCGGTCTCGTAGTGGCCGGCGTCGACGAGCGCGAGCGCCGGCGCGCCGGTCGGCGTGAGGGCGTCGAAGAAGCGGTGGTAGGTGACGTCGGCGGTGACGAACGCGTCGGCGCCGGCCGCGCGGGCGCGGGGTAGGAGGTCCGCGCCGGCGCCGCCGCATACGGCCGCGCGGCGGACGGGCATCGCGGGGTCGCCGGCGTAGCGCAGCGCCTCGCAGCCGAGGGCGCGGGCGACGCGGGCGAGGAATGCCGACAGCGGCTCCGGCGCCTCGAGTTCGCCCACGGCGCCGAAGCCGGCGCGCGCGTTGGCCTGCTCGACGGGGTAGACGTCGTGCGCGACCTCCTCGTACGGGTGTGCCGACCGCATCGCCGCCAGCACGCCCGGCACGTCCCATAGCTGCACGAGCACTTCGAGCCTTACCTCGGCTACGGCCTCTTCTACCCCTTGCTCCCCGATGAAGGGACGGGTACCCGGTCCCGGCGTGAACCGGCCGACGCCCTCGGACTCGAACGCGCAGGCCGTGTAGTCCCCGACGTTTCCCGCGCCGGCGCCGGCCATCGCGGTGTGCAGTTCCCGCGCGTGCGTGCCGGGGACGAAGACGACGACCTTCCGGAGCCGGCCCTCCGCCGGCGCGAGGACGCGCACGTCGCGCAGGCCGAGGCGCTCCGCGAGCGCGACGGAGACGCCGTCCGGCGCGGCGTCGAGGTTGGTGTGGACGGCCGCGTACGCGACGCCGGCGCGGGCGAGTGCGAGGGCGGCGTAGCCCGTGGCCGTGTCCGGCGTTAGCCGCTCGAGGGGGCGGAAGAGCAGCGGGTGGTGCGTCACGACAAGGTGCGCGCCGGCGCCGACGGCCTCGTCGACCACCGCCGGCGTGAGGTCGAGCGCGACGAGGATCCGTTCCACGCCGGCGTCGGCGTCGCCCACCTGGAGGCCGACGCGGTCGTAGTCGAGCTTCTGCCCGGGCGGCGCCCACTCGTCGAGGGCGGCGAGGATGTCGTGTACGGTCGGCATGGCGGGAGGGCGGGGCGCTAGGGTACCCTCCACCAGCCGGATGAGGTCCAGGGCCAGGTCCCCCGCCGCTGGCGGGCGTCGTCGTTGCCGAAGGAAAGAATCGGGGCAATGGACGGTTGCGCGATGCAGCGTGACAGGACCGAGCGGCCGGCCGTGCGTCGGCGCCGGCACCTGCTAGTCAGCGCCCGTTGGAGTAGGCGTGCGGCAGGGGTCGTGCACATAGATCGCGAGCATCTCGCCGCGGCGCGATGGCGCCACGCCGAAGATGGCGCCGGCCACGCGCGCGCCGGCGCTGGGCTCGTTGATGTTGTCGATGATCACGCCGTTGGCCCCGATGCGGCCTGCGCGCCGGCGCGCGGCGGTGAGCATCTGGTTCTCGTTCGTAGATGCCGAGCTGCCCTGGGCGTGGACGATCGCGACCTCGTCGTAGGCACACGCCACGGATGCCGGCGTCCGGTAGATGCGCACGAGGTCCGGGTCGACAGGCGGCCGCGCGGAGGTCGACGCGTCAAGCATGGTGGCCTGCGTCTGGACGCACCCGCTGAGCGAGAGGAGAAGGACGATCGGCACTAGCGACTTTCGCATGTCGATGGGGGCTGGTGGATTGCGTCCGAGAGGCGCGTCAGCACCATCGGTCGCGCGCCGAACTTCCCAGCCAGCCCCGCTGGAACCGGACAAACCACGTCCGCCCGGCTCGCGAGACCCACCGTCTATTGAGCTTGCGCGACGTCTCGTGAGCGGCGCATATCAGCGGTGGGCGGGGGCGCCGGGCCGACGCATCACCTCCTCTTACTCCCGCAGCCCTTTGAGGGCCCCGGCCCAGCGGAGCAGCTCGTCCAGCATCGCCGCCGCCGCCTTCGCCGGCCGCTCGCCCGGCTCGAACGTGCCGGCCTCGCGGTCGAGGTACTGGTCGTAGAACTGGATCGCCACCGTCTCGGGGATCGGCATCATGCGCACCGCGCTCGCCAGGAGCTTGGTCATCTGCACCCCCCGGGTCCCGGCGGCCATGCCGCCGTAGCTCACGAAGCAGGCAGGCTTGTACGCCCACTCCGAGACGAGGTACTGGATCGCGTTCGTCAGCGACGCCGGCGTCGAGAAGTCGTACTCCGGCGTCACGAAGGCGAACGCGTCGGCTCTCGACACGATCGCGCTCCAGGCCTTCGTGTGGTCCATCGTGTACTTCTGCAGCCGTGGGTGCGCGGCCTCGTCGAGCAGCGGGAGGGCGACCTCCGCGAGGTCCACGAACTCGACCTCGAACGCGCCGTGCCGCCGCGCGATCTCCTCGAACCAGCGGGCTACGTAGATGCCGCCGCGTCCGGGGCGCACGCTGGCCACGATGATCTGGAGGAGCACGGAGTTGAGGAGCAGCTGGGGGGACGATAACACGGCGGTTGCCGGGCGTGTCGTTGGAGCGGCGGGCGATCGCTAGAGCCGCCAGCCGCCGCCGCGTGATCAGGCGACCCCGTCGTGCTTGCCGCCGGCGCAGCGCTTGCCGGCGCACACGCGGCGCACCTCGTCGCTGGCGACGGCGCGCGGACCGGGCGTGACGCGCAGAGGGCGGTCCGCATGAGACGCGAGCCGTCCGCAAGAGTCCGCCGGGCTACTCGGCGCCGGCGTGGCGCGGCCGAGTTGTGCCCTCGGCAGCGCACAACATGGACTCCAGAATCAGCGCTGCAGGCTGACAACGCGCCTTTTGCGAACCATGGTACGGGTAGAGGTACGGGTACGGCCATAACATCGAGGCGTGTCGCGCGATCACGAGACGTCGCCCGTCGAGGCTGGTTTGACTTTGTAGACCATCCGGGGCAAGGCGCCAGGCTTGACCCTGCGTGCACGCCGTCACGCGGTCGGCGTCCAGCATGGGGTGCCGCCGCCGTTAAGGTCCGGGGCCCCCCGTCGATATCAAGACGAATCACATGCGTGGGATATGGCAGTGACTGCCTGGTACTACGGCGTCGGTGGGCAGTGTCTCGGACCTATAGAGGACTCCGAGATGCGTCGCCTAGTCTCGGATGGCGTTTTACAACCCCATTTCGTTGTGTGGCGTGAAGGATTCACGGGATGGCTCCCCGCCTCACAAGTTGATGGCCTGTTCCGTCCGCCATCCCTACACTCCCCCGTTCCGAGCGGGGCTCCCGGCCAGATGGCGGCTTCTACTGCGAACGATTACGATGACGCGCCTGTAGCGTCCGGGGCTCGCTGGGCCCTAGGGATGGGCGCCCTGAAGGTGATTGCCGCGGTGTCAATGTTGGGGCTCCTATCGACCTCGCGTGTTCCACTCGCGGAGTTCTCCCAGGCCGACATGGTGGCCCAGGTCATTGTGGGGGCTGCGTCAGCGTATCTCGGGTACAAACTCCTACGCAGGGGGACGCGCCGCCCGGTCTATTTCACGGTGCTCATCACCATCTACACGCTCTCGCTGACTCTGCATGGACTCCACCTCCTGAGCGCGTCGCCGACCGGGCCTAGCCCTACCGGGCTGGTGCCGATTCTGTCTGTTTGGGCGCTGTGGGCCTTTATCAAGGGCCGCGAACGTCTGATCGTGCTTGCACACGCCGAGCCAAGCACAGCCGGGCCTTCGCCTGGATGAGGACAATGGTTTTGGAGCGAGTGGATCCAGACTTCTACTGGATCTGGTTGCCGCCGTCACAACACGCCGTACCCTAACTCAGCCTGGCGGCTCGCCGCAGCCCCACCAGTAGGATGATGATCTACAAGCTGCTTGCTCTAGCCGCCGCCCTCGGCGCGGCGTCCGTCACACCGGCGGCGGCGCAGACCGCGTTCTACACAGGCGAGCGGGTGACAGGACTGACGAAGCTGTGTTATTACGACGCGATGGGCAGTCCATACTCCATCACCGTCCGATCGACGCAACTCTGCCCGATGAGTATTCAGGCCCGTGTACCTCCACGTGCTGAGCGCCCATCGAGCACTCCCCGCAGTTATGAGTCCGGCACGACAACGGCCCTTTATCGAGGCGAGGAAACCTCCGGACTGACGAAGATCTGCTACTACGACACGCCGTTCGGCGCGTACACGCACACCGTCAGTTCCGTCGCGCTGTGCCCTTTGACATTGAGAGTGAACCGCCGTTGAGTCGGGGGCCTCGGCCGAATCGCGGCCGCTAGAGCTCACACCGCGGGGCCTGTGGAAGGAGCATGCAGCTCACCTGTTGCTGCTCAGAGCAGGGTGATCGAGTCGCTCGTCCGCGTTTGCGTCACATAAAGCGACGATTCGTTCCCTAAGATGGCCGGCTCCTTCAGCGGACCTCATGATCATCTGGAAGCGAGGCCAGCTCCTACGGGCTACCCACGTGGGTGCCGATTAGCTGCAAGCTCCGGGTTATCTACCAGTTCCTCGAGCGTGATGAGGCGGCCGGTGACCTCGACGGGGCCTAGCTCAGCTCCGAAGGCTCGGTGTCGTAACGGGGTCGCAGCTGCGGCGGCAGTTCCTCCGGCGGCACCAGCTTCGGCGTCCACGGCGGCTCCTCGAACCGCGGGAGCGGCGTCGGGGTCCGCGTTTTCAGGGCCGGGTAGCGGCGTGCGATCAGCCTGCGGATCAGGGTACGGTGTATCAGAGACATCGCGGGTCGCGGGATCGAGCGCAGGACGAGAGGGTTTCGCTGAGTTCGACAGCCCGCCTGCCGTGTGCGGACGATAAGGCGGGTTGACGGAGCTGGGCGGCGCGCGAATCAGGCCGGGGCCGCTCCGGCCTCACCATGCTCGCTGCCGAACAACGCAAGCCGGATGGCCGGCATTGATGAGGCCGGCTTAGCGCCCCGACACCACGGCGTTCACCAGCGCCTTCGCCAGTAGCGCACCCGCCTCCAGTGCCGTGGTGGCCTCCATCACGGCCTCAAAGTATTCCGAGACCCCGCCCGCCTCATCCTCCGGCTCCGGGCCGAACAGCAGATTGGTCGCCCGGTAGTCTTCCAAGTGCAGCAGGCCCTCCACGTACTCCGCCACATCGCGAGCCTGCTCGGCGATCATTCCCGTCGCCCGGTGCGCTAGCGCCAGCTTGATCGCGCCGACCACCGGGCCGTACTCCACCCACCACCACTTCTCCTCCGCCTTCACCAGGAGATCATACAGGTGATTGTCCAGCGCCTGCCGCCCCTCCCGGCTCACGCAGTGCTCGTACGAGTCGGGCATCGGGTCCATCGCGGTGAGGCGCATCTGTCGGGTCCACGTTAAGCCCCACGCGTGGCGGCTCGGACACATCAAGGCCGCGCGGTGTACGGGACAGTGCTCCGCGTACAGCCCTAGCTTTGTCGGCGCCGGGGGTGTGGCCGATTTTGAGCGCGCCGAGGCATAAGCGCCAGGCCGCTTTATACCGAGTAATGCCACGTACCGGGTAATGACGCGTACCACGCGTCACATCAACCGACCGTTCTTTACCTAAGATGACCGACCCCTTCAGCGGGCCCAAGATCATCTGGCAGCGGCGGCGCTACCCGCGCTGGGGAGCCTGGAACTGGCGGCCGGCCTGGGAGCAATACCGCCGGCCGGACGGCTCGATGGGTTACCGCGCAAAGCGCTGGTGGCCGGCGTGGGAGCCGATCGACCGGGTTCTCGATGACGAGCTCCTCGGCAGCCTGCACGAAGAGCGTGTCCGCTGTGGGAAGCGATCCTGTCGCTGCGCGTCGCGCCGGCCGGATGACGCACACGTCGCGTTCTATCGGCGCTGGATCGATGAGGACACCGGCATTCAGCGAAAAGCGTACGTCAAGAAGACCGAGGTGGCGGAGGTTCGGGCGGCCATCGAGCGCCGCCGGCAGCGACTTGCCGTGGAACGCGACGAGCGCGACGAGTACATGGGCCGCGGCCCGTACAGTTGGAAGGCCCTCAACCGGCCGGCGGGTGCTGCGCCCGGCGCTTAGCGTCTTCCCTCGACTAGACGCTTGCTCTGAGGCGGGTGTGTGCTAGCAGTGCCTCAAGGGACGTCTGGCCGGACGGCTGCGGAGCCTCCGGTATCACCTGCAGGAGCCGGGTGTAACGATCCATTAGCATCAGTAGGAATCGGTGCCGATCCTTCGTCGGAAGGGTGGGATAGGCCGCGCACTCGAAATCCAGGCACTCGATCAAGACGCCGGCCAGCCGATCACGGAACTCGGCTGCGGTCAGATGCTCGCGAGGCGGTTGTGTGCCTCTGTGCGCACTTGTGTGTACGGCGGCGCATACACGGGCCACGCGCGTGCGGGGCTTCGCCTGGGGGTCATGCATCAGGCCATTCTCGTGCTCCCTCCAATGCGCCCGCCACTCCTTCGCCGTGCGCGCCGGCACGGAGGTGTCGCCGCCGTAAAGCACGACGCTACGGATCGTGTCATCGTCGTACGAAGCGCGCTGCATGACAGGTCGGGCTAACACCGGCAGGATATGGCCCCCCACTGACCATGTCATGACTCACCCGATCGGCGTAGCCCACCGCGTGAAAGGAGTGAACGTCAGGCCTTGCGTATCGTCCGCACACGCCCCTACGGCTCGTGACCTACTGGATTGACCTCTACAACGGCGAGACCTGGGCCGCCTTCGTCAAGTCGGGCGCTGAGACGGCCGGCTTTCGCGAGGAGAGGCGGAAGATCGTGGAGCGTCTGGCACCTGGCGACGTGCTGCTCTGCTACCTGACTGGCGTATCGCGGTTCGTTGGAGCGCTCGAGGTGACGTCCACGGCCTTCATGGACGACGCCAACATCTGGCGAGAGGGTCTATACCCGGCGCGCGTGCGGGCCCGGCCGATCGTACTGCTCTCTCCCGAGACGGGTGTTCCAATTCGGGACCTGGAGGCACTCTCCATCTTTCGGAACCTCAAGAACCCTCATGCCTGGACCACCCGCGTGCGGTCGTCGCCGGCGCGCTGGTCGAAAGAAGATGGCGAAGTCGTGGTTCGCGCTCTAACCGAAGCAGCCGCGAATCCAATCGAGCGGCCAGTAGACGCGAAGAAGCTCGGCCGCCGGCCCAAGGCGCTGGACACGAAAATCGGCCCCGTAACGGTGCCCGAAACCGACGATGACGACGAGCCGACACGCCCTCGCGACACGTCCGATCACACCGTAGTTCAGCACCAGCTCCTGGCGCTCGGACACGAGATGGGATTCAGCGTGTGGGTCGCTCGGAATGACCGGAGCCGGAGCGTCGAGGGCCGGCCGCTGTCGGATCACTTCCGCTTGCTGGACGCTCTGCCGGTGCAGTTCGATAGGGTCACGACGAAGATCATCGAGTACATCGACGTGCTCTGGCTGAAGGGCAACGCCATCGTGGCCGCCTTCGAGGTTGAGAGCACGACGTCGGTGTACAGCGGCTTGCTTCGCATGTCCGACCTGATCGCGATGCAACCGAACCTCAGTGTTCCGCTGTACATCGTCGCGCCTGACGATCGCCGCGACAAGGTCTTCGTAGAAGTCAATCGGCCGACGTTCGCGCGCCTCAGCCCTCCGCTGGTGGAGATGTGCCGCTTCATCTCTTTCAGCTCATTGCGGCAGGGTATCGAGTCCGCTCGCGGCATCGGCCTGCGCTATCTGCGACCCGAGTTCCTGGAGGAACTCTCGGAGGAATGCACGCTGGAGGAGGCATAGCCACCGGCCATGGGGTGGCCGACGGCCGCGACAACCCCGGTTACTTTCCACAACCCATAGCCCAGCATTGATGTCGAGCGAGCAGTCCGGGTTCAAAGTCGATGTCATCCCCGCTGACGACGCAGACGCGCCCGCGGGTGATCTACCGGCGGAACCGGCGCGTGCCACAGTGCACAGGACGCCGACGCGAGCAGCGCTGCCCAGAGACAGCGCAGGCTTCATCTGGCAAGTAGCCGACGACCTCCTGCGGGGGGCGTTCAAAGCACACGAGTACGGCGATGTCACCCTGCCCTTCGTCGTCCTTCGCCGGCTTGATCTCGTGCTGAAGGACCACAAGGACGTGCACCTGGCCGCCTACGAGCGGTTCAGGGGCTCGCTCGATCCGGAGCAGCTCGAGGAGGTGATGCTCGGGCAGACGGGCGGGCTCGGGTTCTTCAACGTCTCGCGCTTCGACCTGGAGCGGCTGACGAACGACGCGAACAACATCGAGGTCAACTTCAACGCGTACGTCGCCGGCTTCTCATCCAACGTCCGCGAGATCCTCGGGCATTACAACCTCGATCGGATCGTCGACAAGCTGGCGAAGAACGATCTGCTCTTCCTTATGGTGGACAAGTTCACCGAGGTGGACTTGCACCCGGCCGGCGTGGACAACCACGAGATGGGCAACATCTTCGAGGAGTTGCTGCGGCGGTTCTCGGAGATGAGCAACGAGACGGCCGGCGAGCACTACACGCCGCGGGAGGTGATCAGGCTGATGGTCCGGCTCCTCTTCGTCGAGCACGCCCACGAGCTGGAGGGCGCCGGCGTCGTGCGGAGCGTCTTCGACCCGGCGTGCGGAACGGGCGGCATGCTCTCGATAGCGAAGGAGCAGATCGAGGCGATCAACCCGGCCGCCGACGTGCTGCTCTTCGGCCAGGAGATCAACGACCAGTCCTACGCGATCGCGAAGTCGGACTTCCTCGTCACGGGCGAGGACCCGAACAACATCCGCCTCGGCTCGTCATTCTCGCAGGACCGCTTCCAGGGCGAGCGGTTCGACTTCATGCTCTCCAATCCGCCGTTCGGGGTGAGCTGGAAGAAGGAGCAGCGGTTCATCGAGCAGGAGGCGCAGAGCCCGCACGGCCGGTTCTGGCCCGGCACTCCCCGCGTGCGCGACGGGGCGCTCCTGTTCCTTCAGCACATGATCTCGAAGATGGAGGCGCGAGGAAGCCGGATCGCGATCGTCTTCAACGGCTCACCCCTGTTCACCGGCGACGCTGGCAGCGGGGAGAGCGAGATCCGGCGGTGGATCATCGAGAACGACTGGCTGGAGGCGATCGTCGCGCTGCCGACGGAGATGTTCTATAACACCGGCATCGCGACATACGTGTGGATCGTGACGAACCGTAAGCCGGAGCGCCGGAGCGGAAGGGTCCAGCTCGTCGACGCGTCGCGCATCTCGACGAAGATGCGGAAGTCGCTTGGCAACAAGCGGAACTACCTGACCGACGCCCAGATCGACGAGATCGTGTCCCTGTACACCGGGTTCGAGGAGGGCGAGCGCGTGCGCCTCTTCGACAACGAGCACTTCGGCTACACGAAGGTGCGCGTGGAGCGGCCACTCTTGACGCCGAGGGGGGAGGTGAAGCGGGACCGCGACGGCCGGCCGAAGGCCGACGCCGCCCTCCGTGATTACGAGCGGGTTCCGCTCGGGGACGACGTGGACGCGTACTTCGAGCGGGAGGTCCGGCCCCATGTCCCCGATGCGTGGATAGACCGAGGCGCGGACCGCGTTGGGTACGAGATCAACTTCACTCGGTACTTCTACAAGTACCAGCGCCTGCGAAGCGTGGAGGAGATCACGCGAGAGATCCTGGTACTCGACGCAGAAACGGAGGGCCTGCTGAAGGAGGTACTCGAGGCATGAACCGGTATCCGAGCTACAGAGACAGCGGAATCGATTGGGTCGGCGACATCCCTGGCCATTGGGATGTTCTCAAACTGAAGTATGCCGCGCGTCTGACGAACGAGGAGCCCGGCGACGAGCAGGTAGGCTTCCAAATCGCACTCGAAAACATCGAGAGCAAAACGGGCCGCTATCTCCGGACGGGTAGTGAGTATGAGGGCGCTGGGTGCGGTTTCCGAACTGGTGACGTGCTGTTCAACAAGCTGCGACCGTACCTATCGAAGGTCTACGAGGCTCCGCGGGATGGAGTCAGCGTGGGTGAGCTGCTCGTACTTCGGTTAGAGCGTAACGTCGATAGCCGGTTCCTCTTTTACCGTCTGCTGTCTGAGGACTTTATCTCCGTCGTCGATGGTTCGACGTACGGCGCCAAGATGCCACGCGCGAACTGGGACTTCGTGGGTGGACTCGGCATTCCGATCCCGCCTCTCGACGAGCAGCGCCGGTTGGCGGCCTACCTCGACCGAAAGACGGGCGAGATCGACACGCTCATCCGGAAGAAGCAAGCCCTCATCGCCCTCCTCCGCGAGCAGCGGACGGCCCTCATCCACCGCGCCGTGACGAAGGGGCTCGATCCAGCCACGCCGATGAAGGACTCTGGTTTCGAGTGGATCGGCGGTATCCCCCGACACTGGTCCGCCCCGAAGATCAAGTTCATGGCCCGCGTCGAGAGCGGCCACACGCCCAGCCGCAAGCACCCCGAGTACTGGGAGGACTGCCACCTCCCTTGGTTCACGCTGGGCGACGTGTGGCAAATCCGGGACGAACGCACGACGACGGTTTCACAGACGAAGGAGATGGTGAGCGAGGTAGGGCTGGCGCATTCGTCGGCGCGGCTGCTCCCAGCAGGGACGGTGATCCTCTCCCGAACCGCTTCCGTAGGGTTTTCCGGCGTCCTCGGCGTCGATATGGCTACCTCGCAGGACTTCGTCTGTTGGATCGCCGGGCCCGCGATCCGCCCGATGTTTCTCCTCTACGTGCTGAGGGCAATGAAGGGGGAATTCCGGCGCCTCCTCATGGGCTCGACGCACAAGACGATCTACATGCCAGACGCCTACGAGTTGGTCACCCCACTGCCGCCCGTCGAAGAGCAGGACGAGATCGTCGCCCGCGTCGAGCGCGACGCCCGGCGCATCGACGGCATAATCGACCGGGAGATGAGGTCGGTCGATCTCCTCGGCGAACTCCGCGCCTCGCTTATCTCCGAGGTCGTCACAGGCAAGATCGACGTGCGATCCCAGATGCCAGCACCGGATGCCTACGTCCAAGTGGTCGCGGCATGAGCGCGAAGAGCTATCGGGAGGAGGACTTCGAGGACCACGTCGTCCGCCATCTCCTTGCGGCTGGCTATCACCTCTGCGGGCCGTTCAACGCGGAGAAGAACCGGTCGCTCATCCCCGAGGGCGTCGAACAGGGGCGAGCGATCGTCTCCCATTCCTACGATCGCGACCTCGTCCTCATTCCGGAGGAAGTCGTCGCCTTCATCCGGGCCACGCAGCCGGACGAATACGACCGTCTACAAACGCAGTATGGGGCCGACACTTCTCGGAACATCGCGCTCCGGGTATCACGAGAGGTCGGCAAGCGCGGAACGCTGGACGTGCTCCGAAAGGGGGTGAAGGACCGCGGTGTATCGCTGCGCCTCGTCTACTTCCGTCCGTCGTCCGGCCTCAACCCAGAACATGAGCGGCTCTACCGGCTGAACCGCTTCGCGGTCGTCCGCCAGCTCCAGTATTCCCGGGACAACACCAACGAGCTCGACCTGGGCTTCTTCGTCAACGGCCTGCCCAACTTCACGGCCGAGCTGAAGAACAGCCTGACGGGTCAGTTCGTCTCGGAGGCCGTCAAGCAGTACAAGGCGGATCGCAACGCGAGGGAACCGCTCCTCCAGTTCAAGCGGTGCCTCGCGCATTTCGCGGTCGGCAACGAGGAGGCGTTCTACACCACGCGGCTGGCGGGCGACAGGACGTTCTTCCTGCCGTTCAACAAGGGCACCGAGGCCGGCGGTGCGGGCAATCCGGTCAATCCCAACGGACACAAAACGGCATACCTGTGGGAGGATGTGTGGCGGCCGGACAGCGTGCTGGCGCTCCTCTCGGACTACCTGCACATCCAGACGTCTACCGAGCGGGTCTACGATCCACAGAAGGATGCGGTGGTTGACAAGGAGTCGACGACGCTCATCTTCCCGCGCTACCACCAGCTCGACGTGGTCCGCCGCTTAGTTGCGGCGTCATCGAGCGACGGCGCCGGCCACAGCTACCTCGTCCAGCACTCGGCCGGCTCTGGGAAGAGCAACTCGATTGCGTGGCTGTCCCACCAACTGCGCCAGCTCCACCGGCCGGACGGCGAGCGCCTGTTCGACACCGTTGTCGTCGTGACCGACAGGCGCGTGCTCGATCAGCAGCTGCAGAACACGATCAAGCAGTTCGAGCAGACGGCCGGTACCGTCGTCCCCATCACTCAGACCTCGGCGCAGTTGAAGCAGGCGCTGGAGCAGGGGAAGGACATCGTCGTCACCACGCTCCAGAAGTTTCCCGTCATCTCGGAGACGATGGGGGCGCTCGACGGACAGCGCTTTGCAGTGATCATCGACGAGGCTCACTCGTCCCAGTCGGGTGAGAGCGCCCGCCACCTGGCGAAGACACTGACCGCCACACTCGAGGCATCGAGCCTGGAGGAGGCCGAAGAGGCGGAGGATGCTGGGGACGACCCGTTCGACCTGGAGGACGAGATCGCCGCGGAGGTCCGCGCGCGTGGCCGGCAGCCGCACATCTCCTACTTCGCGTTCACGGCCACACCGAAGGAGAAGACGCTGGAGCTGTTCGCGACGAAGACGCCGGCCGGCGAGTTCGTGCCATTCCATACCTACACGATGCGGCAGGCGATCGAGGAACGGTTCATCCTCGACGTGCTGGAGAACTACACGACGTTCAAGCGCTACTTCCGCCTCGTCAAGGCTGCGCCGGATGACCAGGAGTACGAGCGGGATAAGGCGGTCCGTGCGCTGACCTCATACGTCGACCTCACGGATCACGCCGTCGAGCAGAAGGCGCGCATTTGCCTCGACCACTTCCAGCGGGTCACAGCCCGCGCGATCCAGGGGCGCGGCCGGGCCATGTTCGTGACGCGGAGCCGGCTCCACGCCGTGCGGTACTTCCTGAAGTTCCGGGCGCTCATGAAGGAGCACGGCCTGCCTTACGAGCCACTCGTCGCCTTCTCAGGTACCGTGCGCGACCCGGCGACGGGGGCGGAGCACACCGAGCACAGCTCGAACGGACTGGCTGGCCGGATGAGCATCCAGGATGCGTTTAAGCTCCCCGAGTACCGCCTCTTCGTCGTGGCCGACAAGTTCCAGACCGGCTTTGACGAGCCGCTCCTCCACACGATGTACGTCGACAAGAAGCTCGGCGGCGTGGCGGCGGTCCAGACCCTATCGCGGCTGAATCGGACGATGCCCGGGAAGACGGAGACGGTAGCCCTCGACTTCGTGAACGAGGCGGAGGACATCCAGGAGGCTTTCCAGCGCTACTACCAGAACACGTCGCTGGAGGAGGAGACGGATCCCAACAAGCTCTACGACCTCACGCAGCAGCTGGAGGCGTTCGAGCTCTACACGCAGGACGACGTCGAGGCGTTCGCGGCGGTGTTCTTCGACGAGCGCCGGCCGGGCGAGCTACTCCAGCCCATCCTGGACCAGGTCGTGCAGCGCTGGAAGGCGCGAGCCGACGAAGAGCGAGAGGACTTCCGCGGAGTGCTGCACTCGTTCGTCCGGCTCTACGGCTACGTCTCTCAGCTCATCACGTTCGTGGACACGGACCTCGAGAAGGAGTACGTCTTCGCCCGCAACCTCGCCCGAAAGCTGCCCCGCCGCGAGGGCGGCGGCCTGCCGGCCGGCGTGACGGACGCGGTCGACCTCGACTCGTTCCGTGTCCAGCAAACGTTCGAAGGCAAGCTCGAGTTGGAGCCGGAGGACGGCCGTTTCAAGGGAGTCTCAGCGGGATCCGCGGGGGCCCGGGTGACCGAGCCCGAGTTTGCCTACCTCACGGACATCCTCGCTGCACTCAACGAGACGTACTGCGTCGATCTGACTGAGAAAGACCGCGTCCGCGTCGAGGAGATCGTTCGCGAGGTTCGAGAGGACGCCGGCGTGCAGGCCGTAATGGCCGGCAACAACACCGTCGCGAACAAGCGGCGGAAGGTGGACCAGGTGGTTGACGACCGGATCCGCGCGCAGGTCGACCACAGCGTGGAGCTCTATAAGAAGCTGAGCGAGCGCGACGTCAAGGCGATGCTGAAGTCGCGGCTGTTCGACGCGCTCTTCCACCAGTTCGCCGAGGCGGCCAGCGGGGCACGGGGGGCGTGAAGGCCGCACCCTTGCCGCAGTCTCGAACACGCTGGGATGGCCGCGCGCGGAGCCCGACTAGTCTAGTAGAGGTTGCCTGCGCCGCCCCCATTAGCCGGAGACAACCCTAATCTTATGCCTTGGCCATAAGCGCCGCGTTCAGCAGTACTTCCCTATGGCGCCCGGCCACTCGTCGCCCATCCGGCCCCTTACTCGCCCTACGGTACCGCTCCTTGTTATGCGCCCTCTCTACGCTCTCTCGTTCGATCTTGAAGGTGACCGCCTGCCCACGCTGACCGACGAGGCGCGACGTTGGCTTGCAAGCAAGTACGCGGCGTGGGACGGTGAGCTCTCCTTCGACGGCCAGCGCGTCGTCATTCGGGAAGGACATGAAGCGATCGCCGAGGAGCGCAGCACTCCCGCCGGTCGCTACCTCACACTAACGCTGGATCATCCCGATAGCAGAATCGAGGCACGGCGCTGGCATACGGCGTTGACCGCTGCCACAGACGGGGCGTTCACCGAGTGCAGTGTCGTAGTGTCGACTCGGACCGACGGCTTCGGCGTCTACGACCCCCGCCCCGAGCAGGTGCAGACGCCCAACATCGTGCGGGACCTGCTCCAGCGTCACGAGGCGAAGGTCGGCTTGGAGCGCGTCGCCGTCGAGCCGTTCTATGTGAGGGGTTCCGTAGGTGTCGGCGACCTACTGGACGTCTTGCTGCATCCGCAACGCAGCCTGCCGGTTGTGCTTGTCGCGCAGGTGGCGCGAACGGGGAGGCCCCTCGTCGATCCGGCCCACCTTCAGCGCCGACTACTCGGTTTCGCGCGAGTTGTAGAGATCAGCGAGGAAGGGAGCTTTGCATTCAGCGACGCCGTCGAAAAGCTGCGCTCATGTTTTGACGGGGGGGTGCGCGTGTACTGGCCGGGCTTCCAAAGGGATTCCGACCCGTATGGTCAGCCGCTGTACACGAGGGCGGCGATCGTGCGGATGGAGGCAGAGCTGATTCGGATTGAGGACGTCCTCTTCGGTCGCTTCCTCCAGACGGCGGTGGCCCGATTCGAGGGAGGTCGGTTGTTCCGGCGCCTGAGGGAAACTGAGGAGAGCGCGCGCCGCGACGAAATCCACCGGCTGCAGGAATCACTCGCGCGAACGCCGGAGAGCGAGGAATGGGCCCGCGAAATGGATCGCGTGTTAGCCGAGAACACCCAACTGCGCGACGCCCGCGACCAGCTCCAGCTTGGTGTCTGGGACCAAGAGGAGGTCATCGAGAGACTACGCCGGGAGCTCGACCGTGCTCATGCCAACATCCGGGACCTATCGGTTGGCGTCCCCACCGACGAGATCGACGAAGAGGCGCCAGCGCGGATGTACCTCTCCGCCCAGGCTCGAAGTGAATACGACGAACATCCGAATCGCTGGCGGCGCTTCGACGCTCTCCTCGAGCGTCTGCTGGACGAGACCGTACGCGACCAGCAGGCATCGCGGTGTCCCGGCGGTGGCTATGTGTATCCAAGGGACAATTCGGACGAGCGAGTGTTCTTTGAACTGCGGGGGGGCGTTGTGTATGTGTGCCGACTGTTCCCTCACCACCAGGACTCGCTCGCTGGCGCGTACAATGAACTGCGAAACGGAGGCTTCGAGATCGTCGACTACCCAGGTTTCAAGCCCTGGTCTGGTCCTGTCGCGTCGGATTGATCGTCCTTGTCAGCAACAAGGTGGCCTGCTGCCTGATATCTGGTCCTGCCCACCACCTCCCCTTCGCAATGCCACGTAGAGGATCCCGCAGGGCTATACCGGCGGCTTCCGCACGCCCGAGGTTTGGAACGTGCGCCCAGCGCCCGTTTTCGACTTCTTCAGCCGGGAGGGCTTGCATCGAAAGTAAGCTGTAGCTTAATTGGTCTACGGCGCCGGCCGATCCCCCATGCCGCAGCCCCTGATTGAGCTCCTGTTCGCCGGCCCCAAGCATCGGATCTACTTCCTTGCCGACGGCTCGCACTCTACTCCCCGAGACCTTGCCGAGCGGCTGCACGCCGCCGGCGGGTTGGCAGCGCTGCTCCGACGCCAGCCGAAGCTCGAAGCCAAGAAGGAGTCGCCCCCAGACTGGAAGAAGTTGCTTGCTCCAATACAGCGCACGGCGATGGAGGGTCTTGAAATGACGGCACGGAACCCATCTCGCGTGAAGTGCTTCGTGCCGCCGGAAGCGCACACCCGGGGGGAGCGCATGGAAGTCGGGGAGTTCAAAGGGGCTCACCACCGCGCGTTCTTCTTCCGTGAGGAGCCCCCTCGCCCCGAACCATGCACGACCCTCATTATCACTCACATCTACTCCGACAAGAAACGTAACGAGACGCCTGCGGAGGAACTTGTCCGATTCGCCGACCTTCGGACGCGCTACTACCGCTGGCGTGACTCACTAGGCGCGCAAGACGCCGTTACCGCCCTCTCCCGATGCAACCCCCGCGACCCGTGAGCCGCACCCTCAAGGTCACGCCTTGGCTAGCAAGTCAACTGGAAGCCCTCCAGCTCGATCCCGAGTTCCTCGCCGAGGATCTCGTGCTCGATGTTTGCGAACAGATCGCGGCTGCAATGGAGGACCAGGGGCTTAGCCAGAAGGCGCTTGCAGAGCGACTGGGCATTACTCCTAGCGCGATCTCGCAGCTCCTTAGCGGCGAGCAAAACGTGACGCTGCAGCGTCTCGTTGCTGTCGCACTTGCGCTAGGTCGCTCCGTGGTGCCCCCGCGCCTGGTCCCACTAGAGTCCGTGGAGATCGTTGAAGCGGAGGAAGCGACCTACTCGTACTCACTGGAGTTCTCTCTAGAGCCGGATCGCGTACCGTCTGCGTGGCCTACTCGCGGCGCTCCAGAGACCGGCCTGCATTCTGCCATCGTCCGGCACGGCGAACTCGCCGTGCCGGAGTCGCATTTCGGCGTCCCCTTGACGGTTTCGAAGAACGTGGCCTGCCTCGTTGTCTGAACATCTGCAGCCCCAGCCATAATGGCCGTCTCTCCCCCAATCCGTCTTCTGGACTACTTCGTAGAGCACCTCGATTTTGACGTGCTCGGGGACCGCGCGGCTTCAGCACCGGCTGAGCTTACCCCTTATCACAACCTGGGGATCGACGTCGCATATAGCGATCCCTCGAGTCCGAGTGCCGACGAGAGCGCTGCGACCAACGTCGAACATATGACGTGCCGAGTCACTGTACATCTCAACCGCGGTGAGGACCTTCCCGCTGAGGTGTGCTATCGCGGCTCCGTGCGCCTTGTCGGCCTTTTTGAGCGGCAGCGGCGAGAAACGCTCGACCAGCCGCCGCCAGAAGACGAGTATCTGATTCATTGCATCGCGAGCGTTGTATCTACGCTCTACGGCACAGCCAGGGACACGTTCGTAGGACTCTCCGCCGCATCCCCCTTCCCGAAGGTTGTTCTGCCCTCAATCTCCCCGTATGCAGTTGCGAAAGACATGTTGGGCGACAGTGCGTAGCTGGTCGCGCCACTCGGTGGACGCGCTGGGGCTGGGTGGCACGTGGCACGATGACATATTCGATGTGCGAGGGCGAAGCGGATCGGTGATTGTGCCATGGTGCCAGGTGCCGCCCCGATTATGCCTCGCGACTATAGACCCGTTTAAGGCGCCAGCGTCCGTGCTGCTCCTTCGCCGCCAGACCGGCCTCGACGAGCGCGTCGCAACGACGAAACGCCGTACGGCGGGAAAGGCCAGCCGCAATCAGGTCTGCAGTGCTGAAAGTTTCCGGCAGGCGCTCCGCCAGCTCGTGTAGACGGTCAGGCGCCGCGGTGGCATCCGGGTCGTGGCCGTGTAGGTCATACACGCGCGCCTGCTCGCGCAACAGCCAGTTGGCCATCTCCACGGCGCGCCTCATCGCCTCGTAACCGATGCATCGTCATCGAGGGCCGCACCTGCATCCGCCCGGAGGGCGAGGTGCAAACGCGCGTTCCCTGCCTCGCCACGCGCAGTGCTTCCAGGTCGTCAGCGTCGAGGTCCATGTCTCCCGGCAGGTCGATCAGGCGCCGGTCTCCGAGTCCCGGCCGTTCCATTGGACTATCTGCATCGAATCCGAATGGCCGGCTATCAATCAGGCGCGCCAGTGCTCCGGCCCGCGCACGTAGGCGCGCCAATTCGTCGCCCACCGTGTCTAGTTGGCTTCGCGCGCGGTCACGCCACTCGATCAGACCCCGCTCCATCTCCCGCAAGGCCAGGTAGCCGAGGGGCCCCCCGGCAGTCAACGCAGCCAGCTCGTTCCACGCGGCACGCGCCACTTCGTGCGCGGCGTCTTCCTCCGTCTCGTCAGAGTATCGCCGGCGCCGCTCATCGAAGAGCAAACGCGGCGGCCACCGCTCGAACGGCAGTGAAAGCCAGTGGTCTTCGCCCGGCGCACCCAGCGGCTGGAACGGAGGCGTATGCCAATGGTCCTCTCCCGGGGCGAGTCGGGCACGGAACGCCTCGTCCGCCTCGTACTCGTCGGTCAACGACTCAGCCGATACACTCTCGTCGGGCGCGCTGTCCGGACCCTCGCCGCCTTCCGGCGTGTCGTCGCCGGCCTCGGGGGGAAGCTCGTCGTCGCTCACCACCGGCCCGAGTCGGCGTCGGCGTGAGCGCCGGCCCCAGTGCCGGCCGGTGTCAGCGTGCCAGGCGCCGGCTCGAAGAGCGTACGCATTCCCCCATCAAGCCGCTCCCTATCCATCGTCGCGAGGTACCGGTCGGTCACGGCCAGCGTCGAGTGCGCCATTGCGCGGCTCACGTCGTGCACGTTCCAGCCGGCGCGGCGCGCGAGGTCCGCGAACGTATGCCGCGCCACGTGAAAGCTCACCTTCCCCTCGATGCCGGCCAGGCCGGCCAACTCGCGCAGGACCTTGTTCGCGTACGCGTTGCGGGAACTCAATGCGGCGTTGAGCGCGGCCGGCGTGTCGACGTTGTACGGCCCGAGCCCGTCCGAGAAGAGCCAGTCGTCGGATGCACCGGGCGCGTCGAGGTAAGGCCGCAGCACCGCCAGCGCGGGTGCAGTGAGCAGTGCATCCACCACTTTCCCAGTCTTGCTCTGGCGGTAGGTCAGACGCCAGTCCCCGCCGTCGATCCTGTGCACGTCGCGCCGGCGTAGTTGCATCACGTCCGAAAACCGCACGCCGCCGGCGTAGACCGCGAACAGGAACCACGCCCGTACTGACGCGCGGCCGAAGCCGTCGGGCAGGTCAACGGACGACAGTGCTTCCAACTGGCGCGCGGTGAGCTTGGTGCGCTCGGCAGTATCAATCCGCGGACCGCGGTAGAGCTCGAATGGGTTGCCCTCGACAACGCCGTGCACGACGGCGCGGCGCCAGTGCAGTCGCGCCACGGTGATGGAGCGCGCGACCGTGCTCGCCTTGTTCCCCTTCTCCGCCCGCAGCCATTCGGCCCAGCGCTCCAATAGGTCGAGCGTGATCGCGCGGAACGGCAGCGGGTCGCCAGCGAAGGAGGCCAGCTTGTCGAGCACGGCGCGTTCCGCGCGCGCTCGCTGCACGTTGCCGCCGGCCTCTACGCGTACGAGGAACGCACGGGCAAAGCTGAGGAAGTCGCCAGCCTCTACGGTGCCCGTGAGCGCGTCCTTGACGGCCCGCGCCGTTGGGACCGCGCCAGCCGTCAGAAGCTTCACGCGCGCTCGCTCCGCGTCCTGGACGCGGGTCTCGATCAGCTCGTTCAGTTCGTCGGCCAGCGGGTACGTCTTGCGGACGCGCCCCGTCCTGGAGTTCCAGTCGGCCGGCCGCACGCGGCAGTCGAGCGAGAGATACAGGTCCTGCGCACGGTCGGAAAGGCGCAATCGCACGGGAGCAGGGCCACCCTTCGGGCCGGCGGCTTTGTGCCGCGCGAGGGTCGGAGTGATGGTCAAAACGATGGGGTACGGGTCACGGTACGGGTAAGGTACGGGTAAGCGAGGAATCCCGAAATAGCCGCGAGCGATCAATACGGCCGTAAGACCAAGATAAAGGGCCATTCCGGGAATCGCGAGATATCCCGAGATGGCCCGGTTGTGCCCTCGGCAGGATTCGAACCTGCGGCCTGCGGTTTAGGAAACCGACGCTCTATCCCCTGAGCTACGAGGGCGCGCAGGCAAGTTACCGGGTAGCGGCAGTCGGCAGTCGGCTACCTGTCGTGGGTATCCGGTGCCGGGACATCACCCAACTGGCCGTTGCGTCCTGCGCGTCCGTTGGGCCGGCCACGAGGCCCGCCGTTGGCCTGACAGAATGAGTCCACGCCCCGGGCCGGCCTATGTGATGAGTTACCGGCCGCGCTTTCGTCCCGCCCCAGCCATCGATCTCTATACAGGCGCAACGATTCCGTGCTTCGGCCGGCGTGCTTCAGGGCCGGATGGAGGCACGAGCGCGGGTGACTCGGAATCGCGTGAGCGGCCCGGCTCCACGGTAGGACCGCCGACGGAGCGAGCGGTGGATGGATAGTTCGTGGCGGGTGGGCGTGGGGCCCAATCCCGCCTACCCCGTCCCCGCCCTCGCGGCCACTGCTCCCCGGTCTCTGCCAGCCTACCCAGGTTCTCCGATCACCCGAATCCGTATCCTGGGGTACTACGACAATCTTCTCCTCGCTGCCAGCGGCATAACACCTAGCGCTTTTGCCTTTGCCGCTTGCCACCGCCACGTGCCGAAGCGGCGAGTGCCATCAACCGTTCTCGACTTGATCTTGTCGGCCATACGCTGCTTCACGGCGCCCGTTAGATGCTATCGGCGGCGACCGGCGCCTGCCTCCGCGGGTCGCGTGCTCCTCCTGGCCGCGCTCGTAGCTGCGCCCAACCTCTCATTCGGGCAGGCGCACGTCATTGCCTGGGGACGTAACGACTACGGACAGGCCACCGTGCCAGCTGGAATCTCCGGAGCTGTTCGAGTCACCGCAGGAATTCGCCACACAGCCGTGCTGAAGGACGATGGAACAGTCGTCGTCTGGGGGGGACAACAGGCTACGGTCAGTTAGACGTGCCGCCCGGGCTCTCCGACGTTACCCAGGTGTCTGCCGGCATCCTGATGACGCTCGCTCTGACGGAGGATGGCACCGTCGCTGCTTGGGGGAGCAACGACTTCGGTCAGTTGGACATTCCGCCTGGCCTTAACGATGTCGTCCAGGTGTCCGCCGGGCACCTCCATGCCGTCGCTTTGAAAGCGGACGGGACGGTCGTCGCCTGGGGGGACGACGGCTACGGTCAGCTTAGCGTTCCGCCGGGACTTTTCGGCGTCACGCAAGTCGCCGCTGGAGGCACGCACACAGTCGCGCTGAAATCGGATGGGACAATCGTCTGCTGGGGCAACGGCGGCTACCTGGGCACGCCGCCGGTCGGCCTGACCGGCGTGATTCAGATTGCCGCCGGCGACCCCGGGTCGTACGCGCTGAGTGAAGATGGGACGGTCGTGGTATGGTGGGCCAAGGGGTACGGTCTGCCAGTCATCCCATCCGGTCTAGGGGCTGTGATACAGGTCGACGCTGGTGCCCCTCACGCAATAGCGCTGAGGGATGATGGGACCGTCATCACGTGGGGAGGGGACGGTTGGCCTTTGCCCGCCGGGCTCGCCGGCGTCAGGCATGTCGCCGCCGGCTTTGGACACTGTGCCGTGATTGCCGATTTTCCGGTCGGCACCAGCGACGCGCCTGCTGCCCCTCGTGCTGCGCTCATAGGGGCTTATCACAACCCGTTCCACCTGGATACGTCGGTCCGTTATGAGCTCTTAGAGCCAGCTCACGTCCGTCTGGTGGTCCTGGACGTCACCGGACGTGAGGCAGTCCGGCTCGTAGATAGAACGGTAGCGCCGGGCAGTCACGTGGCACACCTCGCCGGGTCAGCACTTGCGAGCGGGACGTACCTCGTCTGGATGACGACAGACGGTGAGTTCGCAGGGACAGAACGGGTGACCGTCGTGCGCTGAGTCGGATGGTCCACCGGCTGACCTCAGGTCTATTCCACTCGTCCTGAAGCCAGTAGCCGGCCGCGCCGTCCTCTCGTTTGACGGTCGGGACGTACGTGCCGGTCAGGCACTCGGCTATGGCGCCCTGGTCCGGAGGTGGTCGCATCGTTGTGTCGGCCCCCGTAGCGGCCTGACGCTCGGGCTTGGCACGCGGCGAGCTGCCGGCTACGCGCTGCCAGCTACCTTTCCACATGGACGCCGCGCCGAGCAAGACCTACCGCCGCAGCCGCGTCCTCGCGTGGGCGCTGTACGATGTAGCGAACTCGTCGTTCACGACGCTCATCGTCACGTTCATCTACTCCACCTACTTCGTGGGGTACATGAGCGGCACCGGGGAGGACCTCACGCGGACGTGGACCTTCGGCGTCGCCGCGACGGCCATCACCGTCGCGCTGCTGTCGCCGATCCTGGGCGCCGTGGCGGACCGCGGGGGCTACCGAAAACGCTTCCTCCTGGTATCCAGCGCCGTCTGCGTCGTCGCTACCGCCGCGCTCGCGTTCGTCGAGCCGGGCCGCGCCGGCGCGGCCATCGTGCTGTTCGTCGTCGCCAACATCGCCTTCGAGATGGGGGCCGCGTTCTACGACAGCTTCCTGCCGGACCTCGTGCCGCAGGAGAAGATCGGCCGCGTGTCGGGGCTCGGGTGGGGCCTCGGCTACGTCGGCGGCATCGTGGCGCTGTTCGTCGCGCTACAGGGCTTCGTCGTGGGCGACGCTCCGCTCTACACCGCCGTCGCCGGCGCGCTCGGGCTCTCAGCGGAGGCCGGCGCGAACGTGCGCGCCACAGCGCTGCTCGTGGCGGCGTGGTTCGCCGTCTTCACCCTGCCGTTCATCTTCCTCGTGCCCGAGCCTGCGGTCGCCGGCCGGCCGGCGCGCGGCGGGGCCGTCGCGGCGGGCTTCCGCCAGCTGCGCGACTCGTTCCGCGAGATCCGGCGCTACCGGCAGATCGTGCGCCTCATCCTGGCGCGGCTCGTCTACAACGACGGCCTTGTGGTCATCTTCTCGCTGGGCGCCGTCTTCGCGCAGCAGGTCTATGGCTTCACGACGGACGAGACCATCGTCTTCGGCATCGCGCTCAACGTCGCCGCCGGCGCCGGCGCGATCGCCTTCGGCGTCCTCGACGACCGCATCGGAGGGCGCAACACCGTCCTGCTGTCCCTGGCCGGACTGACCCTGGCCTCCACGCTCGCCATCGCCGGCCAGTCGCGGCTCACGTTCTGGATCGCGGCGGTGTGCGTGGGGCTGCTTGTCGGCCCCACCCAGTCCGCCAGCCGCTCGCTCCTCGGCCGCTTCGTGCCCGACGACAAGGAGGCCGAGTTCTACGGCTTCTTCGCCTTCTCCGGGAAAGCGACCGCCTTTCTGGGGCCCCTGCTGTACGGCACGCTCGCCGCCGCCGCCGGCACCCACCGCGCCGGCATGGCCGTGTGCGTCGTCTTCTTCCTCGTCGGCGGACTGCTGCTGTTTCGGGTCGACGAGGCGGAGGGGATGCGGGCGTCCGGGCGCCGTTGACGGACGACGGAAGTCGGATGACGGAGGACGGAGGACGGAGGACGGAAGTCGGATGACGGATGACGGAGGACGGAAGTCGGATGACGGATGACGGAGGACGGATGGCGGAGCACGGAGGACGGAGGACGGAGCACCGGAGGATGGTGGGCGGTGGAGACCCGTGCAGCCCTGGGCGATGTCATCCCGAGCGAAGTCGAGAGCATGCCCTGAGCAGCCTGCCCTGAGCAGCCTGCCCTGAGCAGCCTGCCCTGAGCAGCCTGCCCTGAGCGAAGCCGAAGGGAAGCCGAAGGGAAGCCGAAGGGAAGCCGAAGGGGGACCTCGCTTTTCGCGTCGAGGTCTCGGCGGCCGGCGGACGGTGGGAGATTGATTGGCTGAATCGCACGATTGACCACTGGTCGGCCACGCCGGCGTCAGACCGCCAATCGATGAATCGCTGAATCGCTGAATCGACCGATTCCCCGAACCCCGATTCCCCGAATCCCGATTCTTCTCCCCACCGCCCCGCGGCCGTGACGACTGTCAGGTGACTCCCCCGCGCCCCCCTCCATGCGCCTCGTAGGCACCGTCCTCGTCTCCGTCGTCCTCGCCGCGTACGCGTTCCGCCCTGGAGACGGATCCGTAGCGCCAGTCGCGGACCCGTACGCGCCGGCGCTGGGGCCCGACACCCTCGATCTTCCCGTGCTGGTGGGCTTCGGACGCGACGGGGGCATCGACACGTCTAGCACGACGATCGCCCTGCGCGCCGGCGCGGCCGGCGCCGACAGCCTGTTCATCCACGCCATGAACGCGGCTTACGAGGCCAACGACTTCCCCGGCAAGCGCACGTGGGCCGAGTCGGCCCCGGCGGCAACGGAGCTCCATGGCCGGCGCGACGACGCGGCGTGCGTCCGCTTCCGCGTGAACGACGGCGAGTTCGCCGACTGGATCTGCGACTGGAACGACGCCCCCGAGGTGAACATCCGCTGGCGCGAGCGGACCACCAGGGGCGCGAGCGGGTTTGGCGGGTGGTACTCGAATGTGCGCGCCGCGTTCGCCATCCCCCGCCTCGCCGCGGCCGACGTGCTCGTCGCCGAGTTCCGCTGGAACGGCACCGAGGGCATGCGCTCGGGCTATCGCATCTTCGAGATCGACCTGATCGGCGCCGGCGGCGCGGCCGCGTCGACCGCTACGGTCCTGAGCCACCGCGACCCCGAGTCGTTCGCCGGCTATTCCGCCCACAGCGACTCCGTTGCGGCCGGCCGGCGCGCCTGGTTCGCTCGCAACACGCTGTCGGACTTCGGGCCGGACGGGCGCTACGTCCGCATAGTCGGCTCCTGCCAGGACTGCCACGTCTCCGAAGGGCTCGACCTGCGGCGATTCAACTTCGAGCCCGAGGCCGTGTACTCGCGCTCCCGCTTCCATGCGCTCGACGAGGCGAAGTCCCGGCGCATCGTCGACTACGTGATGAGCCTCGACCTGGGCGTGCCCGAGTCGTACGACTACGACGCCGACGGCGTGGCCGGCGCGGACGAGCGCGGCCGCTCGACGTACCACAACTGCCGGCCGTGGCACCCCCCGTTCCAGCCCGGTCCCGGCCTCGACAGGCTCCCCGTCGGCGAGTGGATCTGCGGCGCCGGCGCCGGCGCCGTCCTCGAGGCCGACCACCTCATGGCGCGCGAGCTGTTTCCGACGGGGTTCGACGCGGATTCCATCGCCGCACTCTATGGCGGCAGGCAGGGCGACGACTGGCAGTGGGGGATCAACCGGCGCGAGATGCGTATCCCGCACCAGCTCGACGTGTGGAACGGTTGGCTACCGCGCGTGTCGATGCCCGACGTCGGCCTGGATTGGGCGGCCTACTGCGCCAGCGCGAACACCTGGTGCTACGAGACCAACGATCTCGGCAACAACCTCTCGCGCGGCCGATTCGCCAACAGCACGCCCACGACGCGAGCGAGAGCGGTGGAGATGCAGCGAGGTTGGTTTCAGGGGACCTCCGGCGGCGTTGGGCATGAGTTCTTCGTCTATCAGAACGGGCGCGACGTCCTCCCGATGAAGGAGGTCTATGAGACTCCGAGCTTCTGGAAGACCATAGCGCAGGTGAGCGTCAACTCGACCCTGGGTCTGCGGGTGTTCGACGTCATGACGAACCGTGCCACGTACCCGTGGAACAATGAGTACGGAGTACCCGAGACGGCGTGGGAGGTCCAGAACGACATCCACTGCCAGGTGCCGAACACGCCCCGCCACGCCTTCACCTGGGACGACGGTTCGCAGCTGCTCGGACCGACGGGCCCGGGCACCGCGCGCGGACGGTACGCGAGCACGCGTTTGTCCAGCTCGCTGAATCGGTCCTTCGCGAACCGCGTTACCTGCGCGGAGGCGCGCGGGATGAGCGCCGCGCAGGCCGACTGGACGATTTTCGCCATGTCAACCCACATCGCCGCCCGCGATTCCCAGAACCCGGACTGGGACTACAGCGCCGAGAACGGTCCTGCGGTGTCCGAGCCGCGCAACGGTTTCGACGGGTCGATCTGGTACGAGCTGGCCGCTATCCTCGAGACCCCGAACCGCTGGACGGCGCCCGGCTCGCTATCGGACTGGAACTACCTCACGCCGCACACCTTCGGCGCGCAGCGCCCGGGTGGCCCGGCGTCCATGCTCGCCATCGCCAACGGGCTGGTGATGATCCAGGTGATGATGGGGCCGATGAGGTTCCCCGGCACATCGGGCAACTTCAAGCAGTGGCATCCGCACCACGCGTCGCAGCAGATCTGGCAGTACAAGTCCGAGCAATGGCCGACGACAGCCCAGCAGCTCGGGGCTGACAACGCGATTCAGATACAGGCCGGCCTCGCGATGGCATGGCTCGACTGGGCCGAACGGTTCGACTACGAGTCGTACGACGGTCACCGGGGTGCGGGGTATGGTGAGATGGACCTCGCCAGCGCCACGTTCGAGAATCCGGGCAGGGGCGCGCACCTCGCGGACTGGATGACGCCTGGCTACTTCATCCTCAACTGGACGGCGGTACTCCACAACATGGGCGCGCCGGCGCCCGTGGTCGACCGGATGGCACGCTACGGCGCCGGCCTGTTCGACCAACCGAGCAGCTTTGCCGCCTACTTCTGTCCGTCGCCCGGGTGCGGGGCGCGTGGACAGGGCGTCGTGCAGTAAGGGTGATGGGTGGTGGGTGATGCTTGGCGTGAATGGTGATGGGTGATGGGTAATTCCGAGTCGGCCGGCCAGCGCATCTCACCTCGGCAGTCCCGTGCGGACCGCGAACTGCGGACTGCAAACCACAGACGCCCGGACCTGCCCCATGCCCAGCGCCCAGCGCCCAGTGACGTGTGCCCAGTGCCCTGCCCCCGGCCTACCGTCCCACCATCGCCACCCGCCCGCCATCGACCACCACCAGCGCCGGCCGCCGCGCCGGCGCGAGGGCGGGGGTGGCGCCGGCGACGGGCTCGCCGGGAGCGAGGGAGCCCTCGGCGCCCACGTGGGCTACGCGCGTGACGCCGGCGCGGCGATCCTCCCACGCGAGCCAGGCCCCGCCCGCGCCGTCGCCGGCCAGCGCCGGCGTCGTGCCTGGCACGGACGGCGCCACGGCCACGGGATCGCCGAATGTGGCGCCGCCGTCGGCGGAGATCGCGTGGTAGAGGCCGGCGCGGCCCTCCGCGCCCGTGTACCACGCGAGGTGCACTCGGCCGGAGGCGTCGACGGCGACGGCGGGGCCGGAGTGCGGGCAGCCTGAAATCCTCCACGCGTCGCGGCCGACGCGGACCGGCGCGCCGAACGTGCGCCCGCCGTCGTCGGATCGGGCCACCGCGGGGTCGCGGACATCGGCCTCGAACTGGTGCCGCCACGCCACGAGCACGGCGCCGTCGCGCGTGAACGCGAGCCGCGTGCGGCAGCACTCGCACGAGCCGCTCGCGATGACGGTCGACGGGCCGAACGTGCGTCCGCCGTCGTCGGAGCGCGCGACGCGAACCTCCGTGCCGGCGTCGGCGCCGGCCGCGTGATCGTGGCCCTCGCGCGTGCGGGCCTCGTCGTGCGCGGCGCGGTGCGCATCGCCGGCGCCATCGCCGCCGGCCGCGCCGGCGCGGGCCGCGTCGCGCACGCGGGTGTCGAGCCAGGAGACGAACACCGCGCCGTCGGGCGCCACGGCGACGTCGTGGAAATGGTGCCCCGATCGGAAGCCGCCGTCGTCGTTGACCGTCACCGCCGGCGCGAACGAGCGGCCGCCGTCGTCCGAGCGGGCGAGCCGGAGGTCCGTTGCCGGGAAGCGCCGGCCGGGGGTGTCACGCTGGCTGATCCACGCGACGTAGACCGTTCCGTCGTGGGCGACGGCGACCTGCGCCGGCGCCTGGCCGTGCGTCGCCGCGTCGCCCGGTACGTCGTTCACCCGCACGGCCGCGCCGGCGGTGCCGTCGACGACGCTGGCGAGGTAGACGTTGGTAGCCCCGTCGCCGGCGCTGGTCCATGCCACGAGTGCCGTGCCGTCGTGCTGCAGCGCGATCGTGGGGAAGCGCGCCAGGGAGTCCGCGACGACCGTCCCAGCCGGCGCGGACGGCCCCGAATCGCCGCAGCCGGCGACGGCGGCCGTGAGCAGGATCGCGAGGACAGTTCGCATGGATCAGCGGCGGAGGCCGACGGACAGTCCCACCACTACCGTGCGGGGCGGTCCGGCGTCGTAGGCCGCGCCGAAGCGCCCGCGGCTGGCCAGGCTAGCGTAGTGGGCGTCGGCCAGGTTGAGCACGTGCAGCCAGGCCTCGCCCCCCGCGACGCGGTAGCTCGCGCGGAGGTTGACGACGTCGTAGCCATCGTAGCGGGACGTGTTGGCTGAGTCCATCCAGTACGGCCCGACGTGCTGCCACTCCAGCGCCAGTCGCGCCCGGCGTGCGAACGGTGGCTGGACCGACACTTCCGCATTGGCCACGCGCTCCGGCGCGGCTGCCATCGCGCGACCATCGAGCGTGACGCCGTTCTCCTCGTGCCGCGTGAACGTGTGCCGCGCCGCGGTGCCGCCCACGCGCAGGGCGATGGCCTCGACCGGTCGCAGAGTGGCCGCGAGCTCGAGGCCCGCGTGCCGAGTCGCGCCGGCGTTTCGCGCCTCTTGCGAGTCGTCCGGCAGCCGCACCATGATGATCTCGTCGGAGCCCGTCATCACGTAGCCTGACCCCTCGACCTGCACGCGCGAATCCGCGAACGCCGCCCATCCGCCTAGCTCGGCCGAGTTGAAGTCCGCCGGACGGAGTGACGGCACGCGCGCGCCGGAGTACAGTTCGGAGACCTCGGGCGGTACGAAGCCGCGGCCGGCGTTGGCGTACAGCCCGCGGTCCGGGGTGAAGGCCCACGTCAGCCCAACGTGAGGGCTGATGGCGCCAAAGGTGGAGGTGCCGTCGGGTGCGCCGGTGAAAGCGGACGGCGGCAGGTGGTTGTCGAAGGCGTACGCGATGCGGTCGTAGCGGAGCGAGCCGATGACGTGCAGCCGCGGCAGGGGCGAGGCCTCGAATCGAGCCCACGCGGCCGCGCCGGTGACGTCGACGTCGTAGTCCGACAGGAGCGAGTCGCGCTCGACGAAGCCTGTGTATACGCCCGTGGACGGGTCGCGCGCGACGTCGAGGTACCGCGCCTCGAAGGTGGCCGGGCTGCGGTCGATGGACACGCCGGCGCTGGCGCGGGCGCCGGCCCGGCCCAGGTCGGCCTCGTGGCGCCCGTCGACGCCGAGGCTTCGGAAGGAGAGCCTGTTGACCTCGCCGCGGGCCACGGTAGGATCCTCCGCGACGCGCCGGATACGGTAGTGCGGCAGCTGCCCGATCGCGTTGTTGCGGGCGAACACAGTGACGGTCGTGCGGCCGGCGGTGTCCCAGAGGCGCTGCAGGCGCGCCGTCGCGCGCGCGGCGTCGACCCGGCGGTAGGTGAAGGTCTGCAGACTGGTGCGGCCGCCGGCGCGGCCGAGGGCGTCGAACGTGAGGCTGTCGAGGGCGCCGTCGGTATCGGTGCGCAGGTGCGCGGCGGTGAGCGTCCCCCCGAGCCGCGTGCCACGGGCCAGGGCGTAGTCAGCGCGGAGTGTGGCGGCGGCGCGCTCGTAGTCGGTGTGCTCGCGCCGGCCGTCGCGCTGGCGGGCGAGGTAGCCACCGACGCGGATGCCCAGGCGTCCCAGCGTCGCGCCGGCGCCGGCGTCGGCGCGGGCGTAGCCGTACGCGCTGCCCCGGATAGAGGCGTTCGCCTCCGGCAGTGCGGGCGCGGCCGGCGTGACGACGTTCACCGCGCCCCCCACCGCGCCGGCGCCGTGCAGGGCGGACGCCGGGCCCCGGACGACCTCGAGGCGGCCGGCGCCGGCCATGTTGAGCTCGATCAGCGCGTTGTGGTTGAACAGCCCCACGGGCCGGACCGGGATGCCGTCCTCGAGGTACGCGTAGAGGGCCCGCGTGGACATCGGCTGGCGAATCGCCATCGCGTGCTGCTCGTTGCCGAGGTCGACCACCAGCACGCCGGGCAGCCGGTTCAGGGCCTCGGAGAACAGGGTGGGGCGAGCGGCGGCCAGATCGGCCGCCGACACGGCCGCGATCGCCACAGGCGCTTCCGCACGCCGCGACTCGTGTCGGCCGGCGCTGACGACGATAGGCTGCATGTCGTACGGTGCGGACTCGAGGCGGACGACGACGTCACCCGCCGTTGCAGGCACGCTTGCCGCGCGGTACCCGACGAACGTCACCGCGAGGACCGCGGTGGCCTCCGGTACCTCGAGGACGAAGCGCCCATCGTCGCCGGCCGTCGTTCCGACGCTGTGGGCCGAATCCATCACGGCGGCGCCGGGCAGCGGCCGGCCGTCGGCGGCGTCGAGCACGATGCCCCGAACCACGCGCGGCTGCGCGCCGGCGGAGCCGGCGGCGATCAGCGCGAACGCAACGAGGGCGAGGGCTCGGGTGAAGATGGACGTTCGCATTCGATGCAGGAGGCACGTTCGTCGCAAGCCTCTTGGAGGTTCCGCATTCACGAAGAAGTGGGCGGTGGGGAGCCGTACGGGCGCCACCGGCCCGCGGGCGGGGTGTGCGCTACCTTCGGGTAACACCACCCCAACCGATGGCAAGGCCCAACTACCAGTACGAGAAGCGCCAGCGTGACCTGGCGAAAAAGAAGAAGCGCGAGGAGAAGGCCGCCAGAAAGCAGGCTTTACGGAAGGAGCCCGAGGCGGGCGAGGCGCCGGCGCAGGGGGCGGACGGCGTCGCGACGGAGGCCGAGGGTACGCCGCCTGCGACCGACTAATCGGTGCTGTAGGGCAGGGTGACGGTGAAGGTCGTGCCGACGCCTGGTTCGCTCTCGACATCGAGGGTGCCCGCGTAGCCACGCACGATCAGGTCGCGGGATAGCGAAAGCCCCAGGCCAATGTTGCCCCGCCCGGTGGGCTTCGTAGTGAAGAAGGGCTCGAAAATGTGAGCGCGGACGGCCTCCGGGACGCCCGCTCCGTTGTCCGCGACCGCTATCGCGACGTGACCGTCTGTGCGCCGGGTAGTCACCTCGATGTGCGGCCTGTAGTCCGGTCCGGCGTCGCGCGCGGCCTCATGCAAGGCATCGAGGGCGTTCGAGACGAGGTTCACCACGACCCGCCCGAGCTGCTCGGGCGCCGCTTCGACCCCGCCGGCGTCCGGATCCAGGCGGTGATCGACGGTGAACGCGAAGTCCGGTTCGCGGCCGTGTCGTTCCTCGACGGCCAGTGCCACGTTGTGCTCGACCATCTCGTTGATGTCGACCGCCCGCCGCGGCTCCGCGCCTCCGCGCGCGTGCTCCATCATCCCCCTCACGATGGCGTCGGTGCGCCGGCCGTGTTCGTGGATCTTCGCGGCGTTCGCTCGCAGGTCGGCGAGCGTCTCGCGCACCTGCACCAGGCGTGTCGTGGGGTCCGCTTCCGACTGAGCCACGAGCTCGCCTATCAGCTCCCCCGAGAGCTGTGCGAAGTTGTTGACGAAGTTGAGCGGGTTCTTGATCTCGTGAGCGATGCCCGCGGTGAGGCGCCCGAGGCTGGCCATCTTCTCCTGCTCGACGAGGTGCGCCTGCGCCGCCCGCAGCTCGGCGAGTGACTCCTCGAGGCTGTCGGCGTAGCGGCTGGCGTCCTCCCGCGCGGCCTCCGCCTCGTGCCGCGCCTGCTCCAGCTCACGCGCGTGGCGCTTTTGGGCGGTGATGTCTCGGAAGAACCAGATCCGGCCGAAGTACTCACCGTCCTGAGAGCGCACGGGAGCCGTGTACCGGTCGAAGACGCGGCCGTCGTTGAGGAGCGCCTCGTCTCGCGATTCCTCGTCGGGATGCGAGTAGAAGTAGGCCACGCGCTCGAGATACGCCTGCGGGTCGTCCAGCAGGCCGAGCACAGAACGCAGGGCCGCTTCGTCGGAACCCGACGCGACGACCTCCTGCGGGATGCCCCACATCTGCACGAAGCGGCTGTTGTACGAGAGGATGCGGCCCTCCGGGGAGACGACCAGGATCCCGTCGATCGAGACCTCGCCCTGGGCCTCGAGCAACGTCTTCTGCAAACGGAGGGCGCGCTCTGCCTCCACGCGCTCGGTGATATCGCGCGAGTTGACTACGATGCCGTCCTCGGCCGATAGCGGATTGATTGTCGTCCCCCGCCCTTCGAGAACGCGCCAGGAGTCGTCCCGATGACGGAATCGGAACTCGGAGCTGACGATGCGGCCCGGGTGATCCACCAGGCGCCGGAGGCGGGCTAGCGTGGGCTCGGCGTCATCCGGCGCCAGGAAGTCGAACACGCTCCGGCCCTTCAGCTCCTCTCTGTCGTAGCCCAGCAAGCGCGTGATCGACGGACTCTGGTAGCGTACCGAGCCGTGCTCGTCGAGGATGGTGATCAAGTCCGAGGCATTCTCGATTAGCGATCTGAAGTGCTCCTCGCTCCGCCGCAAGGCGTCCTCCGCGGCCTTGCGCTCAGAGATGTCGCGCAGGTAGGCCGTGAACACCTCGCGGCCGTCCCCGAGAACAACCACGTCGATCGACAGCTCTGCGGGAAACTCCGAACCGTCGCTTCGCAAGGCGGGGACCTCGATGCGTTGGCCCAGCACGTGCGCCTCACCGGTCTTCAGGTAGCGGCTGAGACCGGCCCGGTGGGCGTCGCGCAGACGCTCGGGCACGATGAACTCGGCCATCGGCCGGCCGAGCACCTCCTCCACCTTGTAGCCGAACGTCCGCTCGGCGGCAGGATTGAACTCCATGACGAGGCCGTCGTGGTCGACCGAAATGATGCAGTCGAGTGCCGTCTCGATGATCCCGCGCTTAAGGGCCTCGCCTTCGCGGACCGCGGCCTCGACCCGCCGGCGCTCGGTCACGTCGCGGACGACCGCGATAACCTCGTCGTCCGCCAGGGGCAGGACGCGGGCCTCGAAGAACTGCTCGCCTCCATCCATCTCGAGCGCGTACTCGAAGTACACCATCTCGCCCGTGCGGGCGATCTCGGCGAGGCCGGCCTCGATCTGCGCTCCGACCTCGGGTGGCAGCACGTCCTGCATGCGACGGCCAACGAGCTGGTCCGGCGGGACGTAGAGCGCCTGGGACCGGCCGGCCCGGTAGTCGATCACCGTCCCATCCGACGACATCCGGAAGAACAAGTCCGGCAGGGCGAGGAATATGCCTTCCAGTTCCTGCGTACGGCGGCGCGCCTCCTGCGTGGCCTCGATTCGCTCCGTTACGTCGACCAGGGCGGTGGCCAGCGCCGGCACGCCGGCGTAGTCGAGCTGCTGTACGGAGAGGGATACCCAGCGCGGCGTTCCGTCGGCTCGCTTGATGCGGAGCTCGAGCGAGTCGACATACCCCTGCTCCGTAACGGTCGAAATAATGCGGGGCCGGTCGGAGGGGTCGTAGTAGAAGTCCGGCGTCTTGCGTCCGACGAGGCTGCCCTTCGGCACGCCGATGAGGTCCTCGAGCCGCTCGTTGGCGAAGAGGATCGTGCCGTCGAGGAGGCTGCTCAGGATGAACGGCGAAGGGCTCGCCTCGACGATCGCTCGAAAGCGTCGCTCCGCCAGCGCCAGCTCTGCGGTGCGCTCCTCGACCCGCCGCTCGAGCTCGTCATAGGCCTGTTGCAGCGACACTTCCGCGTCGCGCTGGGCCGTCGCGTCGCGATGCACCACGATCACCTCCTTGACGACGCCGTCCGGGTCCCGGATGGGGCAGACCGTTACCTCGGGCCATCTGGGCCGCGAGTCCGCGGGGTCGACGGATGGATCGAAGAGATGCGGTGGGATCGTGAGCGTCTCGCCGGCGAATCCCCGGACCAGGAGTTCGCGCACGTCCGACCGTTGCTTGTCGCGAAGAGGGTTGAACTCGGCCAGCTTCTCCGCCGGCAACTGAAATAGATCGAACCACGCCCGGTTCGTGTCCAGCGTCCAGCCCTCCGCGTCGAAGATCTGCATGCTTAGCGGGAACTGGTCGAACGCCGACTTGAAGCGGCTATGCGCGAGATGGAGCTCGCGCTGGGTATCCCGGCGGGCCGCGTCGGCGAGGACGCCGGCCATCGCGGAGCCGGCCAGCGCCGCGACGAACGTGGCCACCTCCACGTCGTCGGCGTCGAAGGAATCGGAGTCGCGCTCCAGGACGAGCAGGCCCCGCGTCGTCCCGACGGCGGCAATCGGTGCCACCAGGGTGTCGGCCGGCCGGCTGCCGGTGATCGCGCCGGCGCGTCCGGTGGATGCGGCCTGGTCGTAGGGCGTGCTGGCCAGGGCGCGCACCTCGCCGGTGGAGGGGTCACGTATGTCCGCCCCGTCGGACTCGACGGTCCAGAGGCCGAGCCGATCAAAGGGTAGCACGAGGCCGCAGACGTAACCGATCTGCGCCCGCAGGCCGTCGACGGTGTCGGCGCACACGACCGCCGACGCCGCGGATGCGGCGGCTCGTATGCGCTCGGCGACGCCGGCGATGGGCGTCGTGGACACGGGATCGGGCGTCGGCAGGGTTCCTCGCGGCGGGTGCGCGAAGATAGAGACCTGGCCGTACGGCCTCGGGGGTGCCCGGAGGCCGCGCAGCGGGCCTCCGGACTGTACGCGCGGCCTGTCTAGACGGGTCGCCTGCGGCGCAGGTTGTACACCAGTTCCACCGCGACGCCGGCGTGGTCGCTCGGCCAGATCATTCCGCCTGTCGTGGGCACCCGGTCGCCGGGCGAGTCGAGCAGCGTCTCCGTCCGACGGATGCGGTCGAAGCCGCGGAAGAGCAGGAAGTCGATGCGCTCCGTCAGCTGCGACGCCGGGTTACGGAGATCGGCGGCCTGGCAGCACGTCGGCGCCGCGAAGTGCGGTGGCCGGCCGATGGCGTCGGTGAGCGTCTGCGTGAGCGTGGCGTACGTGGGCGTGGACCCGCCTCCAGCGTCGGAGTTGAGGTCGCCGGCCAGTACCACCGGGCCCGCGGTGGCGTCGATCAACGCCCTGAGCTCATCTCCCTGGGCGATCTGTATCGGCGGTGCGGCGCCGGTTTCCAGGTGCGTATTGAAGAAGGTGAAGTCCAGGCCGTCGACTGTTGCCTCGACCCACTGGTAGCCCCGAACGAACGTCACCGGTGCCCCTCCGATGGGAATCGTCAGCAGCACCTTGAACTCGTCGTCGAACGAAGCGCCCGTCGCCACGTCCGGGCCATCGAGCGCCAGGATGACGTCGGCGTCCCGGTAGCGCACGTCGAAGAAGGTCTGCCCGTTCGTGGTGGCCGGCAGCTCGACGTCGGCGTTGTCGCTCCGTGACGCAACGTTATAGACGAGGCCATCGTCGGCCAGCGCGTCGAGGAGTAGCTCCAGGAAGTCGAAGGTGACGTCGGTTGCCGGCGTGCCGGCGCCCCCGGGGAGGTTGTCGCCCGGCGCCTGGACGTAGAACGTAGACACCTCCTGCAGCCCCACAAGCGCCGGTCGGACGCGTGCGATCTCCTCGGCCACGGCATCCATACGGGCGGCGGGGTCGCTGGCGACGATGGTGCCGTAGAGCTGGGCGACGCGCACCGGGATCATCTGTGGGTTCGGCTCGGCCGCGACGACGTTGAGGTCGCCACCCAGGTAGAGGTTCTGGCTCATCATCACGACCTCCGCGTGGGGCGGGGTGTCGGGGCCGCCCCACGCGCCGGCGCCGGCGCCCGCCTGCGCCGTGGCGGCGAGGTCGACCGTGCCGGGGGCGATGGTGTCGCAGCCGGCCAGCAGCATCACCAGGAGCATGGCGGCCGCGCCGGCGCGGAGGGTCGATCGGGTGTCGTTCATGGGTTGTGACATCGGAGTGTTCGGGGTGTCGCGGTGCCGCAGTATCGGATACACGGCGGGACCGTGACTCGCGGACTGCAACATGGCGCCGGAAACGGGCCCTACGGTGCGGGCACCGGGCGAGCACGCTCGCGGCCGCGCCACGCCGGCCGCGCCGCGCGTCGGTCCGGTCGAGGACACGTTAGCGTAACACGGCGTACTTCGATGGCGCGGTAACATGCCCCGATTCTATCCGACGTGACATGAAGCGGGTTCTCTTCGCCTGTGTCGGCAACTCGAGCAGGAGCCAGATGGCCGAGGGCTTCGCCCGTGCTCATGGGGCGAACGCGGTCGAGGCCTTCAGCGCCGGCACCCGGCCCGCCGGCGCGGTAGATCCGCGCACCATCGACGCCATGGCCGCCGCCGGCGTAGACATCGCCGCACAGCGCTCGAAATCCGTCGACGAGGTCGAGGGCCCCTTCGACTACGTGATCACGATGGGCTGCGGCGACGAGTGCCCCGCCGTTGCGGGCATCAGGCGCGACGACTGGCCGCTGGAGGACCCGGTGGGGCTAACCGACCGCGGTCTAAACCAGGTGCGCGACGAGATCGAGCGAAGGGTGCTATCGTTGCTGGAGGAGATCAGGGGCTGATAGCCGGCGCGAGCCGGGCGGCCCCGCGCCCACTCGCCATGAAGCCCCTTTCCGCGGGAGAAGCCCGCCTGCTCGAGAGACTGGAGCGAGGCCTCGGGCTTCGGCTACTGGTAGGGCCGATCATCGGCGCGATGGGCGGGTTCGTGTTCGCCACGGTGATGCTCGCCCTGGTGGGACCGTCCGGGCGCTTCACCCTCGGCGAGCAGTCGCAGGCCTACGCCGCGCTGGAGACGGCCGTTGGACCCCTCGCGGCGTTTGTTCTCCTCTGCGTCGTCGCGTTTGCGGGCCTCGGGGTGTTGCTCGCGGTACTCATTGCCGTGAGGCTCTCGCGGATGCGCGCGCAGCTCCGCTGGCGGCGCGACGCAGCCGGCGTCGCGCCGGCGCGCCCGGTGCCGGCGTGATCGGCTAGCGCGCGCTCGAGGCCATGCCGGGAGGTTCGTTACGATGTCGCGACCGCCTCGACGAGGTCGAGGGGCCGTTGACTACGTGACCGCGACGGGATGTGGCGACGAGCGGCCGGCCGGCGTCGGGTCGACCGGCCCGAACCGGACCACCCGGCCGGAACGTGGGGTACGCGCAGGCGCAGGACGAGGGCGAGCGGCTGGTGCTGGCGCTGATGGTGACGTCGCGAGGTAGGGGACGGGGATTGGGGTCCGCGGGGTTGTAATCTGGAGCATGAAGATCCTCGTCCATATCACGCACGGCCCCGAGTCCCCTACCCGCGCGGCCCTCGCGTTTCACGTAGCCCGCGCGGCACTGGACTCCGGCCATGAGGTCACCGTGTTCCTGGCCGGCGATGCCGTCCAGCTAGTCCGCCCCGCAGTGATCGACCACCTGGCCGGCCTCGGTACGGGCGCGCTGAGGGAGCTCTACGACGCGCTCGTCGGCGGGGGGGCGACCTTCTACCTCTCCGGCGGATCGAGCAAGGCGCGCGGGGTCGGCTCCGAAGCCATGGGCGGCGTGCAGGCTACGATGGGCTCGCCGGCGGACCTCGTCCGGCTCGCCGTGGAGCACGACCGGATGTTCGTCTATTGAGGCGTGGGTCGGATGGATCCTGGCGTGCCGCGACGAGTGATGCGTGCCCAATGGTGATCCAACTCCCTGCGGAGCGCCATGCGGCTCCTCGACCCTTCGCATTTCAGGACCCAGCTCGCACGATCGACCCGAACACGCGGTGACAACAATCTCCACTGCCGAGGCCCTGCGCAGGTTGCGAGACGGCAACCGCCGGTTCGCGACCGGTGAGACGAACGGCGGGGGTGTCGCAGGCGAAACCCGCCGCCGCGAGCTCGCGGCCGGTCAAGAGCCTTTCGCCATCATCCTGGGGTGCTCGGACTCCCGCGTGCCGGCGGAGCTCGTATTCGACCAGGGGCTCGGCGACCTCTTCGTGATCCGTGTCGCGGGCAACATCGTCGCCCCGTCGCAGGTGGGCAGCGTGGAGTTCGCGGCCGAGAGGTTCGGGACGCGACTGGTGGTCGTTCTCGGTCACTCGAACTGCGGCGCCATCGCGGCGACGCTCGAGGAGCTGGCGCGCCCGTCGGAGGCGCGTTCGCCCAACCTGCGGTCCATCGTCGACCGCGTGCGGCCGTCCGTGGAAGCATTGCTGGCGACCGACCTCGCCAGCGACTCCGTCGCACTCACCGAAGCCGCTGTTCGCGCAAATATCCGCGCCTCCGCCGACCACCTCCGCCACGGGTCGGAGGTGCTCGAGGAACTCATCCGTGACGCAGGCCTGGTGGTCGTCGGTGCGGAGTACTCTCTCGAGACCGGCGAGGTCGACTTCTTCGACGTTCCCTAGCCTCCGCGCCCCCATGCTTCGCCGTCGATTCCTCACGCGCGCCGGCGCCGGCGCGCTCGCGCTGGCGCCCGCCAGCGCGCTGGCACGCTCCCTGGCCGAAGCCGAATCCATGCGAACCCACGTCGCGCGGGCGGTGAGCCGCTCGGTCTCTCCCTTCGCCGGCACGCCGGACGACGAGCCGTTCTGGGCGGAGGTACGGGAGGCGTTCGACCTCGACCCCGCGGTCCTGAACCTCGACAACGGGTGGACGAATCCCACGCCGCGGGCCGCGATGGACGTCGTGGTCGCAGAGGGGCGCCGGCTGGAGGCCCTGCCTGCGGAGCGTTTGGTAGCGATCTGGGAAGAGGTTTCGAACACGCACGTCCGGTCCGCTCTCGCGGAGACGCTGGGCGTACCGGGCAGCGAGATCGCCCTCGTGCGAAACGCGACCGAGGCCCTCGACACGGTGTTGCTCGGCGTCCCGCTGCGCGCCGGCGACGAGGTGGTGTGCTCCGCGCACGACTACTACGCGATGCTGGACGCGCTCGACCAGAGGCGCGAGCGGGACGGCGTAGTGCTGCGGATGGTCCACCCGCCGGTCCCAGCGCCGTCAATGGACAGCCTGGAGGCGCTATATCGCGACGCGCTGACGCCGCGGACGCGGCTCGTGTTGCTGACCAACCCCTCCAACCTCACGGGGCAACACCTGCCCGTGCGACGGATCGCGGAGGCCGCCCACGCCGTTGGGGCGGAAGTCGTGGTGGATGGCGCGCAATCCCTCGGTCTCGAAGAGGGCTCGATCGCCGACCTGGGGTGCGACTACTACGGCGCGAGCGCACACAAATGGCTGGGCACACCCGTGGGTCTCGGCGTGCTCTGGATGCGGCCGGAGCATGCGGTAAAGGTGTGGCCGCTCATCCCTCCGGGAGCCTCCGCTACCGGCATGGGCCGCTTCGAGTGGATCGGCACGGGCCCGGAGTACGTGAGCGCCGGCGCGCTGCCGGCGCTGGAGTTGCACCGGGCGCTGGGACCGGCGCGGAAGGCGGCGCGGCTGGGCTACCTCGGCGCCCACTGGCGAGCGCTCGCGGCCGGCGCGTTCCCCGGCGCCCGCTTCTACACCGTGCCCGAGGCCGGCGCACCCGGCGCGCTGAGCGTGATGGAGCTCCCGGGGCGCGACAGCGCGGAACTGCAGACTGCGCTGCGGCGCGACCACGGGATCCTCGTGCAGGCGATGAATGGCGCGCGCGCGCCGGAGATCGCCGGCCTGCGCGTCACGCCCAACGTGTACCACACGCCGACGGAGCTGGAGCGTTTCGTGGCGGCCCTGGAGGAGGTCGGGTGATGAGTTTATGGGCTGTCAGCTGCTATCAGGTGTCAGCTATCAGCGATCAGGGTACAGACCGGGCTGATGGTTTACACATCAGACCGGGCTGATGGTTTACAGTGCTCAGCCCTGCCCTGTAAGCCGTGCCCTTCCACACGACGGAC
>Ga0307505_10000337_pt1 | contig 54305 bp, 43 predicted proteins | sample 23_S_MG_FD_202183 | JGI IMG/M metagenome (GOLD analysis project Ga0307505, IMG submission 202183) | Soil microbial communities from Populus trichocarpa stands in riparian zone in the Pacific Northwest, United States - 23_S | ecosystem: Environmental > Terrestrial > Soil > Riparian zone > Trees...
ACCCGCCAATAGAATTCCTCGAACTTCCCTCGATCAATTAGGGAAGTGAAACCGTTTCTATGCTGAGCAGGAAGATCGGACCAAGAGTTTTGAGCAGGGCTAGAAACCCTGCCGAAGTCGATAGCTGAGGAAGTGCGTAGCCTCTTTCCTGACATGGCCCATTATATGCCCTGAGAATTCTTCGGGCTCGCAGAGTTGTAGTAGTCGAAGCTACATCGTTCAGGAGGTTCACAGCAATCTCCACTGAACCTTTAGGTAGTATCTCTAAGGGACTGCCTGAGTTGGCTTGCGCATAATAGATTTGCGGCGATTTCTTTTTGGACGTCGAACTCCCGCGAGTGTGCTCTGCCGGCCATCGAGGATCTTCCCTAGTCCCTGATGAGTAAGGCCGAGTTCGCGCGCCGCGCGGGTTACGCTGCCATTCTCACGTTCCAATGCTCGGGCAATGAGCCGCGCCTCAAAATGATTGACCTCTTCCTCCAGAGTTCCGCCTATCAAGTCTTCCTCAGCCGTGTGCAACTCCTCGAGTTTGTCCAGCACTACATCGCCGCAGCGCCGCAAATGTTCGAGCTCAGCCTGACTTGCGCGCTCACCTACATATTGATCTGCGCTGCGGTATGAGGCCAGCAGTTCAACTCCGGAAAGCACGCCACCCATCTCTTCGATCATCCTGAGTTGAGCGACGGCAGCTAGGTGAGTATCACCAGCCGCGGCCGCCACCTCCGAAGCTTGATTGAACGCCTCGCCAGCGCTGTCGTACTTTCCAGCTCCCGCAAAGATGCTGCCCGCAGTCGTTAACGCCTCAGCAAGTAAGGAACAGTCATCTCCCTGCTCAAGTACTGTAACGGCGGAGAATATAGCTCGTTCCGCCTCTGCGAATCGCTTTTCAGTAAGGAAGACTCTCGCCCGTGTATCGTTGACTTGCGCCACCATGCGCGAGTCCTTCAGCGTAACAAAGATCGCTCGCGCTTTGTCGAGATGAGGCAGCGCCTCTGTTGCTCTTCCCAGCAGCAGCTGAATAAATCCGATGTTGTTCTCTACGACTGCCAAGTACCGAATATGACCGGTCTTCGCATAGTACATACTCGCCGCGCTGTATTCGATTAAGGCATGGTCCAGATTCTCTGTCCCACCAATTTTCTTGTATACAAGTCCACGCTGACCGTGATAACGGCCATGACTCGCATCATCTGAAACCTCCCAGAGAAAAGCAGCGGCCGTATTGAGCAGGGCAAGAGCGTCCTCATACCGACCCGAAGAAATCTCGACTGTCGATGCATTACTCAAAGCGCGCAGCTTTGTTTCCGGTTTCTGTGCTGCGTCTACAGCTTGTCGAAACAATACACGTCCCTCGTCGTGCGCTCCTGAACGCCAATAACAGAGCGCCAGGTCTGTCATGACCTCCGCGCGTTTGTCCTGCTGGCCCAACGACTCGAACAGCCTGATACTTTCCGTCAGTAGATCGCGCGCGAACTCCTGCGCTCCCGGAATTTGGTTTGCGCTGCCTAGCCACCCAGATAATGAGCCAACTCTCCACAACACCTCCGCCTGCGTGTCGGAGGGTAAACGATCGACCAGTGGACGCTCACCGATCCTGGTCCACAGTTTCCCCAACGCCGACCGAGCCCCCTCATAATCACCAGCTCGTTCCAGCTCGCATGACTTTCCACACCTCCGTCTTGCCTCCACATCCCCTGCGTGCGTCTTTTTAGGTATCTTTGTGAGTTCCATTAGCAGCATTCGTTGCGTACTAGTCGCATCTGCGACTAATGATGTTATGATTTTTAGGCTCAACGATTTCGCGGTCTGATACCAGACCGCTTCCACCCTAAAAGGACCGAAAAACAATGAACACACTTCGATGCTCTCTCTTTGCAGCCATAGTGGTGATCTCTAGCGCGACGCTAGCGTTGGGAGGAGATATTCAGATGCCAGGTAAAAGCGATCCGATTCCGACTCCGACACCAACTGCGTTAACAACTGCATCAACAGGCGACGGTCTCACACAACCGACGTCGACTGAAGAAGTTCAGATCGTCTGGCCGGACGCCACCACCATGCTTGTGGAGATCCTGCTCACAATCTTCTAAATCACTCTGGGCACAGTTATTTGCCCCCCCGATGGCGCCGATGCCGTGGGCGCTGGAGGTCGCAGTGTGCGCTGAGTAGGGGCCTGCGAGTCCTACTCAATTTAGCCCGTTCGTGACAACACACCTGATCTTGGGCATTCCGGTACGAAACCGACGTTTTCGTCGTTCCCAGAGAAAATTAATAGACCGCAGTTATCAACGATTTCTTTTTGGCTTGCGCGCGAGTGTTTTGCTGTGTCGACCGTTGAGGATCTTCCCTAGTCCCTGATGAGTGAGGCCCAGTTGTCGAGCGGCGCGGGTTACGCTGCCATCCTCACGTTCCAATGCTCGGGCAATGAGTCGCGCCTCAAAATGATTGACCTCTTCCTCCAGAGTTCCGCCTATCAATTCCTCTTCAACGCTGTGCAACTTCTCGAGTTTGTCCAGGACTGCGCGACGGCAGCGCCGCAAATGTTCGAGCTCGGCCTGACTTGCGCGCTCACCTACATATTGATCTGCGCTGCGGTATGCGGCCAGTAGTTCACCGCTGGAGAGCACGCCCCCCATCTCTTCGATCAACCTGAGTTGAGCGACGGCAGCTAAGTGAGTATCACCAGCCGCGGCCGCCACATCCGAGGCTTGATTAAACGCCTCGCGAGCGCTGTCGTACTTTCCTGTTCCCGCAAAGATGCTGCCCGCAGTCGTTAACGCCTCGGCAAGTAAGGAACGGTCATCTCCCTGCTCAAATACTGTGACGGCGGCGAATATGGCGCGCTCCGCGTCTGCGAATCGCTTTTGAATAAGGAAGACTCGGGCGCGTGTATCGTTGACCTGGGCCACCATGCGCGAGTCCTTCAGCGTAACAAAGATCACTCGCGCTTTGTCGAGATGTGTCAGCGCCTCTGTTGCTCTTCCCAACAGCAGCTGAATAAATCCGATGTTGTTCTCTACGACTGCCAGGTACCGAATATGACCGGCCTTCGCGAGATGCATGCTTGCCGCGCTGTATTCGATTAAGGCATGGTCCAGATTCTCTGTCCCACCAATTTTCTTGTATACAAGTCCACGCTGACCGTGATAACGGCCATGACTCGCATCATCTGAAACCTCCGAGAGAAAAGCAGCGGCTGTATCGAGCAGCGCAAGACCATCCCCATAACGACCCGAAGAAATCTCAACTGTCGATGCATTAGTCAAAGTGCGCAGCTTTGTTTCCGGTTTCTGTGCTGCGTCTACAGCTTGTCGAAACAGCACACGTCCCTCATCCTGCGCTCCTGAGCGCCAGTAACAGAGCGCCAAATCTCCCATTGCATCGGCGCCTCTGTCCTGCTGGTCCAACGACTCAAACAGCCTGATACTCTCCGTCAGTAGATCGCGCGCGAACTCCTGTGCGCCCGGAATTTGGTTTGCGCTGCCTAGCCACCCAGATAATGAGCCAACTCTCCACAACACTTCCGCCTGCGTGTCGGAGGGTAGACGATCGAGCAGTGGGCGTTCACCGATCATGGTCCACAGCTTCCCCAGCGCTGAACGAGCCCCCTCATAATCGCCGGCGCGTTCAAGCTTAAGAGCATTTTCACACGCTCGTCTGGCATGCCAGTCGCGCGCCTGCCGAATTTCTTTTGGTCTATTCGTCAACTCCATAGCAGCCGTCGTACTACTCACTATCAGCCACTGTTGATGTTATGATCTTTACGCTCAACGATTTCGCAGTCTGACGACACTAGACTGCTTCCACACCAAAAAGGACCGAAAACAATGAAAGACTTCGATGCTTTCTTTGTGCCATAGTGCTGATCTCTAGCGCAACACTGGCATTGGGAGGAGAAATTCAGTTCCCAGGTAGAAGCGAGCCAACTCCGAGTCCGCCTCCAACTGCGTTAACAACCGCGCCAACAAGCGACGGTCTCACACAGCCGACATCGACTGAAGAAATTCAGATTGTATGGCCGGACGCCACCTCAATGATTGTGGAGATCCTGCTGACAATCTTCTAATTGCTCTGGGCTATTAGTTACCCTTGGTGGCGCTGGTGCGGTGCGCTATAGGTCGCAGTGAGCGCTGAGTAAGGGCAAGTGAATGCTACTCCAATTTCCCCCTTGTGACAACGCATACTTGTAACCACCTCCCTATGGGGAACAATGCCTCATGGATCCACAACTCAATCGCCATACTCTCACCTGCAAATAACCCCACTCCCATCTGCAAGTAGACCAAAGGCGCCTTGCACGACGATTGAAAACCGCAGGTCAATCAAAAAGGTCAATCAACAAACCACTCCAATCGCGTTGCCGCCAAACGCTGCTAGTCGCAACCTTTGCTGCTATATGCAATAACATACATCATTTCTTGCAACTACAATCATTTACTTTCCTTTCAAAAAGATAGCGTTCCGCACTCTTCTCAACGTCGAAACGTCTAGCTTGATCACCACTCACACCTGCCTATAATCAGGCCTCGCGTATTCAACCTTTCACTACCGATACGGTTGACTCAATTTCTCATGGCGATAAAGAAACATTCATTATTTCGAGTTCTATCATGGACCATCTGAAGACGGTTGCTAGCGGGCTCGATGCCGTCCAATGTTCGATCGAACTAGATGTCGCGCGAAGCATAAGGATTCTTCTTGTTGAAGATGACCTGACCATCGCTGGAGTAGCGAGGGAGATGCTTGAAGAACAAGGCTGGCAGGTTCAGACCTGCAACGATGGCAACGCCGCCAGCGAACACGTCTCTGGCGCAGTTCACTACGACTTCTTGCTCGTTGATTATGGTCTTCCAGGCATCAATGGTTTAGAGCTTGTCAAACGCGCGCGCAGACTGGTTCACCACGCTCGCACACCGATCGTGGTGCTTTCAGCTACGCCGGTTGGTTTAGCAGCACGCGAAGCAGGAGCAGATGTTTTCTTGCAGAAACCCCAGGACATGACGTCGCTCGTTGAAACTATCAGTCGCTTGCTTGGCCCGCGCGATTCAGAGCCTTAGAGATGCTTGAAGCTTCAGCACTGAAAGATCCTGCGTTGATCTTTCACCAGCGGAGCCATTCGCATGTTGGGCCGCGCATAAGTCCGTCACGAATGGTTCCGCGGGGAACTATTTGAGCCTCGCCCTCGCAGGAAGATCCGCGTTTTTCTGGACGGCGTAATCTTCTTGGGCAGAGCCACTCCGCGACGTGGGAGCGCGCATGTGGGCGCGTGCGGAGTGGCTCGCGGGGACTGTAACCACGTATCGCCTAGAGTGCGTGGTTCACAAGGGCCGACAGAACTCCCATGGCTGTCGGCCCGCCAACGAGATTTCGCAACTTTGACAATGGAAGATGCGAGATACCGTCTTGAAAATCAAGAGCCGGAATTAGTTAAAAGTTCATGATTGGGGTCAAACACTTTGCCGGACTTAAGCACGCCGTAAGCGATATGAATCAGCTTGCGCATCGCCGCACCGATGAGTTGCATTTTGTTTTTGCCGTGACGAGCTAAACGTTGACAGAAACTGCGCACCACAGGGTTGTGTCGTTTGGCGACCATGGCTGGCAGAAACAGCGCCTTCCGGACGCGGGCATTACCGGTTTTTGATAATCGAGTTTGCCCACGTAGAGTGCCGGAACGATTATTTCTCGGCGTTAGCCCGGCATAAGCAGCCACTTGGCGCGCAGATTTGTACTGACTGAGGGCTTCGATTTCGGCCAGCAACTTGGTCGCAGTGCGTTTGCCGATGCCAGGAATAGAGTCTAACAATTCGCACTGCTGTTTAAGATCCGGATGGCGATCGACATGGTCATCGATTTGTTGCTCGATGCGTTTGATCTCAGCATCAAAGTGCGCCACTAACTTGCGCAGCGATTTGACGACGTTTTTAGTATTAGTGGCTTCCAGGCGATTCAGTTGCTGTTGGCGCGACTCGAGCAGATTTTCAAGATGGCGAGTCAGGGCTTGCAGTTCGCGGAAATGCGCCGGCGGTGGTGTCCAGGCAGGGGGTTGCTGCTTTTCGCAGAAACGACGGATCAAACCAGCATCGGGGCGATCATCTTTGTTGCGCAACAGTTCGCTTTGGCCGAAAGCTTTGATCTGCGCCGGATTGACAATACTGACTGTGTGGCCCTGCTCATGGAGATAAAGCGCCAGCGCTTCGCTATAAGGACCAGTGGCCTCCAGGCAAGTATGGACCGGGGTGGCTTTGTGTTGGCTAGCCAAACACAAAGTTCAGCAAATCCTGCTTTGCCGTTAGCAAACTTGCGATGGCGCAGTTTGTGGTTGAGGGACAGCTCCACGTGGAAAGTGGCTTTGCTGATGTCAATACCGAGCGTAGGTAACATTCATTTTGCTCCTGAAGAAACTTGTTCGAGTCAACCTTGTGAATGCAGGCTCATCTCAGTAGGAGAGGCCATTAGATACCGTGCGACCTTAATGAACAAGCAAGTGGAGGAGAGACTGATCTCACATACAGGCTCGTTGGCCTAAGGCGGGAACAGGTTGCTCTTCCTCCATTGTCCGGGTGCGACCCAGACAAATTGAAAACATCGTTAGTGACAAAAAGCAAGATACAAGGCGGTGACAAACCAAAGCATCTTTCAGAGCAGAGTCACTTGCGACGCCGCACGTGGCAAGTGGCTTTGCTGGATTGCAACCGAATCTGAGGTTGTGGGTTCGAACCCTAAGCCTCAGCGGTGGCCGTGATGGCCACACAGCCGTGGAAGCGCAAGGGCCCAGAGCGCGCTTCCGCGGACTTCCAACTTCGGGACAGCTTAATCCCTCGCAATGAAAGATCCATTCTGGGAGGGATGTGATCTTTCAGCCAAGCGGAGCCATTCGCGCGGTGAAGCAAACGTGTAAATCGCGAATGGCTCTGCGGGGGGCATGGTTGAAAGTCTCGACTCCTGAAATGCTCCAAAGGGCAAGAGATTGGTTGGTTCTGATAAAGAACTCGTCATCGTTTTGAGGAACGTGGCGAGAAAGGAGCTGGCGCTACCCGGCCAATCAACCAGGCTCCGGACTTGAGATCCCACACTGGGCCCAGATAGAGGTGGGTATAAGAGCGTCGGATGTCGCTTTCTGCGAGGGACGCTCCGAATTTCTAGATATCCAAATGATGCCAGACCCAAGGGATTGGAAGGCTATTTTTCCGCTGACTCTTTGCTTATTTCTGTTGTTGGGAAGCGTTGCCAACGCACCATCACGCAATACGAAACGATCGCACACCAAAACTCCCGCCGGCGAACCGAAATCATCGACGCCCCCCGAGCTCCGGATCAAACCTCTTCGCGCAAAAGCTCGATCGTTGCTGGCATCTCTATCAACCGATGCACGCAACTTTCGCGATCAGACTCTACGCGCCCGTCCTGACGAAGCTTTGAAACTAGTTATCGAGTCTCGGGGCAAGAGACAGTCGTCGATCAGAAACAAGTACATCTCTGAAGTTGATCTCGAGGGAATTGCCGGAGACCCGGTCGTTAAAAACTACGATCGAGCAGTTGAGTTGGCTACAGGTTTTCAGGCTGTAGGACCAAGAGCGGTCAACACCACAGCCATCGCGCGAGCCATATTAAATCCGAAGAAGGGTGCAACAGCGCAATAGGCAGCGGAGGCTTTCACTATAGATGGGTTCAAAGCCACAACACAGGCCTAAAAATCTCGGTCCAAAGCTGCTTCAGATCAGACAGGCTTTGGGAATGTCACAGTCGGCGATGTTGCGACAGTTAGGTGCGGAGCATTCGCTTCAGACCGCCCGGGCCAGGATCTCCGAATTTGAATCCGGAACGAGAGAGCCGTCCCTTTTGATTTTGTTGGCCTACGCTCGCGTAGCGCGAATCCATCTTGAAATCCTTATTGACGATGAAGCGACTCTCCCCAACAAACTCCCGGGCAATTTCAATTTCGATCGTTACAAAAAGAAGCTTGAGTCCCTTCGGTCCTTTGGGGAAATTTAAATGCGTCATCCTCGTCCTCGACCAAAACTATTGCACGAAAAACTCTTCGCGATCAGAGAGTTCTTGAAATTCACCCAAACTGACATGGCAAACAAGCTTGAAGCCAAGATCTCTGCTTACTTTGGTCGAGAGTGTCAAATCCATCCAGGTCAAATTTCGAATTACGAGAATGCAAAGCGTGAACCAAATGTTTTTGTATTGATTGCCTATATTCATTTAGCACAGTTACACCTGGAATCCGTTGCCGACGATGACGTCACGATAGAGGAGTTTCGCAAACGGCTGGGCAAAGAATTTGATCATGTTACGTCGACAAATACGACCTAAACACAAAAGGAAAAGGCGGTGACTCTAATTACGATATTTATAGTTGGACCACTCGAAATCCAGATTTGGAGACTCACATGGCAATCGAAATTGACGATTCAGTCCTTACCGAAAAACACCTGGCGTTCGTTGAACAATGGGCCAGCGTCCTGGAAGTTCCGGTGCCGGTCTTGCTCGGCCGGATTCTGGAAGGCGCCATTGATGGCGATGTTTATATTGAGCAACGCCCGAGCGTCGCCAACTAATCGCCCTTCGGCCCGTGACATAGCCCAGGAGGTGGGGCTGTGGCGCTGCCGATTAAAGTGCTCACAGCTAGGAGGCCGCTAATGACTCAAGACCAAAGAAAGATCATCGCAGCAAGGATCGGGCCAATGCCACGTCCCATGTCAGCCGGGTTAGCCGGAGCGTTCGATCCGATGCCCGACGTCACGGTCACATTAGAGGATGGCGAGGTAAAGAGGTTATTCGAATTCTATCCCGATGAACTTAGCTTTACAGAATCCGAATTCATTGGATTGACAGAGTGCGAAGCACACGCGCTACGACGTCAGAAAGACATCGATTATCTAAGGAGCTAGGGAATACAAAAAATGCCAGTTTTTTTTGACGGAAATGCTCAGTTTCTTTCAAACCTTCCGGGCGCACTACTTTGGCACACAAGGGATAGAGCTTTAAAAAACCCTGAGGCGGCCCACTTTGGACAATCTTTGCAACTTGGTTTTTGACACTACCAAGTGAAATGCTCAGTTTCTTGCAACAGTTCCGGAGGACGCGCTAATTTGGGGGATAATACAGTTGGCTGACTAAGGCTTCTGTACCCATCCGAACAGACATCTGTGGGTAAGAAGTATAAAAACCGACTATTCACGGTCTTCGTTCTCACGACAATCGCCCATTCGTAAGACCCACACCTCACGTTGACGAGAGACATACTCCCGCCAGCATTACGTCAACAGTGCTTCTCAATAAGGAGGGAAAAGACGCTCCGCAAATCGAGACATATTCACATGGTACTGACTTGCCTGTTTCTTTGCCTAAGCTTTACCGCGGTAGCGTACGCCGATCCCATCACCATCGTTCATGATTTTAAACCTTTGACCGCGGTTGCGACTATTAGTAGTGGAGCTGTTTTAGTAAGTACCGTAGGAGTAGAGAGTTTGCTGGCACAGAACGCCAACTGGACTTTAAGTGTAAGAATCAAACTTGTGAATGATGAAACATTAGGTGACATGATCTCGCTCGAAGGCACCATTTGACACCTTAATAACCTGCCAGATGACGGTCAGCATCAAAACGCCGCAGAATTTCCGTTTTCCGTTACGATTAAGCCACTGGACAACATATTTCCGCCAAAAGTTTTTACGGGAACCATTTGCCTCATTTCGATCGGATACCGTATCAGCAGAGGTTAAACGGACTGGTAATCAGATAGACAGTTGGAAGATTCAAATAAACGGTGAGCATGTGCTGTCCCTGAACCGGCCTCCATGTTCTTGCTCCGCACAGAACTAGCGGGAGTCGCGATCAAGGTGCGCAAGATACTCAAGAATCGCAAGAGCGGGTAAGAAATGGCTTTTATGGGATCTGTCGATCAGCCTACGAAACCAAAGGCCGAACCATTTCTAATCGACCTTTCAACGGTTCACAGTTAGACCGTCGCGTCCTACTTCTTCTGGCCTTTGCATGATTTACGCGGTCGGCCCGCTTTACGATTCTGAACGGCCTTTAGGTCGCTGGGATTGATAGCGTATTCACGTCCTATCTTCTGCGCCTTTAGCCGAAGCTCTTTTTGAAAAAGCCGCGCTTTCCTAAACCGTTGTGCTTTGTGATATAAGCCGCTCGTTATCCCACTCCCGCTTACTGGAGACTCACATCATGAAACGCATTACCCTGCTTTCCTTTCTTTATGTTGTTGCTCTCACGGTTCTTCTCTCTACCAGTGAGGCTCAACGGAACACTCAACAAGCCCATGTAAGCCCAGCCCCCGCAGGAAAGATTTCAGTACCATGTCCAGCACAGTTAGACGACATTACCGACTGCCCGGATACAGGCTGCGGGCCATCACTTGATCCGCATCTGAACAGACAGAAAAACATTCGCTCGCTCGATGGCGAAGCGGAGCCTATGACTATTCAGCAGATGAGGAACTTGCCCGATCCGGTTCCCGGTTACAAGATTGGTGACACACGCGAAAAGTTAGAAGAACTAGGCGAAGGTAGAAAGATCCTAGTTGTCGCTAACGCACTCGTGGCCCGCAAAGGTGGCAGTGAGTCCTGTAACTGCAAACTAACGTCCGTTGCCGACACCGATAACCACATTGTACTCGTCGATCGAGTGCTGCGGATTAAACAGGGCGAGAGGTCAATGCAAACATTAAGTCGCCGGGAGGAAAACTCAATCACGGCAGAGTTTGCTCCACGTCCACGGCTGAATAGTCCGCACCTTACCAGAGCGAACCTTCAGCCACTCATTACCGCCAATGGCGGATTCCAGAAGTTACGCATAACTGGAATCCTTATGTTTGATTCCGAACACTCATTGGGCCATCACCTGAAACGACACAACAACTGGGAAATTCATCCTGTCTTGGAAATGGAGTATTGTCCTAAAGGAAAGCGGTGTACCGCAGCAAGTGACGATAATTGGGTGAGGCTCGGAGACGAACTGTAAGGAACAAGGTTAGCACTCTCACGCAAACCAAAAGGCCGGGGCTGCGTGTCCGGGCCTTTCAGTTATTCACCGCTAGCGGTTGTAAGGGCAGATGCTAAGGTTAGATCACAGCCGATCTCAAAGTCTTTAGAGACTTATCAATAATTATCAATTTTGCAGGTTGCTTTCTCCGTTTACGCGGACGGGCTGGCGTTCTTTCTGTCAGTAGGTCTTTGTGCCGTGTGTGTAGCATGTAGTTGAGGGATTGATGCGGGATGCCGAGACTCTGCGCCGCATAGGTGACTCTGCCCTGCGCAGAGTCTAAAGCGCGCCTTATATACTCGGGGTCGAGTACGCACGTTGAGTTGTTGTCCCTGAGATATAGCGTACCTGTCCTCGCTGTTAGCAAGAAGTCGGAAACCGATCCGGTAGGCCCGATTCGACAATCTTCGGCTACGTAGTTTTATCGCGAATTTGTAAACCGCGCGCTTTCAAATTATGGATTAAGTCGTCGAGCTGGTCCGCATAGTTATCATAGAAGCGAATTGCGAGAGCTTCGCCCGTACTTCCGGACCGTGGTCCAAAGTTTTGGCACTGTCATGCCGTCTTATCTGTCCCCTCTTTCCGAAGTGGTTGCCAACCTTCTTCAGGATAGCGATATCGATATATATCGTAATGCTATCGACCTTCTGTCAATCATTCCTTCAGAAGGTGCGGCCCTTTGTGTAATTGAGGAGATCAATTCTCCGATGGCACGACGTCGCAGGAAAATCGTATCTGTTCTGTCGCGCCTTCATCGGAGAGAATTGTCGAAGTTTTAAGCGGCGTCATAAATGATCAAAATTCCAAAGTGCGAACCTCTGTCCTCGCGGCTCTAAGTAAAGTTGGAACAGAGGAAGCGTTGTGGGCCGTGGTAGCGCGTTAAAACATCCAGATCGCTCTATACGCGCCCGAGCAGTGCACCAATTACAGGGCGTCAGAGACAAGTTGACCGAAGAACAGTTGGTTCAAGTTTTCTAAACATGGTGACCTACTGCAACCAAGACCATCCAAACTGTCACCCGGGGTCGGCAGGAAAGCTAGTGCAATTCGCTCTTCTAGCGGTGAGGCGAATGACATCGCGGCTGAAGCTATACCATCCGCGCCAGTGGAACTACTTCGCGCGCGTATGCGCTCAGAATCGGCTTACGTTCGCTTGGATGCCATTGAAAGGCAAAGGAACTTCGGATTAGAGACCTTGAAACCGATATCATTACAGCCTTGACAGATCAAGTTAGTGCGATTAGGGCCAGCGCGGCGTCCGCCTTGGGTATGTTGCGATCAAGAAATGCTGTAAAAGACTTAATCAGAACCCTCCGAGATAAGATCGAGTCTGTAAAGTGGAAGGCAATTGAGGCCTTAGGTGAGATCAGTCACGAAGATGCTGGCGCACAAACTCGAGATCTTGGGTGTCGTCAGTAATGACTCTCAGTTATCTCTAAAAGATGATGAAAGCCTAGAACTGGTGCTGATTGGGGAAGTGTTTAAGGCCGTTGCGTAGGCTGGGCATATCTTTCGTCCGACAGCAAACAGTGATTCGGGCATCGATGGCGAGATTGAGTTTAAGAACGACCAAGGACAGCCCACTGGGCGTCGTGTTTACCTTCAGCTCAAGTCTGGCGACTCAAATATTTTCCGGAAAGCCGACAGCAAGCCCAAAGACAGAACCAATATCAGCAGCAAGCGTCCTCGCGATTCGTCCGTCGAAGTTTGAGAAACGTTTGTCGCTTACAGTGGTAAGCGCATCAAGCGTTCTTTTTCGCCTGATCAAACCATGGCCCCGGCCCACCAACTCGGAGCTACCTAAGAACCCGGATATTCGAAAGATAGGGACAAAGCAGAAAAAGAATCAAAAAGACCTGAAGCGACGACTCAACGCTCAAGTCGTTTTCCCGTGACGCGACGAAGCTCCCGCAGAAAAAGCCGGGCATCATTTGCTTCATATTTCCGCACGTGATCACCTGGCAGACCCGAGTGAGTTTTCACGATGGCCTCTTCACCTTTGCGCGCATATTTTGGTATTTCAAATAACCCCTGCGCGTCGCCAGTCGTGACGAAAACGCCTGGTCTACCATCTGGATTGAGGAAGAGAACATAAGCATTTCCGGTCATCATCTTCTTGAACCACGGGGTCCTGACTTCCGCCGATGAGCCGTCTCCGAATTCAATCCTGCCCCCGGGAATGCTAACTGTTATGGTATCTCCTTCCCGAATCGCTCCCTTATACGCGTACATGGCTTTCGTCTTGTAGTCAATGGAGATACTTCTGCCGTCCTGAGATAAAGTTGAGATGTTAGCTTCCGGAATCCCAATAATTACTACTGAACTATTCTCGGTAAGATCCTTAAGGTCGGCATAAGTTCTCTTTCGCTTGGGTGCCTGGCTCGTGACGTAACGCCCGGTACCTTTCGCCTTCTCCTTGAGCGGCCGATTATCGACGTCTGGTTGAGTTGCCGGGACGGCTCTCGTTCCCACGGCACGCTTGGTCGCGCTTATTCTTGACAGGCCGAGTCCGAGACCGAGACCGGCTAGAATAACGAGCGCTATCAATAGATACTTGGTGCTGCTTTTCATGACTTTCCTCCCGGCACTAGTTGAGACAGAAAACATCGGTTAAGTAATAGACAGTGCCTATGTAACTACAGCCGTCATAGCACCAATAAAGGTCCACAGCATCATAGAAGTAGTAACAGGTTCTCGGATAAAAGATTGGGGCTGGATTCGGATCTGTAAAACCGCCGCCACCACCACCACCCGTGACCGAACTGGATTTTGATCGTTGTCCTTTGCACTGGCCCGCATTGGCAACGTATTTCTTAACGTTAGCTACGTCATTCTTTGAGATTTTTTGACTCCCCTTCAGTCCGCTGTTACATCCGGACTGTGCCTGAGCCATGATGGTCTCACACTGTTCGGCGTTACCGTAATAATCTGCGAGTCCAATGAAATGACCCAATTCGTGTTCAATTATCTCGGCCAAGTCCTGAGGCGATGAGTTCTCAACTACCGATTTCTTCAGTCGTAGTTCTGCCTTCTCAATCTGACCTGTCTGCGGATTAGCGGTTGTTGCCAGTTGGGCACATGCTGGTCTGCCGTCAGTAGATTTCAAATCATCGAGAACGATAATCTCGACGTTTGGAGTGCCCGACCCCTGAACATTTTGAAAGTTGTACGGCGATGGGGTTTGGGTGCTATCGGTCGCAGTGTTCCAATGACTAACCGCAGTGGTTAGAGCGCTTGATACCTTGCTCTGCTGAGCGACCGGAACGCCGTCGCTCCCGGAAGAACGGTATTGGACGTTAACGCCTCGTGAGCTGCCACTGCCGAAAGCCGTCTCACCTTTGTAACACCCTGCGGTACAGTCGCCGTAAACGGAATACATCTCCGATACTACGTAGGTAGCCATCGCCAGTGAATAGATACCGAGCACCACGCTGAGGATAATTTTCATAACTCCTCCCTATACAGAAAGGGAACGACTAAACCTCGGGGCAAAGCCACAGGTACGAACCACACTCGTCATGCTCCTCGCAATAGCATAGGTTGGAATCCCAACTGCCTCCGCGATTCAGGCAGTCTTGTTGAAGAAAGTAATCGCATTCCGGTGGGGGAGGCGGAGGATTGAGAGCGTTGTAGAGCGTATTGGCGTTATTCCCGTAACTGGCTACTAATCCGCTGCCGATCGGATCGTCATTTTCAGACTCGTAGACGTGAGACAAGCCTCCGGAACCATTAACCGAGTACACTCCTGGAGGGCCTACCGAGATCAATCCAACTTTCTTGGATGGATCGTAATCGATAAAAAGCAGATACCTTTGATTGATTGTGAACTCTGGGAAATCGGGAGTAATCACGAAGAACGTTACTCCGCTCACGACTTGGATCCCGCCGGAGCGAAACACCATCATCTCGTTCCAGTTGAGCGCAGGCGTATCGGCAGGTGGATCCGGCATGGCACCACAGTCGGAACACGGTAGCAAAGGATTTTGTTTATGGGTGCGCTCGATTCTGAACCTGTACCACGTGCCTATGCCGTAGTCGTCTAATACGTAGCTGTTCTTGCTTACGGCGGTCGCCTCAACCACGGTGTAACGCGACAACGCCGCATCCAGGTTATCCACGCTTTCATACGAGTTGTTGATCGCCAGATGGACTTCGGATTCACCGCGGGCGGCGGCCAATGTCGCTTTGCCGCTCAATGTGGCATCGTTGACCGCCTGACTAGCAGTCCGATGGCTGTACAGCCCGACCGCGAGTGCAAGCGAGGTAGTCAGTGCTGCTAATGCAATTAATCGTTTGAGCATCGGATACTCCTAGCGCGGTCACTCATTTCCAGCGCCGACACTTTTGCAACGGGCACAAGACTGGGGTGTTTTACCCCAGCGAAGAATGATAGTTGTCGAAGGTGGTGCGCCTGAGTGCGCAATAACGTCGAACCTGGTGATTGAGGCCTAACGGTCGGTGAGAGTATTTCGTTAACTCTGAAAACCGTGGCGACGCTAGCCATATACACCCAGAGTTGAAGGCTGTCAATAGCAATGTTAACGTTATGACGTCAGCGGGATTGAGTTGCTGCTCACATTGACTGGGTCGTGAAAAGATCGGGCAATTATGAAGACCATTTTGAATGTTCGCTGGGCAATCATCATCAACTTGATGTTGATAATGTTGCCGACTACTTTGCGCGCGCAGGCACACAGCAAGAACGAAGAAATATTTGCTGCAATTCCCAAAGAGTCGCGCGCGCAATTGATCGAAAGACTGAACCTCTACGTCAGCTATCAGCGCACGGCCGATTACGACAAGCTCTACGACCTCTATTCTGAAAAAACCATCAAGCGGATTTTCAACGGGCAGAACAAGACTGAATTCTCCGCCGCGTTCAAAAAGGGTGATGAAGAACGCAAGAGTGTCAGAATGCTTGAATTCAAACCTACGAGCATAGAAAAGTCGGCGGATGATGGATTGGAGTTTTACAAGATTCATGGTGAAGCGACGGTCTTGCAGCAGGGTGAGATCGTTAAGAAGGATGTGCTGGTTGAGGCCTACCCAAAAGATGGAAACTGGTATTTCTCACCAATCGTTACGGTACAGAGTGATTAGTTCAGGGAAGACGGGATGGTAACAGTGGCAATTTAGGAGGACCTCACAGTGTTGATTTTTTTCAACGCAACAACCTAACGGAGTACTACTGAAACCCTTGATTTGCTCGTCGCTGCATCTCGATTCAAAAATCAATTCATACCCCGCCTGATTTGGGACCGTGGGGGTCGATTTCGACTTTACGGGACTAAACCGCTTCTCTATCTGCTGAAAAAATTGCTAAGAGTGTCCACTGTAGGGAGTATTTATCCTCTTATAATTCAATCGACATAGGTAGGCTGTCGCCAGCTTTCCCTGTCACCCCCACCGTGCATACGGGTCCGTACACGGCGGTTCGGCGAGTAAAGCTAGTTAACAACTAACGGCGTCAGTCCGAGCGACGCAAAGTAGGCATTGGGCAGTGCGATGGTCAGAGCGGGCGAGTTGCTGAGTCGCCACGGGCCATGAGCACTGTCCGCCGTTTGTGCGGCAAGTCTTACCACTCCACGTTTCGATAATTCAGCAAACCGCAGCCGCGCATACTTCCACTGCTTCCAGACGACAGACCTTAGTCGCCGTCTGAGCCACTCCTCAAGTCTGCGCAACACTGTGGGTGTCTGGCAGAAGCCGAAGTAGCCGCGCCATCCCGTCAGGTATCGACTGAGTTGTGCAACCATCGTTTCCACTTTAACTCCACGAGTCCGCCGCGTCAGTTCCCGCACTCGTTGCTTGAACCGCGCAACCGCTTTGGCGCAATGCGCCGCTTCGGTTCGCGGTGCCAAGTGAAACTGAAGCCCAGGGAACTTTCGCTTGCTGGGTTTCGACACTGCGCTCTTCTGTTCGTTAACCTTGAGTTTGAGCTTCTTCGTGATGAACTCCGAAACGCTTTTCATCACTCGCTCACCTGCTCGCTGGCTGCGCACGTAGATGTTGCAGTCGTCCGCATACCGCACGAACTGATGACCGCGTCGCTCCAACTCTCGATCCAACTCGTCAAGCACAATGTTCGACAACAAAGGCGACAAAGGCCCACCTTGCTGAAACTGATTCGAGCTTCCTTCGCGCTGGAGTAATGGAAGGTGGGTTGGTAAGCCCGGTTGATGAAGGCACACCACATACGCTTGTCACTGATTCGCTGTGCCAGCTTCGCCATCAGTTTGTCGTGATTGACTCGGTCGAAGAACTTCTCCAGGTCCAAGTCCACCACCCAGCTGTGTCCCTCCGCAATATATTGCTGTGCTTTGATTACTGCCTGATGTGCTGAACGCCCGGGCCGGAACCCGTAACTGTGTTCGGAGAAGGCTTGGTCCCAACTGCGTTGTAGTACTTGCATTACCGCTTGCTGGGATGAAGCGGTCCAGCACCGTTGGAATACCCAATTGTCGTACTCTACCGTCTGGCTTTGGTATTTCTACGCGCTTCACCACTTGCGGTTTGTGGGTACTGCTCAACAGTTGTTCCCGTATGATTGGCCAGTGTTTCTTCAGGTAACTTGGCAATTGCTCGACACTCATCCCATCGATGCCAGCACTACCTTTGTTGCTCTTGACTCGGGCCAATGCCTGCTCGCAGTTCCTTCGCTCGCAGACCTCTTCCATCAGTTGTTCACTAATAGCCATGCTTTCGGCATCACGCTTCGCCATCAGCGCTTCGGTCCCTTCCGCAGAGTCCCTCGGAGCTTCACTCCTACTGATCTCTGTGAAGGCCAACTCTAGTTGGATCTTCTGCCGCTTGTCGCTCATGAGTTGCGCTGCTTACTTGCTCTCTCTTTAACCTCCTTGCGGAGGACCGTTCGGGCCTTCACCACTCGCGTGCCTACTATGCCCTCTGCTGACTTCTGTGGCGCGCTCAACTGCCTCCCGGCAGTCTCAGTCGTGATTCCACGACGCGCCACAGATCTCCCGAGGTAAGCTCGACCACCTTCGGTGCACAGCCGTCGAATTTACAACCAGCGTCCTTGATGGATATGGGCTTTGTTGTCAGTTGGCAACTCGCCCGGCGCCGTATGCCTCGTATCCGGTTCTTGTTCATCGGCTCGCACCTTTGCTCCACGCTTCCTTCAGACCCCGCCTCACGACGACGCCCTTGCGCTTCGCTAACTCTTCACCTCCATCAGGTTGAGTAGGGACTTGCACCTCCTAGCTGTCGAACATTCTCGGCACACAACGAAAGGGCCACCCGCAAGGGTGGCCTCAAGTTTTTCTATCTGATGGGTGAGCTCCGCAATCTGGTTTTTCGAAATATTGACGAGCAAGGGTTGTAGGTATAGGCTAGGCTCAGCTTTTTTCTTTGCTTCCTCGCTCACGGTTAACTAAATAATTCGGAAAAGCTCGAACGGTTGACCAGCGTCTAAATGGCTAGGCGTAAACATGCGCCACCTCACATTTTGTGGACCCAGATTATTGCTACCTCCCTCAACTCTAAGAAAGACAACAAAAGGAGCAATCTCATGCATACCTCAATCGTTAAATCCAACCTCAAACTAACAATCTTGCTTCCACTCTTGATCCTATCTGCTTTCAGCATGGACAGTCTCTTCTCAAACCTTGTGGCAGCTTCTTTCCAGAGTCGCCGCATTGGGACCGAACCAATAACTCCTTACTCAATGAATGAGCATGGCAATTCAGTTGCTGACGCTTACGGTAAATTGCCCCTGAGCTTTGAAGTGAACCAAGGACAGGCCGACCCGCGTGTCAGATTCCTCTCGCGCGGTAAAGGCTACAACCTTTTCTTGACTTCCACTGAGTCAGTCTTGACTTTGCAAGTACCTATGGCCCAAGACACTGTGACAAAAACTTCAACGACACCTTCCGTCACGTATAGCGATCCCCACGGCAGTCTAACCGGCCGCGGACACACGCAGCAGGATGTCCTGCGAATGAGGTTGGTGGGGGCTAATCCTTCGACGCGTGTGACGGGGCTTGAGGAGTTGCCAGGCAAGAGTAACTATTTTCTTGGCAACGATCCGAAGCGATGGCACACTAACGTCCCACACTATTTGAAGGTCAAGTACGAAGATCTCTACCCTGGCGTTGACCTCATCTACTACGGCAACCAGCAGCAACTCGAATACGATTTTATCGTCGCCCCCAGGGCCGAACCGTCGACAATCAGGTTCACATTCGAAGGAACGCAAGACTTAGAGATAGATGCGGAGGGCGATCTCATTCTGCGGACACAAAGCGGCAAGGTACGCCAGCGCAAGCCCTTCATCTATCAAGAGACAGGTGGCCAGAAACGCAAAATAGACGGATGGTATGTCAAAACAGAGAAACAACAAGTGGGCTTTGGGATAGGCGCTTATGATCCAAGCATTCCCTTGGTAATCGACCCTGTGCTCATCTACTCAACGTATCTCGGCGGCAGCGGCGACGATAGGGTTGAGGGTATTGCGACTGACGGTGCTGGGAACGTGTACGTAGCGGGGTACACAACTTCGCCCACTTTCCCAACAACGACCCCTCCGGCTCAGCACTCCTCTACTCGACGTATCTCGGAGGTACCATCAATGGGAGCGATCGAGCCGCTGCCATCACTGTCGATAGTCTGGGTCAAGCCTACGTGACGGGCGTCACAAATTCATTCAACTTTCCGACGACGCCCGGTGCCTTCGATCCGATAGGCGATTCTGCCTTCGACGGTTTCGTAACCAAACTCAACGCCTCGGGTTCATCTCTAATCTATTCGACGTGTCTTGGGGGTAGTGGCGCCGACGAACCCTTTGCGATTGCTATCGATGGCAATGGTCAAGCCCACGTAACAGGTTCCACAATGTCGCTCAATTTCCCGACAACGGTAGGTGCATTCGACACCTCGTTCAACGGTCCGACCAGCAATCACGATGCCTTCGTGACCAAGCTTAATGCTATGGGCTCGGCACTCGTTTACTCCACCTTCTTCGGTGGCAGTAGCAGCGACCAAGCAACCGGCATCGCCCTCGCCCCGTCAGGTAACGCGTACGTGACAGGGGTCACGTCTTCGACTAACCTCCCGACGACGTTTGGCGCATTCGACAACTTCCTAGGCGGCTCTGGTGACGCGTTTGTGATGAAGCTGAACACTACAGGCTCGGGCGTTTTTTACTCCACTTATTTAGGCGGCAGCGCGTCTGACGTAGGCTTCGGAATTGCTATCGATGCAGCTGGCCTAGCTTACGTTACGGGGTATGCAACTTCATTCGACTTCCCGGTTACGTCGTCCGCTTTTGACCGGTTCTTCGGTGGCGGCGTCGACGTTTTTGTAACAAAACTCAACGCTTCGGGAACGAGGCTTGTCTACTCCACTTTCCTTGGCGGCAGCGGGTTTGATGTAGGCTTTGCCATCGCGGTGGACGGTTTGGGTCAGGCCCACGTGACGGGCCATACAAATTCCTCTACCTTCCCCACAACTTTTGGTGCCTTTGATACGGTGTATGCAAGGATGGGAGTGGCAGATGCCTTTTTAACAAAGCTCAGCGCGTCAGGCTCGACGCTCTCCTACTCCAGCTATCTCGGCGGGGACAATAATCATGACGACGGGCGCAGTATCGCAATTGATGTAGCGGGAAACGTATACGTGGGAGGGAAAACGGCCTCAACTGGCTTTCCGACGACTGTGGGATCGTATGACACGTCCTACAATGGCGGCCCCTTCGATGGCTTCGTTACCAGGTTTCAATTCCCCTAATCGACACACGGATCAGATTCTCGCACCTGTTACAAGAAACTGAGCACTTCCGTCGCTGGCCTTAAGAAAAAGTTGATCGCGGTAGGACTGCCAGTTACCCGACAGCCCCCGCACAGATCCCGGCGTGCGGTTTTCCCGCACCGGGCTCTTCGTGAATACTCGCTTCCGCAGCAAGACTAGAGTGATCTTCTGATCACTCTGCCTTATTCGCTATTCCCAACATTGAGGTTTGCACTGGTTTCCGGTCCTTCATGCCCGGTCAGTGTTTCCTTTGCTGGCTTCGTATTCACGTCAACCCCTTCCCCTTGTAAGCGGCTTTCCCGCTCTCCGAGTACTATCAGCTGATCTGACTCCCAACTCATCATCAGTTCACCTATCGTTTCCGTCGGCTTCACTTACCTCGCGGCAGCGAGGAACGAGTTGGGTCTCCCAAGTTCTCTGGTGTTTCTCTTCACACATGCCACGCTCTTGAGCGACCCCGGCAGACCCTCGGCAACCTCACCTTTTACGGTTGCTCTGTATTGGCTTCTGGATCTTCGACTCCATCGCCGTCTGCTTTGTTGGACTTGACGAGGCTATCTCAAGCTTCAGAGATTGCGGTCTCTCTTACGGCCTATGTGATGCCCTGTGTACGCTTCAATCGTTTCGTTCGATGATTGACTCACCTCCTCGACGACTGCAACACTCGGTATGAGTGGTTGGCTAGACCTTACTCAATCGGGACTTTCACCCATCAGAAACACCAAGCTTTGCTTGGCGCACCGAAGATTGTCCACTGTGGGGAGCCACGATTTGAAGAAGGCCGCCGGAGATAAACTCCAGCGGCCTTTGCTGTGAAAGCTGTGTTCGTCAGTTGATGAGATTTCTCAGGGACAGATTATGACCATCGGGTCCTCACAATCATTGCAGTAGGCACCCCGGTAAGGATCGTAAGGATCACAATCCTCGTCGTCATACCACCCGTCGCCGTCACTGTCCAGCCGATCTCGTCCGTAAGCTGAGACATTTGCAGTTCCGACTGTGTGTGAGTAGTAGCCCTGGTAGGTCTTGTTGCTGACTCGTATTTGATAGCTGCCGGAATAAGCCGACGAGAGGTCTGGCACGTTGGCCGTTAACGACGTGCCACCCGATACAGAAGTCGCATACGCTGATCCCACCAGATAGCCGTTGCCATCGAAGTATTCGACCCTCGGCATGCCGTATGTCGTATCAAAGCTCTGGCCCGTAATGGTAACGGTTGAAGGCGGGCTTAGCAGATAGATCGACGTTGGACTTGCCGAAAGGGACAAATTAGAGTTTGTAAGGGGAACGGCCACGTAACTACTGCAATAGGCTTTTGTCGGAACAATAATTATTCCGGCGGGACCGGACGGAAGGGTATGCACACTGATTGAGTTGTCTGCGTAAGTGATAACGATAAAGTAGATTGTGTTGGGGACTAATCCGCTAACCGAACAGCTGTAACTGGGACCGCAGCCCGGCAGTATTAGAACAAACAAAAGGAGTAAAAGAGGCAATATCTTTTTCATTGCTTCTTACCTCCTTCGCTTAGGTTCAGAAGTTTGTCCACGGCGGATTTAGTGAAAAATAGATTGGGCGCCGAAGGATGCAGCAACCCCTTTGGACCGTAAGGCGAGCCGGAGACACTCTTTTGCGCCTTTCGTTGCTCCCTCGTCTGATGCTCGGCCATTCTTTTCTGCATCAACATCTGTGCGATCTCACTCCGTGAATTGGTCAACGGATCGTCCGCCGCCACGGAGTAGGCGATGAGAAGCGCTTGCGTGGGAGTGACACCTCGCGAGTTTGCGTTTCCGAATTGCTCGGGGAGAAGCGCACTAAGCGTGCTCACGCGATCGTTGACTTCTCCTTCTATCATCTGACGCAGTCCGAGTTGCAGCCCAACATCACCACGCCGGCTCCATTCGCGACCGGCTTTCGCTTGCAGAATCAAGTCTTCCTTTCTCATGACGCCCCATTTGGCGTCGGCCCGTGAGCGGACTTCGCCTTGCGCGTCAGACGATGCTTCGGTGGCTTCCTCGATCTCTTCGTCAGTTAGAGTTGCCAACCGGTCGATGACTGCTTTCGTCATTTCTTCATTCAACTCGTCGACAGTGATTAATGGTGACTTGCCGTTCAGCACATCGCTCTCTGCCTTCGCGAGTCTCTTCTTAAATCCTTCAGTCAATTTCAAACCGGAGCGCCAGTAAATAAAGTCAGCTGCTGACGCGACCGCTTCATCTGCCTGCTCAGGCCTGGCCGCGAATCGAACTTCGCTTCCTACGCCTTTGCGTAACCGATTTTGTAAGTTTTGTTTATCCTCAGCGGAGGCTTTCGCCGGCAGCCGGGACGGGTACCAAACGGCTATTCCTGCTGAAACAAGAAACGCGAGGACCGTTGCGATAGCTATCAATGGTCTTCGTCGAAGACCTTTAATCAAGCTCATAACAGCTCCTTTCAGACAACGGGTTGCTGATCAGTGGGGGAATACGGCTAGTTGATCGCAAAGATGTTTATGATTAGTGAAAACTCTTTGTGATCAGTTTTGAGTGCTTGTGATGAAACTCTGTGCTGCGCGAAGTCACAAAGATCGATGGTGCAAAACAGCCAGTCCGACTGCAAAGTGAGCACTCCTGACGCTTTGCAAATGCCTGGATGTTAGGTTGCGTACTTATCTGAAGGCTTGGACGCGACGCTCAGCCTTAATCAGAGTCAAAAAACTGTGAGGCTACTCTGGGCTCTGGGCTTTGTGTTATGTGGAGTGCTTACTCTCACACGATATGCGATCCTTGTCAATCAAAATTACGTACTGGTTCAGTTTGAATACAGCACTAGTTTCTGCTCTGACTTACTAGCTCCGTTACATTCAAAAACCGCCAAGAAGAACCCGTGGTACTTCTGCTGTTGGTGGCAGGAGAAGTTGCGAAGATTGTCTAGTGTGGGGAGCCAGAAATTTAGGCCCGGCGTGTTCCACGTGCGACGCAAATACTGCACATACTCCAAGCGGACGAATGATCATTGATGTAGAGTTCATAGGGAAAGGCGCCGACTAACCCGAGCCCAAACGTTTGCGCTGACTCCTGAACTCAGAGCGGTCCCACATGGTGCGCGACATATGCATACGCCCGGTGTTGTAGCAGGCGAAGTTGCCTGGCCAACAGACAAGAGTTGAGCGGGGCCACGTCATTCTCCAACTCGAAACCCGTCGGATTGCGGCCGCGACTTGCTGGAAATCTCCGAAGGCAAAAAACTTGCGCGTCGCGCCCCCGAATTTCTAATATGTTCGGCAATAAGGCGCAGATAATACCTTGCTGGCGCAGACCATAGCCAACAGTATAAGTGTGGTAGTCCTCACAGGACGGCCGGTAACAACCCGCCTGACAACGCTCTTGGCCTGACCTATTGTGACCATCATGTACACCTCACTACTTCTACTCATTCTGTCAACGATGTTAAGCGCACGGATTAATACGGCCGTCACAGTTGCCCAACCGACTCAGCAGCTACAAACTGACAAGATAGTGGTCCAACGGGAAGGCGCAGCCGAGTTTGTGGAGCGCAAGCGTAATCATACCGCCAGGATCATTTTCGAGACGAAACTATTCGATGCTCGCAAGCACAAGATAGGCCGAACGCGTGATTGCATTACCATCGACGGCCGCGTTCCACTCGGCACGGATTGCAATATTCCTCAGATAGAGATTGCGTCAATGAGATTTTTCTTCGACGGTAACGAGATCCAGATTCCAAAGAAACTGTATTCGGATTGCTACACACCTCCTTATTTCAAGGACTACAAACGGAGAGGATGGATCGATAAATACTTGCAGATAAAATTCAGTGACGACTTCACGCACGTGTTTGTCTTTCTATCTGCCGGCGATGGAGCGGGCGTATACGATGTGATTTGGGTCTTAAGCAAGGACGGAAGACATACCAGGTTCACACATAGCGGAGGCGATTGCGGGTTTCTTAATTGGGATTGCACTCCCAAACTGTAATCATCAGTAATAACGTGAACTTAACCAAGCGACCGCTCTTCACCTGAAAGGTGCCAATGAAATCACAAAATATCCTCCACTTCATCTTCGTCATGCTATTTCCACTCATTTCAATCCAGTATTCCGCCCAGACGATCGAGCAACAAACGCTAGAACATCTCAAACAAATCAAAGCTATTAGCGCTGACGCAGACGAAAAGACCGTCGAGCGCTACAACAAACAGCTGGACGAGGCGTGGAAATTCTTCGATGCCAAGAAGTTATCCGTACTTCCAATCCTGCGCCGCGAACTGAGTCTTGAGCTACAACGAGAACAGCCTAACAATATGCTGCTTCTGGATATCGGTTACTATCTCCGCCTCCAAGGGAGCACCGCAGATAAAGAGTTGAGCAAAGCGGCTCTCTTCAAACTCAATCCAGCCGCAGAGATTGTTTATGTGAACCAACAGCAGTTTTTTGAATTTGCTTATTCAGTGGCCGCCGATCAGGACCCAAGGGTTTTGCCCTTTCTCGACAAAGCATTTCTGCGGCAAAAAATGACTGCATATGTGCCGCAGCATGCGCTCGGCCTTAACGAAACTCTGGTTTGCGTTTTTCTCTATGGGATTCACGGTGAGGCCTCCGAAGCACATCTAAGAAACCTGCTCAAGGAAAAGGCGCTGGCTCGAAAGATCCTGGAGATTCTAAGCTGGATCGGCACACCCGACAGTGTTCCAGATGTCAAAGCGGCCATGTTCGCGGACCGAAGCTATGAGACGTTCAATCGAGGCACAACCTTTATGATGAAAGTAGGAGGTCCAGCGGGCCGGGGCGTGATGCTCGCACTAACCCCCAAAGACTTCGACACGCAATCACAGGACTACTTGGAAAGGATTCGTCCACAAATCGACGCGACATCTTATGTAGTCCTTCGCAAAGAATTCTCGATTGGAGGTGATTTCGCAGCTCCGAAAAAGGATGAAGTGAAAAAGGGACTGGGGAAAATGTATGAAAACTATGGCGAAGGGTTTATCGATCCACGCGCAATACTCGACTCACACCTGCCTCGTATCTTTCTGATTAACGAGTTATTGCGGATACGTCCTCGACTGTTTCATCGATTGTCGGATGAAGGATTAAGTGACGTACTTGCGACCAACTCCATCTTAAACGCGCTTTACTACAGGGAGAAGTAAACATAAGGTCAGACTAATTGCAGCTGTCGGAAATCTCTAGTAACTCGTGGGGTAAACAAGGGAGGGTTACAAGAGGATGTCTACAAACTTGCAAGGGTGAGGGCTCTCTTCTGGGAGAATTATCAAATCAAGGAAAAACGCAGATGTGCCTGACACGGGCACAGTGCCAGGAGGTACAATACAAAATACTTAGAGTTTGGACTGGCGCCATGACTTGGGAACGGGTTATTTACCCAGTTTCTGTAGTTTTGGACTATTCGACTAAGGGATCGAGATAGACATTTGGAATCCTCTCTCTAACTCCTTTAATCATACTCAACTATGTGCTATCGGTGTCTGAAGGTTCGAGTCTTCCTACGTGCTGTGCGAAATCGAGTTTTGGTAGTGACAAGTCACTTGGTTTTCAGTCCGCGTCTACCTACAAGACTCAAATATTCAGACATGCCGGGAGGCGGGCTATAACAGGTCTTCACTCCGAAAGGAGTGACTCCCGCCCTCGGCACCAACCGCAAAAATTAAATGTTCTATTTACTTGACTTACTCGCAATACTACTCAAGCCTGTCACAACTAAGGCACAAAGTTTAAGGTTTATGGGTCGGATTATCTCAGCGGTCTTCGCTGTGGCTTCAGAACTCTTGTAATACTCACGGAGCATCTGCTTGCCTAACATCAGCTTCGCCCTGATCTGTTTCATCCAGCCTGAATACCGGGTCTAATTTCATCTATACGTCGCCCACAGGCGCTGACTAACGTTGTCTATAATTTGTAACCTTGAATGCTGATACAATCTTCACAGGCCGGTCAATTCGGAGGTTGGGCCGCTACGTCGTGGAGGAGGTTCTGAGATGTCTGCAACAGCAGTGGTGGCTCCTGTCAAGCTCCTTATAGTCGAAGATGATGATTCATATGGTAGAAATTTGAAGCGGGCATTAAAGGCCGTTTTCACGTCTCAACTGAATATTGATTCCGTTAATTCGATAAAAGCACTCCAAGAGATTCTTGGCAGAAAGCAGTATGATCTTATTTCTATTGATTGGCAGTTCCAAGACAACACGCTGGATGAGGGCTCCTATGGCAATGAATTTTTTAACGAAATAAGATCTAAAACCCCGAATGGAAGAGTTGTTGTTTTTTCTAATGATGTATCTACACTTACCTCTTTTAGAGACCAAATTAATGGCGCAGATTTCGTGTTGACTAAGCGCCCAGAAGCTTCCTCTGAATACATCGAACAATTCAGCAAGTTGATTGATGATCGCTTTCAATCCATAAATAGTCTCGAAGAAAAACCAGAATCCGAACTGATCTTACCCGTTAGAAACACACTAGCTGTTGTTAACGATAGACTCACACGTATCTTTCGAGAGAATCCTGAACTGCTCAGAACCATCGATCCCTTTCTTTTCGAGACTGTCGTTGCAGAGCTTTTTGAAGAAGACGGATATGAAGTAGTGTTGACGCCAAAGCGTGCAGATGGCGGAAAAGATATATATGTAACCAAAACTGACCCGCTTACCTGCTCAAGATTTCTTGTGGAATGCAAACGTTACACTCCTCCTCATAATGTTGATGTAGGCATTGCCCGGCAATTATATGGCGTTGTACAACAAGAGCGTGCTTCTGGAGGCATAATTGTTACCACGTCTTACTTTACAAAACCGGCGAAGGAATTCGCGGAAACCATCCCTTATCACTTGTTCTTAAGAGATTTCGATGACATTACCCATTGGCTAAAGAAGGCTAAGATCTCATCGTGAGGGAGCGCCTCGACGCTAACCTTAAGATACAATCAACGGTGGGTTCAAAACGATCATTGATTGGAAGAATGAGAGTCCACGGCGATTAAATGAACCTGTTAATACGCTGCAAACGAACGATCGAATTGCCTGCCTTTTGGTCGATTATGGTATCTACTGGTGACCTTCTCCCGAACTTACATGGAACGAAGCGCAAGCCACTGGACCACCTCAGCCTGCAATTGAACCTAATGTAAGTCTCCCTCAAAAACTCTCCCTCGAGCGACAATTCCACCAATGGGTGACGCAAAGGTTCGAGCGTGTGATTCGGGTGATAAACAGCGCCACCACCTTTCGGCAAGCCAATTGCGGGCTTACTGCTGCCTGACAATTGGAGGAGCTCTATTGTCGTCCTCCAGTTATCGGATTCCTCGTGAGCGCCAATTACAAAGGGTACCAATGCAAAGGTCCCGATGAGTGATCCATCGGCGGCGAGACAACACAAGCTCAGTTGAACAGCGCCAGCAGAAATTCCGATCAAAGACGCTCCCTCAGAGTATCTTCTGACAATGTGCTCATTTAATCCGTTGGCCAGGAAGACTCGCCACCCGGCCTCAACATCCCCACCCGCAAGCAAGATAATGTCAGCGTCGCTGAGAAACGCAGATCCGCTTCAGAGAGGTTGGAAGAAATCATTCGGCAGTTGGACACACCAACGCCTTCCATCGCAGACACGAATATCGCGTAGAAGTCCGGGTGGTCACCGTTCGAGGCGCCTATGTAGGCAGCTTTCAGATGGTCTCGTTTCCACTCTTTGATTACTCGGTCCAGAAGAAGTTGTCCATTCTCACGACAAGAAAGAAGCTCACTATCGGCAAGCAGAAAGATCGATTTCAATGGAGTTATCATGATGCGGACGTCATCATAACTGTTCCTTTGACTTGATGTTGAATTTACTTCATGCGGCCCTGAAGTTCCCTCTTATCATCACAATAAGTTGCTGCGCTTGGAAACGCCTTTGCGCTTCCAGTCTTGCCGTAGTAAGTGAGTCTAGCAATGTACGCCTTGCCGCGCTTACTGCGTTGAATGCTTACATTGCATATTGTGCTTGAAGTGCTCAGTTTGTAAAGAACTGCGGGACAGATGCAGGACAAACTTGGACCACGTGGACCACGTACAATTAACTGAACATCACGAAGAATCTCTGTTGTTTATCCCTCGATCGACTCTAGTCCCAACGCGGCTGTTATATCTTTCGCAATCTGCTCGTGAACTCTCAGGGCTTTGTTTGACTTGGCTTTATAAGTCTGCCAACCGCCAGCTACATCGATACCACACACCCACAATCCAATAGCGTTAGATCAATTCGTAAGGTCAGTCTCTAAATTACCGTCGCAAACCATCTACAACCTTTGCTTCAACGAGCTTACCTGGATGCAAGAATGCGCCAATGGTAATCAGATTATTCAGGCAGCTAACTCACCCATTTTGTAACTGCCGCGCGTATTGAGCATAGCCCAACAGCAATCTTTGAAATGTACTTTTCAGCAGACGAGCAATGTAAGTGTCATTCAGGAGCGCGGATTTTGCACACGTTTAGGAGACGGACCTAAGAACCAATGAAGGATGCCGCTCACTCAACACCTGAATGAGGTGCTCCTTTGAGACGTGCGTGTATCGTTGTGTAGTAGCGATTGAAGCATGGCCCAAGAACTCTTGGACCACCCGAATATCGACGCCGTTGCGTAGCAATAAAGTTGCTACAGTGTGGCGCAACATGTGGGGCGTAGTCCCTACAGCACCTTAGCGCTGCGACTTGCCGTCGCACTTCGTACTGCCGCTCTGATTCCGGCGACGCTTCGGCTAATGTCCTATTTCACTTCAAAGATTTAGCAAGAACATACAGATTCAAGTAACCCAAAGCAGTGGCTGCGACGAGAATAGCCCATACAACCGTGGGGTCGTTCAATGAGGTTGGTAAGATCTTATACGGAACCAGACAGCCAGTGACAATTGCAAACCGCACGACTCCCGCGTGTACCAGCACTAGTTTCCGAAATCCTGGCATATGTTGCTCGAAATCGCCGACGCCGACTCTAAAGGCGTACAAGCAGATCTCTCGAAACGTAAAACTCCACACGAGGAACGACCCAAGGCTGAACTCACGATCGAAGGCAATAACTGCGGCTATATAGAAGGCGCGATCAGCAACACTGTCGAAGAGCCATCCTGTTGTCGTCCCACCAGTAGTCCGTCGCGCCAAGTATCCGTCGATTTGGTCAGTGGCTTGAGCGATCCCAGCGACGATGATGCTGGCGGTCAGCAGCGATCCAGGTTCCCGACGAAAGAAGCCCACGAAAAGCAGTGAGAGAGGTACGCGTATAAGAGACACCCAGTCGCATGGATTGAGGGCTGGTCGCACGATAATTCTAAGTTATCAATAGTGAGACAAGTCTCGTCGCCCAACATTCACAAGCAGGAGGCAGATCAGGTCGACGGTGTATGGCTGTCGCGGATTATTAAGCACATCGTTCGCCTTACCAATCTCGACCTTACTTCCCTGATAACCGACGGCTATGCGATCGGCGTGGCGTGCTACAAACTGGATATCGTGACTCCTTTAACCACACTGCGAGCACATAGTGTTCACGAGTACCACATTCGATCTTCTTGGGCATTCAAACCCAGGAGTAACAAACGTCTATGCGCGCGCCACGCAATAAGTCTTTGGAAGAAGCGGTTAAGAAACAACGGAACCACTCGATCAGTTGGTCGAATTGGACGAAAGACTGGATAGACGAGTCCCGCACTTTCCCGCATCTCTCATAGGCGAAAACGAGCACTCCCGGTCATACGCCCGCTCAATTAAAGGAGTACACTCTTTGAATTCTTTCAGATCGTCGATCTGAATTTGATTATTGGACCAAGTTAAATCGCCATATCAGAGTTCGGTTACTACGCGAAGACGTTGGGCTGAGGACAAAGGTCGCGGTTGTTATCGACGCGAAAACATTTGGCAATGCGTGAGTCGTCCTCTCGCAAGTGCTCTCGCAGTTAGAGGACGCCGATGGCGATCTGAAGAGTTGCCCTGTTGAGAAGTGCAGGAATCGAGAATCTACCATCCAACTGCCATTGAAAATCCTTCCATAAACGATACTCACTCTTCAACAAATTGGGGATCGCTTCAGCATGATCAGACATATGGCATTACACTCAAGAAAATCAGCATGCCGTTTTCGCTCCTTCAAGAATAAACAACAAATGCGAGATCAGCAGTGAGAGAAAGAATCAAAGAGAAGAGTAGAAAGCATTCCCACCCCTTAGCCTGCGCTGCACCGCCGTTCAAGAATTCCAAGAGTATTATTAGACGTTTAATGGACGTTTCCCCCAACAGTACAGAAGGATAGCTACACAACACGACGAACTAGACTGTTATTAACCCTATTGTCTCGCGTGGACGGCTCTCCCATTTCCACGACTTGGGCACAATCGGTATTGCCTTAAATAACGGAGTTGCCACTTCTCCAGCGGCTTTAACTGCAACACTCACTCCGGAACACTCTTTCGGGATTTCGATAATGGCCCATAAATAACGTAAGCCCAATAACGATTTACTGTGCGGCCGAAGCTCCCAGTAAGGCTCGCGACTGTCTTTTCCCGGCCAGCCGACCACAGCCGGTTCGACAAAACCTACAGTAAAGTCGGTGCTGATCTCGCCTAAACTGCCACCTACGTCACCGAGCTTTATTTCAGGCCCTATTTTTACCTGGACTTTGCGAGGCTCGCCCTCATATAGGTCCTTTGGAATCAAATCATAAATAGTAGGTTGCGGTTCACCCTCATTGGCCGACCACAAGTAGGCTTCACAACGCGCATACGTAAACCGCGAACCGGTATTGCGTCCGTGTTCGGAGAGATCAAACTCGAAACCAAAACGCGCCAGAATAAAACGCGAGTCCTGGCCTGATCCGAGTAGGTTGCTTTTCTTCGGGTCGAGTTCTGCCCAGCGCGGCTTGCTATATCGCAGCACCGACTTGGAGGCGCTGCTGAGATCTTCCGCGTTAGCATCCGAATCGCCGAGATGAAGCGATTTTACCGTTGCCCTTACCGTACCCTCGGTAGGAACCAATTCTTCTTCGAACCAGAGATTATCCATTTTGATTTTTCCTCATTCCGTCCTTAGCGGTCAGTGCCAGTCGCCGATGAGGACGAAAGGCGCCCAGAATACCGGGTCCGGATGCCGAGCTTTTAAGGCCAACGTTGCCTGCTGGAAGGCAGTAGCGTCGTCCATGATTTTATTCCCAACTGAATCTCGCGTGCGCCCATAAAAATCGATCATCCATTCGAGAGTAGTCTCGGCATTTACCTGCCACAGAGCCAGCAGCGATGATGATGAGCCCGCGTAAAGCAAGGCGCGGCTAATACCTTCCAATTCCTCACCCTTGCTCGCACTGCTGAAACCGGATTCACAGGCACTGACAGTCACTAGGTCAGCCTGTAGTGAAAGCTCCATCAGATCTCTGGCTGAAAGAACGCCGTCCGCGAGAAGTAACCCGGAACTAAGCGGGTCATCGGAGTTAAAAGATCCGTGACAGGAAAGGTGTATGACCCTGGCCACCGGCGCGCTCAGCATCACTGCACTTCGATTGGCTTGATCGTCTAACAGGGCAGAGGTCCGGAAGCGATCCGCTACTGCGTTAGCCTCGCCTAAAAAGAGCGAACGCTCTCTCTGGTCGGTCGACGGTGTGTAGCCCATGACGAGAGCGCTTCCCGTAGTCGTGTCCGTCGATCCGGCTTCAGCCTCCAACAAGCGCAGCAACACGTTAATCGAGGGAGCATAAACCACTGCGTGAAGGTCAATGAAAGGCGTGGCTGCTACTGTCAGCGCGTGTAAAGGAATCGTGTGCAAACGGCCATGCGGAATAAGATACACGAGCGAACAATCGGCCAGCTCAGCTTCCAACGGACCGAGCAATGCCTCACCTAGTTGCATCCACGCGTGCGTTGCCTCCTGATTGGTTTGCTCGAAATCGACATGGTTTAGCACCTCTCGTTCATATGGCAAAAGATAACGGTATACGAGCATGTTCCGAGAGATTGCAATCCGTTTGAGCAGTGGGACATCCCAACCAGTGCGTAGAATGAAGCAAAGGATTTCGTCCTCGAGCGTGTAGAAACTCACGATCGCTCCGAGCTTATCGGTTAGGCCTTTGATTTCAGACCACGAAGCGGTATCGCCACGGCGAAGCGCCACGTAAGCCGGTGCGAGGGTCTCAAAGTCCTGCCAGATCGCGTCGAGTTGGGCACGTACTGTCTGCCGCTCACTCGCTAACTTCTGCTCCCGGTCGTCCGGCAGGGCAGAACCGGATAACGCTTGCTCCAAACCTCTAATTTGGTTGATGAGACTGGCCTCTTGCTGGAGTTTTTCAGGATCCAATCCGGCTGGAGAAGGAAACTTCCCTGTGCCCATTTGAGCTACAAACTGCCGATCACGCGCCGCCTCTGCATGGATTAGTCCTGTTCGACACATTTCCGGATCGTCTTTCAGATTCGCGCAGGTGGCCACGATCCGGTCAAACAGGTCGGCGTTAAACTGCATTTCGATTCGCTGACTCGTGGGGACATAAGCCGAGCGGTAAAGAGCGTCAGCCGCTTCCAAACCGATCTTGAAATACTTGTATGCTTCAGACCAATTGCCGTCCTGAAAATAGAGACTGCCCAGCGAGAAAGAGGCCTCACGACATTTCACCGGGTATTCATCCGGTTTGAAAACGGTAAGAGCCGCCTTGAATAGGGTAATGGATCGAGCATGATCTCGCAGTGGAAGGTCACCTGCTCCGAAACTCAGCGCGGTGGCTAGATTAGTTTGAAGCTTGCCCCAATCAAACGGCGAAACCTTTGGATCTTTAAGAACCTCGGCGGCCTGTTCCATGCAGCTAATGGCGAGACCCTGATTCTCTTGCCGGTCTCCTTGCACGCGCACGGCATAAGCAGTTCCCAGATTAGTCATCGTCTTTGCCCACTCTAAGGGCATCGCGGCACGCGTCCACACTTGTAACGCTTCCTCATACAGTTGAATAGCCCGCTCTACATTTTCGGCGCGCTGGCCCAGGTTCCTTTCCAGGTAACTGACCGCAAGATTGTTTCTTGCCAAAGCGAAGCTTGACGAATCGGTTTCGGCCGAGATTCCTGCTACTGCCGCTTCATACAATTCAATGGAACGCTCTACATTCTCGTCTCGATTGCCGCGAATGCGCAGGCCGTATGCCCTGGCGAGGTTATGCAGAGATATGGCCCGCGAGTCGGGATTCTTTTCGACCTGCAGGATCTTTACATGAGCGGCAATTGTTCGTTCGATATTATCAACGCGATCGCCTCCGGGATCGTCCACATAGGCGCTGGCGAGCGCATCCATCAGGCTGCAGAAAGAGCCTGGATACTCGGTCTCAGAAATATATCTGAGTGCGGCTTCGCAGAATTCGATCGCTGTTCTGAAGTTGGCGGACGGTCTTCCTTCGATCCGCAATTGATATGCATGCGAGAGACTGACGATCACACCGGCCCACGCCTCCGGACCCTGCTGTGGATGGAGTCCTGCCAATACGGACTGTAACAACTCAATGGCGTGTTCGACGTTGGCTGCCCGATCTCCAGCCGGACTTTCGTAATAACGTCTGGCGAGCACACTTTGCGCCATGACCAAAAGGAGGGAGTTTTGTTGCGGGTCGAGACGCGCGATAACGTTCTCGCACAATTCGATCTTACGAAGCACCTCTTCCGGACCACTGGGTATAGCAAACGCCTCTTCCAGCATCGCTTTGGTTTCCGAATCCAAGTTGCCGACGCTTAGTGGGGGCAGGTCTTGTTTCCTGAACTCAGCAAACGCCGCGTCGATCCCTATTTCTGTGCAACGCTCCAGGAGTTGCCTTTGCGATTCGACATCCTGCGCTTTATTCGTTTGACCCTTCTCGTCCAGCGATTGACTGTAATAGGAAAGGAAGTTGATCGCGCTGGGACTCAAAAAATCCGGATCGGCGTAGAGAAGGCGCCGCTTTTCATCTGGATCTTTAACTCCTAAGAAAACTGTGAGGTTTGTAAGAAGAGGGTCGTCAGCGCTGTAATGGCCAAGATCGCTCCAGTCGTCCAACAGCAGTTCCAACTCCAATGTTGACCCCATGGCAGTCTTCGGCCAGGACTCATCCCACGCGTCGCCCATGCGCGACTTCAACAAATCGAGGCACATTTTCGCTTGAGGCCCAATTTCATCGGGTGGTGTGTCTGACGGTGCGTAAAAGATAAGCTTTAGCTCGGCATCGGCCCGAAATAATAAAAACGGCACATCTACCTTTATACCGACGGTCAACTCCAACGGACATCTTAAGAAGTGCAGTGTGTCGTCGAGGAGCCGACGGTAGAGATCCCTTCGAGCCAGCACATCTACGATTAACCAAAGCTCGCCGGAATACTCATGTCCACAACTTGAGCACTTCAAGTCCAGAGGTTGGCTGTGGCTGTAATCGGGAGTTGACAACATGTCGAGTCATCCTGAGCCTGAGTCTATTTCATCCCGATCTGGCCGATCAGGCTGCGCAAACAGTAGGGATCAGATCATGCCGAGACGAGCCTCGTTTGAACTCCAAAGTGATGCATCATATGAGGCCAGAGATAGTTTCTTTAAATTGATCGCGAGTATAACGCTGAACTCGGAAATTAAGTAATGGTCTAGATCTGGAATGAGCAGGCAACAGCTTGCAAGTGATCGAATAGTTTGGAGTCTCGCGGTATCGAACCCGTATCACCGCCGTGAAAGAGACGCAAGTTACCGTAATTCAAGAAACGTTGCGGGGTAAATACTGTGGCGAGCTTGCCGCAACACCTGCATCAAATGCAATTGAACCGTCCGGTTTTAGCCGTGGATCTCCCGAAGGCGGAATAACCAAGAACTGTCGAATGAGGTGCCAAGGCGTTCAAAAAGCGATGGCGCTGGGTAGCCGTTCCCGACATGGCCGCGTAACTTCGTTCCCGAAGAACGAAACATCTAAGCAACTCATCCGTCACCGGCGTATGCCGTTGGCGGTGATTGAAATATAAGACCGCTGTAGGGAGATGACGCGGGCGTAAACCGAGGTTGGTCCAAGCGGAAGAACTGAGCGCGAAAGGCTCCCGAGATTTGTAGTCGCTCATCAAGGAAACGCAATTGATCCTGGACAAAAATTATGTAACTGTCGGTTAACTGGAGCCGCGAATTGGCGGCATAGATGCGCCCTGACAGAGTTGTATTAGGTGACAAACGAAACAGAACCCGACCCTGCCCACTGGTATTGCACGATTATCATTGCCATCAATCCCGCTCGAGCGCGCACCTTCACGGCCTAGGTTTCCTAGCAATTTGCTCCGTTTTGTATGACCTAAATTACATTACGGATCGGACAGCCGATTTAGTTGCATTGTCCGGATCTAACTCGGAACAGAATGTCAGGCTGAATCGTTCGCTCTTCGAAACTTTTTCCCACGATATGCCCATTGTGTTTGGAGCACCGCTTTCGTCCCTTCTGAAGCTTCGAAAAGACGAGTGGGAGTCGTTACGCGTTTATAGAGACGCACTCCGTGAGGCATTGCGCACTGTCGAGGATGACCAGCGCGTTAACGCTAAAGTTGTCTTCAATGACTTGGTCCTACCGGAACTTAATCGAATTGATTTGTTATTTAACCGTAACACGAGGTTCTTAATGAAAGCTGCCGCTCGCGATGTTACTTTCGCAACTGGTGCGGTCGCCATTGGCCTGCTAACGGGATTCGTTGCGATACAAGTTGATTGCGGTAGGACTGCCAGTTGCCTGACAGCCCCCGCACAGATCCCGGCGTGCGGTTTTCCCGCACCGGGCTCTTCGTGAATACTCGCTTCCGCAGCAAGACTAGAGTGATTGCTTAGCCCCTGGCACGATGCGCGGTTGTTCGAGGGCGAGCAGACGCATTAGCTCAGTGTAAGCGGCCCAGGTATAGCTGTGCCGCTGACTGCGCTGATTAAGCCACCGCTGATGTATCCGTCGCACGTGATAGAAGAACTCGTCCAAACTGGCGCGGTTGCCATTCACTCCGTAATAGTTGTAATACCCACGAAGCTTGGCATTCAGCAGTTGCACTTGTTCTCTGATGCGACGATGACGGTTTTGCCGGCACCACTCAGTTACGCGTTTCAGTGAGTTGCGTAACCTCTTTCGTGCGGTGCGTCGCTTGAGCCACGCTTGGCCTTTGCGGTTCACACCCCAACGAAACTCGAAACCCAGAAACTCAAAGCTCGTCTCTCCCTGGCGATAGCGACTGAACGGCATCACCCGTGTTTTGTCTTGCGCCAGTTCCAGGCCGAACTTCCGTAACCGTTCTTCCAACTCGTTGTAAAACCGCTGTGCTTCTTCTACTCGTCCGAAGCCGCAGACAAAGTCGTCGGCATAACGATGCAGAAACACCCCGCCTTTACAACTTCGCTGAACGACTCTCTCGAACCACAAATCCAGCGCGTAGTGCAGGTACACATTGGCCAACACCGGAGAGATGATGCCACCCTGTGGTGTACCACTATCCGGCCTCAGCACTTGCCCATCTGTGTCCAGCACTCCGGCTTTCAGCCACTTCTTTATCAACCGCAGAAACGGCTCATCATCAATGCGCTCCGCCAACATGCGCATCAACCACTCGTGCGACAGATTGTCGAAGAAGCCTTTGATGTCCGCTTCCACCAGATGGTGATAGCCGCCGAATTGCAGTTTGACTCTTAATTCATCCACTGCTGTGCGCGCTCCCACCAATGGTCGATAGCCATAACTGCATGACAGAAAGTCCTGCTCGTAGATTGCTTCCAGCAAGCGCTTTACTGCCAATTGCAGCAGCTTGTCTTCGGTGGCTGGTATTCCGAGCGGGCGCAGGCCTCCGTTGCCCTTCGGAATGTAATGCCGTCTTACCAGCCTGGCCCGGTAACGCTTCCGCTTCAGTCGTTCCACCAATTGCTTGATGTTCTCTTCGAGGTTTGCTTCGTATTCAGCCGCGCTTACCCGGTCGACGCCTAAGGCTGCGTCCTTCCGCAGTGATCGCCAACTGTCTAGTAGCAACTCCTCGTTGAGTTCTCTGTAGAGGTTGCGAAACCGATGCCGCTTATCACTCTGCGCCTTCTTCGCTATCCCCAACAGTGAGGTTGGCACTGGTCTCCGTTCCTTCATGCTCGGTCAGTGTTTCCTTTGTTGGCTTCGTATCACGTCAGCCCCTTCCCCTTGTGAACGGCTCTCCCGCTCGCCGAGTACTATGAGCTGATCTGACTCCCAACTCGTCATCAGTTCACCTAGTTCATTGGTTTGCTTACCTCTTGCAAACGAGGAACGAGTTGGGTCTCCCAAGTTCTCTGGTGTTTCTCTTCACACATGCCACGCTCTTGAGCGACCCCCGCAGACCCTCGGCAACCTCACCTTTGCGGTTGCTCTGTATTGGCTTCTGGATCTTCGACTCCATCGCCGTCTGCTTTGTTGGACTTGACGAGGCTATCTCAAGCTTCAGAGAGTGCGGTCCCTCTTACGGCCTATGTGATGCCCTGTGTACGCTTCAATCGTTTCGTTCGATGATTGACTCACCTCCTCGACGACTGCAACACTCGGTATGAGTGGTTGGTTAGACCTTACTCAATTGGGACTTGCACCCAATCAGAAACACCAAGCTTTGCTTGGCGCACCGAAGATTGTCCACAGTGGGGAGCATTCATCCCTTAATAGAATAGAACGATGGAAAGGCCACCCGCGGGTGGGCTTAGTTTTTGTGATGTGATTTGTGATTAGTGGCGCGAGTAATGCGCTAATGTATTATCATCCAACCTATCAGATTCATAGTCTTTGTAGTCTTGAACTCAATCGCCAGCTTTCTGACGACAATCAAGCAAATGCGATGAACGTTGCGGCTACAATAGCACTGTCCTACTCACGGGAGTTTTGCCCGGTATTGTTTAGATGCGGGTAGATGCGAAGCCTGATCGAGCCACTCAACTCAAACATTAGGAGTCACAAGATGAGACAGATTATAGTCAAGTCACTCACCGCTCTTATCGTCGGCAATCTGGCCCTCCTTTTTGCGGTCAAAGTACATAGTACAAACTACCAAGGTATCTCACCGACACTCCTGCAGATGGGTCAAAAGGCAGTTATTGTTATTAAAAGAAAAAGAACGGAGTCGCTGAACGGCTATTTACTGATTGTCTGCAAGGCACCTGGCTGGAAGGCCCTGGAGAAAGACTCCGATCTTGGCCCATTCCTAAAATATAAAAAACCCGCAAGTAATCTTGATGCTATTGTGGCCATGCCATCAGACCCGAAGGAAGGAAGCACGTACGGTATTTACTTTCAAGACAACAGGCCAATTGGTTTCGTTGAAATCAAGACCGGCCAAGGGGAAAAGATAACCCAGGATAATGTGGCCAAAGCATATGTCTTAGTTACTGAAGATTCTGAGCAGGGCACCGCAACCCAGATTCGCTTTGAGATAGGACAGGTATATTCCGATGACAATCAACCCATTCCAACCTTGACAGTTATAAATGATGGCCAGGCTTCCCCGGCCAATCAGCAAGAAGATCACCGGAGCGGAGCTATCAAAACTTCAAGCGGGTACTTGCTGGTGTGGAATGAGCCAAATAACCATTACATTTTAGAAATTAAGGGGAAGGACGTGCGACAAACCTCTACCGAGCGCAAGTTCTTCAGCGTCGACGGCATGTTTCTTCAAATCGTTGATGTGCCACTCGAGAATGTCCTTCAAGCTGCCAAGAGACAGGATCTGGATGACAAAGCCATTCTGGAGGCGCATAGAGACTGGGAGGCGAAGTTCATGGAGGGTGAGTATAAGGCGAAGCTAAAAATAGAATCCTCATGGCAAAAGGTGCCAAACCATGAAGTGACGTTATCTTTGGAAATGGAGCGCCAGAAGGTGTCTTTGGGATCAGTCTGGTTGGTCCAACGCTCGATGCGTGCGAATAGTCCTTCTATACGTGGGCGGTAAAGAGTAATTAGGTAATTCAGGTTCGCCTCTGCGGCTACCGACGGGACTGGCCGCCCGTTTTCATCCAGCAAGGGAACCAGATCGTCAGCACCAGAGAAGATGAAGACATCGGCGTCCAGGAATTTCGGCAAGCCTTTGTCGGACTTGCGTGTGATCGCCGGTAAGGAAAGATTCCAGCCAAGACCAAACGGGCCATTGCCGGCACCAGAATCATAGGAGAGTGAAAGTTTTGGGCCGAAACCGCCGCGAGCAGTGCTGAGAGGAATTGGCACGGTTAACGAACCGGTGCCCATCACCGGATTGGCCGTAAACTTCTCGCCCATTCCACGAATCGCACCGCCACCCTTCGGCAAGGAGATGGATGGAGGCGCCGTTAATCCAGAACCACTGGATTGCGACGTCCCTGGGGATGACCGCTGGTCTGTTTCTCTTGGAGTGTCATGCATCGAGGCTTTACCACTTTCGGTAGTGAGAATGAAACCCGTTGGAAATATCACCTGAGCTCGAAACCTGGCGGTTCGAAGCTACCCGGAGGCGGTCAATTGAGAATTGAATCGGTTCAGTGCGAGGGAGGTTGAGCAGAGCTGGTTAGGAGTACTCTACTGTTACTCGGCTTCACTCCACCTGAGTCACACGTGTACTCTGAATTCTGCTGAAGTGTAGCATGCAATTGTCGTTGGCGATAGTATCCGCTTCCTCGCCGCTACGTCAGCCTGGAGGTCGACTGACTGGATCAGTCCAAGGCAGAGCATGGTTAGATTTTTGGGCGACGGCAGCGACACTCCCCGTTCATCACTTTAAAAGAATTTCCCTGTATACGGCTCTTTTGCCCGTCCTTCTTCTCAGGTCCTTTCCATCGACATACCGAGAGCCTTCATTCGCTCATACATTTTCTGACGAGTCATACCCAACATCCGTGCCGCCGCCGACTTGTTCCAATTTGTAAAGTTCAATGCGTAGGTGATATGCCATCTGTCTTGGCTATCCTGTCTATCCTTCAACGTCTCACCAACTCGGAGTGGCGAAAACTGTTGCTCATCCACAAAAATGCCCGGATTGTTACCGCTCTCCCTTACCGCATATTCAAAGGCGGAAAGATTCACTTCATCTTCCGTCTTCACAACTGCACATACCCGCTCCACTACCGTTTGCAATTGCCTCACGTTTCCTGGCCACTGCAAATCCGCCAAGTATGACAAGACCGGTTCCGGCAATCTGTAATTATGCTGACTCGCAAAATACTGCGCCATTGGAGAAATATCAGCTCGCCGTTCTCTGAGAGGGGGAATCTTCACTACCCAAAAACGGTCTCTTAAGTCTGCTTTGATACAATCTTCTTCAGTTACCCCACGATTAGTTGCAGCAACAAACCGCACGTTGCACGAACTCTCATCTGGACAGCCTACAACGTTGTAAGTACGAAACTGGACCACTCGCTTTAGTAACGCCTGCGTATTCTCATTAGCCTCGTCTAACTCATCCAGGAACAATGTCCCACCTTCAGCTTTCTGAATGTAACCAATGCGATCAGCAACCGACCCCGTAAACGATCCTTTCCTTGAACCAAAAATCTCAGCAGGCGCCAACTGATGAGCGATCGCACCAAGATTGACCACTTGAAATGTTTGTCCATTACGGCCGGACCACTCATGAATCAAGCGCGCGAGAAGTTCCTTCCCTGTTCCCCTCTCGCCATTTAAGAGCACATGCATCGTTTTCTGAGGATTCTCGCAACCATCAAGCACCGCTATGTCACGAAGCTGACTCAGCACGCCCTGCATCTTAGGATCATGCGCTATGAATCCAGCCACATCGAACTTGCTCATTGCCTTCCTTCCAGGCAACGTTCGCAATCTTTGTCCCGCGACCTTCATGATCGCGTCCACACTCTCAGAGCTATCCACTGTAATATTCTTAGCAAGCCCTAAGACGAGACTTAGCGTTCCCACTTGATAGGTTCCCCACCTATCGCAGAATTCCCAACTCAAGCCGCACTCGCGAAGCCGCTCCCCAGACTCGGAGGAAATAATTTCAATTCTCGATTGGCCCAGACCTATCGCGGCGAGACATTCAATCACTGACAATTCAAGGGAAACCACATCTTCACAAACCAACACTGGCAATAGCGAAGATAACCCTGTACCCACCGACACTCCGACCAACTGCGGATCTGGCTTTTCCACTTTCTCGCAAACAGCTTTCGTAGACCCTGCCGGCGACTCCCAGTTCGCTAAAGCCGCATCTAAATCCAACTCATCCCCGCCCAGATCGACATCGCTCTTTCCGTAGCGCATATGGTCCAACCGTTTTGTCAGGTCAAGGTTGAATTTATTTGGCCTCAGATTGATCACTTCAGGAATCCGTAGTGCTTCCGGACCACCTTGAAACTGTCGGGCACCGGCTCCAGGCAAACCAGCGGTACTGATCCGGAACAACTCAAAGATCACATCGCTGGGACTCATATTTCGCAATTGATCTTCGCTCGAGTCCAGAACCGCATCCACGTACGCCCCCTGATTCAAGTAGATCGTCCCGCCTTTACATCGCAATGCAAACTCGGGGATCGCTCCCACATCAACAGCTTCCCTCAAGAACACTGGATCACAAAGACTCCAATCAACGCTGAGATGACCCGTCTTGAGGTTGTAGTCGAACATTCCCGTAACTTCTTCTAGGCGGAAATACTCAAAGAGAAACGTAATAGGCAAGATTTTCGAACTCGAACCTTCTGAAGACCGCTCGGCGACGGCGCTCTTCACTGCGTTGACGTCAACTAGGCTTTGATCGAGAGCCGCTATCAGTTCGTGCGGTGAGGGTAGTTTGTCAACCATTGCCACTCCCGAAACTGAAACACCCTCTCTCAAGTAATACTGAACTAACTCTGGCTCTGGTCCATACTCACGCCAACGTCGAGCCTCCGCCGCACTAATACCAATACTGTGGCCCATATCACCTGCGGCCGCAGAAATCCTTGCGCTGGTGAGCGCATCAACGGCAGATTCGCTACGCAAGATCACGTGTGATTGATATTGATTCGCCAGTGCCACAGCCCCACCACTGTCATTCAGAGACACGCAGGCCAATGCGGATAACAGTTCGAATAACGCACACTCGTCAGATGTGCGGCATCCACAACTACGAGCGTTAGCCAAATCCCGTAACGCTTGGTCCACCTCGCCCTCCGCTAAGGAAACTTCAGCCGAGACTAACCATGTTGCAGCCGTTACGTTCGAAAGATCCTCATCATCTATCGTCTCTGTTACCTGGCCCAGGCCGCGAAGTGTCTCCATTACCACACGTTCAGTCAGCGTCACCTCAGCACGCGCCTCTTTGATGTCTCCACGGTTTAGCGCCAAGCGAGCCCTGAACCGCCTCAGTGAACTCAAAAATGAATGCGCCAACCGTTCTTTATCAGCCAGCAATTTTCCGGCTAGCCGATACGCAGCGCGCGTCTCTCCTCCGCCCTCGAGAAAAACCGCTGCAAGCAGCAACAGCTCTCGCTCTCGTGCAGTTTCCAAAATATGTTCACCCACCAACTCCTCAATGCGGGCCACCCGCTCACGCAACTTTGAAAAGTCACCCTGTCGCAGTTCCTGACGAACCATTCTCTCGATCATATTGGCAGAGCTGCTCGCCTGGTTGGCCAACCAGCGAGAACTCGACGTTAACTCGAAAACGTGTGGCTGTTGCGTAGACATGGGTTAATTGATAGAGGGAAGAATCACAATGGCTGGTCCCAACCAGCGGGAACTGAACGATAAGTGCCTTAACTAATCGATCGAATCGGCAGCCGAACATACGCTGACGGCTTGCCCACGTCTGCTCATTGCATCACTCGTGCCGCGCTCAGACGCGGCCCGTCCCTAAGAGAATGTTAATGATGGCTTAACCGTAAACCGGATGGAAAAACTGAGGAACAAACCCAACGAAAACCGAGCTGCCACTAAACCGGAGCCTACAGGTACTACCATACACTAACCAAACCTTCCCACACGATTCCCTTCCCTTACTGACACTTTTGACTACACCCCTCCTAATGCGTCGCTGTTACTTCTTGCAACAGTGGCCCATTTTCCTTCTATGGCCAAAGTAACCAGCGGACAGCAGCCACGCTACGTCGATAAGTCTCTCGTAACGATTATCCAAGTCACTTCAATCTGATATGTACGACTCGGCCTGCTGTCGTTGGACTGCTCCTTCCTACCGGAGCGTTCGAGACAACACTCCTCATAACCGGCAAAGTCGGTGTCAGTCTTGTCCCATTTGGCAGGCTCTACCGAAGATCGGAACTAATCATTGCGCTTGGCCCACTCGTTTGTCTCATAGCTTTGACGGGTTTATGCCCGGCGTGTGGGTTATTCCAACAAGATGTTATTGGCGCCAAGCCGAAATCTCAGAGCACATTCGCCGAGGCTCAGAGCTCTTTTATCGCTTCAAGACCGGCCAGACTTCGTTAGCATTCGCTCTAGCTTTGGCTATGTTTGCAGCGTTGAAGGAGCAGCAAACCTTCCGCTTCGACTGTATTGTTCCCATTCCACTATCCCCCGACAAAAAAGCAACAGGTCAAGTTGATCGCACACGAATTCTTGCCCATGAACTTGCGGCCCTGCTGCGAGTACCGGTTGCACACGTACTCTCGCTTAAACGTCCCATCTCCAAACGGCAGTATTTATCGGCCGGGCGCAGCCTTGCTCATTTCGAGCGCCGCTACCATCAACTGCTTACCGTCGACGAAGCTATTACCAATTATCAGCGAATTCTGTTGTTGGACGATGTTTGTACCCAGGGATCGACACTGAACTGTGCGCTGCGAAAGATTAGAGAGGCTCACCCTAACTCTCAATTAACTGCAACTACAGCCGGAGAGATGCTACTCAAGAGTGTCGTCAGAGATGAGCACCTAATACTCGGCGTCAACCTCACACTGCCTTTTTGAAACCCTGGTCCATAACCGATGAACTCCGAAGCAGCATGTCAATTATTGACAGCCATCGACGATGAAACAGAGGCGGCGGCCTGCGTTTTAGACCCGGATTACGGCGTCCAACAAAAATTCGACGGTAAACGCATTCTGCTTCACGTCGAGAGAACTTCAGTCACAGCTTACAACCGAAGAGGTCTAATGTGCGGGATCTCCAAGGACATTCTCACTAAGGCCAAACGCTTTTCGATGTTCGCTCCTCTGATCTTTGACGCAGAGTGGATACGTGAAATCAACTCTCTCTATACCTTCGACTTCCTTGAATTCGAAGGATCTGATCTTCGTCCCGAGAAGTTCATCGACCGAATTGGATACCTCACACAGGCATTCAATGGCCAGGAGACCTCATTTATTCATCAGGCACGAACTGAGGTCGAACAAGCCGGTAAGGTCGCGTTAGTTAGCCAAATTTATGATTGGAACCTCGAAGGTATCGCGGCGAAGCGGCTAGATTCACCATATTTTATCGGTCGCTCTCCAAACAACTACAAACATAAACGCACGCACGACGCCTCATTCCTGGTTATCAGAAGAAATCAAAAAGCTTCAGTCGATCTCGCACTGTTCGACGATAACAACAGACTCATTGAAGTGGGCAGCGTACAGATCAGGAATTCAACCTTCAACCGGGCTAAGGACGGAACCATTCTTGATGTGCGTTATATGCACGCGTTTCCAAGTCACAAAATCTATCAACCTCGCATGCTACGAATCCGTGATGATCTGAAACCCGATAGTTGCTTGCTCTCACAGCTCAGATATAAGGCGGCTAATCCAATCGCAGTCTAATGAATAAGGAGACTCGATTATGCGCAGTATCTGGAGAGGCACTATCAGGTTCAGCTTAGTCTCAATACCAGTCAGAATCTATAACGCTATTGAGACCAGCGAAAAGATTCAGTTCAATCAGTTGCACCGGGACGATCTGGGTGCGATCGGCTATGACAAGCGCTGCAAAAAGTGCGGCGAGGTCGTCACAAACGATCAGATTACGAAGGGCTATCAATACGAGCCGGATCGTTACGCGATCGTAGAACCTGACGACATCGCCAAAATCAAGATCAAGACCACCAAGGCTGTAGACATTATTGGTTTCGTCAGTCGCGAAGATATCCCCACCACCTTTTACGACGCCCCTTACTTTGCCGGACCGGATGGTCCAGTTTCTGAAAACCCATACGCGCTGCTCCGTGAAGTAATGAAGCAAACGGGCAAGATTGCGGTAGGCAAAGTCGTCCTGCGCGATCGTGAAGACCTCATCGCGCTCTTTCCGCACGACGATGGCCTCCTATTGCAAAAGCTTCGCTACCCCCACGAAGTTCGGAAGATGGCAGATATGCCTGACTTCCAGAACGTCCAAAACCTCGACGTCCAGAAACTCAACACGAACGACGAATTAGAACTCGCCACCACACTCGTAAATCAGATGGCGACCTCTCTCTCAGAGATTGATACCGAAGACAATTATTTCAACGCACTCAGCACCCTCGTCGATTCGAAGATCAAAGGTGGCGCCGTCGCGGAGTTTGAAGAAGTTGACGAGGTTCCGAGACTTGATCTTATGAGTGCCCTGAAGAAAAGTTTGGAGGCATCACCACTCACGCTCGTACGCTCCACCCGCGTCGAAACGCCCAAAAAGAAAACCGCCTAAAGCCTCCACCAACAACCCAACGAAACACCACAGTTCAAACAGCCTTTCGCCGAGGGGAAGAGCGCGATGTGTCCAATGGAATCAGTTACAGACGATACTACCTTCCAACTTCTACCTGGGACACACGAACTCATCGCAAATCTCAGGGCCACAATAAACTCCGCAACCACACTAACAACCAGTAGCCTGCTCACAAGGGCAACTCGCTACCTGGGCTCTCCTATCAGCTCCGGTAACTACGATTTTCGCTACCTGTACGACGCTCTCGAAGTTGCGCTCTACCAAATAATAGAAAAGCAAGCCCCTACGCTTCGCTCGTTAGAACCCAACGCCGCTATCCACCAACTCGAGACATTAATGAGCTTGTTGCCCACCCAACGAGTTCGGACCAATGAACAGAATCAGTTTCAACAGTTCTCCACTCCCGCGCCGCTCGCCTTCGTTGCCGCCTGCCTCGCAATTCCGGAGAACACTAACACCACTCCCACATTGCTTGAGCCTTCCGCTGGGACGGCTGCGCTGGCTTCAATTGCACGCGCATTCGGTTGCAACGTGTTTACGAACGATCTTTCTCCGAGCCGGCGCGCATTTCTCACATATCTAAATTTTCCTGTCTACAACCTCGACGCCGAGTACTTAAATGATCTGCTCCCTGAGGACTGTCGACCGGACATCGTCCTCATGAATCCACCCTTTAGTGCCACAGCAGGTCGGCTATCCACCAACAACAATGAACACGGAGCACAACATCTTGAATCTGCTCTCTACCGCCTTAATGATGATGGCCGCCTTGTCGCGATCACTGGCTCCGGCATGGCTCTCAACCGCCCTCGCATAACCGGCTTCTGGCAACGCATAGCCAAACATAACCGAATACGCCTCAATGTTTCCTTGCCAGCTCCAACCTTTGCGAAATTCGGTACAGCATGGGCAACCCAGTTAATTGTCGTTGACAAAACAGGACCCACACCTGGCGCCACTTGGAATCAGCAAGTCCAGAACATTCGTCATGGCTCAGCAACTCTCCTGGAAATACTCACCCTGTCTAAGGAACGCAAGCTATTTCCTGCCGCAGCCGAAGAAACGGTTACGACCACTGCACCGACAACGACCACTCCTTCAGACAACATCGCACCCACAACCCAAGAAGCATTGCCTCCCTCATCCGAGACAATTGAGCCTCAAGACGAGAACGCTGATAACCCAGATGCCTTCGTTCCCTACATCTCAGCACGATTAACAGGAGGAATAGATCATCCGGCCCCTCTTGTCGAGACAGCAGCAATGGCTGCCGTTATTCCGCCACCAATAACTTATCGACCATATCTTGATCCCCAATTAGTAATTAACGGCGCCCTCTCAAACATTCAACTAGAACGAATCTGCTATGCGGGCCAAAGGCATTCACAGCGTCTACCGAGTGGCGCACGCGCAGCTTACCTTCTTGGTGACGGAACGGGTTTTGGTAAAGGCCGATGCCTCGCCGGCATGATTATTGACAATCACAATCAAGGCCGCAGGCGAACACTCTGGCTCAGCATAAGCAATCAACTCCTCGAATCTACACGTCGTGATCTCAACGATCTAAATGCAACCGATATTGTCTTACACCAACTTAACGAATGGGACGTTAACGAAGCGCTCCATTTCGACGATGGCGTAATCTTCTGTAGCTACAACACTCTAATCGCCAAGAGCAAAATCAGTGAGAAGACACGGATGCAACAACTCATTGAATGGCTTGGCATTGATGGCCTGGTTATCTTCGATGAATGCCAGAGAGCACAACACGCTTTAGCTACTTCGCAAGGAGAAGCAACACAAACTGGAACAGCAGTACTCGAATTACAGGACCACTTCGCACGCCCTGACCTTCGGTTTGTCTATTCATCAGCTACCTCTGTAGTTGAAGTAGCCCATATGTGCTACATGGACCGCCTCGGTCTATGGGGACCTTATGTTGTCAACCACATAAATTCCCATATGTGGCCTTCCCACTTATGTGGCGCACGTTCGTTCTTCACCTTCCAGTTATCACCTCCGGACAGACTCTGCGCCACATAAGTTTCTCGCCGTATAGTCGCGTCGCTTTTCAATTCCAATATGGAGGTCTCGACTGTGTTCAATCTCATTTACAAATATCGGGGAACGATGGCCCGTCATGAGGCCGCACCGCTGGTGCAGGAACGCGTTCGCTACCTTGCTCATTGCAAGGAGCAGGGTGCGGCTGCGGGTACGTTACAACTGACCGCGCAGATGATGCTGGTGATCATCGAGGAACTGGATCTGAAAGAAAAAGGCAGGATAAGTCACAGCAAGATTGTGGCAGCCGCCGATCGTTGGGCCACTCGCGAGCCTCAACACTACAACATCAAGCACGCACGTAAGGCCAGGTCGCATTTCATTTCAGTTGCAACGCAATGGCTTCGCTTCCTGGGTCGGCTTCGTTTGCTTGAGACTCGACAACACCCTTACACGCCAATGGTCCAAGAGTTTGCCGATTACATGATCAGAGAAAGAGGCTTGTCTCGGCATACGCTCGAGATCCAATGCTGGATCATAAATGACTTCCTCAGTCGAAATTGTGATCGCAGTCACCCGTTGAATGAGCTGTCCGTTGCACGGATTGACGAAGCTATCGCTCTTAAAGGTAGCCGCGACGGTTATACGCGCAGGTCGATTCGACATTATGCCGAGTCACTGCGCTCATTCCTTCGCTACGCGGAGAGACGACAGTGGTGTCCTGCCGGTCTGGCAATAGCAGTTAAAGCCCCACGCCTGTACACGGATGAGACGTTGCCTGCAGGTCCTTCGTGGGAGGACGTACAGCGTTTGCTGGCTGAGACTGAGGGTGATCGGCTGACGGACATTCGTGACCACGCCATCCTAATGTTGTTGGCCGTTTACGGACTGCGTTCAGCCGAACTTCGCGGACTACGAATAGAAGACCTCGATTGGGACAAAGAACTAATCCATATAACTCGACCAAAGCAGCGAAAAGCCCAACTGTATCCGCTTGTTCCTACCGTAGGAGAGCCTGTCCTACGCTATTTGAAGGAAGTGCGACCGCGTTCTTCATATCGTGAAGTCTTCCTAACATCGCAAGCGCCGATTAAACCTCTGAGTCGGCCTGGCCTCTGGCACATAGTTGGACGGCGTTTGCGAACCTTGAGTGCCTCACTCAATCATCATGGGCCACATTCTCTTCGGCACGCCTGTGCCACGCACCTTCTAGCCCAGGGCTTATCTTTGAAAGAAGTCGGCGATCACCTCGGACACCGTAGCCCAAGTGCTACTCGTACTTACGCCAAGGTGGACATAGTAGGACTTCGACAAGTGGCAGAGTTCGAGTTAGGAGGTCTGCTATGAAACTATCTCAATTGATCTACGAATACATCGCCTTTAGGAAATCTCTGGGAGAGGTGGCTAGAACCAACGGATACTGCTTGAGGGCCTTCAGCCGAGCGATGGGGGATAAAATTGATATCCGAGACGTTCTGTCAGATCGACTAAACACGTTTCTCGCGGGGAACGGTCCAGTTACTTCTCATTGGCATCGTAAGTATTCTTCGTTGACCAGCTTTTATCGCTATGCGATCGCGCACGGCCATGTCGCGTTTTCACCATTGCCGACAGTGCTCCCAAAGCAACCCGAGCGCTTTGCGCCGCACATTTACACCCGCGACGAGCTTCGCCGCCTGCTTGATGCCACCAACTCTTATCGAACTGGACGAGCCTTTATAGAGCCGCATACTTTTCGGACGCTCTTGCTGCTGTTGTACGGAACGGGATTGCGAATCAGTGAGGCCCTTTCCTTGACGATTGAGGATGTGGATTTGCGAGAAGCATTGGTTCTCGTGCGCGACACGAAGTTCTACAAAACACGTATAGTACCGGTCGGAACTCAACTCTGCGACGTTATGGTCCAATATGCAAAGCGGCGCAAAGAGAACAGGTATTCACAGAGCGAAAACGCACCATTCTTCTTGACGCGCCGGTCAGCGGCGCTAACTGTCGCACTGGTTGAAAGTTCGTTCCAGCGGTTGCGCGCTCATGCTGGTGTCTGTCGCGACGACAGTGCACGCTATCAACCGAGGCTGCACGACTTGCGTCACACGTTCGCTGTACATCGACTGACCGCTGCTTACCAGGATAAGCAGAACGTGCAAAAGCTCCTGCCTCAATTATCTACCTACATGGGACACGCGAAGCTCTCTTCGACTCAGTGGTACCTGACGATGACACCTGAGTTGCTGCGCGAGGCCAGCCTCCGCTTTGCACAATACGCTTTCGAGGAGGTGTGCTATGAGTGACAAATCACTACTAGGACCATGGGTACGACGCTTCCTCCTTGAGTATAGTGTGAGCGAGCGCAATCTTGCACACAACACTCAGCGCAGTTACCGTGATACGCTTTCGTTGTTGATCCCGTTCCTCGCCAACAGAGCCGGCAATCCGGTTGAGCGGCTCGAGGTTATCGATGCCTCAGCCGAGCGAGTGCGGCTTTTCCTTTTGGATCTTGAAGAGACTCGAAGTTGCAGCGTTTCTACGCGGAACCAAAGACTTGCCGCCATCCATGCGCTGGCTCGATTTATAGGGCTGCATAGTCTTGAGCACATCGAATGGTGTGGACAAGTTCGAGCCATCGCTTTCAAGAAAACCGCGAAGCCTCTAGTCACCTACCTTGAGAAAGGTGAGATGGATGCTTTGTTGGCAGCGCCAGATCGCGCGACGGCTCAAGGCCGGCGGGACTATTCAGTGATCCTATTTCTCTATAACACCGGTGCGCGTGCAGACGAAGCCGCCCAACTCAGGATCTCCGATCTCGATTTGTCACAAACACCCGAACGATACCAATCATCAGTGGAGATCCATGGCAAGGGTAATAAGCTGCGTCGCTGTCCGCTGTGGCCGCAGACGGTGAGTGAACTTGCAGCTTTGGTGGAACGGCGCTCGCCCTCAGAGCGCGTCTTCCTCAATCGATGTGGACGACCTCTCACCCGCTTCGGTATTCACACGATGATCGAACGCTATGCGAAGAAAGTGTCCGTCCGAATGCCGTCATTGATGACAAAGCGCGTAAGTCCGCATACGATCCGTCACACTACTGCCACGCATCTTCTCCGTGCGGGCGTAGATATCAACACGATCCGGGCCTGGCTGGGCCATGTCTCGCTAAACACAACGAACATCTACACCGAGGTTGATCTGGAAATGAAGGCTAAGGCACTGGCGACTTGCGAGGTACCCTCAACCAAGCCAGCAAAGCGGTGGCGTGAGGATGCTGGATTAATGGCGTTCCTGCGGACGCTTTAGGCTCTGGTTGCTTGCGAACGAATGGGCGGAACCGCCCTCAGTATCTTGCCCTAGTTGCGAGAGGCGCTTCCGCCGCTCGCGTCCAACGAATTGTTTAGGTGGCGGTGTTCAAGAAAGCTGCTTTCGGTTGGATGTACCTTTATCTTCAACGACACCTTCTGGCTGAAGACTCCAACTTGCTAATAGCTATGTTTACAGACGACTCCAAAGTGCCCCAAATAGACGTCATGCGCCCTAGCTCTAGGAGGTATTCGTTCGGAGCTGGCCAGTGATCTTCGAACTTAGCGTGATTCATATTTTTGGCATAACGTTGCGCTTCAGCGGCGAGCCCACGCAACTACGAATAACGGCCGCTTGCCGGCGAGTCCGCTGCCAGCGCTTGTTTCTGCGCCCGATGGAGAAGATAATTCAATGTCATTTTTAGACAATCGAACGGGCACGACACGCGGCCCAGATGCCACTCCCCATCGGCGGCACTACAAAGCAGAACAGCAAGATCAACGATGCTACATTCCGGAAAAAACGAAGCTCTCACCAAACTGAATTTTCTGGATATGCCAAATTGCCGCGCAATGGGAAGAGCACAATGCTGCGCCGAGATTCAGGCAAAGAGTACGTCACTACCGCGATTAACCACACCCAACCTCCCTTTCCCTTTGCGACAGTGATCCATGCCGCGGCGAGGAAATCTTCCAACTATTGCCATTGGTCAATGTGCGACAGGATGCTGGTCCTCACGAGAACAAAGAATCTGGATTCCTCTGAGGATAGCTGCTTGATCAGCCCACGACCGCATCTTGCCTCAAAATCAGATCGCCTGGATGGGTTGCCGGCACGTCATAACTTCCTCCAAGCTCACGGAGTTTTTCTCCCTGTTTAGGCTTTGCCTCGCAGATTGGAAGAGCTGCTCTCCTTTGCGGTCCACAAGTTTGACCGGGTCACTATACCTTGCAAGACCCTTGCTGCGCTTACTAAAGAATTGAAAACGTCCTTATTCACCCTACTTGCAAAAGGGAAACCAAGTCGGCCGACTCATCAATCTCAGTTGGGAACTACCGTGTCCAGAAAACTCACTCCTCATTCATTAAACCGCGTTAGTGAACGAGTCTCCAAAAGTGGCCACCTCACCTTAGATTTGTCTCCAATTGGAGACACTTTTGTATGGTCCATATTGGAACGACACCTCCATTTCGTCTTAATTACATCGGTAATGAGCGCGCGTTCGTGATGGCATAAGCATTGCTCTTTGACGAACCGGAAACTAATTCTCAACCAATGAGAGCCTCCTCCGCCAAAAAGCTCTCAAGGAAAAAGGAATAACAATGACTCACCCCAGAATAAGACCACACTCACTTCTCACATTTGCTGGTTCCTATATCGCCACCCCTCATGTTCGGCGTAGCCGTGCAGGCGAAAAAGAAGGGACCGGGAACAACTCAATATAAAGCACTACAAAATACCGGCAATGCCTGTCATCGACTCCACACCGGCGCCACGCACTCGAAGGGCAAAGGTGAGAGCTGCTGACAGATGCTGTCGATGATTGGGATCTCCGGCCAAGGATTCCAAGCGCTGATCCTGTGTTCAGCCCGACCTCGAATTGTCATTTGAGGTAAGGGGAACGTCTGAAAGATCAACTCAGACTGAGCAAGTTCAGAAAGAGGTAAAAAATAATGAGAACCAAAGAGCGAAGCAGTCAGTGCAGAGTTCCGCGTGCGAGCTTGTTGCTTACACTAACCACAATCATCTTGTTCAGTTGCTCACAGCAAAGTCTCGCGCAGCAAAGGGATGGAAATGCGACGAATGCTGACTCGAACAGCAGCAGTGCCTCTACCGGACGAGTCAACTTCAACATCATTCAACTCATGAATGGCGAATATCTCGAGATGTTCGGCACCGGCACCGGTCGCGGCATACTGCGTGGGCACCCGACGATCTCGGGCATTGAGTTAGGAAGTCTCTCTGCGGATCCCCTCATCTTTTCGACCAACGGTATAGAACGTATGCGAATCGGGTCGAATGGCTTTGTGGGAATCGGCACAACCAATACGGTTGTCCCGTTGGAATTCTATAGCCCCGCTGCAACTGCCTATTCGCCCACTTCCACACAAGGTGCCAGGATCCGCCTTATTAATAGTGATACAGCTTTGACCGCTAATAATGTGTTTGAAATCAACCTTGGGGCGTTCGATACAACTGGCCAGCCATCGACTCGGGTAAGGCTAGCCAGCATCTCCACCAATCACACCTCGGGAGCCCAGTCTGGGGACTTCGCCATTGGATTGCGCCATAACGGCACACTCTTTGAAAGCGCGCGTTTTACTGCAACTGGCAACTTCGGGATTGGTGTCGCGAGTCCATCTGCAAAACTACACGTAGTCGGTGTCGCCCCGTGGGGCACAGCCGCCTTCATGGGCACAACCTGGGTAAGCCATTTCAACTATAACGGTGATAACAGCGAAGACACGTACATTCGTGGGGGCAAGTCAACATCGCGAGTGCTCATCAACGACGGCCACAGCGGCAATGTATTGATAGCGCTTGGCGGCGGCAACGTGGGTCTGGGAACGGCTACTCCGAACAGGAGGCTCGAACTGTTTCATGATATTGCAGGCATTGGCTTCGAGGCTGGCACGGGCTCACCGGATTCAGGAGTG
>Ga0307505_10000338_pt1 | contig 54123 bp, 55 predicted proteins | sample 23_S_MG_FD_202183 | JGI IMG/M metagenome (GOLD analysis project Ga0307505, IMG submission 202183) | Soil microbial communities from Populus trichocarpa stands in riparian zone in the Pacific Northwest, United States - 23_S | ecosystem: Environmental > Terrestrial > Soil > Riparian zone > Trees...
GTGCCTGATAAATATTAAAAGATCAACTTGCGTCGATCTCTAAAAACTAGATATGTCGGTCTGACCACTAACCTTGTTAGGAAAATGATCAAGTGTCGTTTCATTTAAGGAGGTGATCCAGCCACAGGTTCTCCTACAGCTACCTTGTTACGACTTCACCCCAATCATAAATCATACCGTGGTAACCTACCCCTCTTGCGAGTTGGCCCAGCTACTTCTAGTACAACCTACTTTCGTGATGTGACGGGCGGTGTGTACAAGACCCGGGAACGTATTCACCGCAACATGCTGATTTGCGATTACTAGCGATTCCAACTTCATGAAGTCGAGTTGCAGACTTCAATCCGAACTGAGGATGGTTTTCGCGATTAGCTCCCCCTCGCGGGATTGCGACGTTTTGTACCATCCATTGTAGCACGTGTGTAGCCCTGAACATAAAGGCCATGATGACTTGACATCATCCCCACCTTCCTCCGTTTTATCAACGGCAGTCTCAACAGAGTTCCCAACTTAATGATGGCAACTGTTGATAAGGGTTGCGCTCGTTGCGGGACTTAACCCAACATCTCACGACACGAGCTGACGACAGCCATGCAGCACCTTGTTTTGGGTCTGATTTCTCAGACTGACGGCGTTAACCGACATTCCCTCACATTCTAGTCCAGGTAAGGTTCTTCGCGTTGCGTCGAATTAAACCACATGCTCCACCGCTTGTGCGGGTCCCCGTCAATTCCTTTGAGTTTCACTCTTGCGAGCGTACTCCCCAGGCGGAATACTTAAAACGTTAGCGACGGCACCCGGAGCATTAAATCTCCAGACACCAAGTATTCATCGTTTAGGGCTAGGACTACCGGGGTATCTAATCCCGTTTGCTCCCCTAGCTTTCGCGCCTCAGCGTCAGTGTCAGCCTAGCAACCCGTCTTCACCTCAGGTGTTCCTCTTGATATCTACGCATTTCACCGCTACACCAAGAATTCCGATTGCCCCTTCTGCACTCTAGCACTGCAGTATCACTTGGCCGTTCTGAGTTAAGCTCAGAGATTTCACAAGTGACTTACCGCGCCGCCTACGCGCCCTTTACGCCCAGTAAATCCGAACAACGCTTGCTCCCTACGTATTACCGCGGCTGCTGGCACGTAGTTAGCCGGAGCTTATAAATAGTACCGTCATTTATTCTTCCTATTCTTTCGAAGTTTACATACCGAAATACTTCATCCTTCACGCGGCGTTGCTGGGTCAGGGTTTCCCCCATTGCCCAAAATTCCCGACTGCTGCCTCCCGTAGGAGTCTGACCCGTTATTCAGTGTCAGTGTGTCCGACCGTCCTCTTAGACCGGATACAGATCGTAGCCTTGGTAAGCCGTTACCTTACCAACAAGCTAATCTGCCGCAAGCTCCTCTTTAAGCGGATTGCTCCTTTAACAACTGTCATCTTGCGATGCCGCTGCATTATGCGGTATTAGCGTCCGTTTCCGAACGTTATTCCCCACTCAAAGGTAGATTACTTACGTGTTACTCACCCGTGCGCCACTCTATGCACTCTCCGAAGAGAGCTTTAATCGTTCGACTTGCATGTCTGAGGCACGCCGCCAGCGTTGATTCTGAGCCAGGATCAAACTCTCGTTAGTTTCCTAGTTCATTATTTAACGTCAGAAATTCATCTGACGTGTCCGTTCAAACCGAAGTTTCAACGAATGTTGTTCGTTATTCAATTAACACATGGACCTACATATCTAGTTTTCAAATATCAACCTTTACCGCTTCCCCCTCTCCTTCGAGGCGAAACTCTTGATTATACAGATGCAAGATCCGATGTCAAGCTCACTCAAGCAAAGATTTAACTTTTCAATAAGACAAGCAAACGTGCTTGTGAGGCAATTGACTATTCTCTACGTCCGTCCGTGCTTTGTCAAGCGAAGGCGATAAATATTGATGGGTTTATTTTATGAAAGGTTGTTTGGAAAATTCGTTTGTCGTTTCGGCTCTGGGATTTGCAGTGTTTTGTTTAGCAAATTCAGGGTCTTTTAGCGTTCAGGATCAGATCAATTAGTTCACGAACGGCACCGCGTCCGCCGTCCGCTTTTGTAACGTAATGTGCGGCGGACCTAACAGCTTCGTGGGCATCGGCGACAGCCACCGCGAGGCCAACAAAAGGAAAGATTTCCGAGTCCGGCGTGTCGTCGCCAATGAAAGCAACTTCTTTGGCGGAGACGCCCGCCGCAGCGATCAATTCCTGAAACGGCGATACCTTTTCTTTGCGGTCCTGAAAAATGAACTCTACACCCAATTGCTTTGCGCGCATTTCGACAATGGGGGAGTTCCGGCCGGAGATAATGCCGGATCGAAAACCGGCGGCATGCCAACGAACTAAACCTTGTCCATCACGAACATGGAAGACCTTCAACTCCTCACCCTGCGGCGAAAAATAAAGACGGCCGTCCGTCAGAACGCCGTCGCAGTCCATCAAGAGAAGTTTTATGTTTCTGAAATTCTCCGTCAACGCACCTCAAAAATATCTACAGAGTAGAGTTTCAATCCGCTGGGCGTTCTAACCATTCTATAGACCGCCATTCCGGTTTCGACTTCGCGATTAAGAAGCTTGACTGACATTTGCGTCTCGACGAGGTAGGTATCCGCGCCAAACTGATCGACATGCACGGGCTGCGTTTTCCACTCGACGACCTGGCCGGAAACACCGCTTACAAAGCGCGAGGCTTCGCCGCCTACGACTGTCGCGTCGAGGTCAGCCTTTCTGTTAGAGACAGCAATTCTGTCCATATTCGTAAAGAATGTCTTTATATCTTCAGGTACCGCCGTCGTTGCATTCACTTTGTTTCGCAACGTCCTCGCACCGAGGCTTGCTCCGAAGTCTGCGTCGGCGCGTATTGCATCTTCAGCGAGCTTCACCGCGGCGGCACCCTGCCCGCTTCGCTGAGCAACCTCGGCCAAGCCTAGGTTCGACCAAGCGATCGAGCGTCCGGTCGGCAGCTTTTCATCCAATACGATCTTAAATTCACGTTCAGCCTCCGAGTTTTTATTCTGAGCGAGCAGTGAACGACCGAGAAGAACCCGTACCTCGTCGAAACTTGGATAATCGGATAGAACCTTTTTCGCGGTCGTTTCCGCCAATGGAAACTCCTGTTTATCGAAGGCCTTTTTAACCGCAAGGAGAAGATCGCTATCGGTCGATTCACGCGGCGCAATATCGTCGGAATAATCCACCTGCGGAAACAATTTTTCGCTATCGACTTCAAGTTTGACGACCTTGTTCGGGGATTTGAATGTGATCTCGCCAAAACTCGCGGCCCGTATCGTCGCCGGGGCACTCATCTTCTCGCCATTCGCGAATGTCGCCGTAACATTTACCGTGGCGTCAATGGTCCCGGTGTTTCGCAAAGCAACCTTCGTTTCGCCTGCCCCGGCCTGCGGCAGTCCGACGAGCAAGTTGGTGTCCGTAATCTTGTCGAACATCGAATCGAGAAATTCCTTCTGCTCCGGAAAAAGTCCGCGAAGCTCTGCGAGTGTCACAGCTTTATCTTCGAGACCCGTTCGGATGCGTTTGTTAAATTCGTCCGAACCGATGCGTCGATGCAATAAGCGCCAAACCATTGCCCCCTTGTATGCAACAGTCGAATAGTAATAATCATCAAGCGGAGCCACCTGAATGATCGGGGCATCGCGCTGAGAGACTGTCGAATACGAATTTCGCTGACGCATTCGCTCGATGTCCGCGACTGGCTTTCCATATTTGCTTTCAAGGAACTGCGTCGCCGCGAACCGTGCGAGGCCTTCGCGGATCGCTCCGTAGCCATCACCGCTAACCTGCAACGAATCCGCAAACCATAGTTTCGCGACCGCATCGGCGGCACCGGCAACGGTACCCGAATCCAGTTTCGCTCGACGGAAAACTGACTCATCCACGAGCAAAGTACCACCGGATGCGAATCCGCCGCCGCGTTTTACGGCAACAATTCGTAAGGGTGTGTCCGGTCCGGCACCGAATGAAGTCGTTGCAAAAGTCTTTGCTTCCGCGAGGATAGCCGCAAGTTCGTCGGCACGTTTTTTCTCTTCAGCACTCGAACCTTTTGGCAAAAAGATGTCCACGCCCTGCGATGTCGATTTTTCGTAATTTCCTGCGGCAAAGAAGGGTTGGACCAGCAGCGTCTGATCGAAGCTTCCCGCGTTCTCTTTGCCGGAAGAAACTACCGTCTGCCCCGGTGCATTCACCTGAACCTTGACCCCGGCATAATCGGCCCCGCGTGCGAAGTACCAGCTATTCGGCGTCGGATACCAAAACGACAGCGGCAGGAACTGAGATCCGGTGGGTGACAACGCCGACAGGCCTGAGTTCTCCTTTACATTGAGCTTGTAATCGACGACCGCTGAAATCGTACCTGCCGGGGCAACCGACGGCATTCGTATTGCGATTCTTTGCAAACTTGCCGATCCGAGCTTTTCTTCTGCCTTTGTAAAATCGACGGCAGTTCCATTGACGGTTACCGATGAAACTGTAGCGTTTGAACTAATTCGGAGCGTCAATGACGCAGCCGGACGAGCGGACACATTCCTCAGACTCAGTGTAGCCTTCGCAGTAAGATTTCGATCGGAGTCCGAAGACGGGAGGGACGCGGTGATGTCATACTTCTGCACTTGCCACGTCGCCGAAAGACGCGTGTCGTCCTGGGCGGCAACCGTCAAGGCAAAAGTGAAGAGTATAAGGGCAAAAAATAAGAAGATCGGAATTCTCATCGTGGCGGATCTGCGATTCGTCAGTTCAATTCTCATTTACAAGTTCGTGAATCTGTTTTAGTTTTCTGAGCAACTGTTCAAGACGCGACAGCGGCAACTGATTCGGCCCGTCGCTCGGTGCCTTTGACGGGTTATCGTGGACCTCCATAAAAACGGCGTCCACGCCGCATGCGGCACCTGCCCTTGCGAAGTGTTCGATGTATTCGGCTTGTCCGCCAGTTGCTTTGCCAAGTCCGCCGGGAAGCTGCAGGCTGTGCGTCACGTCGAATACGACCGGCACGCCGAATGAACGCATTATCGGAAAACTTCTTAGATCAACGACAAGATTATTGTAGCCGAAACTGGCTCCGCGTTCGGTAAGCAAGATCTTTTCACAGCCTGATTCGCTCAGTTTATCGACAATATTTTTTGCATCCCATGGAGCAAGAAACTGGCCTTTTTTTACGTTTACAGCTTTGCCAGACCTCGCCGCTTCGACCAAAAGATCGGTTTGTCGGCAAAGAAATGCCGGGATCTGTAAAATATCCGCGACCTCAGCCGTTTTCTCAACCTGCCACGGCTCGTGAATGTCCGTTATCACGGGAACACCGATCTCTGCCTTCACCTGAGCAAGCACATCAAGCCCGAACTCCATTCCCTGTCCGCGAAAACTCTCGATCGAACTGCGGTTGGCCTTATCAAAAGAAGATTTATAAACAAAACCAACGCCGACATTTTTGCAGATATCATTGATCTCCTGCGCCATGAACATCGCATGATCGATAGATTCGACAACACACGGCCCGAGAAGGAACGACAGCCCGCCGTCACCAAAATTTACGTCTCCAACCTGAAAATTCTGCATAAAAATCTGGCCACAGATTGACACAGATTAACACAGATATTTTGAACCAAGAATCTGTGTCCATCCGTGTTTATCTGTGGCTAATTCCTATTCTTCGTTGCCGACCTCAGCCCGTTCGGGCATTTCAACCTGCTTATCGCTTGTAACATCGTGCTCAAGATTTTCGCTCTTGAGGCGATTCTCCCACGCTGCTTTCACAAATGATGTGAACAGCGGGTGTGCGTCCAGCGGCTTTGATTTGTATTCCGGGTGGAACTGGCATGCGATGAAATACGGATGTGCTTCGCGAGGCAGTTCGACCATCTCGACGAACTTTCCGTCTGGCGAAACGCCGCTGATGACGAGTCCTTCTTTTTCGAGCACGTCGCGATATTCGGGGTTGAACTCGTAACGATGACGGTGCCGTTCGCTGATCTTTTCAGATCCACGATAGACGTCGCGTGCCAGCGAACCTTCTTTCAGGTCGCAATCCCATGCACCCAAACGCATCGTGCCGCCATATTCTTCTACGTCCACAAGATCACGAAGCTTGAAGATGATCGGGAACACCGTTTCTTCATTAAACTCAGTCGAATCGGCGTCGCGCAATCCGCACACGTCACGGGCAAATTCGATACAAGCGGTCTGCATTCCGAGGCAGATGCCAAAATATGGCGTGCCGGATTTTCGCGCATATTTGATCGCACGCAGCATTCCTGCGATGCCGCGTTTGCCGAAACCACCGGGCACAAGTATCGCGTCGTAATCCTGCAAGTCGTTTTCGTAATCGTCTTTGATGAGGTTCTCAGATTCGAGCCACGTCACATTCACGCGAAGATCGTTTGCGACACCGGCATGGGTCAACGCTTCTCGCAATGACTTGTATGAATCTTCAAGCTCGACGTATTTGCCGACAATGGCGATCTTTACTGAACCCGCACTCGGATCTTTGATCGTCGCAACCAGTTCGCGCCAATCCTTGAGATCAACCGACGGAAAGCGTTCACCGAGATCAAGGTCTTTTACAAGAAGCTCGTCGAGGCCCTGTTCGTGAAACGCCAGCGGTACTTCGTAGATGGTCGGGACATCGAGAGCCGAGATGACCGCATTTTCCTGAACATTACAGAATAAGGCGATCTTCCGCCGCATATCCACCGAGATCGGTCGGTCGGAACGACAGAGTAGAATGTCCGGTGCAATACCGATCTCGCGAAGTTCGCGGACGCTGTGCTGCGTCGGCTTTGTTTTCAATTCGCCTGCGGCCGCGATGTACGGCACGAGCGTGACATGAACAAAGATCGCGTTACCGCGGCCTTCTTCGTTGCCCATCTGACGGATGGCTTCCATGAATGGCAGCGATTCAATATCGCCGACTGTACCGCCGATCTCGACGATCAAAATGTCAGGCTGGTGTTTATTGGTAACGGCACGAACGGCTGCCTTTATCTCGTCCGTAATATGCGGTATGACCTGGATCGTTTTGCCAAGATAATCGCCGCGGCGCTCTTTTTCGATGACGGAAAGATAAATGCGCCCGGTCGTCCAGTTGTTCGCCTGCGAAAGCTCGGCGTGCGTAAAGCGTTCGTAGTGGCCGAGGTCAAGATCGGTCTCGGCGCCGTCGTCGGTCACGAAAACTTCCCCGTGCTGGAACGGCGACATCGTGCCGGGATCGACGTTAATATATGGATCGAGCTTCATCATCTGGACCTTCATTCCGCGGGCCTCAAGCAGACATCCAATACTCGAAGCCGCCAGGCCTTTGCCCAAACTTGAAACCACGCCGCCTGTTACGAAAATGTATTTGGTCATAGTTATTCTCTTCGCGGCTTTGCCGCTCTATGTGCGGAAAAGCTCTGCTTTTCCGAATTTCGTCAACTAAACTACTGCGGCTGTGCCGCCGCTCCCAAATCAAAAGCGCGGCGGCGAAGCCGCAGGGGAGATAAAACTTGCGACAGGAAAAGCAGAGCTTTTCCGCAAATAGACGGACAAGTCCGAATCATCTGTCGTCTGATTCACCATCTGTTCCGCCTGCCTTTCCTTCTTTCCTTTTCTTCTGATACCGCCCTTCCTTCATCTGCGTGATCGTTTCCTTTGCCTTTGCTTCTTCCGGATTCATCGCTTCCTGCAGGGCGTTCATCGTCGCACCGAGCATGGTGGTTCCCTCTGATGCGTTACGCTCAAACTCTTCCGATGTCCGCGTCGCAGGTTTGGAGATTACCTTCAGCCCGATGATCGCACCGACGATCACTAACACAAAAATCCCTAAACCGATCCAGTCGCCCATAATTCCTATTGATGCGATCCAACATCCGAAGCCCGATTCTCGATAATTGCTTGGACGCGGTCCAGATCTTCCTGCGTATCGACGCCAATCGACTCTCCGACCGCATCAACAACCCTGATCTTCGCACCGTTCTCAAGAGCCCGAAGCTGTTCAAGCATTTCGAATTTTTCAAGCCGCGTCTGCGGCATCTTTGTAAACTTCAGCAAATACTCGCGCCGATAAACATAAAGGCCTGTGTGCTTGCGGAAATTCGCAAGCAGTTCAGGCTCCTCCTCGATCGCATGATTCGGATCGCCGCCATATCTCAGCGATGCTTCACGCGGCCATGGCATCGGTGAGCGAGAAAAATAAATAGCGTAGCCATCGTCGCCGATCACAGCTTTCACGTTGTTGCCATTGAGCAGATCCCAAAGCCCGGTTATCGGCTCACAGGTTGTTGAAATATCAGCCTGATCGTCTTCGATCAAGGCCGTAACCGCTTTGTCGATCGTCTCTGGCGAGATCGCCGGCTCGTCGCCCTGCACGTTGACGATTATCGAGCCTTCAGGCAACCCTTTCGCGACCTCAGCGATGCGGTCACTGCCGGATCGATGTTCAGCCCGCGTCATTACCGCCTCGTTGCCTGATTCGATCACGGCATTTAATATACGTTCGTCATCCGTGGCAACAATTACTCGGCCAACCGTCTTAGCCGATTTGGCGCGCTCGACCGTGTGCAGGATCAACGGTTTTCCCGCGATCGGCAACAACATTTTGCCGGGCAAACGGGTAGATGCATACCGTGCAGGCACGATGGCGATCACATTTTTTAGGGGATTTTCCCCGTGTTGCTCCACGGGCTTTTAGACTATATCTATTGACGCCCGAATTCAAGACGCGGACTGCGAAACTTTGAACTCGGGTGTCGGACAAAGTAAACTCTCTTGCGTGGACACACTCGAACCAATACCGCAACCGATTGACTCAGATCTAAAATCTGCGCCGCTCATTCAATGGATAAACCCTGAGAACCCGCCGTGGAACAGCGGTCTGGCATTTGGCCTGTGGCTGCTCAGCGTCTTTTTCATAATGTTCGTGCCAGTGATCTTTCTGTTTCCGTATCTGATTTCCAGCGGAATAATGCAGCAGGGCAGCGAACGTCTCGCGGAATTTTCTGTTAACGATCCTACCGCGATCGTCATTCAAATGGCCGCCGTCGTTCCGGCACACCTGCTCACCATTTTGGCTGCATGGTTTGTGATAACGAAATTTCGTCGATACGACTTTCGCGAGATGCTCGGCTGGAAATCAGGCGGGATCCGCTGGTTTCATCATCTCTTGATCTTGATCGGATTCTTTGTGTTGGCGGGTTTTGTAGGGCAGTTTTTTCCGGAGACTGAGAATCAACTGATACGCATATTGAAGAGCTCACGCACCGCGGTGTTCATAGTTGCGTTCATGGCGACATTCACCGCACCGCTTGTTGAGGAAGTAATTTATCGCGGCGTTTTATATTCGGCATTTCAACGCACATTCGGTGTTCCGGCTGCGGTCGCTGCCGTCACGCTGTTATTTTCACTGGTTCATGTGCCGCAGTACTACGAGAGTCCTTCGACAATACTGTTGTTGACGGTATTGAGTCTGATCCTGACGCTGATGCGTGTCTTTTCCGGCAATCTGCTTCCGTGCATCATCTTTCACACATTGATCAACGGAATTCAATCGGTCGGATTGATAGCCGAACCTTATTTGAAGGAATACACTGAACCCGCCGCTACGGCGATGTCCATTGGATTAAAATAAAAAAGAGGGCCAGACGGCCCCCCTTTTTTGGTACTTTATTTCTATTTGTCTAAGGCCGCTTCGTCGGAGCCTTCGAAGGTGAACTGAATATCGGTGGAGCAGCTTCGATAGAAGGCATCTTTGTCGGTGAATTGTACACGGGCGGCTCAACCCGGACCTTCGTCGGCTGTCTGACAAAGACGTCATTATCCGAACTTGTCTTTCGGGTGTTGTCCCGCGTCTTAACGGCATCGGCGAAACCACGGTCATTGCGTATTTTTATCGGTGAATTGGCCGGATTGCTCGGTGGCGGCGCGTTGTATATCCACGTCGGCATGTTGTAATACCAAAGCGGTCGGCCAAAACCGAATCCGTAGGGCGAATTCCATCCGTAACCGAACGGCAGGAAGCAGAACGACCTATAGAAGGGATCAAAAATCCACAGTCCATAGGAGCTGTAAAGGTTCCAGCGGTTGCTGCCAAACGCACTGATCAACGGGTCACGGAGCCGGTCCGGCCTTAGCGACTTAGCGACCAGCGAAAGCTGCTTGGCACGTTCGGAACTCCAAACGTCAAGATCGTCTTTCGAATCCTTATCGTATTTTACGACTGCGAAAGTGTTGCCTGAATAGTCCAGCGTCTTACCCGACTTGATAGCTTTCTTTGCATCCAGACCGGGCAAAACCTTTCCCTTTACAATTGAGACATCTGCATTTCCGTCAGCGGCAACGTCAACCCGATAGATTCCGGTTTCAACAAACGCGAATCTATTGATTCCGGCTTTGACGTCAACGGTAAATTCTTCGGCACCAAAAACCTCAAAAACCGCGCTTCCCTTCCCGATCTTCACACGAACATCGTCAAGATCGGTCGAGTCGAACACGAACGACGAGTTTGCACCCAGACGAATGTACGAACCCGGATTCATCAATATCTCGGCTTTACCATCGACTCCGGTTGAAACCTTTTCACCGATCTGCAGCTCGTCGCCCTTGAAGAGACGACCGGTCCGGCCATTCTCGCGTTCGACCGTTACATCGCCCATAACGACGTTAACCGCACCGGCTTTGGCCGAGATGATGAACTTATCGGCAGTGGATACCCGGCTCTGCGCAAACGAAACAAGTGCGAACGCCGCAACAACGGCAATTGCAGTGAATGCGCGAAAATAGCGTGTCTTCATATATTTTTCTCCCGGGGAAAGCACCTTAATAGTATGCCTATTCTGTAATAACATCAACCAATTTCGTCCCGTTGACCCAATAATTTTACTACTTTGGACACATTGGCGGATAAAATCCGATTCTATGAACATTTGACGGCGAATCGAGTTAAATGGTTTGCAAAATTGTTTTGAACAACCTTTGGTGAGGATTCGTAATCATACTTGGGACGCGGCAAAAGTCCGCAAATGTTTCGTCCATCCAATATGGCAACTTTCAAAGATCCTGCACAATGTTTCGCACCGCTCGAAGTTGTCGAGCGCTTGCTTGAGATACGCGAGGAACTTGGATACAAAAAGAACATTTATCTCGACCGGTCGCAGGAGCTTACCGATTCGTTGGATGCATACGGGTTCGATATCTATGCCTTCTCGACGGATAATGACAAGCTAAATTACGGTGACTATCGAGCACCCGTAGTGCCGGGCGGTGACAATATGCACACGTCGCTGATCGCACATTAAAAAGTTCACAATCAACTGTAGGAACGCCGCAAGGCGAAGTAAAAAGGTAAGAGGCTACCATGTCTTTTGCCTTTTTACTTTTAGCTTTTTACTTGTTTAGATGGCTTTGACGATGAAAAGCGTTCCATCGTCGTCGAGGAATTTGCGTTCCGTAAAATCGGCAACGCCTTTGCGGATGTGGTCGATCATTTGTTTGGCGGGTTTGTCTATACATTCAAGAACACGCGCAGCGAAGCGATCCTGCCCGTATTCCTCACCCGATTCCTTTGCGGCTTCGGTAATTCCGTCCGTATAGATCACCATCACCTGGCCTTGCTCGAAGCGAATGAAATGCTGGTGGTAATGTGTGTCGTAAAACATCCCTAAAGGCGTGTCACCGTACTCAACAAAACGTATTTCGCCATCCGGTTTGATCAGCATCGGCGGATTGTGGCCCGCGTTCGAGAAAACGAAAGTCCGGTTGGTGCCATCAAGAATTCCGTATATGCCCGTGATGAATTGGTGATCTTCGACCGAGTCCCAGAGCAGGTTGTTGACCTTTGTAAGAGCGATGTGCGGAGCATAACCGACCTGAATCCCGGCTCGCAGCGAAGCTCGCAGAAACGACATAAGAAGCGCCGCCGGAATTCCCTTTCCAACCGCGTCAGCAACAACTATTCCGATCTGATCGTCAAAGATCTTCACCCAATCGTAATAATCGCCTGAGACTTCCTCGGTCGGAAAAATATAGGCGCTGATATCGAAATTATTGAATTCCGGATCACCATCCGGAAGCAGTTCAAGCTGCACCTGTCGCGCGATCTCAAGCTGTGCCTCGATCCGCTTCTTCTCCACTGCCTGCTCGTGAAGCTGCACCTTTTCGATAATGATCGCCACCTGTGAGGTCAAAAGCTGGAGGACGTCGAGATCGTCTTCGTCGTATGCGTTCAGGTGATCGCTTTCGAGATCGAAAACACCGATCACTTTATCGTTTGAGATTATTGGCGCGATCATCTCGGACATTGTCGGTTTCCTTGCTGCAAAATAACGCAGGTCCTGACTCACGTCGGGCGAAATTATCGCTTTGCCTGATTGTGCAACGCTTCCTAAAAGGCCTTCACCCATTTTCAGGCGAGGCTCAATCAGTTCGAAACTGATATCGTATCCGCGAATCACCTTCGATTTGAAGATATACGGATCATTTGGATCGTCTTTTTTTTCTATCAGATAAATTCCTGCGGCGTCATACGGAAGTAGCGAACCGAGCGTATCCATCACCTGATTCAAAACTTCTTCGAGGTCGAGCGAACGGCTTATCTTTTTCGTAATGTCGAGCAGAAGGCGCAGCTTATCTACGGTCGAAAGCCGCTGTCCTGTATGTGAGGTCTGTTGGTCGTTCATTCTTGACTGGAGCGGGTGAGCGTCCCCGCTCACCGGGAACCCGTAAACACATGTTCCCTATACGCATCCCAAAGACGCGAGATCTTGATTCGATATTCTACAAGAGGTCGGCTCACATTGAAATGACGCGCGATCTCGGCAATCGTTTTCCCGTCGTAAACGAACCGTTTCAGCGATGTATATGGGACAAGGGCAGCGGCTCCGGTTGAGTATGCTTCTTCTTCGATGTCCGCGTTGTAGTCGCGAGCGATCGCTTTGCCGTCCTTGTTTGTATTCTCGATCGCAAGCCGACTCGGCTTGTGGCCCAGAAAAACGTGCGAGATCTCTTCCATCAATGTCGCTTTGTGACGGCGTGACGAATGTGTCGGATTTAAAATGATCAGCTTTCGCCCGTCCGGCAGTTTGTGCGAGGCCGCACCGCCTGACCATTTGTCTTTCCCTGCACCAGTCAAATGCGTCTTAGTTTCTTCGGAAAGAAAAGGCTCGATCTCTTCAAAAGTCGCGACAAGAAGTTTCGCAAATCTCGCCAATTCGAATGGGTCAAGCGGTTCATCGTCGCGACGTAATCCGGCAAACTCGCGAAGCCCAAGGCCGCGAATCTCATGATGCCTGCCTTTCTGAGTTGGCGGAAGCTCCATAAAGAAGTTGGCAGGTGGCAGACGGCAGTTTGCAGTTAGATCTGTGATTGCGAACCCTTGGGAAGAAATTTAGCAGGATCCTGAATCATTCTGCCGAGCATTCCTCCAACCGAAAGATAGCGAGAATACAACGACTCGTGCGTTTCTTTCGAAATGTAACCGCAGTCCAACGAGAAATCTAACCACGTCTGAGTTTCGGCGGTTTCGCCATCGGCGTCAGACATCTTGTTTACAAACATTTTCGAATACTGACGTTTTCTATAACCCTCGGCAATGTTTGCAACGACCGATCTTGATGAGCGTCTAATCTGATCTGTAAGGGAGTAGCGTTCTTCCACAGGGAATTTCTTCGACAGATGAAATATCTCCATCGCGAGTTCATAAGCCAGTTGATACACCCGCAAACTTTTGTGTCCGCCGTCCATAATTGGATGAGAGTAAAAGCCGCCGAACGAATGTCTACCGCCGACCGCCTTCTGCCAACTGACCTAAACTTCTTTAAATTCCGAATCTACATCCTCAGTTGAAAGAGCAACGCGGTAGTTTTTGGATTGTACCTGCTTGGTGATGAGAAGGTCGTCTTTGGTTTTCAGCAGGTCGGCACGATTGTAAACTGAGATCTCGAAGTTATAGCCGTGTGTGATCGCGTCTTTCGGACAGGCCTCGACGCAGAATCCGCAGAAGATACATCGGCCATAGTCAATGTTATAAACCTTGGCATATCGCTCATCCTTTCCGATACGGTCAGCATACGGACGCGGGTCGGTCTCGGCTTCGATGTATATGCAATCCGACGGGCATGCAGCGGCGCAAAGGTAACACGCAACGCACTTTTCCTTTCCGGCTTCGTCAACGTGAAGAAGATGCTGCCCTCGGTAACGCGGCTGAACCGTCACCGGTTCTTCAGGATACTGGACGGTCCACTTTTCGCGAGGTATCTCGGAAAGCGTACGCGTCATCCCTTTGATGACGGCTGAGGTCGATTTAAGAACGTCGGTAATGAGGGACATCTTTGTTTATCCTAACCTGCAAAGCCCGCTGTGATCTGCTCACCGCGGGCATCGCAACTTATCCGAAAACCCTGCTTAGCGAGGCATAGATGCCATGATCGCCGCGAAGTAAAAAACATAAACAATCCAGAGAATTATTCCGCCGACCAAGCCGAGGGCACCGGTAATTAGACCGCCAAGAGCAAGTCCCGCACCGCCGTAATTGGCTGGATCGTTATTTGCTTTCCCGCGAGCCATAAATCCAGTAATTACCGCAACAAGGGGTATGATAAAAGTGCCGCAACAGAGCGTCAGCCCGAGAATTCCCAATACCAGTGAAACGATAGCCAGCGTTTGGCTGGGTCCCGAAGCCGGAGCATTTTGTCCGAAGTTTTGTGGATTTTGCATATTTGATTCAGGTACAACAGGCGAACTTACTTCGGCCTGAGCAATTGGCGCCGCTAGCGCCGGTTCGAATGGATTAACTGCCGGATCTACGACTTCTGATGCCGGGGTTTCGATAGATTCTTCTGCTTCCTTTCCTTCACGTATCGCTATATCTAACGGCGTTTCGCCAAAGGGCGATGGGATCGGCGGCGATGTTTTTGAAAATTGTGGCGGCTCGGAATTTTCAGGCGTCGCGAATGGCGACGGTGGCGTCTGCTCACTGATCGGGGCACTTGGCACTTCGGGCTCGACGACCAGGGGAGTTTCCGGCTCCGCGATTACCGGTTCCGGTATCGCGAATTTCGGCGGCTCGGGTTCCGCAAGCGGCGGAACGTCGATAACCTGTTCCTCGGCTTGATGAGCAGCCATTTCGGCACGAAGTTCGGCCTCAGAGACGAACTGCGTCTTATTCGGATCGACCGCAGGCGGAATTTCGAGAAGCTCGTTCTCGATCGGTGCCGGGACAGAAGGCTCGGGCGGCGGTGGCTCTGCTTTAGCCGGCGGCATTGCGGCCAAGATCTCGGCCTTGCTTGCGACCATAGTCTTGAACGGATCAAGCTCTTCCTCTTCCGTCTTATCGACAAGCGGCGTTCCGTCCACCTGACAAAACCGCAGACTATCGTCGAACTCTTTTTCGCAGACCGGGCATTGTTTCATAAATTTAACAGTTACAGAGTTTTCAGAGTTCGCAGAGTTTCAGAGTTATTACTAAATACAACGGTGTAGCCACACAACTCTGTTACTTCCTGTAACTCTGCAACTCTAAACGAAACTAAATGTTTATACCCTTAAATGTGATACGAGTTCAAGTTTAGAGAAGAAATATGCGATCTCGATGGCAGCATTTTCGTCCGAGTCCGAGCCGTGAACCGCGTTCTCACCAATCGACGAAGCGAAGTCTTTTCGAAGAGTTCCGTCCGCAGCCTCCGCCGGATTGGTCGCTCCCATCAACTCGCGCCAGCCCGGAACAGCATTTTCTTTCTCGAGCGCCAGCACGACGCACGGGCCGCTCGACATAAATTCCGTCAGTTCGTCAAAGAAGCCTTTGCCTGCATGAACGGCGTAAAAGCCCTCCGCCTGCTTCCGCGTCTGATGAATAAGCTTCATCCCTCTGATCTTAAAACCGGCACCCAAAATGCGGTCAACGATCTTTCCATGATTCCCGGCCCGAACAGCATCGGGCTTTATGATTCCAAAAGTTAAAGTGCTCATTTCTAGTATTAATTTACTGTCCTCTTTTTCTCGGATACTTACTGGACCCCTTCCGTTTTAGCTCAATCTCGTAAACCTGAGGCCGATCCGGACGATTAAGTGGCAAGTCAATAATTCGCTCGAATTCTTCAAACCCACGAGGTTTGATTATTAATCGGACGCCGTGATGCGCTCCACACATTCCATGCCTCAACTTATACGCGCTCAAATCATCCGACCAACGAATTTCCTCTTTAGAGTAAAGGATGGCATCGTCTGTATCTTTGCTCAGAAACAAAAACTCGACATTTTTCAACTTTGTGCGATCAGAATCAAATATAAAAAAAGTTGCCTGAGAGTAACCGCACGCTTGTGCAAAGCTCAGGCTCGACAACCATAAACACAATGAAAGTAATAATAAATATTTCATCGAAGGACGAATTCTGTCGGACGAATTTATTTGCGACCTCAATGCTATAGGATCACCGATGGAAACTGTTCGAAACCTAAATCCGGCGGAATCGGTGTCGCCCCGCTTCGACTACGACAAACGCGGAACGAAGATCTTCCGCATCGTATTCATCCAAGACCCGTTTCAATTCTTGATGCTCCAAATCACGATCCGATGGCAACATCCCTAAATACAAAACTCCGATCCGCATCTGTCTAACAAACACCAGTTTCCGTAATCTCTGTCGCGGGTAATGAGTATTCGGTCAAGTTCGGCTGCTTTTTGAAGATTCTCTTCGTCAGAAGCCCTCGCCATCCCAAGTTCAGACACTTTTAAAACATCGTGACCGAGATCGAGCAAGAATCTTGCGGTTAAGTCGTAAACGTCCTGATCGAGAAGCAACCTCATGCAGCCACTCTAATGTCTTCCGCCGAGATCATGGAGATGGCGTAATCAACGCACGCATGTATGTCGTCGTCACTCAAATCCGGATAATAGTCCGCTTTGATCGCGTCGAAAGATAGTCCTTCGTTTTATCAGTTCGAGCACATTCTGCACAGTTATTCGTGTTCCGGTTACGACAGGTTTGCCGAAATGGATTTTTGGATCAACTGTAATTCTTTCGTGCATACGCATACCTCGAATTGATTATACAGCAGCTCCTTTGCCTAAAACATCAACTATTGCCTGACCGATGTCTGCCGGTGATTGAACTACACGGATCCCGGCTTCGGTCAGGGCTTTCATTTTTTCGGCGGCGGTTCCCTTTCCGCCGGAGATGATCGCACCGGCGTGGCCCATTCGGCGTCCCGGAGGTGCGGTTTGGCCGGCGATGAACGCGACTATAGGTTTGGTGACGTTATCCTTTGCAAATTCAGCTGCGTCCTCTTCGGCAGTTCCGCCGATCTCGCCGATCATAACGATAGCGTCGGTTTCGTCGTCCGCCTGGAATAATCTCAAGGCGTCAGAATGAGTCGTACCGATTATCGGGTCACCGCCAATGCCGATGGCAGTCGATTGGCCAAGACCGAGCGCGGTCAATTGCCCGACCGCTTCGTAGGTCAGCGTGCCGGAACGAGAAACGACGCCGATTCGGCCTTCCTTGTGAATGTGTCCGGGCATAATGCCGATCTTGCATTTGCCGGGACTTATTATTCCAGGACAGTTTGGCCCAATTAAGCGAGTTGATAGTTGAGAGTTGGGAGTTGAGAGTGCGCGGCCGGCGAGAAATTCGCGGGCCTTGACCATATCTGAAACGGGAATGCCCTCTGTGATACATACAACAACAGGAATTCCGGCATCGGCGGCTTCCATGATGGCGTCGGCGGCAAACGCCGGCGGAACGTAGATCACGGATGCATTGGCACCCGTTTCGCGAACGGCGTCGGCAACAGTATTGAAAACGGGGATGCCTTTGTGCGTCGTGCCGCCTTTTCCGGGCGTGACACCGCCGACCACATTCGTGCCGTACTCGACCATCTGCAGCGTGTGGAACGTGCCTTCTTTGCCCGTAATTCCCTGAACTATAAGACGTGTATTCTTATCTACTAAAACGCTCAAACCTGTTCTCCTCTATACGTTTAACATGCGGGCCGTGACCGCCCAATATTTCGTCAAAATAAATTGCGAGTATAGCACGGTCGATTTCCGGGCAAAAGCACGAACGAGCGGGCGTGTCCCGGTTCGAACGGCAAGTTGCTGGTCACACTGGGTTGAATTAAAAGTATGGACATACCTCCTCACAATTATTTATACTTGATATGAAGCAATTCGCTTCGACCTTGCCTAATTCAAAACAGGCACGACCTAAATCCGCCAAACTACCCGCCAGAAAGAGGTTTCATTCCAATGAAAATTTGCGTATCAAAATCGATTTTTACAGGATTTTTGCAGACATGTGCAATTTCCTGCGTGTTACTCTTTTCTTCCTTTTTGACCACTTACGGTCAAACGACTACTTTTGCTCAGTTTTTCGAGCGAAATGGCACACAGGATTTCGTTTTTACGAACAATACTTCAAGCGCGGATTTTAACGCGGTTGGCGGCGGTTCGCCGATTTTCTTTATTTATTCGAATATCGTCGGACTGGATCCTTCGCTACAGGGAATTCAAAACGCCCACCTGTTCGTAACCACGACGACTACCCAAAGCGGCTCGTTGAGCGGCGGAACCGTAACCCAGCCGCTGAATCAAACCGTAACGGTTCAAATTATCCGCGATACTCCGGCACCGGTCGGCATTGGCGCCGGTTCGCGTACCAATTTACTCACCGCCGTTTTTTCACCATCTGGAAACACGCCCGCCATCGTCGGTTCAAACGGCGGCAATTCAGCAACTCTTTCCGCCACGACACCCGATCATGTTGTTACATTTACTTCGGATTTCCTGCTTTTCGGCTTGACCACACAGCGAAATTTGGCGTTCAGCTTCTCGTCAGTTGCTCCGTCGGTAGCATTGGGAAGCGGCAGCTTCCTTCAAAGCGTCGCGGCCGCAGGGTCGGGAACATTTGCGTCAAGCCCGCCGCCGATTCCTTTCACCACAAGCGCTGCTCCCGTCTCTATCGGCGGCAGGGTTTCGCGCGGAAATGGCGTTGGAATGGGTAATGCGACTGTTATCTTAACGGAAGCCGACGGTACCCGGCACGCCGCAAGAACCGGAAGCTTTGGCCATTTTGAATTTGGTGCGATCTCCGCCGGACAAACGGTTATGGTTTCCGTCAGCTCAAAGCAATTTATTTTCAGTCCGGTTGTTGTTCAATTGAGCGACAGCATCAGTGATTTGAATTTTGTGGCCCAACCGTAATTCGGCGCTCGAAATCAAAAAGGTTGAAACGGCTGTCGGCTTGACGGCCGTTTTTATTTTTTTAACCCGGATTACGCGATAGTCTTCTTTGCGCTCTTTGCGGCTTTGCGTGAAACTGTTTTTTTACGCAAAGACGCCTAAGGACGCAAAGGAAGCCGCAAAGAAGAAAGGAACAAATCCGCATCACCGTCCTAACGCGAAATCTGGGTTTAATAGTATTTTTTTGCGCGTTCATCCCCGACCGCAGCGGTTCCCGCCTGCAGAGGTTGGAAGGAGACGGGCCCAGATCGCTCCGTTGGAGGTATGTTTAGTAGAACGGCGATACGTCGCAAACTGCGTTGTACGCAAGGATGCCGCGTAAACCAGTCCCTACTTACAACAACTTTTTCTGAACTTTTCCCGACTCGTTTACGTTTGCAACCTTGACCGTTATAAAGCTTCAGTCATAGCAAGCCTTTCTTTCGGTCAACCGACCACTGACAACCGAAAACTGAGCACTGTTATATGCGGCAACGCTTTTCATTCTATATCGACGCATTTTGGATCGCCCTCAAATCGATCCTCGAGCACAAATTGCGAGCCTTGCTGACACTTATCGGCATCATCATTGGCGTTGCGGCCGTTATCGTCGTCGCCGCCTCGATCTCCGGGCTAAAGACATACGTCGTCGAGAAAGCATCGAAAATACTTGGTTCGAACCATTTTATGATGACGCGCATGGCGTCGATGGGGCGGATGTCCGAAGAAGAATTCGAGAAACGAAACCGTCGTAACCGCGAGATAAACTGGGAAGAATACGAATATATTAAGGCGAATTGCCGAAACTGTTCCGAGGTCGGAGCACAGATCAATGGCGGAACGACACTCTCGCAGGATGCTATCGAAATGCCGTCCGTTCGCGTCATCGGCGTGACCGCGAACATGGCGGAGATAGAGGACAAAACGATCATCGATGGCCGTTTCATGACCGATGAAGAATCCACGCGCATCGTAAATGTCTGTGTGATCGGCGCCGATGTAAAAGAAAAGTTCTTTCCGAACGGTTCCGCGATTGGCGGCGAGGTAAAGGTCAGAGGCGTGCCGATGCGGGTTATCGGCGTCGAAGACAAACGCGGTTCGTTCTTTGGCGATTCGCAGGATCGGCATATTTATATTCCGATCACTCTTGCCGGACAGATATTTAGCCGAACCGGGGGCATTCAGGTTCACGGTAAGGGAGCGGATCCTGAAAAGTTCCGTGCCGCAATCGACGAAGCGAAACTTCTACTTCGAAATAAGCGACAACTTATCGGCAGTGAGGAAGATACGTTCGGGCTGGTGAACGTCGATGAATTCAATTCGACGATGGATCAAATCACCGGCTCGATAGCCGCGATTGTCCTGCCTATTACCGCGATCATCCTAGTCGTCGGCGGGATCGTTGTGATGAATATCATGCTTGTATCGGTGACCGAGCGTACTTTTGAGGTTGGTTTGCGCAAGGCCCTCGGTGCAACACGAAAGCAAATACTTCTTCAGTTTCTTATCGAGTCTTCATTGCTGTGTATTGTCGGCGGTGTTCTCGGCCTGATTCTCGCCATAGGTGCTACACAGCTTGTCGGCTCAGCTCTTGAGATAACTATGACGATCGAGTTGAAGTACATTGTGATCTCGGTCCTGGTTTCGAGCGTCATAGGTGTCGTTGCGGGCCTGTATCCTGCTTGGAAGGCCGCACGTCTCGACCCGATCGTTGCTCTAACGGCGAATTAGTTTTATGAAAGTCTCTGCATCATTACCGATCGAAGTCGTCAAGATGGCATTTGACAGCATTGCGGCGCATAAGTTTCGCTCTGCGTTGACCATTCTCGGTATTGTTGTCGGTATCGTAACCGCCATAGTAGTTGCGTCGATCCTGACCGGCATGCGGCAAAGCATTGTTTCGATCGTTGAAGACTTCGGCACGAACAACATCTATCTTTTCCATCTTTCCATGGGCGACGGTTCGTCAAACCGCGATGAGCGGAATCGCAAGCCTTTGACAGACGAGGACGTCAATGCACTGTTTGCGCAATCTACATCCATTGAGGATATTGCGATGGTAAATCCCGGGATCGGCAATTTCGGTCCTAGCTTCGACGACAACATGACCTACGACGGCCGCAACTATCGCAGGGCAGAGGTTGACGGGGTTTCAACCAACTACGATCGAATTTCAAATCTGGTACTGCGTGAAGGCCGGTGGCTCACCGAGGCCGACGAACTGCAGCGGCGTAAAGTTCTGATCATCGGTGTTAACGCCCGAGAAGCCCTTTTCCCGAACGAAGCGGAGTCACCGGTCGGAAAGGTCGTTAGAATGGCCGGTGATACATGGGAGATCATTGGCGTAATTGAAAAGCGGAAGGCGGGTTTCTTCGGCGAGAACGAAGAAGATTCAAAAGTATTCATGCCTTATCGAACGTCGCGAAAGGTAGCTCCGCTTCGCGATTTTCTCCTGATGATCGTTCAGGCAAAGCCGGCAGAGTTGAACGACGCGGTGGACGAAATAGAAGCAATAATGCGCCAACGCCGCGAGGTGAAATATGGCGAGCCGAATAGCTTTGACGTTAAGACCGCCGACGCCTTCATCGCGCAGTTTGATTCGATCATTGGCGGAGTCGGCATCGCTGCAATCGCGATCTCGTGCCTGGGATTGCTGGTCGGCGGCATCGGGGTTATGAACATCATGCTCGTTTCCGTTACCGAACGCACTAAAGAGATCGGTATTCGAAAGGCGATCGGTGCAACGCGTGGAGCTATCGTTCTACAGTTCCTGCTCGAAGCCATGACACTTACATTTTTCGGAGGACTGATCGGCATTGTGCTCGCCGTCGGGATCAGCAACCTTATTTTGATGCTGATACCGGAAATACCTGCAAAGGTGGAAATGTGGATGATCCTGCTTTCTATCGGCGTGTCCGTCGGTGTCGGTCTCGTTTTCGGCGTGCTTCCCGCACGCAAAGCCGCAAAGCTGGATCCGATAGAGTGCTTAAGGTACGAATAGCGTTTGGCGTTCCGCCTTCAGGCGGCCCTTGCCCGCTAAAGCGGGACCTCCAAACTACTCACACTTAATACGCGTCATCGGTATATCCATTCCCGTTATTTTACCGTTCTGCATTCCTTCAATCCGGGCAAACAGCGAATCGGCCTTGTCTGCTTTGTAGATTATCCGTTGTGGGAAATCGTGTTTCAGATTTTCAAAAACAATTTCCTTTTCACCTGCTTTCAGAAATGGAAACGACGTTTCCGTTTGAGCACTCGAAGGCTTAGCAATGTACGCCATTCCCTGCGGGTTGCTGAAAATGCGTAGGAATTCAAAGGCTACGGTTTTTCCGTTCTTGACGGTTTGCGATGTACCGATCATCAAATTCTCAGTCGGTGCCGCCCAGCGTTCAGTCGTAATGCGTCCGTTGTCATTTACTTCCCAGCAGCCCGTCATCCAGCTCATCGTGTTAACCGAAGGCGTCTGAGCTGAAACACCGACCGCTATTGAAACAATCATCGCCGTGCAAACGCCAAACTTCATCGATCTCATATTTTTGTTCTATTTGCTCCTAAAAGGAATTCCATCGAACTAGCAGGATAGCAATGCGAATGTTCCGCGTATTGGAAAAATCCGACAGGAATCTAATCACCGACCGTAAATAATTCCGATAGGCGATGCGAACGCTGATAAAAGGCGGTAGGGCTTTCGCCGGCAAAGCCGCGAAATTCGTTGATCATGTGCGATTGGTCGTAGTAGCCGTATCGGTGCGCGTGCTCAAGTAGTTTCGCCGGGCCAAAGGTTTCCAGTGAACGTACGATCGAGGCAAATCGGCTAATGCGTGAAAACATTTTGGGAGAAACGCCTACATATTTTTTGAAATCACGTTCGAGCTTGCGTTCGCTCCAGCCTAGTAATGATGCAAGTCGCGGCACCGAAACGCATTCGCCCATCGTCGCTAGTGCATCTACCGAACCTGCAAATTTCTTGTCAAAGCTCGTCGCTACGGCCAATCTCTTCGACATCGCCGCTTCAACGATAGCGATACGCTGAGCAAAATCCGCCGCATCCATCAATTGATCTTCGAGACAGCGATCCCTGCTTTTATCCAAAGTCAGGAGGTTCTCGATACGATTCGTCAGTTCGGACATTGGGAAACCAAAAAAATAAAAAGCTCCCATCGGTTGAAAGCGCACGCCAAAAAGCTTTATGTCGCCGCTCGGCCCGATAACGATGTTTCGCGTCATCTGGCCCGCAACCAAAGTACGGGGCTGCAACTCAAATTCAGTTTCAGTTTGAAATTTACGGAATCGGTCTGAGAGGTTAAAGACTATTTCAGCGCGGCCATCCGGAAGAACGGGTTCGCGTGAATCGCCCGCCTCTACTGCGGATTGCTCAAGCGACCAAAAGCACTTGATATAGTGCCGTAGGTTGGGCGATGGCAGTGATTCGAAGTATTTCATTCACCGTCGTCGTCGAAGACGACTTTCGCGTAGATGTCTTCCATCGTTAAGACGCATTCAATGGACGCCAATTTAATGGACGCATCGCCGCCGATGAAATCCGTGAGCAGCCAGTTGCTATCATCCTGTTTCGTGTATCGGGCAACCCGTTTTTTGTCCTGCCAAACAAGTATGTATTCCGTCAAGGACTCTATTGTCTTGTAGTGATCAAACTTTGCTCCACGATCAAAATCTCCGGTTGACGGTGAGAGCACCTCAATTATCAGGTCTGGATTCAGTAGCGTGTCAAAAAAGGAATCGTCCACCAACTTCGGTTTTCCACAAACAGCGGCAATGTCCGGGTAAGTATATAGTCCGGTCGTCGGAATAAATACCCATTGAGGTATTCGTGCTTCTCCTCAGAGGCTCGTTCTGCTTCAAGATATTCTTCCGGTGAAACGAAAGTTTTGTTTCGTATTGGCTTCATCGCTAAACGGATTTTAACATAATCACGCAAGTTCAACGGTCTGTTCGTACTGAGGCACGACGACGTTCCAGCCGAAGTGTTCGCGGATATGCCCTGCCATTGCTTCAGCCGATTCCGGCTCGCCGTGTGTCGTGAAAATCGTTTTTGGAGCGGCGGGCAAACCTTCGAGCCAGCGGATCACGCCTTTCCAATCTGCGTGTGCCGAAAACCCTTCGACCTTTTCAACCGTGCATCGAACCGGTACCCAGTTTTTCATTATCCGGACTTCCGGTTCGCCGTCTTGCACTCGCCGTCCGGTGGTTCCGGCTGCCTGATAGCCGACAAAAATGATTGTTGCGTTCTCATCCGGTAAAACGCGCATCGCATGGTGCATGACACGACCGCCTGATAGCATTCCCGAAGCAGACACGATGATCCGCGGCCCTTTCATATTATTGAGCTGCTTTGATTCGTCGCGTGACGCGGCGGTTCGCATCGAGCCGGTTCGCAGGGGATGCTGTTTGCGGCTCAGGATCGAGACGTACTCTTCGTCGTGCTCTTCGTTCCAGCGGTTGTAAACCTGCGTCGCCTGAGATGCCATCGGGGAATCAACTATTACGGGAAGGACCGGGATGCGTTTTTGCTCTTCAAGTTCGCGAATGAGGTATAAAACTTCCTGAGTGCGCCCGACCGCAAACGCGGGTATCAGGATCGGCCCTTTGCGGTGGATGGCTTCGTTTATGATCCGAGCCATCTGCGTCTCCGAATCGACCTCGCCGTGCAGCCGATCGCCATAGGTCGATTCGACCATCAAATAATCGCAGGCCGGCGGAGTGGCGGGATCTTTGACGATCGGCTGATCGTAATGGCCGAGATCACCGGAAAATAGAAAACGAAGATCACTGCCGTCCGCCTTTGCTCCTCCGATCTCAAGCAGCACCAGACTTGCACCCATTATGTGTCCTGCGACAAGAAAGCTGGCTTTGATTCCGTCGCAAACGTGAACAGGCGTTCCGTTGTTCGGCACCGGATGCAGGAGCTTCAGCGTTTCGCGAGCGTCGTCTTCGTCATACAGCGGCAACGCGGGCGTATGTTTGGTCAACTGATGCCGGTTTCGATAATCGGCATCTTCTTCCTGCAAACGTCCCGAATCGGGCAAGAGTATTTTCAATAGGTCGCCGGTCGCACGCGATGTAAAAATGGGACCGCCGAATCCGAGTTTTACCACTCTAGGAAGAAATCCCGTGTGATCGATATGCGCATGAGTGATGATCACCGCATCGAGCGATGCCGGATCGAATGGCGGGTCTTGCCAGTTCCGTTCGCGCAATTCTTTCAAGCCCTGAAACAATCCACAGTCCACAAGAATCTTCTTGTCGTTGTGTTCGATCAGATACTTCGAACCCGTAACCGTTCCGACGCCGCCAAGGAATGTGATCTTCGCCATGTTGCAATAGTAATTAGTGAATGGTAAATAGTAAATACAGTGCAGTCCGCCAATTGCTGATCACGACTACTATTCAGTATTCACTATTAACTAATTGACGTATTCCTTTCGAAAGGCCACGACGTTGCCGGGATCTGCGGCCTTCGCCCGCTGCTTGCGAACCTGTGCGTTTTGGATAAGTTGCTGCGGCGTTTCACCGTCGCTCCAAAACGAAGCCGTACCAAAATGAAGAGCGACGGGAATCTCAAGCTCGCCCACGCCAAACATGCTTTCGGCAAATGCCTTTTGAATTCGCCCGATCACGTCTTTGACCGTTTTCTCGTCCACTAAGGGCATCACGATCGCAAATTCGTCGTCGTCGAAGCGTGCAAGAAAATCCATTTTGCGAAGCTGACCGCGAATGCGGGCGGCGGCAATGGAAAGGACCGCGTCACCGGTGGCGTGTCCGAACTGCTGGTTGACGTGTCGGAAATTCTTTAGGTCGGCGGCAAGAACGGTCAATGGCCTTTCGTCGCGAAACCGCATCGATTGGGCAAGTTGGTTTTCAAGCACCATCAGGAACGCTCGCTGGTTTGGCAGTTCGGTGACCGCATCGGTGAAGGCAGTCGATATCGAACCCTCCGACGCAATAGCACCAAGAAACAGCGGCGTAATGACCGTCTGTATCGCAAGGAGGGCTTCGAGCGAACCATCGTCGAGCGGCAGTGTCGTAAATATCTCGAACACGGCAAGAACGCGTCCGTCGTAAACGAGCGGGATGGCTGCGGCGGATCGAAGGCCATCGTAAATAAAATTGCCGAGTGCTTTAACATCGATCTCAAGCAGTGGGTCGGTTTCGATATCAGCACTAAGGAACGCGACGCCGGCCAGGCATGACTCGAGTTCATATTCGCGATTTAGGAGCTTTTCAAGATTCCCGCCTTGTACCTCAACCGCAACAAGAGAATCGTTCCCGGCGTTCGGTCTGAATAACACCGCGGCATCGAACGGAAATATCTCATTGACGCGCGAAGCGGCCAGCTCGAACACCTCATCCTGCTTCAACGATGAGCCCGCAGACTGGCGGGCTTCTTCAAGAGCCGCAAGCCGGTCGTCTTTCGCGACAACATTAACGAGCGTAGAATCAACAAGCGATGCCGGCATGAACTTGCTTCGCGTCGTAAAAAAAAGAATTGTGTACGCGGCTGCGACGGCTGCAAGGATCGCAATTTTAGCCTCGGCCGGAAGGCTTGAGAGTGCGATCAGAAAAGTGATGATCGGCGCAGCGAAGCCGAATATCACAAATGACCGGAACGCAAGACCCGTCGGATTTGAACCGCCAGAGAGATTCATATTGTCGAAATTTTAAGTAGGAACTACTGCGGAAGCCGGAGCGGAAACCCATTCCGAGGTTAGCGTTCGCAGCGGCGCAAGTCAACAAAAATCGAGGTCTCACGGCGGACAGTCTGGAAAATATGGGTTTTTTGTCCCAAAAGGCAAGAAGTCGAAAAAAAAGTTCATTTTTTGCCATTTTTATCGATTTTTAGGTTGACTATATGCTCTGCGATTTCTATAGTTTCGTTTGCCCTGAATTCTTACGGATTTGGGGCAATTTCGCGAAAGCGAAAATGTTAGTAAATATAGATAATTTTATTCTTTGAAGAAGACAGGAGTTTAGATTTAGAAATGAAAAAAGTAATTGCACTTACATCAGTTTTGGCTTTCGCAGCACTTGGCTTTGCTTGCGGCGGCACCACCCCGGCAAACAACACGGCAACCAACGCAACCGCTAACAAAGCGAACACGAATGTTGCTACTGTACCGGCTAACACTGCAACGACGACGAACACCACCAGCACCACCAACACGGCGCCCAATGGTAATTCGACGACCGTTACCAACTCGACCACAACTGCGCCGGCTAACACAGCCAATGCAAACAAGGCTAACACCTCAAACACAAACAAATAGTTTGATGTTTTGATCGGAAAGAGGCGTCCGCCCCAGCGGCTTGGACGCCTCTTTTTTGTGTTTAACAAAGGTACTTTTTTTCGGTTTTTGATGTTTTAGGGGTTGACTAACGGCGATAAGGTCATTATATTGGCGTTTGTTCCAAAACATTTTTTATTGGGACTCGGATAGAGTCAAATCTATCCACGGTAGTATAAGTTAACGTTAATCTTTGAAGAAGACAGGAGATTCATTTAAATGAAGAAAATTATTGCACTTTCAACACTCTTGGCGCTTGGCGCTTTGGGTATGGCTTGCGGCGACGCCGGCACAGCCAACAACGCAGCGGCAAACGCTAACAAAGCAGTTGCTAACGCAATGAATGCGGTTGCTAACGCCGCTAACGTGGCTGCCAACACCATGGCAAATGCCGCTAACACTGTTGCTAATGCTGCCAATTCGGCTGCTAACGCATCAAATGCCGCTGCTAACGCAGCCAACAAACCGGCTACTAACGCAACCAACACGACCAACAAATAGTTCGTCCATTGGCTGAAAAACCAAGAACCGGAATGTCGTGAGATGTTCCGGTTCTTTGTCTTTGTCTTTGTCTATTGCTGAGCAAACATTGTTCGAAATGCCTTAGCCGATGTCGTGGGTCTTTCGCAGACAAAATCGCGGCAGACGTATGCGGTTGACTTTCCATCAACCGGATCCCGTCCTTTGGTAAGTTTTATTGATGGGTCGGATTCTGACCGCACGGGTGCCAACAGGCAATCCGGTCTGTATTCACTCCAAAACTCCATTTCAAGTTCGTTTCCGGCCTCGCCGGCAATAACAACCTCGCGGGTTTCTGCCGTCTGAAACTCGATCGTCGAAAGCATCCTGCCAAAGCCCTGCGGATATCGCTTGATCTGCGACGCGGCGATACGCATCACCATCCCTGCAAACCGCTCATACTTTTCTTCACCATAATATTTCGCCAGCCGCAGCAAGACATCAGCCGCGACCGAATTTCCCGACGGTGTCGCGTTGTCGTACAGGTCCTTGTTGCGGACTATCAACTCTTCGTGATCGTTCGACGTAAAAAAGAAACCGCCATTCTCTTCATCCCAAAACTCGGTGATCATTGCATCCGCCAGACGCTTCGCCTCGGTCAGGTATCCGGCTTCGCCGCTGGCCTGATAAAGCGATATCAACCCGTCGGCCAGATTGGCGTAGTCTTCGATGTAACCATTCAGCTTCGCCTTTCCGTCCTTCCACGTTCTCAACAAAGCTCCCCTCCTTACGAAGGAGTGGTGGCCGCCGCTTTGCCTGTCGCCGTCCGCAGACTCGACCATTTCGGCCAGCAAAAAATCCGCATTCTTTTTCGCAATCTTTAGGTACTCATCGTTGCCCAAAACAGCGGCTGCTTCTGCAAACGCTGAAAGCATTAATCCGTTCCATGCCGTCAAAACTTTTTCATCACGATTTGGCTTAACGCGCTTTTCGCGGTACGCGAACAGTTTGAGACGCTCGGCATTGAAGTCAGAACCGGGAGCGACAGCGACTGGGTTTCTAATGTTTAGAATATTGTGCCCTTCAAAATTTCCTGAGCCGGAAACATCATAAAACTCGCAAAACTTGCGTGCTTCGTCCTTGCCTAAGACCGCAGCGATCTCATCTGGCGTCCACACAAAGAACTTCCCTTCTTCGCCCTCGCTGTCCGCATCCTGCGTCGAGTAAAACGCACCGGACGCATGCAGCATTTCACGCCGAACATATTCGAGCGTCTCGACGGCGATCCGCTTAAAGAACTCGGATGTGACTGGAGCGGCCAGCGTCCCGCTGGCCTTTTCTTGCGATCTGACAATTTGATACAGATGCAAATAGATCCTGATCAGCTGCGCGTTGTCGTACAGCATCTTTTCGAAATGCGGCACCAGCCAGATCGCGTCGGTCGCGTATCGGTGAAAGCCTCCGCCGAGCTGATCGTATATGCCCGCATTCGCCATCCTCGTCGCCGTGTGTCGAACCATTTCAAGAGCGTTCTCGTTACCGGTGCGTTTCCAATATCGAAGCAGAAACTCCATCGACATCGCCTGCGGGAATTTCGGAACTCCGCCCCAACCACCGTTCTTTGGATCAAAGGCACGAACGTAGCTTTCAAAGGCTGTATCTAAGAGACTTGGATCCACACCGCCGGTTGGCATTTCCGTGATTGAAAGCCGACGAAGTTCTCCTAAAATATCGTTAGCCGAATGCAAAAGTTCTTCGCGGCGTTCATCCCAAGCCTCGGCAATGCTCTGCAAAATCTGCGGCCAACTTGGCATTCCGTGCCGCGGCCCTGGAGGAAAATACGTTCCGCCAAAGAACGGCAATTTGTCCGGCGTGATAAAAACATTCATCGGCCAGCCGCCGCGACCAGTCGTGAGCTGGACGAAGCTCATATAGATCTGATCCACGTCCGGCCGCTCTTCCATATCGACCTTGATGTTCACAAAATGTTCGTTTTGTAGCGCCGCGATCTCTTCGTTCTCAAACGATTCGTGCTCCATGACATGACACCAGTGACACGCCGAATATCCAATGCTGACAATCAGCGGCTTGTCCTCAGCCGCGGCCCTGGCAAACGCCTCTTCGCCCCACGGATACCACTCGACCGGATTACGCGCGTGCTGAAGAAGATACGGCGAAGTTTCGCCGATCAGTCTGTTAGTAAATTTCTGAGATGGCTGCATGTTACGATTCTACTCGGAACGAGATGAAAGTTATATTCACGCGTATCTCTCGCTCACAACGAAACTTCGAACGAAATTTTATTTCATGAAAACTTCGAGCATCATTATTTTCGGATACGACGAGCTTCTGCTTGCGTCGATCGATTTCTTTGAGCAGTCGGATTCTAAGATCGCTGCAGTAGTCGTCCCTTCAAACCGCAAAGATCCGCGTGCGATGCAAGTGCGTGAACTTGTTGAACAAAAAGGACTTGTTACGCTCGAGCAGCCGTCAAAGAAAGACAGCGACAAGTTCCTAACCCGCCTCAGAGAATTGAAACCGGACGTGATATTTGTCTGGTCATATCCGATGATCCTGCGGCAAGAGATCATCGACATACCGAAAAATGCCGCAGTGAATCTGCACTTCGGATTGCTGCCGGAATACCGCGGCGTCAATGGAATAAGGTGGGCGTTGTTGAACGGCGAATCAACGACCGGCGTGACGCTCCATTACATAGATTCAGGTATCGACACCGGCGACATCATTGCACGCGTCTCCTTCCCTATCGAACCTCCCGACGATATCCGCAGCCTGATGATAAAAAGCAGAACAGCCGGACTGCATGTCTTGAAGCAGTGCTGGACAGCGGTCGAAACCGGCAACGTGACCGCAACCCCACAAAACGAAAGCAAAGCCGCCTATTATTCGGCGGCAATGAATCCGTCAGAAATAGTCGATTGGTCAAAACCGGCCTTACAGATCCACAATCTGATTCGAGCTTCCGTCGCTCCGCTTCCCGGCGTGTATTCATTGGTGGGCGGAAAGAAAATAAAGTTCAAACGGTCGATTGTCACCGATCGCCCGACAGGTGAGTTCTGCCCTGGAACGGTAATTGAGGTTAATCAAATGGGAATTACCGTGGCGACGTTCGACGAAGCACTCTTGATCACCGAAGCTGAGTACGATGGGAATCCCGTCGCGAAGCACGAACTCGCAAGCCTTGGATTAAGTTCGGGAAAGGTATTGGAGAACGAATAAACCCAGCCGCGGATGTTTACCGGCACGTCGTCTGATTTTGGACGAAGAATCGTTTTCCATTCAAGCCGATCTCATTCGATGCCTGACGAGCAGAGAGACGGTACTCGAATGTGCCCCCGACATTCATGGTGACGTTTAACGTGCTTCCGTCCGCACTAATGTTCCACGTTCCGGCCTTTCGGCTTAACGCCGCAAAACTCGCGCCATCGGCATTGCCGGGTGAGAAGCCACCCATGTCTGTCGACCGGTAAGCCGCACCGGATCCGCAAAGCACAATGTCCGTGCGTTCCGAATAGCCATTGCCAGTGTAAAAATATGTGAGCAACTTTCCGGCTAGAGCGGAGCGAACCTGTTGGGCTGCGGGTTGCTGTTTTGGGCGGAAGAACTCGACCGAATCGGAAACTTCCAATGTCGCCTTGAAAACGCTGTTGAGAAACCCTTTTTCCGCAATGCCGACGATGACGACGCCTCCGCCAAAAGTTGAAAACAGAACAAAGGTGTCGAACACCAAGCCGCTTTCTTCCTGGATCGATCGAAAATACTTACCGCCCTTCGTATTCTGCGGTTCACCGATGATCGACACCTTGTCACGCAAAAGATTTGCGTCGGCAAAGAAGGCATTTACGTCAGCATATCGGTGAGGCTTCAACGCTATTACCCCGGAAGGATGAGCGAGGGCGTAACCCATGTCGGATGTCGTCCGCCAACCTGCGGGGTTCTCAAAGCTGAAACCCTGCACCTCGTTCGCGATACGTTTGGCCGGAAACTGACCGGCCACCGACGAAAATGCCAACAAACTTACCAAAAGAGAAATGCAAAAACTAGTCTTCATGTTCTTGATTCAAACCACGCGATTTTTTGTTACGACGTGCAAAACAGGCGATGTCGTTGAAGTCGGCCATGATTTCGGGTATTCTAACACCAAATGACACCGCGAAGCATCGCAAAACTTAGACCTGCCCGCCAACGAGCCGAACTTTTCGGCGGCGACTAATTTTCTCCATTTCGGTTCAGAGTACAAACTTCAGTTTGTTTTTTTTTACACGCCAATGCGTGAACTCTAAACGACCAGGGAGAAGACCATGACACCAACAGCAGAACTACAGAAGCCTTCAATAAAGACCGCTCTGCCGGGGCCTAAGTCCCTCGAAATTATCAATGCGGACGCCGAATACGTCACGCCGAGCTATCCGCGTCCCGATTACAAATTAGTTGCCGACCACGCTTCAGGTGTTTGGATCACCGATCCTGACGGCAATGTTTTCCTCGATTGCAACGCCGGCGTCGCCGTGTGTTCGACCGGGCATTGCCATCCTGAGGTTGTCGCCGCGATCCAAAAACAGGTCGGCGAGCTTATCCATCTTTGCGGCACCGATTTCTACTATCGCCACATGCCGGAGCTTGGCAAGAAGCTCAACGAGATCGTACCGATTGACGGCCCGACAAAAACGCATTTCGCCAACAGCGGTGCCGAAGCGATCGAAACCGCGTTAAAACTTGCGATGTATCACACGCATCGTCAGAAGTTCATCGCATTCCAAAGCTCGTTCCACGGCCGAACGCTTGGAGCCTTGTCGCTAACTTCGTCGCGGAAAGCTCAACGCCTCGGATTTATGCGTCAGCCCCTCGATGTAGTACACATACCGTATCCGAATCGATTCCGCCACTTTGTAACTGATCAAGTAACCGACCAGGCGACCGTCACCCGCGATGTTCTTAACTGGCTCAACAAGGTCTTCGAAACAACGACGCCCGCCGAAGAGGTCGCCGGCATCGTTCTCGAAGTCGTGCAGGGCGAAGGTGGTTATGTTCCTGCACCGACAGCGTTCGTCAAAGAACTCCGCCGCATCTGTACCGAGAACGGCATAATGCTCATCGTTGACGAAGTGCAGTCGGGCATGGGACGCACTGGGAAAATGTTCGCCCTTGACCATCACGAAGGCGTCAAGGCTGATATTATCTGCATGGCAAAGGGCCTCGGCTCCGGAATGCCGATCGGTGCGTGCACTGCCCGTGCCGATATTATGGACTGGCACAAAGGTGCTCACGCCTCAACCTTTGGCGGCAACCCGGTCGCGTTGACGGCTGCGCTCAAGACGATCGAACTACTCCAGGGCGGACTCGTGGACAACAGTCGCGAGGTCGGCGCATATCTCGAAGCGGGCCTGAACAAGCTGAAAGAAAAATACGACGTCATTGGCGACGTGCGCGGATTTGGAATGATGCTCGGTGTCGAGTTCGTCAAAGGCTCGGGCGACGATCCGCACGCAGCCGACGCCGAACTCCGTGACCGCGTCGAGATGGCTTGCTACCAAAAGGGCCTCATCATACTCGGTTGCGGCAATAATACGATCCGGTGGTCGCCGCCGCTGATACTCTCAAAAGAAAATGTCGATGTCGCCGTCGCGATCTTCGACGAAGCCATCGCCGCATCGATTTAAATGCAAGAAGCCCGGGCTTCTCCAAAAAGGCCTCGCCCATCAACGGTGAGGTCTCTTAACTTTAAAGCACCTGCTTCACATTTAAAGCACTTACTTGTCCATTTAAAGCATGTGCTTAATTTTTTGCTTCCGCAGAAGTTATCGCATTGGGTATTGCTGGAAAAATGATGTTGTCCTCCCTATGCTTAGTCGACGCATGAAGATCGAGATTTTGCGTGTCGTCATAATCCATATTTCTGTCTTGACTTAATTAAGTATATACTTTATTATAAAATCATGGACGCTTTTCTTGCACTGGCTGAACCCACTCGCCGCAACATAATGGAGATGCTGTTGGCAAGCGGAAACCTTTCTGCTTCAGATATTTACAGCAAATTCAAGGCAACACCCCCAGCGATCTCACAGCACCTGAAAGTGCTTCGCGAGGCAAACCTCGTCCGCGTGGAAAAGCGGGGGCAAAAACGTATCTATTATATAAACCCTGAACCTATGAAAGAACTAGAAAAATGGATACAGACGTTTACAAAGGATTGGCAAGACCGCCACGACCGTCTGGAAACAATGCTGAAAAACAAATTCGATGCGGAAGCCCGCACGAAATAAGGGCGAAACAAAAATGCAGAAGCCCGCGCGGAGCACGGGCGTAACATTCAACTTCCGGTTACGCCCTCCCTTACAGTCAGGCTTCTGCAACAAAAGGAGAAACATCATGGCAAATCAAACTGTAGTAACCGCAGAACCAAACAAACAAGAACTCTTCATCACGCGCGAATTCGACGTGCCCCGCGAGCTTGTATTTAATGCTCACGTCGATCCCGATCAGTATGTCCAATGGGTCGGCCCGAACGATCTTGAGATGTCGATTCAAAAGCTCGACGCACACGACGGCGGGACATTCGAATTCACACACACACGGGATGGACACAGCTATCGATTCTTTGGCTCGTATCACGAAGTGCTTAAGAACGAACGCATCATCGGCACCTTTGAGTTCGACGGCCTACCCGAACGCGGCCACGTCATCATGGGAAAAACACTTTTTGAGGAGCTGCCGAATAACCGCTGCCGCCTTACGCATCAGTCGGTTTTCATGTCGGTCGCCGACCGCGACGGAATGGTCCAATCCGGAATGGAACGCGGCGTGAGCAAAGGCTACGAAAAACTCGACCGGCTCTTCGAACAAATGCAGGAACCGAACACGGCTTCGGCGTAGGATCGGCTTGACTGGACGCAGACGCAGAGATAATATTTCGGGTGGCGTACAGGACGCCGCCCGTCCGCGGACAGGACCGAGTCCACCTGTTATATTTCGTATCGAAGTTTCGCATTACCACGAACTTCCTTTCACCCGAATTAGCGGACACGGGTTTTGAATAAAGGAGGCTCGTTATGTCAGAACTTCATATTCCCGTCCGTCCCGATCTCGAACAGCTCAAACGTCAGGCAAAGGATTTCTTGCGCGATATACACGACGGTGACGAATCTGCCGTCGATGCGTTTAATTCGTACCATCCGCAACCTGTTGATCCAGAAGACGGTAAGCTTGCAGAGGCGCAGCTTGCGTTGGCCCGCCGCTATGGTGTTTCGAGCTGGCCGCGATTGAAACAGGCATGCGAGCTTATCGACGCCATTTGGCGCGAAGATGTTGACGGCGTCAGACAACTCGTTACAAAACATCCCAATCTCATTCATGAGAACGCCCGAGGAACCGTGAAATGTAATTGGGGCCCGCCGATGAGCTACGCGGCAAATCTCGGCCGCAACGGGATCATTAAATTACTCGTTGATCTCGGAGCAACAGATTTCGAGCACGCACTCGACCGTGCCGTTTTGCAGAGCAAGATCGACACGGCCGAATTACTCCACGGCTATCTCGGTGCACCGCTGCCGCCCGATGGATCTCTCGGCGGACCGGCGTACACGCTAAGCGTTTCCGGTACAGCATTCGCCCTCCGCGTAGGTGCAAAGGTAATCGACGAGAACGGAAAGAACATCTCGCCGGCGGATGTCGTACTCGAAACCGATAGCCGAAACCCAGAAGCTAAGCACGCGATTCTTGAAATGTATCCAGCTCATGGCCTTGTCTATCCCGACACGCCGGTTTGGGCACTTCATCGCGGCCGGATCGATCTTTTGGAAGAGCACCTTCGCCGCGATCCGCAGCTTTTATCGCGGACGTTTTCGCACGAGGAGATATATCCGCCCGAGTTTGGCTGCCATGACGAAGTGCTCGCAACACAAGGCACGCCGCTCGGCGGCACTACGCTGCTGCATATGGCGGTCGATTTTGACGAATATGAAATTGCCGAATGGCTGATAAAAAACGGGGCTGATGTGAATACGCGTTCGGCAATTGATGAGAACGGTTTTGGTGGATATACAGCGTTGTTCTCTACCGTCATGTCGCAGCCGAATTTCTGGATGAACTATTCCGGCGGTCGTGGTTCGACGCGGTTTACGGAATTGCTATTGGAACACGGTGCCGATGTTTCTGTTCGCGGTTCGATCAGAAAGAAACTTCATCCCGGCTACGCACCGAGGTATGACACCGAGAACTGGCACGAATACCGAAACGTAACCGCCCTCGAATGGGGGGAACAGTTTCACGCAAAGGTATTTGTCAGCGAGCCCGGCATGCAACTTATCCGCGAACACGGATAAGCTATTGATATGGAAATAAAATTCTTTGTAAAACAGGCGGACTTTAGAAAATGGCTTGAAAAGAATCATGATAAAAAGACCGAACTGATAGTCGGGTTTTACAATGTTGGCAGCGGCAAACCGAGTATTACCTGGACGCAATCGGTGGACGAAGCTCTCCGTTTCGGATGGATAGATGGCGTGCGTCGAGGCATAGATGAAGAAAGCTATTGCATCCGCTTCACGCCGCGAAAGCCGAACAGCAATTGGAGCGCGATCAATATCGCAAAGGTCGAAAAACTTACGAAAGAGGATTTAATGAAACCCGCCGGTCTGGCTGCATTTGAGAGGCGTAAAGAACACAAGTCATGCGTATATGCCTACGAAAATGAACCTGCGGCACTCTCACCTGCGTTTCAGAAAAGGTTCAAGGCGAATAAGGCTGCGTGGAAATTCTTTACCACACAGGCGCCGTCATATCAGCGAACCATCATCCACTGGATAATGCGTGCCAAGCAGCAATCGACCCAGACAAAACGGTTGGAGCAAACGATCTCAGCCAGCTCCGAAAGTAAACGCATAGCCTAGCTTCGTGCAAAAACAAAAGAGCGACACATGAGGTAGATGTATCGCCCTCTCGAAAAGCCTTTCGGTTTGAAGCTTACTGGTTGTAAGCGATGTTGCCCGGAGCCGTCGCAGTCAAGTTAACAGTTGTACCCGCTCCGAGTTCCAAATTATCGCGTCCCGTTATTAAGACTGATCCCACTCCGGCACCGGCACCGACGCCCGCCCCGATTGCCGCACCTTCCCCGCCGCCGGCTACCGCACCAATGATCGCACCGATAATTGCACCAATTCCGGCACGCACAACGGTCTGCTGCGTCTGGCTGCTGCTGTCTCGGACTGTACCTTCGTTATCGACACGAATAGCATCACCGTTTAACGCATTGACCGAATCAACGATGCCGTTGAAGCGATAGGTCGTGTTATTGACCCGAATCGTGTCGAAGTCCATCGAAATATTCGCACGTCCAGAAACTACTCCTGATCTTTCGATCTTCGTGACGCGGCCCTCGATTACCGCACCGCGATACTGTGATGGTGATGTCACCCGCAATGAGAAATGGTCGCCGGTCTGCGTCGTGCGTGTGTTGATCGGCGTGACCAGCGTCGTTGTCAACGGCGTATTGTTCGGTACATAGAAATTATTATTCGTTACGCCGCCGACCTGGCCGCCATTCCATGTCGGGCCGGCATTGATCATTGACCAGTCAGCTTCGTTGCTTATACGGTCGTAAACGCTGTTAACGGTGATCATGTCATTTCTATTTTCGAGATAGATGCGTCGCGAAACATTCATCTGATTTCCGCTCGGCGAGAATGTCATGAAAAAGTCGTTGCTCCTGTCGCCTTCATAGGAGATCGCGAGTGCCCCGTTTGTTAACGTCGCGGTAGTTCGCACGGTGTTTCCGCGTTGGTTTGTTTCGCTTCGAGCGACGCCGTCAGCATCGAAAGAAACACGCTGCGAGTTGCTTGCCGCCATGTTCACCATTCGGCCGTTGACGTCAAACGCCATCATCTGCGGCGAGGCAAGGCGACGCGTCAGATTACGACGGACATTTTCCCGCTGATTGTTCTGATAGCCACCCAGCGAGGTGTTGATCACATTCGCCACGTTGTCACTGCGGCTGACACTCAAACGGTATGTACCTGTCAGAGATCTTGGCGAAGGGTAGTTGTCACCCGGATATGTCGGAAACGGTGTAGGAACCTGATTCCAGTTCCACGATACCCTTGAATATGTCGCCAAAGTGTTCAGATCCATCTTCAGCGAATTCCACTGGTTGGTCGCCGCTCGATTACTTCGGTAGCGAGCCATGTACTGATCGATGTAATACGCACGTGTCAGCACCTCAGAAGTATCAGCACCGGTGGATTGGCGGTCGTTGAAACGCTCTCGTAATCTATCGGTGGCATTCTCAAAATCGCCAATGTATGAGGTTATAGAACGGTCCAAATTTGGAACGACCACTTGTTGGCCCGTATTTCGCTCCATCTGACGTTTGTACACGTCGGTCTTGTTCTCAATACGTGCAAGCAAATTGCGCACTTGATTGTCGTTCACCGTATAGCCCGGCAATCCTGGTGCAACAATAACGGGCTGATTCCAATTCCATGCTACGCCATAATAGCGGGCCAGAGTGTTTAGATCAGTTCGAATATTGAGCCATTGTGCTTCGACGCCGGCACTGAGTTGCTGCCGCATCATAAAATTGTTTATCTGAGCGCCACGCGTCAATACGTTGTTCACCTCATTTCCGATCGCCTGTCGGGGATTGAAACGTGAGCGGAGAGCGTCAGTGGCGTCTTCGAATTCAGAGATCCGATCCATGATCCGGTCTTCCTGATTCGTGTTGTTTACCGGGCTTCGATTAAGCGCGGATTGCATGTTCGTCCTGAACGTATCTGTACTAGATTCGATTCGGCTCAAAAGCGTCTGCAGTTGCCGATTCGTTGCCTGTTGTCGCACGGTCTGTGCAGAAACGCCGAGCGAGCCAATTCCGAGTATTACCGCAAATAAGAATGCGTTTGTTAAAAAGTTTTTGAGTTTCATTTCCCCTTTCTCCCATTTAAGAGCTGTCGGCTTGATCAATAAATCTCTGTATTGCCGGAAGCTAATTTACCAACGAGGCGTTACGTCAGGTGACGAACCACGTCCGATAGTCTCAAGAGCAATTAGCGTACCAGTAAGTCGGACATGGATACAATACAGGTATTTGCTGTGTGAAATGTATCTAGAAGACGTTTCCGGCGGTGTATGGTTTGAATACACACAACGTCTTGCTTAAACGGTATCGACAAAGTTTTACCGAGACGGTTAGATCGATCGTGGGTTGGCCAGCAAAAGAAATGGCCGCCGGGTGGCAGCCTTTTAGATTAACATTCGTATAAAATAAGTTTACCCTTTCGCTTTTTTGACCTCTTCGATCATCACCGGAACAGCTTCAAAAAGGTCGCCGACAATGCCGTAGTCGGCGATGTCGAATATCGGAGCCTCGCTGTCCTTATTAATGGCAATGATAGTTCCGGCGTTCTTCATTCCAACGATATGCTGGATTGCACCGGAGATGCCGAGAGCGATGTAAACCTTTGGAGCGACCGTTTGGCCCGACGATCCGATCTGGCGGTCGATCGGCAGCCAATCGCTGTCGCATATCGGACGCGACGCGGCAAGATCGGCACCGAGTACGTCAGCAAGCTGCTGAGCAATAGCAATGTTTTCCTGCGATTTGATACCGCGACCTATTGCGACGATGATCTCGCTCTTTGTAAGATCGACAGTAGCCTTCGCTTCCTGAAACGGTTCTTCCGGCGCCATGCGAACATTGCCGACGTTCACTTCCATTGTTTCAATGACCGCACTTCCCTTTTCGGCAGCATCGCCGCGAAACGAACCAGACTGGAAGGTAACAAAATATGGTGCGTCACCACCGATGGTTACATCGGCATCAAGCTTGCCTAGAAAGATGCGTCGCGTAAGAACGAGCTTTCCGCCTTCAGCCTTATAGCGGATGCAATCGCCGACAACCTCCCGGCCTAAACGTGCTGCAACTTTCGGTGCAAAATCGCGAACCTGATAGGTATGCGACATCACTACATATTGCGGATTCGTCGCTTTGATGACCTGTTGCCATGCGTCGGCATAGGCATCGGGGGTGTAGGTGCCAAGCTTCTCGTTCTTGGCAACGATCACTTTTTCAAGATCGTAACCGGCAATTTCCTGCGCCAATGAGCAATCTTTATCGCACGGCAAAACAGCGGAAACCTTCAGGCTCAAATCTTTACCGATCGCCTGCGCAGCCGCTATCGCCTCAAGCGAAGTTTTGTTTAAAACGCAATTCTTATGTTCAATGAAAACGAGGATCATTTCACTTATCTCTCTAAATTGCCACTAGCTTTAGCTAGTGGAACAGTTTTCAAAAAAGATTTGGCTTTAGCCAAATGCTCGGGCTAGAGCCCGGAAGCCGAGTGCATTCCGATACCACCAGCTAAAGCTAGTGGCATTTTACTAAAGAACTCGAACTTCAGTTCTCAACTTCTCTACCAACTCCACCGCACCCGCTTTGGCATCGCCGTTACCGAGCATCTGGGTCTGCTTTGTTTTAAGAGGCATATAAACTTTTTGGATCGTCTGTGCACCCGCAAACGCTTCCACCGTCGGAGTGACATCTCTGATCTCTTTTTTCTTCGCTGACATGATGCCTTTCAGAGAAGCGTAACGGATCTGCGAGATGCCTGACTGGATCGTAAACAGCGATGGCAGCTTGTACGTGAACCACTGATACCAGCCGCTTTCGAGTTCGCGTTTGACGCGAAGCGTGTCGCCAAGTGAAGCACGATCGACCTCGATCACGATGGTTGCGTGCGGAATGCCAAGCATTTCCGCAAGCACGACGCCGGTCTGACCGTAGCTGGCGTCATCCGACTGTAACCCTGTGAAAACCAGATCCGCTTTTTCCTCGCGAATGGCATCGGCTATCGCTTTGGCGATCTGGTAGGGCGACAACAAACGCGAATCTTCCACAACGACATGAATGGCCCGATCAGCGCCGCGTGCAAGAGCGTCTTTGATAACGGTTTTTGCTGTCTGCGGCCCAAGAGTACAGACAACAACTTCGCCTTCTCCTTTCGCCTCTTTCACACGGAGAGCCTCTTCAAGAGCGTAACCGTCGGATTCATTCGTCTGGTGCGAGATGTCAGACTCGTTTATCCATTTTTCATCAGGCCCAATACGAAGGACAGCATCCTTGTTCGCAACCTGTTTCATTAGAACTATGATCTTCATAATGTGGATCGAAAATACTAGAACACACTGAATGAAAAATTTATTCACCGTCGGCTATTTTCCAGATAACTTTTTGATAATCGATTTGGCTAGATTTTCGTTGATCTCTGAATGGCGTGGAACGGGTTGGGATTGCTTAGTTTTCTGATTTGTGTACCAATCGTGTTTCCCGCCGTGCCTTGACAAAACACACCCAATTTCTTCGAGCTTTTTGATCAGGTCTCGACGTTTCACTTAGGCGACAACAAGCTCCTCGACATGGCGAAAATAAGGAACTTGGCCCGATTCGAGATCCAACAAAAGGTCTTTCAAGTTCTCGACCAATTCATCTTTAGAAAATCCCTGAGTTTCGTAATCAGGAAATTCATTTAGATGTCCCAGGAAGAACTCACCGTCCTGCCAATATGTATATTCAAGAGTTCGCATTTCTTTTATTCCTTATAACGCTTAAATATTAAACACGCATTAGTCCCGCCGAAACCAAAACTGTTCGAAAGTGCATATTCGATCTCTGCATCCCGAACCGCATTCGGAACGTAATCGAGATCGCAGTCCGGGTCGGGAAATTCGTAATTGATCGTCGGCGGCAGTTTGCTTTCGTGAATTGCCTTTACCGAGAAAACGGCTTCGATGCCGCCGGCCGCACCAAGGGCGTGACCGGTCATCGATTTGGTCGAGCTTACAGCGAGGCCGTTTTTCGCGTGGTCGCCGAAAACATCCTTGATCGCCATCGATTCGAACTTGTCATTGTAAGGCGTGGAGGTTCCGTGAGCATTCACATATGCGACTTTTTCGGGTTCGATACCTGCGTCTTTCAATGCCAGACGCATCACTCGTTTTGCACCGGAACCCGTTTCGTCCGGCATCGTCACATGAAACGCATCACCGCTCATTCCGTAACCAACGATCTCGGCGTAGATCCTGGCACCACGGGCCTTTGCGAACTCAAGCTCCTCGAGGATCAGGATTCCAGCACCCTCCCCGATAACGAAACCATCGCGTTCTGCGTCAAAAGGCCGGGAAGCGTGTTTGGGATCGTCATTTCGCGTCGAGAGTGCCCGCATCGAAGCAAAACCTGCGACCGACATGGGCGTAATAGCGCTCTCGGCACCGCCGCATATCATTGCATCCGCATCGCCGCGTTCGATAAGGCGAAAGCTGTCGCCTATCGCGTGAGCACCAGCGGAACATGCGGTTGCCGTTGCCGAATTCGGGCCTTTTGCTCCATGGCGTATCGAAACATTTCCGGATGCGAGATTGACGATCGCCGATACAATAAAGAACGGAGACACGCGATCCGGGCCTGATTTCAAGAGCTTTTCGTGCTCGCGTTCAATCGCCCAGAAGTCGCCGATACCGGAACTGATATAAGTTCCGACCGTTTCGGCATTCGACTCGTCGATCACCAGACCGCTGTCTTTCATCGCCTCGTCAGAAGCGGCGAGTGCGAAATGCGTAAAAGCTCCCATTCGCCGCGCTTCCTTTTTATCAAGGAAGTTAAGCGGATCGAAATCTTTCACCTCGCACGCGAATTTGACCGAGAACTTTTCGGTGTCGAATTTTTTGATGTAATCCGCACCATTGGCCCCGGTCAAAATGCCGGACCAAGTCGTCGGAACATCGTTACCAATTGGAGTAACTAATCCGAGCCCTGTTACTACTACGCGTCTCTTCATAGATCAGTGGATGAATGTACAATGGACAACGAAGATCATTTCTTCATTGTCCATTATCCGTTGTCCGTTGGGAACTAACTTTTATGTTGTTCGACGTAAGCATATGCGTCGCGGACTGCCTGAATCTTCTCGGCATCTTCGTCTGGAATCTCGATATCGAATTCCTCTTCAAAACGCATTACCAGTTCGACGAGGTCGAGCGAATCGGCCCCGAGATCTTCGATGAACCGTGCGTTTTCCGTAACTTCTGCCTCATCAACACCAAGCTCGTCAACAATTATTTGTTTGATCTTATCCTGAACTTCTGACATATTCTCTCCTGTTTTATAGCGTGTCTTTAGTATTCCTTAAACTCGTCGTATTCTCAACATTCGAAATCCGAACATCGCGATCTATCTGTTTCACTAATCCCGACAAAACTCTCCCGGGCCCCACCTCGACGAAAGTATCAACACCATTCGCGATCAAAGATTCAATCGATTGAAGCCATTTTACTGGAGAGGAAACCTGTCTTGTCAAATTGTCGGCCACCTTGTTTTCGTCTTCGTTAACGGCGGCATCGAAGTTGTGTACAATCGGCATTGCAAAACTTCCGTAATCCAATCCGGCAAGATCCGCGAACAGCCGCTCTTGCGCTGGCATCATCAACTCGCAATGAAACGGTGCCGAGACATTCAATTTGATCGCCCGCCTCGCACCGCGTTCTTTCAATAATTCACACGCACGGTCAACAGCATCCGAATCTCCGGCGATGACAACCTGATTTGGCGAATTGATATTCGCCGGGCTGCAAACTTGCCCGTCGGCTGCGTCGGCACATGCCTGTTCGACCGTTGCGAGCTCGGCTCCGAGTATCGCCGCCATCGCACCAACGCCGACAGGAACCGCTTCCTGCATATACGTCCCGCGTTTTCGAACCGTGCGAACAGCATCTGAAAAGTCAAGTACTCCTGACGCAACTAGTGCGGAGTACTCACCCAAGCTATGCCCCGCCACATAGTCCGGCTCCGGAAATCCATCCGCCTTCATTGCCCGAAATGCAGCTACCGACGCCGCAAGAATTGCGGGTTGAGTATTCGGCGTAAGCTGAAGCTCGTTCTCATTACCCGAAAAACACATTTCCGAGAGTGAGAACCCGAGGGCCTCATCTGCCAGATCGAACACTTCGCGGGCGAACGGAAAATTTTCGAACAGGTCTCTTCCCATTCCGACAGCCTGACTGCCTTGGCCGGGAAAAATGTATGCGATCTTTCCCATCTAAAATTGAACCACCGTGCCGCCCCAGGTAACACCGCCGCCAAATGCTGTTAGCAGAACTGTCGTTCCTTCTTTAATGCGACCGGATTGGATGCACTCATCCATCGCGATCGGGATCGACGCAGACGAGGTATTGCCGTGCTCGGCGATATTCGAATAAACCCTTTCTTCCGGTACGCCTAGCCGTGATGCGACCGCATCAGTAATTCGCTGATTCGCCTGATGCGGGATCACGATATCGACATCATCGACCGTCATCCCAACTTTTGCGAGCATTTCTGCCGAAATGTCGGCCATCGATCGCACCGCTACTTTGAAAAGCTCATTGCCTTTCATCTTGAAAAAATGATCGCCGTTGTCGATAGTTTGGTGCGTCGTGCCAAGTTTGGTTCCGCCGCCGGGCGAATAAAGCTGCTCCTCGTAACGGCCATCGGATTTGATCTTTGTCGCGAGTATTCCCTTTCCCTCGGGAACAGGACCGAGCACGGCGGCTCCGGCACCGTCACCGAAAATAACGCATGTGCCGCGGTCAGTATAATCGACGTATTTCGTGAGTACTTCAGCACCGATCACCAGAGCGTATTTGATCTGGCCCGTGCGAATCATCGATTCGACCATCGTCAAACCGTACAGAAAGCCTGAGCAAGCCGCAAAAATATCCATTCCGGCTGCATTGGACGCACCGATCTGAGCCTGTATCAAAGCTCCGGTCGAAGGCATTATTTGATCTGGGGTCGTCGTGGCGCAGACAATTATCTCGATATCCTCAGGTTTGAGACCTGCTCTATCGAGAGCCTGTTTAGCTGCAGCCGAGCCGAACTGTGAAGTGTATTCGTTTTCGGCGGCCTTATGGCGTTGTTTGATCCCGGTGCGGGTCGTAATCCATTCGTCAGAGGTTTCCACGATCTTTTCCAGATCGGCATTCGTAAGAATGCCTTCAGGATAAGCGTGCCCCATTCCGATAATTCCGGCGTTGTGCTGAGTCATTGACAAGAATTAGAACGCAAATGCGAACAAAACTCAAAAAACCTAGTCGCTGCCTTTTACATCAAGAATCTGGCGCCCTTTATACATACCGGTTTTCGGATCGATACGATGCGGAATTTTCGCTTCGCCCGTGTCCTTGTCAAGGTAGAACTGCGGCGCTTTCAGAGCATCGTGAGCTCGGCGTTCCCGCGTACGTGCGTGTGAATGTCGTCGTTTTGGATTTGGCATAATAACCTCTAATACAATTTGCCGCAAAAAGGCTCAAAATTCGCAAAGTTCATTTGTGATTTTTGCGCTTTTTTGTGGCTAATACTAATTAAGATCTGCAAGAGCCGCCCAACGCGGGTCGATCTCTTCATCAATACATTTACAATCTATCAAATTGCGGTTAGCCCCGCATTTTTCGCAAAGTCCCTTGCAATCTGGGTGGCAGAACAACTGCTCGGGCAAATTCAAAAGGATCTGTTCGCGCGCGATGGCGTTCAGATCAATCGAGTCGCCTTCGAGAACATCTACCGTCAAGGCCTCACCTTCAAGCTCATGTTCCACGGCAGCGTCAAAAACTTCCGGCGGAACGAATCTCGCTTCAAAGGCAATGCTCATCGGTAAAGCGATTGGCTCAAGACACCGCGCACACGCAACATTTAGTTCCGTTGTTAACGTGCCGTTGACCTCAAACTTTCCGGCAACCGATTTTGCTTTGCCAACCAGCTTTACATTGTCCGCAAGCTCATCGCCTTCACTTTCAAGATCGATCTCGGAACTCGGAATTACAACATCGAATGTTTTCGCGCTTGTTCCAATTGTTTGCGTATCGATCAGCATTTTCAAACATTTCGTCTAGGCGTCAAATAGACCGTCAGAGACAAAGTTTTAATTATAGCGGCTAAGGAAAAGGTGTCAAACCGCATTTTGGGGAAATGGCATCATCCAAAACTGCTTCCAACGGCTTCGTCGAGCGAAGCAAAATCTTTGGATTTCAATATAATTGCCAGACCTTTATTGATGTCACTCGGAAACGTCGGCCCGCCATAGATGAACCCTGTGTATGCCTGAACAAGCGAGGCACCAGACGCGATCTTTTCAAACGCATCCTCAGCCGTGAAAACGCCGCCGACGCCAATGATCGGCAACTTCCCTTTTGCATATCGATAGATCGTCGCGATCACTTCGTTTGATGGCTTTACAAGCGGTTTGCCGCTCAAGCCGCCGGCACCGAAATCTTCCGGTTTGAGCGTATTCAGCTCGTCGCGAGAAATGGTCGTGTTTGTCGCGATAATTCCCGAGATGTTTAGCTCAACGCAAAGGCCGACGATCGCTTCGATCGCTGATTCACCTAGGTCAGGAGCAATCTTGACCAACAAAGGCTTGCTGCCAAGATCAGTATTTCGATTCTGCAGTGCTGTGAGCAGCGCATTTAAATAATCGGTCCGCTGAAGTTCTCGGAGGTTCGGTGTATTCGGTGACGAAACATTAACGGCGATGTAGTCGGCAACGGGATGAACAATTGCGAAAGTCGCCAAATAGTTTTTGACAGCTTCCTCATTCGGAATTTCCTTGTACTTGCCGATGTTCACGCCAACCACGCATTTCCGTCGCAACGGCAGAAGACGATTTGCTACCGCTTCGGCACCGTCGTTATTAAAACCGAGGCGATTGATCAACGCCTGATCTTTGGGCAGGCGAAATAGTCGTGGCTTCCCATTTCCCTTCTGCGGTTCAAGCGTGACTGTCCCGACTTCTACGAATCCGAAACCAAGCGAAGCCAACTGATTTACCGCACGTCCGTTCTTATCAAAACCGGCGGCAATGCCGATCGGATTGGCGAACTTAAGGCCAAATCGTTCGATCTCGCCGAATCCGCTGTAAGTACCATCCTTTACATAAAACGGAGTGACGAAACCTGCTTCGAGCGCTTCCATCCCGATCTCGTGTGCGCGTTCTGCGTCGATGGCGAACAGCGCCGGACGAACTATCTTTTCCCAAAACATCGACATTGCGATTGATTCTAAACGACGCCAGCGAAAACTTCGAGCGTCCAACTTTGATGTTTGAATCGCTGTTTGTTACGATTTCCAACGAATGGCAGACGATTTTAAGCTGGTTGAGAAATCACGGATCATGGATTCTACGGCGATGAAGCGTGCGCTTCGTCGACTGGCGACCGAGATAGTCGAAAACAATCACGGAGCAAAGGACCTCTATATTGTAGGAATTCGACGCCGCGGCGTTCCGCTTGCAGAGCGCCTTGCCGACAAGATCGAAACTCTTGAGGGCCAGCGTCCGCTTTACGGAATTATCGACATCACGCTTTACCGCGACGACCTTTCCACCGTCGGAGCAAACCCGATAGTAAACCGCACCGAACTCGACCACGACATCGACGATAAGATCATCGTTCTCGTTGACGACGTGCTCTATACGGGGCGAACGATCCGTGCGGCGATGGACCAGTTGATGGATTTCGGTCGCCCCAAAAAAGTCCAGCTCGCCGTTTTGATTGACCGCGGCCGCGAACACCGCGAACTGCCCATCCAGGCAGACTTCATTGGCAAACTGGTGCCGACCAAACAGACCGAGATAATAAAGGTAATGCTCAAAGAGTATGACGACGTCGAGGCCGTGGGCATTTTTGAAATGCCATGAAGTTTGAGGTCGTCTCTGAGATCGAAAATATCGAGACGATTGCCGAAGGCAGTGCGGTTCGTGTACGCTCCCTTCTCGCAAAGCGTTACGGGAACGGTCGCTGGAGAAAGAAAACTGTAAGACTTCAAGATGGAAGTTTTCGCCTTGCGGAAGTACACTGGTATGAGGCACACGGAATTGGAAAGCGGGACATAAAAATAAAGTTTCCATTTCTCGACTAGCAATATGAATCACCTGGAGTTTGTTGTCTGTTTGAATAACGAAGGCTTCCTTGCCTCGTTAGAGATTGGAAAGCTTTATCAGACCGTACCTGATCGTGAAGCTGAAAAATTAGGCGGCCTTCGAGTGATCGACCAAGACGGTGAAGATTATTTGTACGATTCGGAAATGTTTTGTCCCTTACAGGTACCGCCTGTTGTGGCACAGACGATAATGTCATTATCCAAGCAAGGTTAACGCCTTGCTTTTTTCTTGTCTGAACCGCCCGCGGTGCGGACGGCTGAATCGAAGAATGGAAAAACCATTTAAGAGAAGAGATCTGCTCGGTATTCGCGACTTGTCCGCCGCGGAGATAAACGGCATTCTCGATACTGCCGAGAACTTTCGCGAGGTAAACACACGCGAGATCAAAAAAGTTCCGGCACTTCGCGGCAAGACGATCATCAATCTTTTCTTCGAATCTTCCACGCGAACGCGCACGTCCTTCGAGCTCGCTGCAAAGCGGCTTTCCGCCGACGCCGTCAACATCAGCGTATCGTCTTCGAGTTTGAGCAAAGGCGAAACGCTGCTCGATACGGCCATGAATCTCGACGCGATGAATCCCGACTGCATCGTCGTTCGTCACGGTTCCGCAGGCGTGCCACACCAACTTGCTAAGGTGAGCCGGGCTGCCATCGTTAACGCTGGTGACGGAGCGAACGAACATCCGACACAAGCATTGCTCGACGCGATGACGATCCGCGAGCACAAGGGCAAGATCGAGGGTCTCGAAGTCGCCATCGTCGGTGACATTCTTCACAGTCGCGTGGCACGTTCCAACATTCATTTGCTGACAAAACTCGGGGCCAAAGTCCGCGTCGCCGGTCCCGGCACGCTTGTTCCCGAAGCCTTTGTTCATCTTGTCGAAAATAATCTGACGGTCTGTGCTCACGGCGAAGACGCGATCGCGGGAGCGGACGTTGTAATGATCTTGCGCATTCAACGCGAGCGGCAAGACTCGGCGTATTTTCCGACCTTGCGCGAATACGCGATACACTACGGGCTCACAAACGAACGCCTCGACCTCGCGAAAAAGGACGCTATCGTTCTGCATCCGGGCCCAATGAATAGGGGAATAGAAATAGCTTCGGACGTGGCCGACAGCTCGCGTTCGTTGATATTGGATCAGGTAAAATACGGAGTCGCCGTCCGCATGGCGGTACTTTATTTGGCAACCGGTGGAAGCATCCATCAGAATTAGTTTGGAGGAGTTTATGAAGTTACTATCAGCTACATTTTTCATTCTTTGTTCGCTCGTTTTTGTTTCGGCCCAAACTGCTCCGGCAAAGGTCGTCTTCACTGAAAAAGATCGCGAGTCCGTGCTCAAGTATCTCGACGAAACCAAAGCCGAGTACGTCAAACAGCTCACCGGTATATCGGACGCACAGTTGAATTTTCGTGTCGCCGAAGGCCGCTGGACGATTGCCGAGATCGCCGAACACATCACTGTCGTCGAGCAGGCACTCTTCGGAATGTTTACGGCACCGAGCGCATCGAAGAAATTTGCCTCCGACGACCTTCCACGCATTGGCGACACAACGATCAAGCTTGCGATCACCAATCGTGGTACGAAATTCACGGCACCCGAACAGGTACGTCCGAACGGCCGCTGGAAAACCGTTGCCGATCTGATCGCAAACTTTGAAAAGACACGCGCGGCCACGATCGAATATATAAAGAACAACAAAACGGACCTTCGCGGAACATTCGTACAGAGCCCGATGGGCACGATCGACAGTGCGCAAGGCATTGTCTTCATCAGCGGCCATGCGGATCGCCATCTGGCACAGCTTAGAGAAGTAAAAGCCGACGCGAAGTATCCGGCTAAGTGACGGAGCGCGGACACTCTTGTCCGCATCGAAGCTTGCAGCGAGTTCATTTTTCGCCCTTTTGGCTCATGAGGACAAGAGTGTCCTCGCTCCATATGAAACTTCTTATCGCAAATGGCCATCTGATCGATCCGGCCGCGCCTGAAAACACGGGGATGTCCGTACTTATCGAAGACGGCCGCGTATCGGCTTGGCTCCGGCCAGGCGAAGCTGCTCCCGAAGGCTGCGAGGTTTTCGACGCGGCTGGACTGCTCGTGGCTCCGGGTTTCATCGACATGCATGTGCATCTGCGCGAACCGGGCCAGGAGCACAAGGAGACGATCGCTTCCGGATGCGCGGCGGCGGTCGCGGGCGGATGGACGTCCGTTTGCCCGATGCCTAACACCAATCCGGTCAACGATAATGCCGCGATCACGCGGTATATGATCGAGCAGGCCGAACGTGCCGGGTTGGCGAACGTCTTTCCAATTGGCGCTATCACAAAATCGTCCGACGGCGGCGAGCTTGCCGAAATGGGCGAGATGAAGGCCGCCGGCGCAGTCGCAGTTTCCGATGACGGACGCCCTGTTCCGAACGCGGGAATTATGCGCCGGGCGATGCAGTATGCGAAGGATTTCGATCTTCCCGTCATCGATCATTGCGAAGACAAATCGCTTTCGTCCGGCGGCGTCATGCACGAAGGCCGCGTCTCGCTGCTGCTCGGGCTCAAAGGAATGCCCGCTTTGGCCGAAGACATCGACGCCGTCCGAGACATGATCCTCGCAAAAGAAACCGGGGCCCGTGTTCACATCGCGCATGTCAGTACGAAAGGTGCAATTGAAGCAATCCGCCGTGCAAAGAACGAGCACATCAACGTCACTTGCGAAGTAACGCCGCACCACTTCACACTCACCGACCGGAGCGTGGACACTCTTGTCCACAATCTCGTTCACGGTGCCGGCGATGGGGACAGGAGTGTCCCCGCTCCGACCTCCTACGACACAAACACCAAAATGGCACCGCCGCTCCGCAGCGAAGAGCATCTTGAAGCGATCATCGAAGGGATAAAGGACGGCACGATCGACGCCATCGCGACCGACCACGCGCCGCATCACGCCGACGAAAAAGCTCTCGAATACGACCGCGCACCATTCGGCATCACCGGCCTCGAAACCGCCGTCGGCCTCGCCTTTAACGAGCTCGTCCACAAAGGTGTCATCGGCCTCCAGCGTCTCGTCGAGATGTGCTCGGCAAACCCCGCACGCATCTTCAACCTCGAAGGCCGCGGCACGCTCAAACCCGGATCCATCGCCGACATCACCATCATCGATCCGCAAAAAATCTGGACCTACCGCAACGCCGACTCGCTCTCCAAATCCCGCAACTCGCCCTTCGAAGGCTGGGAATTCACCGGCCGTGCAGTGGCAACATTCGTTGGCGGTAAATTGGTCTTTCAAATCTGAACCTCCTGATGTTTGCGCCGCACCGCTTTGTGAGCGTTACCGGCGCAAGGCGGCGCATTTATCGCGGTTTCGGCGGTATTTTCTTTTAGATAGCGAGAAACGCTTGATACGCCGACGCCGAGTTTCTCGGCGATCTCGCGAATGGTGTCGCCGCCGTTTGCCAGTTCGACGGCACGCATTATTCGTTCGCGGAGCAAGGTTTCCTTCAAAACGGTGCCGTGCGAGTTTCCTTCGATGTGATCGCTTTCCGGTTCGACGGCTACGAATGTAAATCCGAGCATACGGCCGTGTTTGGCAAGCCGCATTACGGGAACCGTGTCTTTTTCAAATGCCGATGCGGCAGTTCGCAGTTTTAGCGGCTTTAGGTATCTGAGGTCGTTTGAGACGCTGCTTCGTCCCATGCCGACGATGTTGTCGGCAAAATTCGCGAGCATCTTCGAGCCTTGAAGCTGGTTCATTTCGACTGGTAGGCCGCTTCGCACCTTGGGCGTATGTGCGATCAGCAATATCGAAAGGCCAAGTTGGCGCCTCAGAGTTTGCAGCATACGCATCAGACGCCGTGCGGACGAAGAATTTTCGGCACTTTCCGTCAGCCAACTGAGGTTGTCGAGGATGACGACGCGTGCCTTTGAAAACCTGATCGTGTCGATGATCGAATGAATAAGGAAGCTGTGTTCGTCGGCAAAATCGTCGGGCAATATCCAATCTTCACGCGGTGCGCAGCGAATAAAGTTGAGCGGAAACAGCGGAGCGGCGGATGCATCGGACGAGTCGTCGCCATCTGAATATCTGGCGGCAAACTGTTCGTGCGAGAGCTCGAAATCGAAATAAAGAACACGCTGCGGAGCCGAGTGCATTTCAAATCGCTCGATAGGGCTTCCACCGGCAAGAGCACACGCGATCTGCACGGCCAGAGCGCTTTTGCCGAGGCCCGTGTCGGCAAACAAAAGCGTCAACTGTCCCTGCCGCCAAAACTCGCCAAACAACATCACCTGCGGCACCGCTCCGTCCCCAACTTTCAGGTAAGCGTTCGCCGGGCGGGCGACAAACATATTGTCGTAGCGAATGAAGTCCAGTTCCGCAAGGTGCTCGTCCTCCAGTTCCGAAACGTAGTGATAGTTCGTCCCGTTCGCGCTTACATAAGCCGCCTCAGAGGCGATCTTTTCACGTTCCTTTTCAAGAAACGCCTGATGCTTTGGATTCTTTAAAGGCTCCAGCGGCTCATACCCGCCGGATTCCCCGCTCAGCCACGGATAACGCTCGTCCGTCTCACCCTCCGCCCATGCGTCATCAAAATGTTCGTCGTCACTCTGCAACTCTGCCAACTCAGTTAACTCTGTCAACTCTTCCATACGCTCACCACTCTCCCGGACAAATAAAACGTCCGTAGCACATTATGAATAATTGTATGACAGATTGCAAGCGATTTCATCACTGCAACACATTTTTCACATACTCGCGTGCATGTGGGAGCATAAGACATCACAGCTTTTTATTGCCTATCTAGCCACAACAATTCACTCGTGGCATAATTACGCAGATGCCCACGAAATCATTGAATAAGAACCTACACGCCGCGAAGAACTCCAAGAAGGATGAGTTTTATACTCAGCTTTCTGACATTGAAAAGGAACTCAAACACTACAAAGACCATTTCAAAGGCAAGGTCGTTCTCTGTAACTGCGACGATCCGCGTGTCAGCAATTTCTTTCATTACTTTGCCCACAATTTTGAAGAACTGGGACTAAAGAAACTCATCACGACCTGCTACAAGAACCAGAATCGCGATCTTTTCAGCGATCATAGATCCGAGAGCGCGATCTATCTCGAATACTTTGGCGACAGGAACAACAACAAAGTCCCCGACCCCGAAGAGATCGGAATAATCCACTTAAACGGCGACGGCGATTTCCGCAGCGACGAATGTATCGAACTCCTAAGACAAGCCGACATCGTCGTAACAAACCCGCCGTTTTCGTTGTTTAGGGAGTATGTGACACAGCTTGTGGAAAGCGGTAAAAAGTTCTTAGTTATTGGTAATCATCACGCAATTACCTACAAGGAAATCTTTGGGTTTATTAAAGATAACCGAATGTGGCTGGGCTATTCGCATCCCGTGGCGTTTATTGTTCCAGACGAGTACGAAATGAGAGAGGTTAGAAGTTGGCGTGATGAGAACGGAACCAATTGGAGAAGTTTGGGAAATGCCTGTTGGTTTACTAATTTAGATGTAACGACTCGCCACGAAGATTTGATTCTCTACAAGCAATACAACCATGAGGAATATCCAAACTATGACAATTACGACGCGATCGAGGTTTCGAAAGTCGCGGAGATTCCACTCGACTACAACGGAGTGATGGGTGTACCCGTAACATTTCTTGAAAAATATAACCCTGACCAGTTTGAGATTTTGGGATGTAATCGAGGGGTTGACCAAGATCCGAACAAAGTGTACGGGCGCGGGTCTCACTTGAACGGCAAGGAAACTTTCAAGCGTCTTTTTATTCGCAACAAAAACGTAGTCAAATAAATGGGGATTAAAGACAAAAGAATATACGTTCGAAGACGTTCCAAACCCCGGCGATCTAAACCGTCGCGCCGCGATCAAAACCGGCGACACTTATAAAGCAACATATGCCCGGCTCTTGATCAGGAAGAAGAGATGAAGAATTGGCCCTGAATTTTGGTTTCCGTTTTAGCTTAGCCACGCCGTTTACGGCGTGGTTAGGTTGGGAAAACGACCCGACGCCGTTTACGGCGTTATTGATCCGTAAGCCCGTAAACGGGCTGGTTAAATATTTGCAACGCTGACCACGAGCTAAAGCACGTGGCTAAGCTAAAACGGGTTGGAGATTTGGTCTCTGGTTTAGCCAGCGA
>Ga0307505_10000339_pt1 | contig 54068 bp, 46 predicted proteins | sample 23_S_MG_FD_202183 | JGI IMG/M metagenome (GOLD analysis project Ga0307505, IMG submission 202183) | Soil microbial communities from Populus trichocarpa stands in riparian zone in the Pacific Northwest, United States - 23_S | ecosystem: Environmental > Terrestrial > Soil > Riparian zone > Trees...
GCTTCTCCACCAGCCGGCGCGCCGCCGCGGCGCCGAACCACGTGGTCACCGACCGGGCCAGGGTTTCCCCCATGCCATGGATCGCGAGAATGTCGTCTTCCGAGGCCGACGCGATGGCGTCCATCGTGCCGAAGTGCCGGGCCAGCTGGCGCGCCGCGATCTCACCCACGTTGTCGATCCCGAGGCCGAACAGGAGACGCGACAGCGGCTGCGCCTTCGACGCCTGGATCGCCACCACGAGCTGCTCGGCGCTCTTCTCCGCGAACCGGTCCAGCTGCACGAGCTGGCGCGGCGTCAGGTCGTACAGGTCGGAGGCATCGTGCACGAGCTCCGCGCTGATGAGCTGCTGGAGGCGCGCGTACGACAGCCCGCGGATGTCCATGGCGCCGCGACTCGCGAAGTGCACGAGCCCCTCGAGCTGGCGCGCGGGGCACGCGAAGTTCGGGCAGTAGAGCATCCCGCGATCCTCGCCCGGCACGACCGGGGTGTCACAGGAGGGACAGCGCGTCGGCGGCAGGAATGGCGGCGGCGGGTGGCGCGGATCGCGGCGCTCCGGCACCGGGCCGATCACCTGCGGGATGACCTCACCCGCGCGCTTCACCAGGACGACGTCGCCGTCTCTCAAATCCTTCTCTTTGACCAGCTCGAAGTTGTGCAGCGTCGCAAGCTGCACGGTCGTTCCGCCGATCTCCACGGGCTGGAGCACCGCGAACGGGTTGAGCGATCCGGTGCGTCCCACGTTGATCTCGATCTTCAGGAGCGTCGTCTCCGCGATGTCGGGCGCGAACTTCCGCGCCACGGCGTAGCGGGGCTCGCGTCCGCCCACCACCCCCAGCTCGGGCCAGAGGCGCATGTCGTTCACCTTCACGACGCCGCCGTCGATCGCGAAATCGAGCGTGGGACGCACCCGCTGCTCGATCTCCTCGGCCCACGCGTGCACCTCCTCGAGCGTCTGCGCGCGTCGGCGGTGCGGCGCCACCGGCAGCCCCCACTCGGCCAGCAGCTCGAGCAGCTCGAACTGGCCCTGCGCCGGCATGTCCACGCCTTCCTGGACCGCGACGGCATACGCGAAGAAGCGCAGCGGCCGCGCCGCGCTCACCGCCGGATCGAGCTGGCGAAGGGCGCCGGCGGCGGAGTTGCGCGGGTTGGCGAACACCGGCTCGCCGGCGCGCACCCGCTCCTCGTTCATCCGCTCGAAGCCGCTGAAGGGCATGTACACCTCGCCGCGCACCTCCATCATGAGCGGATGGTCCTTGCCGCGCAGCCGCAGCGGGATCGCGCGAATGGTGCGGAGGTTGGCGGTGACGCTCTCGCCGACGATCCCGTTGCCCCGGGTGGCACCCGCGATGAGGACGCCCTCGCGGTACGTCAGGCTCACCGCCGCGCCGTCGATCTTGAGCTCGCAGGTGTACCCCGACCGCCGCACGTCGTCGCCGGCGAGGCGCACGAGCCGCTCCTCCCAGGCCGCCAGCTCCTCCGGGGTGAAGGTGTTGCCCAGGGAGAGCATGGGAACGAGGTGCTGGTGCTTGGCCAGGGCGGACTGCGGCTCGACGCCGACGCGCAGCGTGGGGGAGTCGGCCGCCCGGAGCGACGGATGCCTTGCCTCCAGCGCCTGGAGCTCGCGAAAGAGCCGGTCGTACTCCGCGTCGGGGAGGGTCGGCTGGTCGAGCACGTAGTACTCGTGGTTGGCGCGCTCGATCTGCTCGCGGAGCGCTGCCGCGCGCGCGGCGTCGGCGGCCGCCGGAGCGTCGCTCACCCGCGCGCTTCCGCCTCGAGGACCTTCAGCGCGACGCCCACCAGGCGCTCGAGCTCCTCGTCGGACTCGCGCGGCAGCAGCGCCTCCGCCCACACCTGGTTTCCGGCGCGCGCGTACCCGTCGAGCAGGCGTCGCAGGAACGCCAGCAGGGCAATGCGCTGCAGGTCCGCCTTGCGCTGCTCCGCGGCGACGTCCTGCTGCTGCTGCATCAGCGTCTCGAACCGGTGCGCGTTGCGGAGTGCCTTCGCGGTGAGCGACGCCACCAGCTCGAAGAAGCGGACGTCCCCCTCGGCGAGCGGCGGCGTGTCCCGGGTGGTGCGCACGAACAGCGCGCCGATGATGGCGCCCTGCCATTGCATCGGCGCCACCACGATGGAGCGCACGCGCCGCTGCTCGAGCTGGTGCTGCGCGCCCGCGAGCGCCGCGTCGGCGGAGACCTCCGGGATGTGGACGATCTCGGCGGTGGCGAGGGCGAGCTTCAGCTCGGGGTAGCGGCTCACGTCCACCACGAGGTTCCGGATGGTGGGATCCTCGTAGCTCGCCACGAGACGCACCTCGTTGCCCTCGCCCGTGAGGAAGATCGCGCACCGGTCGAGCCTGAGGTGGTCGCCGAGCTTGCGCGAGATCGCCTGGAGGATCTCGGCGAAGTGGAGGGAGCCGGAGACCTCCTGGAGGATGTCCACGGCGGTGGCCAGGTGGTCGCGCTCCCGCTGGAGCTCCGCGACGCGGGCCCGGAGCCGTTCGAGGTCGTCGCGCGCCTCAGCTGGCGCGGCGGAGCCCTCCATCGGCGGCCGGCCCACCGTCATCGGGAGCGCTGGGTGACTCGGGTCCATCGGTGGCGGTGTGCGCGTTGAACTCGTCGCTGTCGAATCGCACCACGCGATTGCGGCCGGTCTCCTTCGCCACGTAGAGCGCGTCGTCGGCCGCGCGGACGATGCCGTCGCAATTGCTGATGCGGGGATGGGGCCAGGCGGCGACGCCGAAGCTCGCGGTGCGCTGCAGGGAGCCGCCGTCGAAGGTGAATGTATGATCCTCCACCGCTTTCCGCACCCGCTCGGCGAACGTCACCGCCGCGTCGAGCACGGTGCCGGGCAGCAGGATCAGGAACTCCTCGCCGCCGTAGCGGCCCACGCGGTCGATCTCGCGCGCCTCGACCTTGAGGATGGCCGCGAACTGCTTCAACACCGCGTCGCCGGCGTGGTGGCCATGGGTGTCGTTGACGTACTTGAACTTGTCCAGGTCGCAGATCACCGCCGAGAGCGGCTCGCCGAGGCGCTCGGAGTGCGCGTACATCATGTCGAGCTGCTGCTCGAGGTAGCGGCGGTTGTCGAGCCCCGTGAGCCCGTCCGTGCGCGACATGTGGCGCAGCTTCTCGTTCGCCTCCAGCAGCTGCCGTTCACGCTCCTCCAGCTCCTCCTGCAGCCGCTTGATCCGCAGCATGGAGCGCAGCCGCGCCTTGAGCTCCGCAAACTCGATGGGCTTGGTGATGTAGTCGTCGGCGCCCGCCTCGAGGCCCTCCACCTTGCTCTCGGTGGAGTCGAGCGCGGTCTGCATGATGATCGGGATGAACGGCAGGGTCGGGTTCTGCTTCACCCGGCGCGCCACCTCGTTCCCGTCCATCGTGGGCATCATGACGTCGAGCAGGATGAGGTCCGGCGGTGAGGCCTCCACCGCTGCCAGTGCCTGCATGCCGTCCGCCGCGGTGTCCACGGCGTAGCCCCACGACTCGAGCCGCGCCCGCAGCAGCTCGACGTTGTCCTGGTGGTCGTCTACGACGAGGATGCGGCCCGACGTGACGCGGAGGTCATGCCCCGTCATTGCGGCCGAGGAACTTCTGGACTTCCGCCACCACGGCGCGCGGCTCACACGGCTTCGCGAGATATCCGTCGCAGCCCACTTCCATCGCCTTCTCCCGGTCCGACGCCAGCGCGTGCGCGGTGAGCGCGATGATCGGGATGTGGCGCGTGTCGGGATCGTGCTTCAGCACCTGCGTCGCCTCCCAGCCGTCGATGATCGGGATGGAGATGTCCATCAGGATCAGGTCCGGCTTCTCCGCGCGCGCCTTCGCGATCCCCTCCTCGCCGTTCAGCGCCTCGGTGACCTTGTAGCCGAAATGTCGAAGGATGGTGGAATAGACAATGCGGTTGTCTTCGTTGTCCTCGACCAGAAGCACCGTCTTGCTGTTCGTGCTCATCGTGTTCCCCGTGGGCGACACTGCGTTGTGTTTCGGGCGGGACGCGGTGGGTATCATACGCTGGCTGCTCCCAGCAATCGATTATGGGTCCGGACTGCCAGCACGGAGCAGGCAGCCCGGGACGATCATTGACGACGCGCGAGTTCAGCAAGTTCCTTACCAAGCTCTGGAAACCGAGTCACCATCATGGCCTACGCAGGAAAAGCGGGGCAACCCCGCACCAAGACACGAGTTGCGACTGCCCGCCCCCGCACCGGGACCCTTGCCGCCGGTATCGCGGCCGGCCTCCTGGTTGGGGTCGGATTGGCGCTGTTGCTGGCGCCGCAGTCCGGCCGCGATGCCCGCAGGCTGCTCGGGCGCGGTCTCCGGCGGGTGACACGCCGCGGTCGCGACGCCTGGGACGACCTCGGCCACGAGCTCCACCGGGCGCGACGGCAGCTCCGCCGCGCCCGACGTCTCAGGAGCGAGGTGACGGACGCCGCCACCGAGGCGCTGCCCGGCGACTAGCGCAGGGTTCGCAGTCCCTCGTCGGCCTGACGCTGATAATGCCGGTCGTTGAAATCGGCGGGCTGCAGCGCCAGCGCCGCCTGGTACGTCGCGCGGGCCTTCGCCTTCTCGCCCGTGTCGGCATACACGCTGCCGAGCGCCAGCTTGTGCACGATGCGCCCGGGCTCCAGCACGACCGCCCGCTCGAGGTAGGCCACCGCGTCGCTCCAGCTCGCCTCGTCGAACACCTTGCCGCCCAGCAGGTTCTTCGCGAGGAAGCGCGCGACGCCGCTCAACCGCATGACGTTCGCGTGCCACACCCCCAGGACGTGCAGCGCTCCCGCATTCGTGGAATCGAGCCGCAGCGACTCGAGCGCCGCGCTCCGGATCTCGCCCGCGAGCTTCACCCGGTCGCGCGCGCCCAGGGACAGCGCCGTCCGGCCCATGGCCCTGGCCAGCGCGAAATGGGTGATGCTCGATTGCGGGTTCGCCAGCACGGCGCGCCGCGCGTAGTGCTCGCCCAGCGAGTACAGGCTGTCGCGGATCGCGCTGTCGAACTCGCCGAGGTCGATGGCGTCGCGCGAGGCGCGCCACAGCGCTTCCGCGTTGCCCGGCTCTGCCGCGATCGCGGCCTGGTAGTGGCGCAGCGCGCCCGCGGCGTTCAGGGCGGCGTGCTCCCGGTCCCCCATCGCGATGTGCTCGGCCGCGGTCTGCGCGACGAGCGGTGACGCGATCACGCTTGCAGTGAGCACGGCAAGGCGCATGTTCATGCTTCGACTCCATGGTGTGTGGCCCGGCGGCAGGACCGGGCCGGCACGCGTTTCCACGTTAGGGCTACCCCGGAACACGGTCAAATGCTGGCGCACAGGCTGATCGAGCGAAAACGCGACGGCGGCAGGTTGGAGCCCGGTGAATGGCGGGCGCTGATCCTGGCGTACGCCGCCGGCCACGTCCCCGACTACCAGATGTCGGCGTTCCTGATGGCCTGCTTCCTCCAGGGGCTGGACCGCGCGGAGACCGCGGCGCTCACCGAGGCGATGCTCGCGTCGGGCGCCCGATTCGACCTCGCCTCCCTCGGCAAGCCGCGGGTGGACAAGCATTCCATCGGCGGGGTGGGTGACAAGGTTTCCCTCATCCTCGCGCCGCTCGTGTCGGTGCTGGGCGTGGCCGTGCCGATGATCTCGGGACGCGGGCTGGGCCACACGGGCGGCACGCTGGACAAGCTCGAGTCCATCCCGGGGATGCGCACCGACCTCACGCTCGACCAGGCCACGCGGCAGCTGGCGGACCTGGGGTGCGCGCTGCTTGGCCAGACGGCGGAGATCGTGCCGGCCGACCGAAAGATGTATGCGTTGCGCGATGCCACCTCCACGGTGGAGTCCATCCCGCTGATCGCATCGAGCATCATGAGCAAGAAGCTCGCGGAAGACCTCACGGGCCTCGTCATCGACATCAAGCGCGGCAGCGGCGCGTTCCTCACCTCGCTCGACGACGAGCTCGCGCTGGCCCGCGAGATGACCCAGATCGGCGCGGCGCACGGCTGCCCGGTGGTGTCGCTCGTGACGGCGATGGACCGCCCCCTGGGCCGCGCGTGCGGCAACGCGCTCGAGGTGGAGGAGTCGATCGCCGCGCTGCGCGGCGAAGGCCCCGACGACCTGATGGAGGTGACCTACGCGTTGTGCGCGGAGATGCTCCTGCTCGGTGGAGTCACGGATGATCGGGAGGCTGCCCGTGCCATGCTCCACGACGCGATCGATTCGGGGCGCGCCGCCGAGCAGTTCGCGCGCATCATCGAGCGGCAGGGCGGGGATCCCCGCGTGCTCGACGATCCCTCGCGCCTCCCGCAGGCGGCGGAGTGCGAGCTGTACGCGGCGCCCCGCACGGGCATCATCGCGAGCGTCGAGCCGCGCGCGGTGGGACGCGGCGTCATCGCGCTCGGCGGGGGCCGGAACACGATGGCCGACACGATCGATCCCGCGGTCGGGTTCGTCATCACCGCCAAGCCGGGCGACGTGGTCCAGTCCGGCGAGCCCCTGGCGTCCATCTACGCGCGTGACCGGGCGGGAGTGGAGCGCGGCCGCGCGGCGCTCAAGGGCGCCATCGTCATCGCCGACGAGGCGGAGCCGCCGCTCCCGCTGATCTCGCATCGCGTCACTGCGGCCGGGGTCGAGACCCTGATCCCTCACCCCTGAACCCTGTCCCCTAATTTTCGGAATGCCTCCCAAATACGCGAAGCTGGCGGGCCTCGGCGCCTTCGGCGCCAGCGCAGGCCTGGCCCTCATGTACCTGGCGCTCGTCGTCTTCCTCATGCGGCCATCGCCGTTGCACGGCATTGACGGCACCAACGCCGCGGTGGCCTGGATCTCACTCGGCGGCCTGTTCGCGGCGCTGATCATCGCGCACGTCGCGATCGGGAAGCAGCTCCTGCTGCTCGCGAAGGGGGCGGACGTCAAGCACAGGCTCTGATTCGCCAGGGCCGAACAGCCTGAAACTACCGAAGTGCGCGAATCGCCGGAATTACTCGAATGACGGCCGAAAACGGTCGACCGCGGAGAGCAAAAAAGCTCCCCTGAATGCCAGGAGAGCTTTTTTCTTGTTCGCCGTCTGCCGTATTCGGGAAATTCGAGTGATTCGTGGAATTCGGTAGTTCAGTCGCTCAGGCCGCGGCGCGCCAGTCTCAAATGTCCAGATTGCTCGCGAAGCGCGCGTTCTGCTCGATGAAGATCCGGCGCGGCTCGACTTCGTCGCCCATGAGCGTCTGGAAGATCTGGTCGGCGATCACCGCATCGTCATTCGAGACCTTGAGCAAAGTGCGGCGCTCCGGATCCATGGTGGTCTCGAACAGCTGTCCGGCGTTCATCTCGCCCAGGCCCTTGTAGCGCTGGATGTTGACGTTGGCCTTGCCCTCGCCGCCGCCGCCAAGGCGCTTGATGTATTCGTCGCGCTCCTTGAGGTCGAAGGCGTAGAACTCCTCCTTCCCCCGCGCGACGCGGAACAGGGGCGGCTGCGCGATGTAGATGTAGCCCGCCTCGATCAACTCGGGCATCTGCCGGAAGAAGAACGTCAGCAGCAGGGTGCGGATGTGAGCGCCGTCCACGTCCGCGTCCGTCATGATGATGATCTTGTGGTAGCGCGCCTTGTCGAGCTCGAACTCGTCCTTGATGCCGGTGCCGAGCGCGGTGATGATTGTGCGGATCTCCTCGTTCGCGAAGACTTTGTCGATGCGCGCCTTCTCGACGTTGATGATCTTGCCGCGCAGGGGGAGGATGGCCTGGAACTCCCGCTTCCGTCCCTGCTTCGCGGAGCCGCCCGCGGAATCACCTTCCACGAGGTACAGCTCGCACAGCGCCGGGTCGGTGAGCGAGCAGTCCGCGAGCTTGCCCGGCAGGTTGCCGACGTCGAGCGCGGACTTCCGGCGGGTCAGGTCGCGCGCCTTCCGCGCCGCCTCGCGCGCCCGCGCCGCGCTGACCGCCTTCTCGACGATCGCATTGGCCGAGCGCGGGTGCTCCTCGAGGTAGCTGCCCAGCAGCTCGCCGACCACCGTCTTCACCGCGGACTCCACCTCGGAGTTGCCGAGCTTCGTCTTGGTCTGCCCCTCGAACTGCGGCTCGCGGACCTTCACCGACAGCACCGCGGTGATACCCTCGCGCACGTCGTCGCCCGAGAGGGTGAAGTCGGACTTCTTGAGGAAGCCGCCCTTGTTCGCGTACGAGTTGATGATGCGCGTCAGCGCGGCCTTGAAGCCGGTGAGGTGGGTGCCGCCCTCGTGCGTGTTGATGTTGTTGACGAAGGAGAACGTCGTGTCGTTGTAGCCGTCGTTGTACTGGAGCGCGAGCTCGATCCCGATGTCGTCCTTCGTGGTCTCGATGTAGATGACTTCGGAATGCAGCGGCTTGCGCCCGCGGTTCAGGTGCTGCACGAACTCCTTCAGGCCGCCCTTCGCGTGGAAGACCTCCTCCTTCTGCTCCCCCTCGCGCTCGTCCTTCAGCGTGATGCTCACGCCCTTGTTGAGGAACGAGAGCTCGCGCATGCGCATCGCGAGCGTGTCGTAGCGGTAGATGAGGTCGGTGAAGATTTCCCGGTCCGGCTTGAACCAGACGGTGGTGCCGGTCTCCTTCTTTCCGACGGCCTTGAGCTTCTTGAGCTTCGTGGTGGTCTTGCCGCGCTCGAAGTCCATGTACCACTCGTTGCCGTCCTGCTTCACGGACACCTTGAGCTGCTCGGAGAGCGCGTTGACGACCGAGACGCCCACGCCGTGCAGCCCGCCCGACACCTTGTACGTGTTCTTGTCGAACTTTCCGCCCGCGTGCAGCACGGTCAGCGCCAGCTCGACGCCCGGCATCTTCTCCGTGGGGTGCATGTCCACCGGGATGCCGCGCCCGTTGTCGGTCACGGTGACCGAGTTGTCCGGGTGAATCGTGACCTGCACGGAGTCGGCGTAGCCGGCCAGTGCCTCGTCGATCGAGTTGTCCACCACCTCGAACACGAGGTGATGCAGTCCGCGCTCGGATGTCGAGCCGATGTACATGCCGGGCCGCTTCCGGACCGCCTCGAGGCCCTTCAATACCTGGATCTGCCCCGCGTCGTATTTGGCGCCGCGCTGCTCGGTCATATCGATCGGTGTCGCCATGAGAAAAACGGTAGGAAGGGGTGCCGAAGAAACACCGAAATCACTGGTGCCCGGCAACGTCTCAAGTTAACCCGCGCGCTCCCCTCGGGCAACCAATCATGAGCACGCTAAGCCGCGCCGATTCAACGCTTTACACATTTGGTCGCACGCCGCAAACAATGTGATGTTCCGGCCGCCGCGGCGGCGCATGGTCACCGCTGGATCTGCCACCGGATCCGCTTGATTTGCAGCTTCCCGGTGCCGCGATTGAGCCGCTTGAGCAGCTCCGGCTCGAGCAGCGACAGCTCGGTCATCCACGCATTCGTCTGCACCGCCACGAACAGCGTTCCCTGCGGCGTCACCGACAGCGGCTCGGTCACGCGCGCGATCTGGTCGCCCACCAGCGCGCGCCATTCCGGGAACACCTGCGCCTGCGCGATGCGGTCGGCCAGCCCCGCCTTCGACAGCATCTCGCCCATCACGTCGCCGAGTCTCTTCGGCGTGCGGCGCTTGCGCTCGGTCATGCGCCCTCCGCGGTGACGCTCCCGCTCACGACCCGGTAGCGCGGCAGCGGCGAGAGCGCGGGCGGGATGTCGCTGTCACGCGGCACCGCCAGCACCGTCTGGCCCAGGCCGATCTCCTGGAGCACTGCCAGGACGCGGGCCGAGCGGCCGGCGTCCAGCTCCGCGAACGGATCGTCCAGCAGGAACACCGGCGCCGCGTTCCGGTCGTCGCGCAGCTGCTCCGCCTCGAGCATGCGGAGCGCGATGGCGGCGGTGCGCTGCTGTCCCGCCGAGCCGAATGCGCGCAGCTCGCGGCCCTCGAGCAGGAGCGTGAGGTCGTCGCGATGCGGCCCGACCTGCGTGAGCCCGAGGCGCAGGTCACCGGCGCGACGAGACGCGAGTGCGTCGCTCAGCGCCTCCTCCACGCTCTCCGCCCCCGGGTTCACCCCGCTCGCGTAGCGCACCGCCACCCCCCGGGTTTCGCCGATGCGCGCGCACAGTGCGCCGAACCGGTCCGCCACGCGCCGCACCCAGGCGACCCGCGCGCGCACCAGCGCAGCCCCGTGCAGCGCGAGCGGGGGCTCCCAGACCTCGATGGCGGCGGCGCGCGCCGGGTGGCGAGCGGCGTCGCGCAACGCCGCGTTGCGCCGCTCGAGCGCCGCGCGATACTGCTGGAGCGCCGCGAGGTAGCCGCGCGAGGTGAGCGCGAGCATGATGTCCAGGAACCGGCGCCGCGCGCTCGGTGCTCCCGCCACGAGCTCCACGTCGCCGGGCGCGAGCATGACGATCGGCAGCGCGCCGAGCGCGTCGCTGAGACGCTCGATCACCGCGCCGTCGCGACGCACGCGCTTGCGCTTCGACGCGCGCTCGAACCCCACGGAGAACGTGCGCGGCTCGGGCGCCGCGGCCCGCGCCTCGATGTAGAAGCCCGGCGCCCCGAACCGCGTGACGTCCGTGTCGCGCGCGCCGCGCACCGACCGGAGCAGGCTCAGGTACGCCATGGCCTCGAGCAGGTTCGTCTTGCCGTGGCCGTTCTCGCCCACGAGCACGAGCCCATCCTCGGGCAGGTCGAGCTGGAGTCGCTCGAAGTTGCGGAAGTCGCGCAGGGACAGGGACGCGAGTCGCGCACGCGCGCCGGCCGTGGTCACGTCCCGGCGCGGCTCAGGCGCCGCGGAACGTCGGCGCGCGCTTCTCGAGGAAGGCCGAGGTCCCCTCGCGCATGTCGTCGGTGCCCGCCAGCAGGCCGAACGACGCCGCCTCGAGGGACAGCGCCTCGTCGAGCGGGATGTCGGCGCCGCGGTTCACCGTCTCGATGCAGTGCGCGAGGGCAAGGGGTCCGTTGGCCAGCATCTGCTCGAGCATCGCGCGCGCGGCGTTGACGCTGTCCTCCGCGGTACCCACCACCCGGTTCACGAGGCCGATGCGATAGGCCTCCTGCGCATCGATCATCTCGCCCGTGAGCAGGAGCTGCAGCGCGCGCCCCCGTCCCACCAGGCGCGCGAGCCGCTGCGTGCCGCCATACCCCGGCACGATGCCGAGCTTCACCTCGGGCTGCCCGAACTTCGCCGTATCCGAGGCGATGCGCACGTGGCACGACATCGCCAGCTCGCATCCCCCGCCCAGGGCGAACCCGTTCACCGCCGCGATCACCGGCTTCGGCGAGGTCTCGAACCGCCGGAACACGTCCTGTCCCCGCCGCGCGAGCGCATAGGCTTCTGTCGCCGTCTTCGAGCGCAGCTCGGCGATGTCCGCGCCGGCGACGAACGCGCGGCCGGCTCCGGTGAGCACGATGCCGCCCACCTCGGGATTGGCTCGCGCGTCGTCGATCGCGCGCCCGAGCTCCACCATGGTCGCGTCGTTGAGCGCGTTGAGCTTGTCCGGGCGGTTCACGGTGAGCGTCGCGATGCGCTGCGCGACGGCAACGGTGAGGAATTGGTAGGCCATGCGCGTGAATCTATTCCAGCCGCCCGGGACTGGAACTTGCCCCTCGCGGCCCGCGATGAGCGTCCAGTGGATCCGGCGTGCCGGAAGCGCGAAAGCCGGGTTCCGGTACGTCACCGCGGCGGGAACGCCGCTGCGCGACCGCCGGGCCCTGGCGAGGATCGCCGCGCTGCGCGTGCCCCCCGCCTGGCGCGACGTGCACATCGCGCCCGATGGCCGCCGGGCCATCCAGGCGTGGGGCTACGATGCGCGCGGACGCAAGCAGTACCGGTACAACGAGCGCGCCGTCGAGCGCCGCGAGCTGCGCAAGCATCACCGCACGCGTCAGCTCGCGAAGCGGCTCCCGGCCATCCGGCGCCACCTGCGCGCCGTGTCGTCGCGGCGCGCGCTCGACTGCGACACCGTGTCCGCCATCGCGCTGCGGCTCATCAGCGAGACGCTGCTCCGGCCGGGATCGGAGCGGTACCTCCGCGAGAATCGCACGCACGGCATGACGACACTTCGCAAGGCGCACGTGCGCATCGACGACGGCCGCGCGGTGTTCACGTACGTCGGCAAGGGGAGCAAGCGGCAGCGCCAGGTGCTGGCCAACCCGGAGCTCGTGCGCCTCGTGGCGCGGGTGCGCGCGGTGCCCGGGGCGCGGCTGTTCCGCTACCGCGACGACGAGGGCGCACACGACCTCTGCGCGAGCGACCTGATCGCGTTCGTGCGCCGCGAGCTTGGTCCGTTCGCGGTCAAGGATTTCCGCACCTGGGGCGGCACGCTCCGCGCGGCCACGGTGCTCGCGGAGCTGGGGCCGGCGCGCTCGGCCACGGAAGCGGCGCGCAACGTGGCGCTGGCGATGCGCATCGTGGCCGCGGAGCTCGGCAACACGCCCGCGATCTGCCGGGCGTCGTACGTGCACCCCATGGTGATCGCGCGCTACCTCGACGACGGCGAGACCATCGCGCTGCGGCGCGCGCGGCTGCCCCGCCGCGCCGACGCCTTCGCGCACTCGCCGGAGGAGCGCGCGCTGATCGCATTCCTCGACCGGCATTTCCCCGAGCGGCGTCGCCGGCCCCGCAGCACGGGCTCGCCGCTGAAGTCCAGGCTCAAACGCGCCGCGTAAGCGACTGGAACGACAACGACACATCCGAATGACGTCGCATGAGGCCGAATGGGGTCCACTCCTCAATCCAGGCGCCTCCCCCGACGAAGTCTTGTTCTTGTTTTTCAACAACGAGTCAAGGACACTCTTGCGCGAGGGGCTGAGGATGCTGGTGGGAGCAATTCGGATTCCTGCGACTTCATTGAGCTGCGCCAGGAGTTGTTTGTGCTCGCTCCGCTTCGCGTCGGATGCGTAGTTGCCTTTCCGTACAGGACGATTGGCCTCTACCGGATCGGCATCATAGGTTGACGACGTGAGCTCCCGACCCGCTGTCCTCGCGATCGACGAAGGCACCACCGGCGTCACCTGCCTCGTGGTTGGCGAGGACAGCCGCGTGCTGGGGCGCGCGTACCGCGAGATCACCCAGCACTTTCCCCAGCCCGGCTGGGTGGAGCACGACGCGGAAGAGATCTTCGCGAAGACCGTGGCCGCCGCGCGCGAGGCCATGGACGCCGCGGCCGCCGACGTCCTCGCCATCGGCATCACGAACCAGCGGGAGACGATCGTCCTCTGGGACCGCCGCACCGGCGCGCCCGTGCATCGCGCGATCGTCTGGCAGGACCGGCGCACCGCGAAACGGTGCGCGGAGCTCGCGCCGCACGCGGGCCGCATTCGCGAGCTCACCGGTCTCGTCACCGACCCGTATTTCTCCGGCACGAAGCTGGAGTGGCTGCTGCAGCACGTCGCAGGAAACCCGGACCAGCTGCTGGCCGGCACCATCGACGCCTGGCTGATCTGGCGCCTCACCGATGGCCAGGTGCACGCCACCGATCACACCAACGCGTCGCGCACGATGCTCTACGACCTCGGTCGCATGGGGTGGAGCGACGAGCTGTGCGACCTCCTGCACGTGCCGCGCGCCCTGCTGCCGCAGGTGAGGCCGTCCGGCGGGGACTTCGGCGTGGCCGTCGCGCGCCACCTGGGCCGCGACATTCCCATCCGCGGAGTGGCCGGTGACCAGCAGGCGGCGCTCTTCGGCCAGGGATGCTGGACGGCCGGCAGCGCGAAGAACACCTACGGCACCGGCGCCTTCCTGCTCCAGCACACGGGGGCGAGCCGTCCCGCCACGGTCGAGGGACTGCTCACCACGGTGGCCTGCGGACCGCGCGGCGAGCCCGCCTATGCGCTCGAGGCGTCCATCTTCATCGCGGGCGCCGCGATCCAGTGGCTCCGCGACGGCCTTGGCATCGTGGCCCAGGCTTCGGACACGGACGCCATGGCGCGGTCGCTCACCTCGAACGACGGCGTGTATTTCGTTCCCGCGCTCGTCGGGCTCGGATCGCCCTGGTGGGAGCCCGACGCGCGCGGCACCATCGTCGGTCTCACCCGAGGCACGACGCGCGCCCACCTCGCGCGGGCGGCGCTCGAGGCCATGGCGCACTCCACCGCCGACGTCATGGATGCCATGAGCGCGGCCAGCGGCCAGCGGTTCGAGCGGCTGCGCGTGGATGGCGGCGCCACCGCGAACGGCTGGCTGATGCAGTTCCAGGCGGACGTGCTCGGACTTCCGGTGGAGCGGCCCGCGAACGTCGAGACCACCGCGACCGGCGCCGCCGGCCTCGCCGGCATCACCACCGGGCTCTGGCCCACGCCGGAGCGCTTCCTCGCGGCGCAGCGGTTCGACCTGTTCACGCCGGCCGCCACGGAGGACGTGCGCGCGCAGCGGAAGGAGTGGGCCCGAGCCGTGAGCACCGCGCTACATTGGGCGAGAGCCGGAGGGTGACCGTTGTCGAAGGGGAAGGAACGCGAGACCGCAGGGCATTCCCGCCCGCGGCGCAGGGTGGAGGTCGCGCTCGGGCAGCTGCGCGAGGCGCTTTCGGGCTGTAACGCCTGCGGGCTGGGCGCGGGGATCCGCCCCATCGTGTCGCTGGCGCGCGCCCCGCGCGCGATGCTCGTGGGTCAGGCGCCGGGCAAGGTCGAGGCGGCGGGTGGCCGGCCATTCGCCGGGCGCGCGGGGAAGACACTCTTCGCCTGGTTCGCGAGCGTCGGCCTGGAGGAAGCCGTGCTGCGAGAGCGCATGTACATCGCCGCCGTGACGCGCTGCTTTCCCGGACCGCATCCCAGCGGACGCGGCGACCGCGTTCCGTCGCCGGCTGAGCGCGCCAGGTGCGCGCCGTGGCTGTCGCGCGAGCTGGAGATCATCCGGCCGCGACTCGTGATCCCGGTGGGACGCCTCGCGATCGACGCGCTGCTCGGCCCCATGCCGCTCGACCGGGCCATCGGGCGCGCGCACCCGCTCGACCGCGGCGCGATCGCGGTCCCGCTGCCGCACCCGTCGGGCGCGAGCAGCTGGATCCACGCGCCGGGGCATCGGGCGCTCGTCGCGCGCGCGCTCGATCTCGTGCGCGAGCACTGGGACGCGATCCATCGCCGGAGCCGCGCCGCGTGATCGCGCTCGCGCTCGCGGTCGTCATCGCCGCCGATACCGGCGACAGCTGGATCGGGCGCGACAAGGCAAAGCACTTCCTCATGTCCGCCTTCGTGCACAGCGTGAGCTACAGCGTGGCTCGCGCCGTTGTCGGCCGGCCGTCCGCGCAGGTTGCCGCGGGCGGCGCGGTGGTGGTGGCCGGCCTGCTCAAGGAACGCGCGGACCGGCGGGCCGGTGGGCGGTTCAGCGCGCGCGACCTCGCCTGGAACGCCGCGGGCGCGGTGGCGTCGGCCGCGCTCCTGAACGGGGCGCGCTGAACGGGGCGCGCTGAACGGGGCGCGCTGAACGGGGCGCGCTGAACGGGGCGCGCTGAGCGGCGCGGACCTATATTTCCCCCTGATGAGACCGCGCACGAAGTTCCTGTTCGGTGCCGCCCTCGTGCTTGGAACGGCGGGGTGGCTCATGACGAGCTCGATCAGCGAGACGGGGATGTACTATCTCACCCCGTCGGAGCTGGACACGAAGCTGGCCGCGGACTCGACGTTCCATGACGTCGGCATCAAGATGGGCGCGCGCGTCGTGACCGGCTCGATCCGCCGCGAGCCGGGTGGGCGCGAGTACGCGTTCACGGTCACCGACGGCGCGCGCGAGATCCCGGTGGTGTATCGCGGCATCGCTCCCGACACGTTCACCGACGGGGTTGATGTCGTCGTCGAGGGCCGCATGGGCCGCGACGGGACCTTCCACGCGACGACGCTGCTGGCCAAGTGCGCGTCGCGGTACGAGAGCGAGCCCGAGAAGTACCGCGACACGCCGGGATACAAAGCCGCCACGAAGACGTGATCCTCGTCGGCGAGCTGTCGCTCTGGATCGCGCTGCTCATGGCGACCTGGTGCGCCACGGTATCGATCGCGGGCGGCATGAGCGGCCGGTCCGACCTGATCCGGAGCGGCGAGCGCGCCGCCTATGCCGCCTTCGCGTTCACGGTGCTCGCGTCCATCGGCTTGTGGACCGCCCTGCTCACGCGCGATTTCTCCCTGTCGTACGTCGCCGGCCAGATCAGCGCGAACATGCCGAACATCTACGTGTTCACGGCATTCTGGAGCGGCCAGGCCGGCTCGATGCTCTTCTGGGCACTGATCCTCGCCTTCTATATCGCGCTCACCGTCTGGTCGAACCGCGCGACGAACCGGGTGCTCATGCCCTTCGTCACGGGCACCCTCGGCGTGGTGCTGCTGTTCTTCCTGGCCACGACCGCGTTCAAGGCGAACCCGTTCGCGCGCCTCGACTGGCTGCCCCTGGACGGCCGCGGCATGAACCCGCAGCTGCAGAACCCGGGGATGGCGTCGCATCCGCCCACCCTGTACCTCGGCTACGTCGCGACCGCGATCCCGTTCGCGTTCGCGATCGCGGCGCTCGTGACGCGCCGTCTCGACGCCGACTGGCTTGCGGCCGTGCGCCGCTGGGCGCTGGCGAGCTGGTTCTTCCTCACGATCGGCATCGTGCTCGGCATGTGGTGGGCGTACGTCGAGCTTGGCTGGGGCGGGTACTGGGCATGGGATCCCGTCGAGAACTCGTCGTTCCTGCCCTGGCTCACCGGCACCGCGTTCCTGCACTCCATCATGATCCAGGAGAAGCGCGGGATGCTGCGGAAGTGGAACGTCGTGCTGGTCGTGGTGACGTTCCTGCTGTCCATCCTCGGCACCTTCATCACGCGCAGCGGCATCATCGAGAGCGTGCACTCGTTCGCGCAGTCGTCGGTGGGCTCGTGGTTCATTGCCTTCCTCATCGGCGCGACCGCCGTCACGATCTGGCTCGTGATGACGCGCCTGCCGGACCTGGAGGCGCGCGCGAGCCTCGAGAGCATGGTGAGCCGCGAGGCGGCGTTCCTCTACAACAACCTGCTGTTCGTCGGCATCGCATTCTCGGTGCTGTGGGGCACGCTCTTTCCCATCCTCAGCGAGTGGGTGCGCGGCTCGAAGATCACGGTGGGTCCGCCCTTCTTCAACACGGTGAACATTCCCCTCGGGCTGCTGCTGCTGGCGCTCACGGGGATTGGTCCGCTCATCGCGTGGCGGCGCGCGTCGGTCTCGAACCTGCGCCGCCAGTTCCTCGGGCCGCTGATCGCGGCGTTCGTCGCGCTCGCGGTGCTGCTCGCGCTGGGGATGCGCGACGGCTACGCCCTGGTCTCGTACTTCCTGTGCGCGTTCGTCGCGGGAACCATCGTGCAGGAGTTCTGGAAGGGCATCGGCGCGCGCCGGTCCATCCACGGGGAAGGATTCGCGCGCGCGTCGGTGCGCCTCGTGGCGCGCAACCGCCGCCGCTACGGCGGCTACATCGTGCACGCCGGTATCGTGATGCTGTTCGCCGCGTTCGCGGGGCTCGCGTTCCGGGTGGAGTACGACGTGAGCCTCACCGCGGGGCAGCCCTACGAGGCGGTGGACCCGTACGGCCGCACCTGGCGGTTCGTGAGCCAGGGCGTGTCCACGTCGGTGTCGCTCAACCGCGAGATCACGGCGGTGGCGCTCGAGGCATCCATGGACGGCCGCCCCATGGGGCTGATCAAGAGCGAGAAGCGGCAGTACTTCGACTCGCAGCGCCGCCCCACCTTCGAGCCCTCCACCGAGGTCGGGATCCGTGAGGATGCGCGCCAGGACGTGTACGTCGTGCTCGCGGGCGTTCGCGACGAGGCCGCGGAGATCCGGATCACCTTCAACCCGCTGGTGATCTGGGTGTGGGTGGGCGGCGCCATCATGGCGCTCGGCGGGCTCATCGTCATGTGGCCGCAGGCGGAGCGTCGCCGCGAGGCCGGGTATGCCGCGGAGCTCAGGCCCGCCGAGCCCGAGCCAGCCGGCGTCGCGTAGGCTATTGCTCGTGAGCACCCGCCGCGCCTGGCTGCAGTCCGTCGTGCTCGCGAGCGCCGCCATCGCTCGCGCGGGGGCGCAGCGTCCCGCGGGGCAGCAGGACACCTCGAACCTGTTCGCGATGGACCAGGCGGCCGCGCGGTCGGTGCGGCTGCCGCCGAAACCCGGCGCGCGCGCCGCGCTCACCCCCGTGGAGCGCGATGCGCTCGAGCACCGCATCCGCTGCCAGTGCGGGTGCACGCTCAACGTCTACACCTGCCGAACCACGGACTTCTCCTGCCAGGTGTCGCCGGCCATGCATCGCGACATCATGGCGCTCATCGAGGGCGGCTACGACGCGCGCGAGATCCTCGACGCGTTCGTGAACGTGTATGGCGAGCGCGCGCTCATGGCGCCGACGAAGGAAGGGTTCAACCTGGTCGCCTGGGTGCTGCCCGGCACGGCGATCGCCGCGGGCGCCGTGGTGCTGGCCGTGATGATCCGGCGCTGGAATCGCACCGCGGCCGCGGCGCCGCCCTCGCCGGAGGCCGCTCCCGCGCTCGACGCCTCACCGGACGAGATCGCGCGTCTCGACGCCGCCATCCGGGACGACGCATGAACGGCGACCCGCTGGCCCTCGCGGTCGGCACCGTGCTCGCCGTGGGGGCGCTGGCCTTCGTGCTGTTCCCGCTGTTCTTCGGGAGCGCGGAGCCGCCGCCGGCGGCGCGCGCTCCGGTGGCGCCCCGCGACGACGAAGGCAGTGCCCTCCGCGCGCTCCGGGAGATCGAGTTCGACCGCGCCACCGGCAAGCTGTCCGACGCCGACTATGCGTCGCTTCGCGCCACGTACGCCGGGCAGGCCCTGCGCGAGCTGCGCGGCCCGGCCGGTGCGGCGGGTGCGCCGGGTGCGCCGGGTGCAGCGGACGAAGCCATCAGCGCGGACGACGACATCGAGGCGCGGGTGCTGGCCTATCGCGCGGCCCGCCGCGAGTGCGGGCGCTGCGGGCTGCGCCCGGAGCCCGACGCGATCTTCTGCTCGAGCTGCGGCGGCTACCTCGCGCGCTCGTGTCCGCAGTGCGCGTCGCCCGTCGTGGAGGAGTCGCCGGCCTTCTGCTCCACCTGCGGCGTCACCCTCGCCGCCCCGCAGCCGGCCTGACCTCGCGCCGCTAGCGTTCCAGCTGGTCCAGCCGGCGCAGCGCGATCTGGATGGGCACGATCGTCGTCAGCCCGCAGAGCAGCGCCGCGAGCCCGAAGCCGAGCCCCATCTGCAGGGGTTCCATGCTGCCGCCGAGCGTCTGCGCCTGCAGGTAGCTCACCACCGGCCGCGCCTCGAGGATCACCACCCCTGCGATCATCGCGATCGCGCTCATCATGAACAGCAGTCCGCCGAACGACGTCGGGATCTGCGCCGCGTTCTCCGTCTCGAACTGCGGGTACAGCGTGCCGAAGCCGATCGCGAGCCCGGCCACGGAGAACGTCATGCACACGATGGTCAGCAGCGACACGACGAACATGAACGGGCTCACCTTGAGCAGGTAGTTCGTGATGCCCACGATCCCCACCGCGAGCACGAGCAGGGGCAGTGTGCCCACCCAGAACTTCGACCACAGCAGGTCGCGCGACGACATCGGGCTGGAGCGCAGCAGCCAGAGGGTGCGGCCCTCGAGGCTGACCCCCGGGAAGATGAAGCGCGCCGCCACCGACGCGAGCACGAAGCCCGCCAGCACCAGGTTCAGGAACGGCACCACGTTCAGCAGGAACAGCGTCAGCCCTTCTCCCCGCAGCGGGAGGTAGCGGATGTTGAAGACATAGACCACCACCAGCACGCCCAGCAGGATGAGCTGCGACCACTGGGTGGTGTCCCGGAAGAAGAGCCGCACCTCCTTGAGCACCAGCTCGCGGCGCAGCACCCCGAGGGGGCGGAGCGCCCGCTCCAGCGCGTGCTGCATGACCCCCGCGCGCGCCCACCGCTGCGCGCTTTCCTGCGCCTTGCTGAATCCCTTCATGTACAGCCAGCGGTGCAGCAGCGCGCCCAGCACGACCAGCGCCGCCGCGGTGCTCCACAGCATGTAGAACGGGAGGTAGTCGAGACGGAACTGCAGCCAGCTCATCACCGCGTCCACCGCCCACTCGCTCGGCAGCAGCGGGTTGGTGGGCGTGCGCAGGACCGTGACGAAGTCCACCAGCGAGCGGAATCCCTCGGGACGCGCCAGCCGCTCCGGCCGCACCACGCGGAACAGCAGCACGATCCCGCCGGCGGCGAGCACCGCGATGACGCTGAGGATGTCCCGCGTGCGCCGCGCCGGAAAGACGTTCACGAGGATCAGCGTGACCGCGCTCCCGATCACCCCGGGGATGATGAGGAAGGGCACGAACACCGCGATCGCCACGAGCGGAAACCACCAGCTCCCGTCGTACACGATGCCGTACGCCGAAAAGAGCGGGACGGCCATCAGCATCACCATCCAGCTCGAGTGCACGATCGTCTCGATCAGCTTCGCGCCGTACAGCTTCAGCCAGTCCACGGGGCCGGACACCAGGATGTCGAGGTCCTTCGCCAGGAAGAAGCTCGAGAGCGCGGTGATGATGTTGGACAGCAGGAGGATCGCGAAGAAGCCGACCAGCACGAGCCCCAGCAGCTTGCCCGCGAGCAGCGGCCCGATCTCCTGCACCCCCCGGAAGTAGGCGAGCAGCCGGTAGAGGATGGCGAAGATGAATGCCCAGAACAGCAGCCCGAAGAACCCGAGGATGGCGAAGCGCGCGCCGCGCCCGCGCTCCCCGCGCGTCGTGCGCGCGCGGGCGGTGAGCCACTTGGGCCAGAGCAGGTGCCAGAGCGACGGGTCGGGCGCCGCCGCCGGCGCCGGAGCGGTGCCCGCGGTCATGCGTTCAGCACGTCCACCAGCTCGCGCGCGGCATTCTCGCCGGTCAGGCGGAGGAAGATGTCCTCGAGCCCGGTCGCGCCGTCCGCCGCGTTCCGGCGCAGGTCGGCCATCGTCCCGCACGCGCGGATGTGCCCGCCCTGGATGATGGCGATCCGGTCGCACAGCGACTCCGCCACCTCCAGCGTGTGCGTGGACATCATGATCGTGTTGCCGCGATGCGTGTACTCGCGGAACAGGTCCTTGAGGATCCGCGCGGCCTTCGGGTCGAGCCCCACCATCGGCTCGTCCACCACGATCACCTCGGGGCGATGCACGAACGCGCTCGAGATGATGAGCTTCTGGCGCATGCCGTGGCTGTAGCTCTCCACCAGCTCGTCGCGCCACTCCTCGAGGTCGAAGAGCGCCAGCAGCTCGCGCGACCGGTGCTCGATGTGCGGCCCCTCCTGATCGTACAGGCCGGCCACGAACTTGAGGAACTCGGCGCCCGTCAGCTTTTCATAGATGAAGGGACGATCCGGGATGAACCCCAGCTTCATCTTCGCGGCGCGCGGGTCGGCGGCGATGTCCACGCCCGCGACCTCGACGCGGCCGGCGGTCGGGCGCAGGATCCCCGCGATCATGCGCAGCGTCGTCGTCTTGCCGGCGCCGTTGGGGCCGAGAAAGCCGAACAGCTCCCCGCGCGGGACGTCCAGGTTGATCCCGTCCACGGCGGTGAACGAGCCGTACTTCTTCGTGAGCGTCGTGAGTGTGATCATCGCGATGTGAGAACGTCGATGCGGAGTGCGTCGATCAGGCGCTGCATGTCGCCGTGGCGCAGCACAGGCCCCGTCTGCAGGCGCAGGTGCGTCGCGCCCGCTGGCAGCTGTCCGAAGGTGGGATCCACCGCGACCCAGTCCCGGAGCAGCACTTCCGCCCAGGCATGGTGATGCAGACGCCCGTCCGCCAGCACGACACCGCTGACCGTTCGGGCCGGCACCCCGGCGGCACGGGACATCGCGACGAAGAGCTGTGCGTGCTCGGTCGCGTCGCCGCGCCGCGCGCGCCAGGTGGCAAGCGCTCCGGGTCCGCCCTGCATCGGCGCGCGCTCGACCGAGTCTCGCACCCACCGGAAGATCCGCAGGGCGACCTGGCCCGGGTCCCTGACGCCGCGCACCAGGTCACTGGCGAATTTCATGAGCTCGGGGTCGTTCGACTCGATTCCGGGCTCATGCCGGAGATGCGGGTTCTGCGAGCGCTGCCACACCAGCAGGATGCGCGTGTACTGCGCCGCCAGCATGCCTGGCAGCTCGCGGCGGATGGTGACGGTATCACCTCGCACCACCTGCCGGCCACCGTCGAGGCTCAGCCCCGCGACCGGACCGATCACGGTGACGCGCATCGCCGGCAACGGCGGGGATGGCAGCGTTCGGCGAGTGGCGATCAGCGTGGCATGCACCACCGGGGTGGCACCGACGCTGGCGGGGCGCGCCGCCCGCGATGCGCGCGACGCGCGCGTGGTGTCCGAGAGCTGCCAGTTCTCGAAAGCCACCTCGTAGGGGCGACGCTGGAGCTGGAAGCCAAGCTGGTTGCTCGCGATGAGGCGCCCCTGCTCGTCCACCCAGCCGTCCACCCCGCCGCCGCTCTGCGACGTCACCTGCCATCCGCGCACGGTGTCCGGCAGCATCTCGCGCCACCGGCCGGACGTGGAATCGAACGCGGAGCTGTCGTTCACCACGAACAGCGACTCGGCCCGCACGTCCAGCCGCACGTTGCGCGCCCGCATGAGGGCCGCGTCGAACACCGGGAAGGTGGTGCTCCTGCCCACCCGAGGCCGGTTGTCGAGCGCGACGGCCAGCGGCACGAGCGAGGGGAGGAGCATCCCGCCGCTCAGGGGGACCTGCTGCGTGTCCGGGCGCGCCCCGTCGCCGCGCGCCACGGCGAGCGTCAGGAGCGAATCGCCGTCCACCTGGCCCGTGACCCGCATCGGGACGCGATCGGCGTCGTATTCCATGAGGAAGCTCTTGAGGCGCAGCGTGCGCGTGAGGATCACGTTGGTGCGCACCTCGGCGCGACGCACGGCGCCGTCCACGACCATGTCCGCCACGAGGTAGTCGCGCTGCTCGATCTCCGTGGCCGCGGTGTCGATCGTGGACGAGGCGAAGCCCACCTGCTGGCCTCCCTGCATCACCGCGAAGAAGACCGCGCTGGGAGTCACCCGGAGGGCCGCCTCCGCGAGCCGGTCCATCTGTGGACGGAAGAACTCCCGCCGCACGAGCATCCCCACGCCGCCGAACCATGCCAGGAGAATCGCCGCCCCCACCACGCCACGCCGGTTCACGTGCCTCCGAGCCGGGCGCGAAGCACCTGCTCCTCCATTTCCGTCTCGGCCACGATGAGCACCGCGCGCGGATACGCCGAGCGTCGCTGGTGCTCCCGGAGCACCTCGATCATGACGTCGGCGGCGTCCTCGATGTCGAGATTGCCGGCGCCGAGGCCGAACGGCGCGATGGCGAGCGACTCGATCCGGAAAGCGTCCACCCGGTGCAGCGTGCTCACGAGCGCGGCGCGAACCCCCGCGCGGCTCACCGGCTCCTCGCGCGACGACACCACGCCGTGAATGATGAGCTGCACGGCGAGCTCGCCGGCGCCGGTGACCACCGCCGCGCCCACCGGCAGCGGCTCGCTCAGGCGCACCTGCTGCCGCAGCGCCTCCCCGCCGGCTGCCTCGAGGCGACGCATCACCGGCGTCGTGGCTTCGAGCATGGCGTTCACCGGGCGCGCGATCGCCTCGCCCTCATAGAACCCAAGGTCGTCCACGCGGACATCGATCACGGCGAGCGCTCCTTCCACAAGCCTCACGTGAGGGAGAGCGAAGTCTCCGTGTTGATCCACTCCAGGTACTTCTCCAGCCCGGTATCCACCGACAGCGCCAGCAGCTCCGGCACCTTGTAGGGGTGCAGCTCGCCGAACGCCGCCTGCAACGCGTCCACCCGCGCCGATCGCGTCTTCAGCACCAGCAGGATCTCGCGCTCGTCCGCGATCTTCCCCTGCCAGCGATACAGCGACCGGGCGCCGGGCACCATGGTGCCGCAGGCAATGAGGCGACGCTCCAGCAGCGTCCGGATCAGCGTAACGGCCTCGTCCTCGTTCGACACGGTTGTGAACACCACGATCGCATCGCTGTGAGGCATCTGATGAGCCGGGCTGGGGCGGGAGGCTGGAGAGTCGGGGCGAGGCAACTGGTCGCGAGACTCGAGCCCCTGAACCCGAGCCTCAAGTATAGCCGCTTGTATGCGCCCCACGACACGTCCAGCTTTCGCGGGCTATGGCGGAAGATGCACTGTTTGTCCGGGGCGCCCGGGAGCACAACCTCAAGAACATCGACGTCACGATCCCGCGCGACCGGCTGACCGTCATCACCGGCCTGTCCGGATCCGGGAAGTCGTCGCTCGCGTTCGACACCATCTACGCCGAAGGGCAGCGCCGGTACGTCGAGTCGCTCTCCGCCTACGCGCGGCAGTTCCTCGGCCTCATGGAAAAGCCGGACGTGGACCTCATCGAGGGGCTCTCGCCGGCGATCTCGATCGAGCAGAAGTCGGCGGGACACAACCCGCGCTCCACCGTGGGCACGGTCACCGAGATCTACGACTACCTCCGCCTGCTCTACGCTCGCGCGGGCACGCCGCACTGCCCCAGCTGCGGCCGCCCCGTGCAGCGCCAGAGCGCGGCACAGATCGCCGAGCTGGTGCTCGCCTGGCCCGCCGCCTCGAAGATCGAGGTGCGCGCGCCGCTGGTGCAGGGCCGGAAGGGCGAATTTCGCGAGCTGTTCGAGGCCGTGCGAAAGCAGGGGTTCATCCGGGCCTGGGTGGATGGCGAGCTGGTCGAGGTCGCGAACCCCCCGAAGCTGAACCGGCGGCAGAACCACAGTGTCTCGGTGGTCGTGGACCGGCTCGTCGTGCGGGCCGAGGATCGCGCCCGGCTCGTGGATTCGATCGAGACCGCGCTCAAGGCGGCCGAGGGGGTCGTGGAGGTTGCCAACGCCGACACGGACACCGTGGAGATGTTCTCGGAGAAGTACGGCTGCCCCGCGTGCGGCATCTCGATGCCGGAGCTGGAGCCGCGCCATTTCTCCTTCAACTCTCCCTTCGGCGCGTGCACCGCCTGCGGCGGCCTCGGCACCCGCCGCCGCGTGAGCGAGGAGCTCATCCTCGGCGATCCGAGCATCTCGATCCTCGAGGGCGTGATCATCCCCTGGGGCGAGCCGAGCGGCTACCTGAAGAAAGTGGTGCTCCCCGCGCTGGCGCGGCAGTACAAGTTCGACCTGAACAGCCAGTGGGGAGCCATCCCGGAGGCTGTCCGGAAACAGATCCTGCACGGTGACAAGGCGACTGGCGGATCGAAGACCGGCGGCGCGAGCCGCTGGGAAGGCGTGCTCGCGAACGTCGAGCGACGGTACGAGGAGAGCAGCTCCGACGCGGTGCGCATGGAGCTCGAGGGGTACATGATCCAGGTGCCGTGTTCCGAGTGCGAGGGGCGGCGGCTGAAGCCGGAGGCCCTCGCGGTGACGATCGCGGGAGAGAACATCGGGGCCATCGTAGAGCGTTCGGTCACCGAGGCGCTGGCGTTCTTCACCACAGTTCCGGTGCGCGGGAACGGGAAACCCGGTCTCGATCCGGAGATCGCCGGCCCCATCCTCAAGGAAGTGCGCGAGCGGCTGCAGTTCCTGGCCGCGGTCGGCCTGGACTACCTCACCCTCGGCCGCTCGGCGGAATCGCTGAGCGGGGGCGAGGCCCAGCGAATCCGACTGGCCACGCAGATCGGCTCCCGGCTCGTGGGCGTGCTGTACATCCTCGACGAGCCCTCCATCGGCCTGCACCAGCGCGACAACGCGCGCCTTCTCGCGACGCTCGAGCAGCTTCGGGACCTCGGCAACACCGTCATCGTCGTGGAGCACGACGAGGAAACGATGCGCGCCGCGGACCACGTCATCGACCTCGGCCCGGGCGCCGGAAAGCACGGCGGCGAGGTCATTGCCGTGGGCACGGTGCCCGAGATCATCGCGACGCCGGCCTCGCTCACCGGGCGCTACCTCTCCGGCGAGCGCGCGGTCCCCGTGCCATCGTCGCGCAGGCCGCGCGACCGCCGCCGCATCCGCATCGAGGGCGCCCGCGAGCACAACCTCCGCAACGTGGACGTCGACATCCCGCTCGGCGTCTTCGTCGCCGTGACCGGTGTGTCGGGCTCCGGGAAGTCCACCCTCGTCGAGGACATCCTCCACCGCGCCCTGGCGCGCCATTTCTACCGGGCGCGCGTCATTCCCGGCGCGCACGCGCGCATCACCGGCTTCGACCACATCGACAAGGTCATCGACATCGACCAGAGCCCCATCGGCCGCACGCCGCGCTCGAACCCGGCCACCTACTCGGGGTTGTTCACCCCCATACGCGAGCTGTTCGCCGAGCTGCCGGATGCGAAGATTCGCGGCTACGGGCCGGGTCGATTCTCCTTCAATGTGAAGGGCGGTCGCTGTGAGGCCTGCCAGGGCGACGGCCTCGTGAAGATCGAGATGCACTTCCTCCCGGACGTGTATGTGCCCTGCGAGGTGTGCAAGGCCAAGCGGTACAACCGCGAGACGCTGGAGGTCCGCTTTCGGGGGCTGAACATCAGCGAGGTGCTCGACCTCACGGTGGAGGACGCCTTCACCTTCTTCGAGAACCAGCCGCGCATCCGGCAGAAGCTCGAGACCCTGAACGACGTCGGGCTTGGCTACATCCACCTGGGCCAGAGCGCGACGACGCTGTCCGGCGGCGAGGCCCAGCGCGTCAAGCTGGCCACCGAGCTGTCGAAGCGCGACACGGGCCGCACCTTCTATATCCTGGACGAGCCCACCACCGGGCTTCATTTCGAGGACGTGCGCCTGCTGCTCGAGGTGCTGCACCGGCTGGTGGACCGCGGCAACACGGTGCTGGTGATCGAGCACAACCTGGACGTCATCAAGACCGCGGACTGGATCCTCGATCTCGGTCCCGAAGGGGGCACGCGCGGCGGAACGATCGTTGCCGCGGGAACGCCAGAGGACGTGGCGAAGGTCGAGGCGTCGCACACGGGCCGGTACCTCAAACCGCTGCTCAAGCATCGAGCGAATAGAGGTGACAAGACTGGGAGCGCCGGGGCCTGAACAGCTGGACTACCGAATTCGCGAATTTCCCGAATCACCCGAAGACTGCAAAGGGCGAAAGGATCGTGAATTGAAAGAACAGAAGCGCTCCCGCCGATCTCGTGGGGAGGTCTTGTGTTTCGGCGCGAGCAGTATTCGGGTGATTCGGGTCATTCGCGCCAATTCGGTAGTCCAGGCTGTTGAGGCCGCGCCGGGCCAATAGCCAGCGCGTACCCAGTACTTTCCAGCAATGGTATCGCTGCTCGACATCATCGGCCCCGTCATGGTGGGGCCTTCGTCGTCCCACACCGCGGGGGCCTGCCGCCTGGGGCTGCTCTCGCGCTGCCTCGTGGGCGGCACGCCGCAGCGCGCGCGCATCGAGCTGCACGGGTCGTTCGCGCGCACCGGTGAAGGGCATGGCACCGACAAGGCGATTGTCGGCGGGCTCATGGGTTTTCGGCCCGACGACGAGCGGCTCCGCACCGCCCTCGAGATCGCCGAGCGTGAAGGGCTGGGCTACACCTTCGAGAAGACGAAGCTGGGCGAGGAAGAGCATGTGCACCCGAACTCGGTGCGCATCACCGTCGAGCGCGGCGACCGGCGCTCCGTGATGCTTGGCTCGTCGCTCGGCGCGGGCCGCATCCTCGTGAGCCAGATCGACGGGTTCCCGGTGGAAGTGCACGGCGCGTATCACACCATCGTCCTCGTGGCCGAGGACGTCCCGGGCTCGATCGCCGCGATCGCGACGATTCTCGCGAATGACGGCGTCAACATCGCGAACATGCGGCTCACCAGGAAGGAGCGTGGTGGCGACGCCTTCATGGTGATCGAGTGCGACGAAGAGCCCGATCCCAAGGCGACGGACGACATCCGCGCCCTGCCCTGGGTGCGCTGGAGCTACCGCCTGGACAAGGTGAGCGGCTGATGTATCGCTCGCTGCGGGAGGCAATTCGCGACGCCGAAGCGAAGCAGATCACGCTCGCGCGCCTCGCCCTGGAAGTGGAATCGAAGGACCAGGGACGATCGGTCGAGGACATCCGGGCGGCGCTGCGCCGCGCGCTCGACGTGATGCGCGGCGCCATCGCGCAGGGGCTGACGGGGGAGCACCGGTCGGCGTCCGGGCTCGTGGGCGGCGACGCCGCCAAGCTCCACGCCGGCCCGCCGGGTCCGCTCGCCGGTACCCCCTTCCGTGACGTCCTCGCGCGCGCGCTCGCGGTGCAGGAGGTGAACGCCGCCATGGGCGTCATCGTCGCCGCGCCCACGGCGGGAGGTGCCGGCGTGCTCCCGGCGGTGCTCACCGGCCTCGCGGATGCGCGCGGCCTGGACGACGAGGCGCTCGTGGATGCCCTCGCGACCGCGGGGCTCATCGGGGCCGTGGTGGCGGAGCGCGCCTCCCTCTCGGGCGCCGAGGGTGGGTGCCAGGCGGAGACCGGCGCCGCCGCGGGCATGGCGGCCGGCGCCGCGACGGAGATGCTCGGCGGCACCCCCGCACAGGTGGGGCACGCCGTCGCGCTGGCGCAGCAGGGCACGCTCGGGCTGGTGTGCGATCCGCTCGGCGGCCTCGTGGAGCTCCCATGCGTGTTCCGCAACGCGACCGGCGCCGCGATCGCCCTGGCCGCCGTGGAGATGGCGCTGGCCGGCATCTCGTTCGCGATCCCGGCCGATGAGGTGATCGACACCATGGGCGAGATCGGCCGCGAGATGGATGTGCGCTACCGGGAGACCGCCGGGGGTGGGCTGGCAGCGACCCCCACGGGCCGCCGCCTGGCAAAGGAACGGCTCGTCCAGATCAAGCGGGGGGCTGGCGACTAGGTCCTGGGGACCAGGGGCAGGGGATTCGGCCGCCTGCGCCGATGAAGAGCCCCAGACTCGAGGCTCCAGCCCCTATCTTTCGTTCGCATCGTCAGTCGAGATGAAACGCAGGTCGCCCGGAACCGTAGGTTTCCCCAGGCACTTCAAAGGGCCAACGCATGGTTACCAAGGACGACGTAGAACAATTCCTGAACCGCCTGAGCGCCGAAGTCGCTTCCATCAAGGAAGTCCAGAACGGCCTCTGGGTGGTGAAGCCGAGCGGTTCGCTCGAGTTCGACCTCGTGGTGCACTTCTCGCCGCCCGTCGTGGTCATGCGCGTGAAGGTCATGGAGCTGCCGGAGGACCGGGAGTCGCTCGCGCAGCTGACGCGCCGCCTGCTCGAGATGAACGCGTCCGAGATGCTGCATGGCTCGTACGGCATCGAGCAGGACGCGGTCGTCATCACCGCCGCGCTCGAGCTGTCGCATCTCGACTTCGAGGAGTTCCTCGCGGTCTACGAGAGCATCAACATCGCGCTGGCGTCTCACCTGCGTGAGATCGGCGCGCTCGGGACGTCCGGGACGCATCGCGTTCCCGCCGCCGCCAGGAAGCAAGCCGTCGCGCGCGGCAAGAACGGCAAGAACGGCGGGAAATCCAGGAACGTGAAGAAGGCCGGCCGGAGCACGGCCAATCCAAAGAAGGGTGCGCGCGGCGCGAAGCGCACCGGTAGCCGCGCCCGCGGGGGACGCTGAACATGGGACTCTTCGATCGATTGGGGCAGCTGCTGCGCTCGAACATCAACGATCTGATCTCGCGGGCGGAAGACCCCGAGAAGATGCTGAACCAGATCCTGGTGGACATGCGCTCGCAGCTCGTGAAGGCCAAGCAGCAGGTGGCCGCGGCCATCGCCGACGAGAAGCGCCTGCGCGATCAGGCGGACGCCGAGTACAAGCAGGCGCAGGACTGGGAGCAGAAGGCGATGCTCGCGGTGAAGGAAGGGCGCGACGACCTCGCGAAGCAGGCGCTCGTCCGCCACAGCGAGCATTTCTCTCACGGCCAGCAGCTCGAGCAGACCTGGGAGCAGCACCGCATGGAGACCGAGAAGCTCAAGGGCTCCCTGCGCGACCTCAACGACAAGATCGAGGAGGCCAAGCGCAAGAAGAACCTCCTCGTGGCCCGCCAGCGCCGCGCCCAGGCCCAGCAGCGCATCCACGAGACGATGTCCGCGATGTCGGAGAAGTCCGCCTTCGAGGCCTTCGCGCGGATGGAGGAGAAGATCGAGACCAACGAGCGCCAGCTGAAGGCGAGCGTCGAGATCGAGGAGGAGTTCACCGGCGACCGGCTGCAGCAGGACTTCAAGCTGCTGGAGAAGAACGCCACGAGCGTCGCCGTGGACGACCGCTTGCTGCAGCTCAAGCAGAAGATGGGGGTGCTCTCCGCCGGCTCGGGGGGCACGCGCGGCCAGCTGGGCGCCGGCAAGCGTGAGGCCGAGACCGTGGACGCGGAAGTCGAGACCGACGACAAGAAGTCCCGTTGATCGGCGACTCGCTCCGGCGCGTCCGCTTCGCGCCACTCCTCACCGCGACCGTCCTCACGGTCCTGCTCCTCCTGCTCGTCCGCTCGGTGGCCGAGATCCTCGTGCTGCTGCTGCTGGGCATCCTCATCTCGCTGTACCTGAGGGCGCTCACCGGACTCATCGAACGGCGGCTCCGGATCCCGGAGCCGTTTTCGTATATCGCCGCGCTGGTCCTCACGATCGTCGGCGTCGTCAGCCTGCTCTGGATCCTCGTCCCCCCGGTCATCCAGCAGACCCAGCAGCTCGTCGCCGTGCTCCCGGATTACATCGCGGGGTGGGAGAAGGGACTCGAGGGGTGGATGGCGAAGTACCCGGGGCTGCGCGACATCATGGGCACCGGCGACCACCGGATCCTGCGCGCGGTGTACGACCGCACCGCCGAGACGTTCGGCGATGTCGTGCCGCGCGTCTTCGGCCTGGTGCACGGCGCCATCAACGTGTTCGCCGTTGGGATCATGGGCATCTACCTGTCCCTGCACCCGTCGCTGTATCGCGAGTGGCTCATCGCGCTGTTCCCGCCCATCCATCGCGACCTCGTGCGCGACGTCATCGGCGACCTCGGCAACACGCTGCGGTCGTGGATCGTGGGCATGGTGTTCGGCATGTTCGTGCTCGCCGCCTTCACCGCGCTCGGTCTCTACGTGCTGAAGGTGCCGTTCTGGCTTCCCTTCGGGATCTTCACCGGCCTCGTGGCGATCGTGCCGTTCTTCGGCACCCTCGTCTCCACCGTGGTCCCGGCGCTGTTCGTCCTCAACGGCGTCGGGTACGCCGGGTTCGGCCCCGTGGGGCACAGCGTGCTCGTGATCCTGCTCGGCACCGTCGTCCACCTCGTGGAGAGCAACGTGGTGCTGCCGCTGGTGATGTCGAAGAAGGTGGACCTGCCGCCGGTGCTGTCCATCATGTCGGTGCTGATCATGGGCAAGCTGCTCGGACCCATGGGGCTCATCATCGCGGTGCCGACGCTCGCGGCCGTCATGGTCATCGTGCGCCGCATCCTCATCACCCGGATCTACGAGGGGCAGGGATTCCGTCGCACGACGCGCGAGCGGCCCCTCATCCTCCGCGTGCCCGCCCCGGGCGGCGGCGTGCTGGTCCCGCTCGAGCCGCCAGACGCCATTTCCCTCGCGGAACGACAGGTCCGAACGGCGTAAGGAGTCGCATGCCCGGCGCCGAGAGCCAGTTCCGTCTCTACAACACGATGTCCCGCCGCGTCGAGCCCTTCGCTCCCGCGGATGGGGCGACCGTGCGCATGTACAGCTGCGGGCCCACCGTGTACAACCCGGCCCACCTCGGGAACTTCCGCACCTTCCTGTTCAACGACCTGCTGCGGCGTGCTTTCCGGCTGCGCGGGTGGCGGGTGGAGCAGGTCATGAACCTGACCGACGTCGACGACAAGATCATCAAGCGCGCCGACGCCCAGGGGCAGAGCATTCGCCAGGTCACCGAACCGGTCACCGGCATCTTCTTCTCGGACCGGGATTACCTGCGCATCCAGCCCGCGGAGCACTATCCCAAGGCAACGGACTACATCCCGCAGATGATCGCGCTGGTGGAGCGCCTCATCGAGCGGAACGTCGCCTATGTGGCCGATGATGGATCGGTGTACTTCGCCATCGGCCGGTTTCCCGGATATGGGAGGCTGTCCCGCCTCGACACCCGCGACCTGAAGGCGGGGGCTCGCGTGGCGCAGGACGACTATACGAAGGAGAATGCCCAGGACTTCGCGCTGTGGAAATCGGCCAAGGAAGAGGACGAGCGCACAGAAGCGGCCTGGGAGTCGCCCTGGGGACGGGGGCGGCCTGGCTGGCACCTCGAGTGCTCGGCGATGGCGATGAACATCCTGGGTGAGACGCTGGACCTGCACACGGGCGGAATAGACCTGATCTTCCCGCATCACGAAGACGAAATTGCGCAGTCAGAAGCCGCTACAGGCGTCGAATTCGCGCGATGCTGGTGCCATGGTGCTTTCTTACTGACAGATGGCACCAAGATGGCCAAGCGCCTCGGAAACGTGTCCACGGTGCAGGGGCTGCGCGAGAATCAGGTATCAGCGGCGGCCGTCCGGCACTTCGTGTTCACCACCCATTACCGGAAGGAGCTGAACCTGTCCGAGGAGGCGCTCGACGCGTCGGCGGAGGCTGTCCGGCGCGTGGCGGAGTTCGCCGACCGGCTGGCGGAGGCGCGCGGGGGAACGCCGGCCATGGCGGATATCGCCGCCGCCGCCGAAACGGAGTTCCGGGAGGCCATGTTCGACGATCTTGGCGTTCCGGAGGCCCAGGCGGCGATGTTCTCGTTCATGAAGGCGGTCAACCGCGAGCTCGATCGCGACGGAGGGGATGGGGCCGGGCTTGCCCGGGCGCGGGACGCGTTTGCCCTGATGAACGGGGTGCTGGACATCATACCGAACCGGGCTGAAGCGTCACCGGAACTTGCGGCGTGGGTGGAGGAGCGCGTGGCGGCCCGGCGGGCGGCGCGCGACCGCCGCGACTTCGGGGAGGCGGACCGGATCCGGGCCGAGCTCAGCGCGAGGGGGGTGGCGCTGGAGGATGCCGGGGGCGGAACGAAGTGGAAGCTCGTGAAGCCGGCCGGCTGAGCTAACTTCGCGAGCCACCGTGCCTTGACACGTTTTTTCGGTCTGGCTATCCTATGAGTCTCGCAAAAATGACCCCGGCCCGCTGCGCGGGCGCCCCTCGCTGACGTAGCTCAGATGGCAGAGCAGCCGCCTTGTAAGCGGCAGGTCGTGGGTTCGATTCCCACCGTCAGCTCTGGTGCAGTGCGCAGTGCGCTTGGGTTTTTTGCGCGGGATTCTCGGTGGGGTACCCAAGCGGCCAACGGGAGCAGACTGTAAATCTGCCGGCTCACGCCTTCGAAGGTTCGAATCCTTCCCCCACCATTGTGAGGGTCGAATCATGAAGGGAGTCGGCTCATCCACATACATCAATCGCGGGAGTAGCTCAGCTGGTAGAGCGCAAGCCTTCCAAGCTTGATGTCGCGGGTTCGAGCCCCGTCTCCCGCTCTGCTCACGTAGCTCAGTTGGTAGAGCACACCCTTGGTAAGGGTGAGGTCACCGGTTCAATCCCGGTCGTGAGCTCTGAAGACGACGGCTTTCTGTTCTCGGCTCTCGGCTGAGGAGAAAGCCAGCGATAGACAGGAAACAGAACGCCTAGAAACGAGACGCCGAGAGCCAACAGCCGAAAGCCATGCCCAGAGACAAGATCATTCTCGCGTGCAGCGACTGCAAGAACCGCAACTACTTCACCACGAAGAACAAGCGCGTGCATCCCGAGCGCGTGGAGTGGAAGAAGTACTGCCCGCGGTGCAACAAGCATCAGCTGCACAAGGAAACGAAGTAGATGGCTACGGACGTCGTCACGGTGAGCTGGTGGCAGCGCGCCGTCGCCTTCGTGCGGGACTCGGCTCACGAGATCCGGCACAAGACGACGTGGCCGGACGTGCCGCAGGTGCGGCAGGCGTCCATCGCCATCATCATCTTCGTGCTCCTCATCGGCCTCGTGATCGCCGCCCTGGACCTCGCGCTCAGCGGGATCCTCATCCGGCTCATTCCATCGCTCCTCGCATGACCGTCATGACCGAGCATCGGTGGTACGCCATCCAGACCACGGCGGGCCACGAGAACAAGGTGCGCTCGCTCATCCAGCGGAAGATCGAGCTGGACGCGCGGCCGCAGGCGGATCGTCCGATCCGGCAGGCGCTCGTGCCCACCGAGCAGGTGGTCGAGATCAAGAACGGCAAGAAGGTGAACGTCGAGCGGAAGAAGTATCCCGGCTACGTCCTCGTCGAGATGGCCATGACCCAGGAGACGATCCACACGATCAACTCCATCCAGGGCGTCATCAAGTTCGTGGGCCAGGACCGCGCGCCGCAGCCGCTGCGCCAGGATGAGGTCAACCGCATCCTCGGCATTGCCGACGAGCGGGAGGCCGAGACGCCGCGCGAGGAGATCCCGTTCCTCATCGGCCAGGCGGTCGCGATCACCGAGGGTCCGTTCACGGACTTCAACGGTACGGTCGAGGAAGTGATCCCCGACAAGGGGAAGGTGCGGGTGTCGGTGTCGCTGTTCGGACGGCCGACGTCCGTCGAACTGGATTATCTGCAGCTGAAGGCGTACTAGGCGGTACCAGGTGGCGCGGAGCGGCGGAGCCGCGAAGCGCTTCCAACCCAACAAACGTCGGCGACCACTCCGACGCTAATCCCAGTGGGAGACTCACCGTCGTGCGTGAGCATGACGCGTCGAACAGGAGATTGAATGGCCAAGAAAGCCACCGGGTTTGTGAAGCTGCAGATCCCGGCGGGACAGGCGACTCCGGCCCCCCCGGTGGGGACGGCGCTTGGTCCGCAGGGCATCAACATCATGGCGTTCGTGAAGGAGTTCAATTCGCGAACCCAGAGCCAGGCGGGGCTGATCCTGCCCGTCGAAGTCACGATCTTCTCGGACAAGTCCTTCACCTTCATCCTCAAGACGCCGCCCGCGGCGATCCTGCTGAAGAAGGAAGCCGGCATCGAGAAGGGCTCCGGCCAGCCGAACCGCAACAAGGTCGGCAAGGTGACGAAGGCGCAGATCCGCAAGATCGCCGAGATCAAGATGCCTGACCTCAACTGTGACTCTCTCGAGTCCGCCATGGCGATGGTCGCCGGCGCGGCCCGATCGATGGGTCTGGAGGTCGTGGATTCATGAAGGTTCACGGCAAGAAGTACCGGAACGCGGAGAAGCTCCGCGACATCGCCACGGACTACCAGCCGAAGCAGGCGCTGGAGATCGTGAAGAAGGCGTCGTTCGTGAAGTTCGATGAAACCGTGGAAGTGGCCGTCCGCCTCGGGGTCGACCCGAAGCACGCGGATCAGGCCGTGCGCGGCACCGTCGTCCTTCCGGCCGGCACCGGCAAGACCGTGCGTGTCCTCGTGATCGCGACCGGCGACCGGGCCCGTGAGGCCGAGGCGGCTGGCGCGGACATGGTGGGCACCGACGAATTCATCAACAAGATCAAGGACGGCTGGGTGGAGTTCGACGTCCTCATCGCCACCCCCGACCAGATGGGCAAGCTGGGAGCGCTCGGACGCGTGCTCGGTCCCCGCGGACTCATGCCGAACCCGAAGGCGGGCACGGTGACCATGGACGTCACCAAGGCCGTGCGCGAGACCAAGGCGGGCAAGATCGAGTTCCGCGTCGACAAGGCGGGGAACGTCCAGGTCCCGATCGGGAAGGTGTCGTTCCCGCTCGAATCCCTGGAGACGAACTTCAACGCCTTCATGGACCAGATCATCCGCTCCAAGCCCGCCGCGGCGAAGGGCGTGTACATCCGGCACGTGTCCATCTCGAGCAGCATGGGGCCTGGCGTGAACATCGACCCCAACCCCTACCGGTAACGAGCGATGAAGAGACCCGAGAAGGAAAAGCTCGTTGCCGAGCTCAAGGAAAAGCTGACCGGTGCCAAGGCCCTGTACTACACGGACTTCACCGGCCTGAACGTGAAGCGCATGACGGACCTCCGCCGCCGCCTCCGCAAGGCGAACGTGGACTACGTCGTCATCAAGAACACCCTGGCGCTGCGCGCCGTGAACGAGTCCGGCCTGGTCTCCACGAAGCTCAAGGGGCAGACCGGACTCGTGATCGCCAGGGATGCGGTCGCCGCCGCGAAGGTCCTCAGTGACTTCGCGAAGGAGAACGACGCGCGTCCCGCGGTGAAGGGCGGCCTGCTCGAGGGCAAGCACGTCGATACCGAGCAGGTGAAGAAGCTGGCGTCCATGCCGTCGCGCGAGCAGATGCTCGCCGACCTCGGCGCCGGCCTGCAATCCCCGATGGCCGCCTTCGTGGGCGCGCTCAACGGCCTGCTGTACATGTTCGCTGGTGCGCTCGACGGGCTGCGATCGCAGCGTGAAGGCGCGTAACGAATCCCAGGCAGTTTCAACCGATTAACAATCCCCAGGGTTGCCTGGGATCATGAGGAGAACAGGACAATGGCTAACGCTACGCTGAGCAAGGACGAGATCCTCGAGGCGATCGGCAACATGAGCGTCTTCGAGCTCGCCGAGCTGATCGACGCCTTCAAGAGCAAGTTCAACGTGACCATCTCCGCCGCCCCGGCGGCTGCGCCCGCGGGCGGTGGCGGCGCTGCCGCGCCGGCCACGGCGGCCGAGGAGCAGACGGAGTTCGACGTCGTCCTCAAGGACGCCGGCGCGAAGAAGATCCAGGTCATCAAGGTCGTGCGCGAGCTCACCGGTCTCGGGCTGAAGGAAGCCAAGGACATGGTGGATGGCGCTCCGCAGACCGTGAAGTCGGGCGTCTCGAAGGACGAGGCCGCGTCCATCAAGGCCAAGCTGGAAGAGCAGGGCGCCGGCGTCGAAGTGAAGTAAGGCGGCTCTCGGCTGTCGGTTCCCGGCTCTCGGCATCACGCCCACGAGCCGGAGCCGACAGTCCACAGCCACCCGACTTCACTGCGACGATCGAATGCACCGACTCCGCACCACAATCGCTTCCGGTTTTCACGAGCCCTCCCGCTCGCCACGATGGCGCGCGGGGCGTTCTCGTTTGTTTTCCAGACGTCTGCCGTCCGACGTCTGCCGTCTGAACAAGGTGAGACATGCCTGAGACACTGACGTCCATATCGTTCGCGAAGCTCGAGCCGAAGAAGGACATGCCGCATCTGCTCGACATCCAGACGCGCGCCTTCGAGGCGCTGCTCCAGACGGATGCCGCAGCCGCCGAGCGCGAGGACATCGGGCTCGAACGGGTCTTCAAGGACCTGTTCCCGATTTCCGACGTGCATGAGAACTTCTCGCTCGAGTTCGTGCGCTACTCCCTCGGCGAGCCGAAGTACTCCGTCGAGGAGTGCATCGAGCGCGACATGACCTACTCGGCGCCGCTCAAGGCCACCCTCCAGCTTGTGATCAACGAGGTGGTGGGCGAGGTCCGGCGGCCGCGCAACATCATCGAGAAGGAGGTCTACCTCGGCGAGCTCCCGCTGCTCACGCCGCTGGGCACCTTCGTCATCAATGGCGCCGAGCGGGTGATCGTCAGCCAGCTGCACCGCTCGCCGGGCGTCGTGTTCGAGGAGGCCACCCACCCGAACGGCCAGCGCCTGATCTCGGCGCGCATCATCCCGTTCCGCGGGTCGTGGGTCGAGTTCACCGTGGACATCCACGACGTGATCTACGTCCACATCGACAAGAAGAAGAAGTTCCCGGCCACCGCGCTCCTGCGCGCCTTCGGCTACGGGTCGAACTCCGACATCCTGCGCCTGTTCTTCGGCGAGCGGGAGCTGGACCTCGCCAAGAAGCGCGAGAGCCGCACGGACGTGCGCGAGGCCCTCGGCGCGATCATCGCGGAGGACATCGAGCTGCCCGGGGAAGCCACCGCCGCCGACGCGCCCAAGGCGCGCACCAAGAAGGCGCGGGCGGAGCGGGAGCGGGCCGAGAACGTGATGCTCGTCAAGGAAGGCGATGAGCTGACGGAAGAGGTGTACAACCGCCTCCGCCGCCAGGGCATCGACAAGGTCAAGGTCTTCGCGTCGTACCAGACGGTGGACCTGCGGGACGAGGTGGACGCCATCGAGCGCGGCGAGCGCCCCGTGCGCCGCCAGCTCGCGGTGGACGTCGTGGACCCCGATTCCGGCGAAGTCGTCGCCGAAACGGGCCAGATGCTGACCGACGCGGTGATCCGGAAGATCCGCAAGGCCGAGATCCTGAAGGTCCAGGTCTTCGTCGTCTCCGGCCGCGCCGAGTCCACGCTCATCAAGAACACGATCGCCAAGGATCCCACGGCGCGCGTCATCGAGAAGGACAAGGACAAGGACAAGGCGGACCGCGAACGCACGGTCACGCGCGACGAGGGCGAGCACATCGCGCTGTCGCAGATCTACGGCCTGCTGCGTCCGGGCGACGCGCCGGACATCGAGACGGCGCGCCTCGCGCTCGAGCGGCTGTTCTTCAGCCCCAAGCGCTACGACCTCGGCCGCGTGGGCCGCTACAAGATCAACCAGCGGCTGGGCCTCACCACGGCCGCGAGCACCACGGTGCTCACGAAGGACGATTTCGTCGCGATCCTCCGCTATCTCGTGGAGCTCCACGAGGGCCGCGGGCACGTGGACGACATCGACCATCTCGGCAACCGCCGCATCCGCTCGGTCGGGGAGCTCATCGCCAACCAGTTCTCCGTCGGCCTGTCGCGCATGGCGCGCCTGGTCAAGGAGCGGATGTCCATCAACACCGATCCGGAAAAGATCTCGCTGGACGACCTCGTGAACGCGCGGACCGTGTCCGCGGTGATCCAGGCGTTCTTCGGGTCGTCGCAGCTGTCGCAGTTCATGGACCAGACGAACCCGCTCGCGGAGCTGACGCACAAGCGCCGCCTCAGCGCGCTGGGACCGGGCGGCCTCACGCGCGAGCGCGCGGGCTTCGAGGTGCGCGACGTGCACTACTCGCAGTACGGCCGCATGTGCCCCATCGAGACGCCGGAAGGCCCGAACATCGGCCTCATCACGTCGCTGGCGTGCTATGCGCGCGTCAACGACCTCGGCTTCGTCGAGACGCCGTACCTCGTGGTGCGGAACGGCAAGGTCACCGCCGAGCTCGCGTGGCTGGACGCCAATCGCGAGGAGGACGTCACCATCGCGCAGGCGAACGCCCGCGTGAACGACGACGGGTCCTTCGCCGAGGAGTTCGTGCTCTGCCGCCAGCGGGCGGACTATCCCATGCTGCCGCCGGACCGCATCGACTACATGGATGTGGCGCCCGAGCAGCTGGTGTCCATCGCCGCGGCGCTCATCCCGTTCCTCGAGCACGATGACGCGAACCGCGCGCTCATGGGCTCGAACATGCAGCGCCAGGCCGTGCCCCTCCTGAACCCGCGCACGCCGCTCGTCGGCACCGGGCTCGAGGACAAGGTCGCGCGCGACTCCGGCGCCGTCGTCATCGCGAAGCGGGCGGGCGTGGTCACCCGCGTCACCGCCGACGAGATCATCGTGGATGCCGGCCCGGCGGAGCGGAAGAAGGACGAGGACCGTCCGCTCGCGCGGCTCACGCAGCACGACCGCTACCGCATCAAGAAGTACTGGCGCACCAACCAGGACACCGCCATCAACCAGCGGCCGCTCGTGCGCCGCGGCCAGAAGGTGAAGGCGGGCGACATCCTCGCGGACGGCGCCGCCACCGAGGCGGGGCAGCTCGCGCTGGGCTCGAACGTGACCGTCGCGTTCATGCCCTGGTACGGCCACAACTTCGAGGACGCCATCGTCCTCTCCGAGCGCCTCGTGAAGGACGACGTCTACTCGTCCATCCACATCCAGGAGCTCGAGCTGCACGTTCGCGACACCAAGCGCGGACAGGAAGAGATCACCCGCGAGATCCCGAACGTCGCCGAGGAAGCGCTGCTGGACCTCGACGAGCGCGGCATCGTGCGGATCGGCGGCCACGTGAAGCCGGGCGATATCCTGGTCGGCAAGATCACGCCGAAGGGCGAGACGGAGCTGTCTCCCGAGGAGAAGCTGCTCACCGCGATCTTCGGCGAGAAGGCAAAGGACGTGAAGGACTCGTCGCTGAAGGTGCCGCCGGGCATGGAGGGCGTGGTGATCGACGTGAAGATCTTCTCGCGCGTCGAGGACCAGGTGGTCGAGAAGGACCGCGGCGAGCGCATCGGCGAGGTGCGCCGGCTGGAGGGCGAGGAGAAGCTGCGCGTGAACGAGGTGCGCGACTCCGAGCTGTTCGAGATCCTCGAGGGGCAGACGGTGGCGCTGGCGCTCAAGTCGGGCACGGTCGAGGAGGCCATCCCGGCGGGCACGAAGCTCACCGCGAGCCTGCTGCGCGAGATGAAGCTGGCATCGCTCGACCTCAAGACGTTCCGCGTCGAGAACAAGAAGGCGAACGAGAAGGCCCGCTCCATCATCGACAGCTCCAACGAGGAGAAGTCGAAGATCGAGGAGCGCGCCGAGGAGCGCATCGACCGGATCCTGCAGCCGGACGAGCTGCCCCCGGGCGTCATCCAGCTGGTGAAGGTGTACCTGGCGGAGAAGCGCAAGATCTCCGTGGGCGACAAGATGGCGGGCCGCCACGGCAACAAGGGCATCGTGGCGCGCATCGTTCCCGAGGAGGACATGCCGTTCCTTCCGGACGGCCGCCCCGTGGATATCGTGCTGAATCCGCTCGGCGTGCCGTCGCGCATGAACGTCGGCCAGATCCTCGAGACGCACCTCGGGTGGGCGGCGCGCATCCTGGGCTTCTACGCGAAGACCCCGGTGTTCGCGGGCGGAAGCGAGCGCGAGATCGGGCTGCTGCTCAAGCTCGCCGGCCTGCAGTGGTCGCGGGACGCGCTGCACCTGTCCGCGCCGGCGCCGCAGGTCTCGGCGGCGGAGATCCGCACGCTGATGGCGGACCTCGTGCCCGACCGGGACGAGGAGAAGTTCGAGAAGCTCGAGGAATCCACGCTCAACACGCTCGCCGGGCGCGCGATGTCGCAGGGCACGCGCGACCTGTTCCACCAGATCCGCGACTTCCTCGCGGCGGCCGCGAAGGAGCTGGCGGAGCGGGAGACCCAGGAGCTCGACTACCAGATCGCCTTCCACGGCGCCGAGGACGAGGAGCTCACCGCCTCGCGCAAGACCGAGTTCAAGCAGGCGGCGAAGCAGCTCGAGAAGCGCAAGGCGCTCGAGGCGGGCGACCGGCTCGCGGAGCAGGAGCTGCCCGCGCTCGCGGGAATGCTCGGCAAGAAGAGCGAGGCGGACGTGGACGCGGCGTCGGTGGAGCTCATGCGCCTCGCCGGCCTCACGACGGCCGGCAAGGTCTGGCTGCGCGACGGCCGCAGCGGCGAGCGGTTCGCCTCGCCGGTGACGGTGGGCGAGATCTACATGCTCAAGCTGTCGCACCTCGTGGACGACAAGATCCACGCGCGGAGCATCGGCCCCTACAGCCTCGTCACCCAGCAGCCGCTGGCGGGCAAGGCGCAGTTCGGCGGCCAGCGCTTCGGCGAGATGGAAGTGTGGGCGCTCGAAGCGTACGGCGCCGCCCACGTCCTGCAGGAGATCCTCACGGTCAAGTCGGACGACGTCAACGGCCGCAGCCGCGTCTACGAGGCGATCGTGAAGGGGCAGAACCTGCCGGAGCCGGGTATCCCCGAGTCCTTCAACGTGCTCGTGAAGGAGCTCCAGGCGCTGGGCCTGAAAGTCACGATGGGGCAGACGCCAGATGAATTCCCCGGCGACGGCAACGGTCGCACCGGAGGCGAGGAATAATCCATGATTGATTTCCGCAACGTACGCGAGACGCGCGCGTCGGCGTTCGACTTCATCCAGGTCCGCATCGCCTCTCCCGAGGAGATCCGCGGGCCCAAGGACGCCAAGGAACGCGAGCGCGTCGAGCTCCAGGGCCTCCGCACCTGGTGGTCCTGGGGCGAAGTCACCAAGCCCGAGACCATCAACTACCGGTCGTTCAAGCCCGAGAAGGACGGCCTCTTCTGCGAGCGCATCTTCGGTCCCGTCAAGGACTGGGAATGCCATTGCGGCAAGTACAAGCGCATCCGCTATCGCGGCGTCATCTGCGACCGCTGCGGCGTGGAGGTCACGCTCAGCAAGGTGCGGCGCGAGCGCATGGGCCACATCGAGCTGGCCGTGCCGGTGGCGCACATCTGGTTCTTCAAGACCCTGCCGAGCCCCATGGGCAACCTCCTCGACATCACCCTGCGTGATCTCGAGAAGGTCGTGTACTACTCGAACTACGTCGTCATCGAGCCCGGCGAGCAGGAAGTACAGACCAACCAGCTGCTCGACGAGGAGGAGTACCTCAACCTCCGCATGAAGGCGCGGGAAGAGGGCGACAGCGCCTTCCTCGCCGACATCGGCGCGCCGGCGGTGCGCGAGCTCCTGCGCCGCCTGGACGTGGACCGGCTCGCCACCGAGCTGCGCAAGCAGGTGCTCGACGAGTCGTCGCAGCACCGCAAGAAGATGCTGCTCAAGCGGCTCAAGATCGTGGACGCGTTCGCGAACTCGGGCGAGGGCGGCGACGTCCGCAATCGCCCGGAGTGGATGATCCTCGACGTCATCCCGGTCATCCCGCCGGACCTGCGCCCGCTGGTGCCGCTCGACGGCGGCCGCTTCGCGACGTCGGACCTGAACGACCTGTACCGCCGCGTCATCAACCGCAACAACCGCCTGCAGAAGCTCATCATGCATCGCGCGCCGGAGGTCATCCTCCGGAACGAGAAGCGCATGCTGCAGGAAGCAGTGGACGCGCTGTTCGACAACGGCCGCCGCTCCAAGGCGATTCGCGGCCGCGGCAAGCGCCCCCTCAAGTCCCTCAGCGACATGCTGAAGGGCAAGCAGGGCCGCTTCCGCCAGAACCTGCTCGGGAAGCGCGTGGACTATTCGGGCCGCTCGGTCATCGTCGTGGGCCCCGAGCTCCAGCTGCACCAGTGCGGGCTTCCGAAGCTCATGGCGCTCGAGCTGTTCAAGCCGTTCATCATCCACAAGCTCGTGGAGAAGGGCATCGCCGAGACGGTGAAGCGCGCCAAGAAGATCGTGGAGCGCGAGTCGCCCGAGGTCTACGAGATCCTGGAAGAGATCATCCGTGATCATCCAGTTCTCCTGAACCGCGCGCCGACGCTGCATCGCCTCGGCATCCAGGCGTTCGAGCCGGTGCTCGTGGAAGGCAAGGCCATCCGCATCCACCCGCTGGTCTGCGCGGCGTTCAACGCCGACTTCGACGGCGACCAGATGGCCGTGCACGTGCCGCTCTCGTTCGAGGCGCAGCTCGAGTCGCGCCTGCTCATGCTGTCGTCGAACAACATCCTGAAGCCGTCCGACGGCCGCCCGGTGGCGGAGCCCAGCCAGGACATCGTGCTGGGCTGCTACTTCGCGACCAAGGCGCCGGCGGACTTCGCCTCCACGAACCCGACGCGCCGCGTCACGAGCGTGAGTGAAGTCGAGATGCTCGTGTCCAACGGCAACCTGAAGCCCACCGAGGCGGTCCTGTTCAACGCCAGCGACGCCGAGGGCAACCGGAGCTGGATCAAGACCACGGCCGGCCGCGTGATGTTCAACGCGATCGTCCCGGAACAGCTCGGCTTCAAGAACGCCGACATGAAGAAGAAGGCGCTCTCGGAGCTGGTGTTCGAGTGCTACCGCCAGGTGGGCCTGGCCGCGACCGTGTCGTTCCTCGACCGGCTCAAGGAGTTCGGCTTCCGCAACGCCACGCGCGGCGGCGTCTCCATCGGGATCGAGGACCTCGAGATCCCGGCCGACAAGCAGACCCTGCTCACCGAGGCCGAGGAGCGCGTCACGCGCTTCCAGAAGGCCTACTCCACCGGCAACATCACGAACGGCGAGCGCTACAACAAGGTGATCGACACCTGGACGCACGCGAATTCCGACATCGCCGACGCGATGGTGAAAGCCATGGCGCGGTCGAAGGGCGGGTTCAACCCGGTGTTCATGATGTTCGATTCCGGCTCACGCGGCAGCCGCGACCAGATCCGCCAGCTGGCGGGGATGCGCGGCCTGATGGCGAAGCCGCAGAAGAAGCTCACCGGCGGCATCGGCGAGATCATCGAGAGCCCCATCAAGTCGAACTTCCGTGAGGGCCTCTCGGTGCTCGAGTACTTCATCTCGACGCACGGCGCCCGCAAGGGCCTGGCCGACACCGCGCTCAAGACCGCGGACGCCGGCTACCTCACGCGCCGCCTGGTGGACGTGGCGCAGGACGTCACGATCACCGAGGAGGATTGCGGCACCATCCAGGGCCTCGAGATCGCGGCCCTCAAGGAAGGTGAGGACATCATCGAGGCGCTGTCCGAGCGCATCGTCGGCAACGTCGCGGCCGAGGACGTCGAGGATCCGCACCAGCGCGACGAGGCGGGGCGCGCCCTCGTGCTCGTCGAGGCGGGGCAGCTCGTGGACGAGGACACCGCGCGCGACATCGAGGAGTCCGGCATCGAGACGGTGAAGATCCGCTCGGTGCTCACCTGCGAGGCCAAGCGCGGGCTCTGCCGCATGTGCTACGGCCGCAACCTGGCCACCATGTCCATGGTGGACCTCGGCGAGGCCGTCGGCATCATCGCCGCGCAGTCCATCGGCGAGCCGGGCACGCAGCTCACCCTGCGCACCTTCCACATCGGCGGCACGGCGGCCCGTATCGCCGAGCAGACCGCCCGCAAGTCGAAGCTCGACGGCGTCATCGAGTACGGCGACCGTCTCGTGGTGGTGACCAATGGCGAGGGGCTGAAGATCGTCACCTCGTACGAAGGCGAGCTGTCCATCAAGCAGGGCGAGGGGAAGAACGCACAGGTCGGCGCTCGCCTGGCCGTGCCGCTCGGCGCCATCATGATGGTGGAGGACGGCGATGCCGTGAAGCGCGACCAGGTGATCTTCACCTGGGATCCGTACACGAACCCGATCATCGCGGACGTGAACGGCACCATCAAGTTCGTGGACATCGTGGACGACGAGTCGGTCGCCGAGGAGCTCGACGAGCTCACCGGCCTCCGCCAGCGCGTCATCATCGAGGACCGGGAGAAGAAGCTCCACCCGCACATCGAGATCGTGCAGGAGAAGGGCGGGAAGGAGAAGCGCGTCCGGGACTTCATCATCCCGGCGGGCGCGCAGCTCACGGTGGAGGACGGCCAGAAGATCAGCGCCGGTACCACCATCGCGAAGGTGGGCCGCGAGGCGTACAAGACCCGCGACATCACGGGCGGCCTGCCGCGCGTCGCGGAGCTGTTCGAGGCGCGTCGCCCGAAGGATCCGGCGACGATCTCCGAGATCGACGGCGTCGTCCGATTCGGCGAGATCAAGCGCGGCAAGCGCGAGATCTTCGTCCACCCGGTGGCGGGGGGCGGGGCCATCGAGGAAGGCGCCGAGGCGCGCCTGTACGAAGTGGGCGCCGGCAAGCACCTCCGGGTGCACGAGGGCGACCGCGTGCGCGCCGGTGACCGCCTCTCCGAAGGCCCGGTGAATCCGCACGACATCCTCCAGATCCGGGGCCCCCGCGCCGTGCAGGAGTACCTCCTGAACGAAGTGCAGGAGGTCTATCGCCTGCAGGGCGTGAAGATCAACGACAAGCACATCGGCGTGATCGTGCGCCAGATGCTCCAGAAGGTGCGCGTGATCGAGCCGGGGGACACGGAGTTCCTCGAGGGCGAGCACGTGGACAAGCAGGTCTTCCGCGCCGAGAACGATCGCGCGAAGAAGAAGAAGCAGAGTCCGTCGAAGGCGGAGCCGCTCCTGTTGGGAATTACAAAGGCCTCGCTCACCACGCAGAGCTTCATTTCAGCTGCTTCATTCCAGGAAACCACTCGGGTCTTGACCGATGCTGCCATCCGCGGCGCCAAGGACGACCTCCTCGGCCTCAAGGAGAACATCATCATCGGCCATCTCATCCCGGCCGGCACGGGCATGTACCGGTACCAGGAAGTGGACATGGAGCTCGGCGCGCTGCCGGAAGGCTTCGAGCCGCTCCCTCCGCCGGAACCCACCGGGCTGGCCGCCCTTCCCGCGAGCTTTGCGGAGACGGCCTTCCCGTTCGGAAAGGACGAGTAAGCGGTAATCGGTACTCGGCGTTCCTCGGTAATCGAGGAAAGGCGACGATCAATTGATCGTCGCCTTTTCTGTTGCCGGGAACGGTCCGGCGGCCGTCAGTCTACATCACGGCCGCCGCCGAGAACTGATTACCGGAACGCCCGCGCCTCCACGATCTTCGGCGACGCGGTCTTGTACTGCGGCATCTCCATGCCGGCGTCGGCACCGATGTACGTCGGGTCCGACACGACGTACCGCGCGCCGTCGTGCATGCGCGAGTCGCCTGGCACCGCGCTGCTGAACCGGATTGCCGTCGCGATGTGGTCCGCGTAGATCAGCCCCACCACCGACACCGACGGCACGAGCTTCCGCACCAGGTAGGCGAACAGGATGGATCGGTCCTCGCAGTCGGAGAACGGATAGAAGAGCGTTTCCTCCGGGAAGAACCACTTCTCGCGGTTGAACTGGTCGCGATCCGTCTTGTACTCGAACGACGTCTGGACCATGCGGAGCAGGAAGTTCACCGCGTCCAGCTCCGACCGTCCCGCGACGTGCGGCCGCAGCGCCCCGACGAGGTTGTCCATCGCCGTGGACTCGATCTCGGCGTTGAGGTAGCCCGGCAGCTCCGTCTGCGGATAGTACGTCAGGAAATCAATGAGGTTGCGGTTCACTCCCACCGGGATCTCGTACTTCTGCTGCCGGTACTGGAAGCGCAGCACGCGCGGCTGGAGCTCCTCCGCGAAGATCGGGAGCGACGCCATCTGGAAGCCCAGGGCCCTGGTCGCCTCCGGATGATCGCGGTCGTACGTCCGGATGGACCCCACCGACGGCGCGAGCCCGCCCGCCAGGTCGATCACGTAGTACCGCGCGTTGTCGATCGTGAAGAAGGAGGTGCCGTAGAGCAGCTCGTTCGACTTGAGCAGGACGTGCACGGTGCTGCCCTTGAACCCGACGCGCGCCACGTAGCCGGACTTCACCAGGAGGTGCCACGCAATGAGCCGCGCGGCGCTCGTGTCGTTCGCGGCGAGGCCCAGCGACGTGCGGTACACGAGCTGCGCGTACGCCCAGTCGCCAAGCGCCATCATGTCCCGCTGCCGCTTGAGCCCCGCGAGCAGGTCCTTGGTGGGCGCGCTGCTGATCTGCTGCCAGAAGTCGGCGATGGCCTGCGACGTCAGCTCCGCGGGCATCGGCTTGAGGCCGAGATCCACCTTCGGCAGTGACACGAGGGCGCCATAGAAGATGGTGTTCAGGGCGTTCGTCGGGGCGCCGCTCAGGCCGCGCGGGGCGGGCAGCGGCCGGGTTCGCGGCGCCGCGGAGGGGAGCACGCTCGCGCTGGGAACAGCTCCACCCGGAAGGACCGGTGAGCTGGGCGTGGGTCGGTCGGCCGCGCGGGGCGCCGCGATCGGTGTTGCCCCTCGTGGAGTCGTGGAGACGGCAGGGACGTCACCCGAGGGCAGGGGCGCGCCCGCCGGCTCCACACTCGGACGCGGTGGGGCCACGGGACGCGCCGTGGGCTTGGGGCGCACGAGGGGCCGGTCCGCGAGGCTCAGCTCGAAATCCTTCCACTCCCGCTTCAGGAAGGAGGTGAAGGCGGAGTCCTCGCGGCTCATGAAGTTCTGCATCTGCTGAGCTTCGCGCCGGCGGAACGCCTCGAAATCCTCCTGGGCAAGCGCGGTCGCGGGCGCCGCGACAGCCGCGGCAACGAGGGCACACAGGATCAATGAACGCACGTGTTGCTCTCCTGAAAGGCGTGAAACGCGAGACCTACGGGCAGCTGAGGTCGCGCGATGTGCGGGCGATCGTTTCCTCGAGGCGCGTACCCGAGGCCAGCGCGAGGGCTCGGCCAAGGGTGCGGCAGGCGCCCGGAAGGTCCTCGATGAGCGTGAACCCCTGGGCGCGTGTGTACAGCACCCGGATGGAATCCGAGCGCTGCCCGATGCGCGGCAGCATGCGCTCCAGCGCGGCGAGCGCGGACTCGACGTCGGCGCGGGGGGACTCGGCGGTCATCAACGGCCGAACGCGCGTCAGCTCAGCAGAGACCTCCGCGGCGCCGAGCGTTGCCGGACGGGCCGGATCGGCGGGTGGATTCACGACCGCGGCGTCCGCGGCCTGCGCTGGTGCAGGTATGGGCGCGGGCGTGCTGCGAATGGCGGGTTCGCGCGCCGGCTGTGGGGTGGTCGTGTCGCGAACCGGTGCTGGCACCGGCCGTGTCGCGACGGGAACGGTGGCCACGGCAACCGACGCGCGCGGGCGCGTGGAGGGCCGCGGTTGCGGGGCAGGGGTCGTTGGGGCGGAATCCGCCCGCGCCGGCGCCTCAACGGGCAGGGACGCAACGGTATTCGCCGCCTGCTGTCGAACAGCCGTATCGGCGGCCGTGCTCGCGCCTGTGCTCACCGGCAGGGAGTATGGCGAGACCAGAGGTGCGTCCTTCGGCGATCTGAGGTAGAGCGTGCCGGCTCCGGCAGCCACGATCACGACGGCTGCGGCAGCGAGCCATGGCGCCCGTCGCGACGCGCGCGCAGCGGGTGTGGGCTCCACGGCGGGCGTCGCCTTCACGGACATCCGCGTGGGCGGCACCACCTCGCTGAGGGTGATCTCGGGAACCGTCGCGGCCACCGCGCCCTGGATCGCGGACAGCGACTTGTCGAAAGCCCTGGCGAACTCCGTTACCGACGCGAAGCGATCATCGGGCTTCGCGCTGAGCGCGCGGTTGATGACGGCCTGCAGCTGATGGGGCCAGGCGACGTCCGCCCGCAGGGAGCGGAGGGGCAGGGGCTCGGAGAACAGCCGCGACGTCAGCGACTCGACCCCCGTGGTGGCGGCGAAGGGCAGCTTGCCGGTGAGGAGCTTCACGGCCACGAGGGCGAGCGCATACTGGTCCGAGCGCCCGTCGGTCTCGTCGCCGGTGACCTGCTCCGGACTCATGTAGTCGGGGGTGCCGACGATGGCGCCGGTCACGGTGACTTTCTGCTTGGGATCGCGGGCCTTGGCGATGCCGAAGTCCACGACCTTCACGCGCAGCTCGTCTCCCCGGTCCATCAGCATGATGTTGTCGGGCTTCAGGTCGCGGTGCACGATCTGGAGCGCATGCGCGGCCTGGAGCGCGGAGGCGGTCTGGCGCACGATGGACGCGATCAGCTCAGGGGGAAGCACCCCGTCCCGCTCGACGCGCCTGCGCAGCGACTCCCCGTCCACGAACTCCATGGCGAGGTACACGCCTCCCGCCGACTCGCCGAAGTCGTACATGGTGACGACGTTCGGGTGGTCGATCCGGCTGGCATTCTCGGCCTCGCGCATGAATCGCTTGAGCGCGAAGTCGTTGCCGGCCAGGTCCGGGTTGAGGAACTTCACCGCGCATCGCCGGCGCATGTGGACGTGCTCGGCCAGGTACACCTGGCCCATCCCTCCCTCGCCGATGCGGGAGATGATGCGATAGCGGTCCGCGATCACCTGCCCCACGAGGGGATCACCGTCCTGCGATTGGAGGGGCGTGCCGTCCTCCGGGCAGAACACGACCCGCGCCTCATAGGTGGCGGCGCACTTCGGGCACACCTTTCCGTCGGCCATCTAGGGGGCGTCCTGCAGGGGCGTCACGCGGGCGTGGACCAGCACGTAAACCGAATGCCGGTCAGCCCACCGCTCACGGATCTCGATGTTGCGCACGTCGGCCGCGGTGCTCGCGATGATGGCCGCGTTGCTCGACACGCCGGTGCGCACGTCGGTCGCGCTGCGGATGTTGGTCTTTGCCGTGAAGGCGAGGCTGCGCCGGCCCTGCCGCTCCGCCTCCTTCCAGGCATGGTGCGCGTCGTACGCGGCGCGCGCCGTGCCCAGGGCGTAGAGGCCGTTGTCGCTCTTCGGGAGCTCGCGGACCCATGTGGGGGGCTGGGTCGGCATCGGCAGGCGACGCCGCGAGACCGCCACGGGAGCGCGGCCCGTCAGGAGGACCACCATCGTCCCGACCCACGCGGTGTCCGAGACGACGACGGAATCGACGGTCGAGGAGAGGGTGTCCTCGACGTACAGCTCGCCGCGGAAGGCGATGTTGCCGTCCCGCAGCGTTTCCTGGAGGTACTCGGAGCGGATTCGAACCGCCCGGTTCACGCGCAGGGATCCCTGGGCGTGCGCGATGCCTTCGCGAACCGAGTACGCGGTATCACCGTACGCCGCGGCGTATCCGACGGCGAGGCGTGTGCCCTGCACGGCAGGGGTGCGGAGAAACCACTCGGGGTAGAGCACCGCCGCCGCGGCGCCGCCCCGGCCTGCTCCCGATGCCGCGAGCAGCATCGGGAGACAGGCGAGCGAGACGAGTCCGTACCGCAGGGCGCGGGGCCCCGCTCGTCTCTGCGACACCCTCAGTTCTCGGGCGGCGTCTGGGCCTTCTTGCCCTCGTCGATCTTCTTGAGCTCGGCGTCGAGATCCGTGAACGCCTGCGACGCGCGGAACCGCGCATACAGGTTCGCATCGGACTTGACCTTGTCCATCAGGGCCTGCTTGGCGGCCGCCTTGTTCAGCTCGACCAGGACGTACACGCGGTACTGCGCGCCGCCCGCGTCCACCGTGCGGTAGCTGTTGCGGATGGAGGTCTCGGAGAGCGACTGGCGCACGACGCCGCGGATGGCCTGGCGGAACGTGTTGAGGGTCTCCGTGCCGTCGGGCGAGCCCTGCACGCTGCTGCCGAACTTTTCGGTGAGCGACGCCATCTCGGTGTTCAGGCTGGCCGCGAGCTCGTTGCGCGCCGAGAGGATGGCCGACTCGCGCGCCTGCGCGGGATCCGGCAGCGCGGCTTCGCCCGTGGCGTAGATGATCTCGGCCGAGTTGCGCGGCGGCGAGTTGAACCACTCAGGCGCCTGATCGAGCACCTTCTGGCTGGGCGCGGGCACGCCGCTCTGCTGGACGCCGCCGCCGGCGCAGGCCGCCGAGAAGATCGCCAGTCCGAGGAGGATGGAACGGTTCTGCATGGGACTCCTTGAAGATTGGGAAAAGGGGGGTGGTGCTGGGGGGGACGTGCTAGGGTTTCGTCCGCTCGATGCTGAACGGTCTTTCCACGACGAAGCGGTCTTCCAGTGGGATCTGGTTGAGCCACCTCGCGTACTCGTGCCATGACAGGCGCTGCAGCGACTGCGTCTCCGACGCGGTCTGCTGGAGGCTCAGCGGCACTTCCTGCCTGGTCGCGACGACCACGATCCAGTCCATGCTGCGCTTGCTGCCGCCGCGCAGCACGGTGCGAAGCCGGTTTCCCGCAGGGGGCACGCGCAGCTCGCCGCCGGTGCCGAGCTCCCTGCGGAAGGGCGAGCCGACCACGGCGCTGGGATACAGCACCGTCATGGTATCGGCAGTGCGGAAGAACACCGTGAGGAACGCGGGCTTCGACGTCTTCACCGTCACGACGATCGAGTCGCGCTGGCCCTGGCCATTGTCGAGGTACGCCGGCGGATCCTTGTCCAGCGTGACTTCCACGAAGAAGGACGGATCGCGCTTGCCCACCATGGTGCGGGCGCAGCCCTGGTAGTTCAGGGTGTAGGTCTTCCCGCCGTCGTTGGTGCGCCAGGCGAGCACGGTGTCGCGCGTGATCCAGCCGGTGGTCTCCTGGGAGATCCCCTGCGCCATGACCGTGAAGGTCGAGTCCCCGACGGTGCCGCGACGCACCTCGGTGGTGCTCGACATCACCGCGCCGAGCGACGCGAGGAGCGAGCTTCGCGCCTGCTGCGTGGTATTGAAGCGGAGCTGGGCGAGGCTCAGCCGCGGATCCGCGAGGACGGTTTCCTCGAGGGTCTGGCAGCGGTCAGCCTCGTCCTGCTGCGCCGCCACCGAGGCGGCCGGCAGCGCCAGCCACGCCAGCAGGGCAATCCTGCATCCGTTGGGCCGCATCACGTCCCGGCCTTGAGCTGCACGATGACGCGGTTGGGGTTGCTGGTGAACACTTCGGGCACCTGCACCGTTCCGCTCAGGCGCTCCGTGGCGTACGTCCGGACGTTCGACACGAGGTACGTCTGGAGCTCGTCCGCCGTGATCGAGAGATCGCCGTTCGCGTCGGCCGATCCCTGGAGGCCGCGCAGGAGGAAGTAGGTGAACAGCCCGTGGCCCTGGTCACGCCGCCAGCGGGCGGCCTGGTCGCCGGTGCCGGCGGTCAGGACCTGCGAGTTCAATCCCCCCACGGTTCCGACCTCCACCTCGAGGCCGCCGGTGCTCTCGTTCGAGAACATGTCGGACGAGAGGGCGCCGAAGCCGGCGTCCATCGCCACCGTCACCGACTTCGCGTTCAGCGCGGTGAGGTGCTTGTACAACTGGTCGATGGCGTATCCGTTTGCCTGGATCCGCGCGGGATTCGCGTCCACCGGCACGAGGAACTTCCTCGAGGGTCGTCCGGCTGGCGCGCCATGCCCGCTGTAGAAGACGAACACGTCCACGGTACCTGCCGGCCGCGTGGCGACGAGGTCCGCCAGGCGGCTGGCGCTGGCGTCGCTCGCGGAGCCGAACAGCTCGGACATCCGCCCGGCGGTCACGTTGGTATCGAGAATCACGCGATCCTCGGAGAAGCCAAAAGCTTCGACGAGGTAGCGCTTCATGGACTTCGCGTCGCGGATCGCGAACTCCACCCTGGGCGTGCCGCGGCTGGCGTAATCGCGGTTCCCGATCACGATGGCCACGGCGTCCGGGTTCGGCACCGCGGCCGTCGGCACGCGGACGTCAACGTCCGACGTGATCTCGCTGGACCCGGGCGCGACAGCGGCCGCGGCAGACACGGGGTTGTCGGCAAAGGTGAAGTCGCGGTCGAAGATCTGCGGTTCCGGCAGCTGCGCGTTCCGTTCGCGGATCGAGGCGTTCTCGGCCTGCACCTGCTGGAGCTTGACGCGCTCGTCCGCCATGGCCTGGCGCACGTCCACGTTCCGCTCGGCGTAGGCGCGGCGCTCGTTGTTTTCCCAGTCCTTCACGACGGTGGGGTATCCCCGCACCGCCTCGTTGTAGCGTTTCGTGGCACCGCGGTTCTTCCCGGTCTTGATGAGGCTCGTGAAGGTCCACATGCCCAGCCCGGACGCGCCCGCGAGCGTGGCGGTGCACGGCATGCCGCCGCCGAGGTTCACGCTCTCGCCTCCGGAGTAGCGCTTGCCATTCACGCGCCAGTACTCACCCGCGGGGACGGTGTAGTTCGCCACGCATCCGGTGGCCGGCAGGAACTGTCCGGCCGCGAATCCGGCGCCCGCGCCAAGGATGCCCCAGATCATGCCGTAGGCAAACGCATTCATCCCGCGCGGCTGCACCGGCTGGCGCGGCCGCGGGGTGGACGGCTGGAAGTTCTCGTACAGCCGCATCTCCTCGGCGATCTGGATGGCGGAGCGCACCGCCGGGAGGGTCAGCGTGTCGCGCGGCAGGAAGAACTTCGCCTGGAGCACGCGGCCCTGAGGAATCGGTACGGTGCGGGAGAGCCGCGTGGCGCCAAGCGCAACGCCGATCTCAGCGTTCTGCTGGGGCTGGACCCAGCGCAGGTAGCCGCGGTCGGGCACGGGGCCCACTTCCTGGCTGTTGAGCGTGAGGACGGCGTTGGGCGGATCGGTTTCGACCAGCAGCTTGGCGCAGGTGCGCTTCAGGCCGTCGGACAGGCTTCCAGGCGCGCGGGCGCGGCGCAGTGCGGCGTCGAGCTGGTCGAACGCCATGTTCGCGCAGTCGATGTTGACGCGAGCGAGGATGAAGTCCTGCGGGCGGCCCGACGCGACGAGGGCGATGATGCCCGGGATAGAGTCGAACGCCGCGGAGCGGCCCGCCGCCCCGGCGCCGGCCGAGGATTGCATGGACACGACGGTCGTCGCCGACACCAGCGTGAAGAGGGAATCGAGCCCGCGCCACTTGAGCTCCGGCGTCGTGATGGCCTGCACGCCGTCGGCCACGAGCTGGACGATGACGTTCTTGGCGCTGTCGGGCCGCTGCGCCGCTGCGTCGTCCGGATAGACGGCCGCCGCGAGCAGCTCGAGGGCATCGATGCGCTGCTGCCGGTTGAGCTGCATGGCGAGGAGCTGGTACGCCACGGTCTCGGCGGTCTTGTACTCGAAGTTGTTGACGGCCTCACGTCCCTTGGCGACGAGGTCCGTGATGATGTCGGCCTGGGCATGGAGCCGCGCTGGCGCGAGCAGGCTCAGCACCACGATCGCGATCACCATGACCTTTGCTGCGAACTTCTTCATCCCAGTATCTCCGATTCTACGGGTCAATGATCAGCGTATAGGTACCGGTCTGCGGCGCGACTGTACCGGAGCTGTTGTAATGCGTGGCGCGGATCAGGATGTAGCGCCCGGTGCCTGCCGTCGGAATCGTCAGCAGGGAGTTCCC
>Ga0307505_10000340_pt1 | contig 53937 bp, 38 predicted proteins | sample 23_S_MG_FD_202183 | JGI IMG/M metagenome (GOLD analysis project Ga0307505, IMG submission 202183) | Soil microbial communities from Populus trichocarpa stands in riparian zone in the Pacific Northwest, United States - 23_S | ecosystem: Environmental > Terrestrial > Soil > Riparian zone > Trees...
AAGGTAGCCCCTTCGCGACCACAACCTTCTGGATCTGGAGCCGACCAGCAGGGCCTGGCTTCGGCCAGGCCCCGCCGCGACGGCCGTCAGCCCATGCGCATGACGAGGAACTCGTAGCTGTAGAACTCCGAGTACCGCACCCACATGTCGATTTCACGTTGAACCTGGTGCGCGAGTTCCTGCGCGTCAGGTTCGTGTTCGTGACGTTGGCGGAACTGCGTGACGCTGTGCTGGAGCGGGCCGTAGTAGTCCGTCCACCACGACTCGCGTGGCAGCGAGAAGTGCGCCACGGTCTGCCATCCACAGGTATCGACGACGCTGAGGAGAGTCTCCACGCTTCGGATGGCCGGATACTCCGCGTTCCAGAAGGCTACACACTCGGGCGGCGGGTCGGGCTTCATCCAGCACGCCTCCGAGACGACCAAGTGCCCGGCTGGCATGAGCAGCCGCCGCCATTGGTGGAGCCCGGTCTCAACGCCGACGACGTAGATGGCCCCCTCACACCAGATGAGGTCGAACGCTCGGTCAGGCATCTCCAGCTGACACATGTCTCCCACACGAAATTCGACGCGGTCTGCGAGGCCACACGTCCGAGCCTCCTGGATCGCGGCCTCGACGTACGGGAGGTGGTTGTCGATGCCCACGAAACGCGCCGGGCTAGAGTCCGCGTCTGTCGGCCCGTGCCACAGCCGAGATCCAGCACGCGCGTGTCTGGTCCGACATCAGGCACGAGCGCGAGTGCCTTCAGCGTGCTCGCGTCGTCACCTGGCCCTTGTCGAGGCAGTCCGGTGAACAGTTCGAAGAACAACGATGTCATCCTGTCTTGTTCGGTCATCGGTCCGGTCCTTTCACACACACAGCGCCGCCCGGCACGACCGCGTAGCGCGGTGCGCGCGAGTACGGCGAACACAACTCGTTGTTGAAGAGGGGGACTGCGCCGGGCCATCCGACACCGACACATCACCCGTGTCGGCGGACTACGCCAGAGGGAACCCGGCCTAAAGGACCGATGCCATGTGCGCCGACTCTAACGCCGCTTGCCCCGTCACGTCAACGCGCTCGACGCTCGCGCAGTGGAGTAGGCAGGTGCGGGCGCGGTTCGCGTATGTCGAACACCGCAAGTGACTTGTCGCCCGCGCGCAAGATTGGCAACGGGTGACGCCGTAGTGCCGAGTCACACGCCGAGGGCCTACTTCTTGCGGCGCGCGGGGGCGGTCCAGTTCTCGATGGCGAGGTTGCTCACCCGCTCGAATTCCGCGGTGTTGTTGGTCACCAGCGTCAGCCCGAGCGCGCGCGCGTGGGCGGCGATGAACAGATCGTTGGCCCCGATCAGGGCTCCTCGGCGCTTCAGGTCGGCGCGGATCTCAGCGTAGTGAAGCGCCGCGTCATCATCGAGCGCAACGACTTCCATGTAGGGTAGGAATGCCGCCAGCGCTGCCGCATCCTGCGCCCGCCGTGGCGACACCTCGACGCCATACAGCAGTTCAGCTTTGGAGACGACCGACATGCAGACGTCGTCGACCGGGACTGACTGCAGCCGTTTGAGCACCAGTGGGTGCGACCGCTTCATGATGTAGGAGCACGTGTCCGTGTCCAGCATGAAGCGCGGCATCACAGTTCCCGTTCCTGGACGGGCAGATCCTCCGCCTCGGTCATGAACGCCTCGGACGCCACCGGGGCAGACGCCAAGTACGACGTCCAGTCGCGAGGTCGCGGAGAGAGAATGACGTCCTCACCGACCCTGCGGATCAGGACCTCATCCGTGGCGAATTGAAAATCCTTCGGCAAACGCACGGCCTGGCTGCGGTTGGTCATGAAGACCTTGGCGGTTCGTGACATCTCGGCTGCCTCCGCAGCCATTATGCCATATACGAAATGTATATGGCGCCACGTGCGCAATACGTGCGTCTACCCCAGGCTTTGAGCGGTTCTAGCGGATCGTGAGGAAGGCGAATTGCGGTAAGTTCTTTGTTTGCAACAACGGGGGATGGTGCGAATCCCACCCTCTCCGCCAATATCAGCTTTTTTGTTTCAATCACTTAGCAGGCGTAGCGGGTTCTCCGCGTGCAATACGCCGTGACTTCGCCCCTCTTCAGCGGCTGTATTGAAAGAGGCCAATTGGATGGCCACGTGGGTGCTCCTTAGCACTCCACGTGGCAGGCAAAGTCCTCATCTGGCAAACCGGCATCGCGCCGACGAGGCCTACTATCGAAAGTTACGTGAAACTCTCCGGGTCCAGCTAGATCGGGCGCTAACCGCTGGTGCTGCTCAAGAGCGGCGGGACGTCGTAAGACTCGGAGCTCCTTCGCCCACAGATGTGGCGGTATCCGGTATCGATGGTCAGCGCGTCCTCGTTGGATTTCGTAGAACTTCTGAACACGCGTTGAATGCATCGGTCAGGGCGTAGCCTTCCCAACTTGGTTCACAGTTCCCCGGTAGACTGCTTGCGTCATGACGTGGTCGAAGTGTCTGCAGGGTTCGAATCCCACGGCGGGCGTCTGCCTAAACGGAAGGCAAAATCGGGGCCTTCGTCACAATAGTGTTGACCACTCTCTGACGACACGAACTGATGCTGTCCCATCTGGCGATCGACGGCTCGGTCACTCGATGTGTATGATCCCCCGACGCAGGGCTACATTCATGGCTGACGTCCGCTTGCTGACCCCGAGCTTGGTGAAGGCGTTTTTCAAGTGCACCGTCACCGTCTGGTTGCTGATATCGAGCACCGATGCAACTTCCTTGTTCTGTTTGCCCTGTGACAGGAGTTCTATGACCTGCACCTCCCGCGGTGTCAGGGCGGATTGCGACTCGCGGGCATCGAGCATCGCCTTGACGTCGGCGCCGAGTGGATTCTGACCGGCGTGCACTTGACGTACGGTGCGCATTAGGTCGTACGTTGGAGAGTCCTTGAGCAAGTAGGTTGCGGCTCCCGCCGCCAACGCCTGGTAGATGTCCTCATCGCCCTGACACATGGTCAGCACGATGATCCGGGCCTCAGGCCACTCGAAACGAATCGCAGAGATCGCCTCGATGCCACTCATTTCGCCGAGTCGCAGGTCCATCAGAGTGATGTCGGGCTGATACAGCCTGAACTGGATCACCGCATCCCGCCCGGTCGCTGCCGAGCCGACCACCTCCATGTCCGGTTGAGTCGAGATGATGAGGGCGATGCCTTCGCGGATGACGGGATGATCGTCCACGCACAGCACGCGTATTCGAGACGGTGTCATACGTGGCTCCGCGAACTAGGGGGACGCACTGTTCGGAAACGTCAGCGCTGCCAGAACCTCGATACGCACGGGCGGCTAACGAGCCCGACCCATCAGCTTGCGTAGCAAGGCCTCGGCGTCTGGGCGGGGAGGGTGGCCGGCGCCGTCAAGTACCCCGGCTGTCTCGTCGAGCGGCGTACGGCCCCTGGCATCCTTGATGTCGAGACTCGCGCCTTCATCGGCCAGAAACTGGATGATGGACGTCGCGCCGCGTGCCGCGGCTCCGTGCAGGGCGGTCTGGCCGGCGACGCTCCGCTGGTTGAGGTCGAAGCCGCCAAGACCTCGCAAGAGCTTCACCGCCTCGAGGGCGTGATCCTCCGGCGTCGTGCTCGACAGTTCACGCCAGCCCACGCCGGCCGCAACCATGAGCGCGTTGGCGCTCGGTCGTTCGGGCGCGAGACGAGGATCGGCGCCGTGTTCGAGGAGGGCACGCATCATCGGCACGTCGCCCCGTTTCGACGCGAGGAAGAACGGCGTCGTGCCTGCGACAAGGAACGGATCCCCGAAGATCTGGTCGCCCTTCCGTGCCGGACGGCCTCGTTTCAACGCCACGTTCGGCGACGCGCCGTGCCTCAGCAACACCCTGACGAGCGCCACCTGGTCGGTGTGGTCGGGCCACCTCGGCGCAGGCCGGTTGGCCGCGAACTCGAGGGTGTGCATGTCCACGGCCTGGTACAGCGGGGTGACGCCCGCGGTGTCGGCCAGGTTGACGTCGGCCCCACTCTCGGCCAGCAAGGCCGCTAGGTCGTAGTGGCCGTTGATGACCGCCGCGAGCAGCGGTGTGATGCCGTCGGGCTCGGTGGCGTTGAGGTTGGCCCCCGCCGACACCAGCACGCGGGCCGCGTCCAATGCTCCCTGGCGCGCGGCGAACATCAGCGCGGTGAAGCCGCCCTTGATCGGCGTCGACAGACTCCATCGCGTGGGCGGGTCGAAGACCGTCGACTTGTCGTCGACGGCCGCCCCTGCTCTGATCAGCAGGCGTACGGCGTCCGGATGGTTCTCGGCCGCCGCCCACATCAGCGCAGTCTGTCCCAGGCCCCGTTCCCTGGCGTTCACGTTCGCCCCACGGGCGATCAACAACGACACGGCCTCGCCACGTCCGGTCCGTGCCGCCGTCATCAGCACGGTTTCACCCTCGGGGAGGGCGGCATTCGGGTCGGCGCCCGCGTCGAGCAGGACGCCCAGCACGGAAGCGCTCCCGTTCATGGCCGCGAGCGACAGCGGCATCAGGCCGTAGCGATTGGTCGCGGCCACGTCGGCTCCCGCCCGGACCAACGTCCGCACCAGCGACAAGTCGTCGAGTTGCACCGCCCAATGCAAGGCCGATGTCCCGTCGCGTTCACGGACGTTGACGTCGACCCCTTGCGCCAGGAGACGCCGCATTTCGTCCGGCCGGCGCTGCTTGACCGCTTCGGCGATGGAAGACGCCGCGTCCGCCGCGGCGCAGATCGGCCACAGCACAAGAAGAATCGCCGAAAGTGCCCGGATGTGCCCTGTCATCGCCACCCCAACCCGTGTCAGTCGCTTACAGATCGATCGTGCCGTTGCTCTGGCCGAATCGATCCATCGCCATGCCCATCCGATTCCCAATCGTCAGGAGGACGTTCCCGAGCGGAATGCCGTCCGCGGCGCTCACCGGATGCCGCAGATGCCGCCCGGTCTTGATGCGCCCCGCGCCTCCTCCTGCCACCACGATGGGCAGGCCGGTGGTGCTGTGCGTATTCCCGCCGCTCATCCCGCTTCCGAACATGACGACCGAATGGTCCAGCAGCGTCCCGTCGCCGTCCGGCGTCGACTGCAGCTTCGCCAGGAACTTCGCGAAGAACTGCGTCTCGTAGGTGTTGATGGCGCCGAAGCGAGCCATCTTCTCCGGGTTGTTGCCGTGATGGGACAGCGGATGGTGACCTTCGGTGATGCCGATCTCCGGATAGCTCTGATACGTGACGTCGCGCCCCATCATGAACGACGCCACCCGGGTCAGATCTGCCTGCCAGGCGATCGCCAGCAGGTCGAACATCAGCGCCACGTGCTCCGCCCTTTGGGCTGGAACGCCGACGGGCGCGTCTGGCACCTCTACCGCCGAGCGCGCCTGGGCCTCGGCCTTCGCGATGCGGCGCTCGATCTCCCGCAGGTTCTCCAGGTAATCGTTCAAGCGCGAGCGGTCCTGGCTTCCCAGGCCCATCTTGAGCTTCTCGGCTTTGGCCCTGACCGCATCGAGCACGCTCTGGTTTCGACGCAGACGCTCGATACGCTGCGCCGTCGTGCCTGGCCCGCCGAACAGCCGCTCGAACACCGCGCGCGGGTTGATCTCCATGGGCAGCGGCGTCGTGGTCGACGACCATGCGAGCGTGTTCATGTAGGCGCAACTGAAGCCCGTCTCGCACGCGCCGACGTACGACGTGAAGTCCTCGGTCGCCAATTCGAGGGATGGCAAGAGCGTCTCCTGGCCAATCTCGCGGGCCAAGACCTGATCCAGCGACACGCCGAGGTGGATGTCGGCCCCCTGTGTCTTCTTGGCCGTGGCGCCCGTGAGCCACGACGACGGCGCATAGGCATGCCCTCCGTTGTCGAGATTCATGGGGCCATTGACACCGCTGACGATCACCAGCGAGTCGCGATACGGCTCGAGCGATTTGACGATGGCAGGGAATTCGAATCCAGCCCCGTCAGTGGCCGGAGTGAAGTTCGCCATGATCATCCCGTGCGGTAGATACAGCCCTGCGAATCGCCGGACCGGGGTCGCGACCGTTTGCGCGCGGGCTGTCAGAGCCGGCACCATCGCGTCCAGCCACGGCAGCGCGACGGCCGCCCCAACGCCGCGGAGGAACGTCCGGCGCGACAACGACATCTTCCTGATGATCATGGGAGCGGGCTCCTTACTGTAGAGGGTCACTGGCTTCACTCCGCGTGCCCAGAGGGCGCGTTTTCCGATCGCGCCACCGTGGCACGCGAAGGCTCTGCCTGGGGAACGCTCCGCAGGCGAAATGGCGAGCTGTTGACAATGGCGAGAACGACCGACGAGAAGCGGTAGTCCTGTTTCGCGGCTTCACGAACAATCGCCCTGAGGCTGGGCTTGTCTTGGTAGGTCAGGCCTCGGCCGAGCGCGTAGGTCAACAGCTTCTCGGCAAACGTCTGGACGAAATTCTCAGGGCGACTGAGCAGCGCTCGGCGCAGCGCCACCGGCCCGTCGACGTCGGTGCCGTCGAAGAGCTGTCCCGAGGCGTCGACTGGCCGACTTCCTTCGCGGTCCCGCCAGGCCCCGACCGCGTCGAAATTCTCGAGCGCCAGCCCTACCGGATCCATGAGCTTGTGGCACGACGCGCACACGGCGTTGGCGCGATGCAACTCGAGCCGGGCCCGGACCGACGCCAGCTGCTGCGTAGAGGCTTCCGGGAACGGTGGCACGTCCGGCGGCGGCGGCGGGGGAGTCGTGCCCAGCAGGTTCTCGAGCACCCACTTTCCGCGCAAGACAGGAGACGTCCGCTCGGCGCGAGACGTCACCAGCAGCGTGCTGCCCTTCCCGAGCAGGCCCCAGCGACGCTCGTCGGGCAGCGTCACGCGACGGAAGCGGCTCCCGTAGACGTTCGGAATGCCGTAATGCTTTGCCAGGCGCTCGTTGACGAAGCTGTAGTTGGCCGTCATGAACTCGAGCACGCTGCGGTCTTCCCGCATGACGCTTTCGAACAGCAGCTCGGTTTCCTGCTTGAATGCCTGCCGCAGGTTGTCATCGAAGTCCGGAAACTCGATCCGGTCCGGATTCTGGCTCCTGAGGTTGCGCAGGTACAACCACTGCCCGGCAAAGTTGTCGACGACGGCAGCCGAACGCGGGTCCGACATCATCCGGCGCACTTGCCTCTCGAGCACGGTGCGTTGGCGTAGTCGGCCCGATGCCGCCAGCGTCAGCAGCTCGTCGTCCGGAATGCTGCTCCACAGGAAGAACGACAACCTCGATGCCAGTTCGAGGTCGCTGACGCGGTGTACGGCACCGGTACTGGTGCGAACCGGGTCTCGTTCGACACGAAACACGAATTCCGGGTCAGCGATGATGCGCTGGATGCCGACCCGAATGCCGTCTTCGAAGTTCCCGCTCGTGCGGCCGTTCCGGTAGCTATCGAGCAAGCTATCGACGTCCTCGGACGTTACCGGCCGCCGGTAGGCTCTTCGGGCCAGGGCACTGAGGATCGTCCGGGCGCACCGTTCGTCTTCCGCTGGTCGATTGGGCTGGCAGATGAAGATACGCTTGCGGCTGGGAGAATCGCCTGGGCCGTGGGCCGCCACGGGGCCACTGACAGTGACGACGTCAATCTGCGGTAGCCCGCCCGCGTCCACGGGGTCGAGCGCCGACTCGAACGGCTGAAGGACGCCTGGCAGCAGTGCGTTGGTCTTTTGCACGAACGTCACGCCGATGGCGCGGGGGCCGGCACTCAGTCGGACTCGCGCGGCGAGACCGGCATGAATCCCGTCGTTGATCGTTTCGGCGCCCTCGACATAGGGAGTCGTACCGCCGATCGGCGCGAGGTGCACTCGTTCGCCGTCGACGAGAATCTCGACCTGGTCTCGCTGAGTCAAGCCGCGGATGATGGAGTTGTTCGTCTTCCAGAGCTTCGGCTTGATGGTGTATTCGCCGTCAACCGGAACGTTGTGGGTGAAAATGATGCCGCCACGAGTCCCGAGCGGCAGTCCGTCGACGTGGTGTCGCTGTGTGCGATCGGCTGGCACCTGATACGCCACGTCCAGCGGCGTTGCGGCTTCGGGCACGCCGACGGCCAGGCCGCTGATCGTGTCGGCCGCAGCCAAGTACTTTTCCTGCAGCGCGGGCGAGACGCCTAGGACATCCGAAATATTGTCGAAGCCGAAGCTCGAATCGTCCGGTGGCAGCAGCAGGGCGACGTCCACTTCGAGGGCCAGCAGGTCGCGAACGGCGTTCTGGTATTCGGCGCGGTTCAGGCGGTGCAAGAGCGGTCGCCCGGGAGTGGGAACGGCGCCGGCGGCCCGGTCGATCGCCATCTCCACACGGGCGATCACCCGGTCATACGCGGCGCGGTCGGGTCGCGGCATGCCGGAGGGTGGCATCGCCCCGGTGCGGAGCTTGACGAGAACTTTCTCCCAGGTTTCGGTGTGACGATCGAGGTTGTTGAGAGCAACCTCGTTCAGGGAAAGGCCCCCCGCCTTCGCTCGGCTGTTGTGACACGTGACACAGTACCGCCCCAGGAACTGGCTCGCCTCGTCGGTCTCCGCGCGCTTGGCTGGTCCAGGCGCAGGCGCCGCCGTTACCGGCGGCGCCTGGGCGGCACGCGTGCCAGGCAAGGTCGTGCTCAGGCACATAAGTCCGGTCAAGAGCGCCATCGGTCCCCGCATCATGCTCGACACACCTTCTCCCCTGAACCGGCGCGGCGGGGCATGCAGGCCCGTGGGCAACCGGTCGTACGCAGATCTGATTAGAGCCAGGGTCGGTCGGCCGATCCAGTCGCAAGATGGGGCTAGCACACTAGAGCTAGCCCGCCTCTGCCGTGAGAGGCACGGCGACCGAATCAGCGCGCATTCGCGCGCGGTAGACCGATGACGATGCTGCCCAGCCGTTCGTGGTCTGGCGCCAGGGCCGTAGGGCCGGAGGGATAGCCATTTTCTTGTAGGAGGAAGGCCAGGACGTCCGCGTAGGCGGCGTCGGTCAGGCTCCCGGCGTCGTTTTCGGGCATGGTTTGCTTGATGAGGTCGAAGAGACCGCGAAGCGGACGTTTCGACCACTTCTGCACGAACTTGTCACCCATCAGCGCCGGTACGTCGATACCGCCCCCCTCCAATTCCGGCCCGTGGCACTGGACGCAGAGGACGTCGTACTGCTGCCGCCCCCGGACGGCCTGCGTCGGCGTGAAGACGCCGTCCGAGGTCGAGCGGCTTCCGACCCCGTCTTGCGGGCGGGCAGTCGTGACCGCGGCGCCACCCGCGACAAGGGCCCCGGTCAGCAGACCCAGGATCGACATGGCGAACCGTGTCCCGTGGCGCCCAGTGGGACTAGCGGCTTCCACCACCAGCATTCATCAGCCAGGTCATGGGATCGCTGGCAAGCGGCTCTGGCTTCTCTGGGGACTTTCCCACCAGCGAGCGGCTGCCGTCTGGTGTGGGCTCGCGTTCCCAGAGTCCTCGGGCTGCCGCCAGTGGCAGAGGAACGCCTACGGCCCCGCCGCCGACATGGAGCCTCGACTTGAATCGCCAGCCTTCGGCGGTCTTGGCGTAGACGTCCTGATACCAGCCGTTCCAGTAGATCTCGTGGCCCGGCCCGTCGATCATCAGGAGGTACGAGATGCCCCTGGCACCCTCAGGCGAGGGAACGATGACCGGCGCCAGATTCAGGTGGATCTGGTTGGTGGCGCCCCGCTCGCGAATCGGCGCGCAACCGCCCTCGGATGAGCCGGCCGCCAGGCGCGCCAACTCTTGCCGGCCGGTGACGGTCACTCCGAACTGGACGTCCTGGGAGTGGAACTGGCCGTCTTCCGTGTAGAGCGCCGCGTAGGCCTGGCCGTTTCCATGATCAGGGCAGCTGTCCAGTACGAACATGTAGCGGTGCAATAGCGCCTGGATCTCCAGGTGATCGTTGGCTGTCAGGGCGGGCTCAGGCACAGGGGCATCGGCCGCTCGGCCCTGGGAGGCGATGACCAGCGCGGCGAGCGCCACCACCAGGCTGATCGCGGGGAGAAATATCGACGACAGCACGTGTCGCCTTGGGACATCTGCCTGCTGCGTCATTTCAGGCCTCGAGCGATACGGGTGCAGGTTCGAGCGTGCGAACCCGCGCGGCGGATCGCAACTCTTCGCGATCCGCCGCCGCGGGCCTGGACGTCGGTGGGTTCAGGACTATTGACCGCCTCGGCCACCTTGTCGGCCGCCGCCCACGCCAGGGGCGTAGGCCGGTGTGTCCTGAATGGCGCGAGTGTCTTTGCCTTCGACCCACTTCACGGGATCTCGCGAGACGGGAATCGTGGGGTGCGGATCCATCGTGCCCGTCGCCGCCGCAATCTCGCGGCGATGCTGCAGCGCGGCCGGAGAAATGCCGGCGCGCTCGTTGTTGACGTGCACGCGCTGCTTGAATCGCCAGCCATTGGGCGTCTTGACGTAGATGTCCTCGTACCAGCCGTCCCAATAAATCTCGCCGCCGGTGCCGTCGATCATCAGCAAGTACGACGTGCCGCGCGCGCCTTCGGGCGAGGGCTCGATGATCTCGCCGAGATTCAGGTGGATCTGCGTCCGCGGGCCTCGGTGGCGTTGGGGCGCGCAACTCCCGTCCTCGCGCCGTCCGGAGGCCCTGGCCAGTGCCTCGCGACCCGAGGGCCCGGTTGCACCGAAGCGGCCGTCTGCAGTGTACAGATCCGCGTAGTCGTAGCCATTGTTGCTTCCGGGACAGTTGTCCAGATAAAACATGTAGCGATGCAGGAGCGCCCGGATCTCTTCCCGGTCCTCCGCTGTCAGCCTTGACGACGTCGCCGGTCGTTGCGGTTGTGCCTGGGCTGCTCCCCAAGACACTGCACCGACGACGATGATTGCGCTCCCGCCCATGAGCAGCGCCCACTTTCGCATCCGCGTCTCCCTTCGCGCTTATCCGTGGCAGTGATCGGTGCCGGCTTCGACGGCCGCGCGTTCGTGTCGAGCGCTCGCTCGGCCTCGGTGCAGGCCCCACGACGGCCCGCCCGACCGCAGGACCATAGCATCGGATTCGACCGCGCCGGCGAGCAGCGCGTGGATAGTGTGCGTTTATCGGTTCAGTCAGGCAGCTACCACTACCGAGGGCTAGCCCACTTGGGCTATAGCTCCGATTCGGACAGGTGAGAGAGATTCGTCGAGCGCCCCTGTCCGACTCGCGACGCCCGTTGGCGACCCGGAGCGCGAGAGGCCGACGCATCGAAACAGCATCCGGCAATCCTCCATGCAGCTCACTCCCTCGGACAACGACAGCGCCTCAGGCGACATAGACGGCGCCGAGCGCGCTGCCGAACGCCGAGCGTTCGGCCGGCGCTCCGGGGATCCTGACTTCATGCTGTCTCTCGCTCGCGGGCTGCAGGTCACGCGCGCGTTGGCGCGCCGCAAGCGACCATCGACCGTGTCACAGATCAGCCTCGAAACAGGGCTGTCGCGCTCCGTGGTGCGCCGCTGTCTCTACACGCTGACGCAAGTAGGTTTGGCCGAGCGTGACAGCCGGCGCCACTTTCTCTTTTGCGGCCACGCAGCGTGGTGAGTGCCTCAGGGTGAATCAGAGTTCAGGTGAACCTGATCGGTCGCAGGTATCTGCGGGCGCGCTGGTGCCCGCGAGCGCTGCATACGAATCGAAGTGGATCGAGTGCCGTGGATCGAGTGATCTCGCGCGCGGTTCCGGGGTGCTGCGGTGAACGAACAACGGAACGTGGCGAATCAGCACTACCCGTTTAGGGGAATTGTCTTCTCTGTTGGCGCGCCTCAGACTTCCGCCCGACTCGTGGCAGCAGTTGCGACTCTCCGCGGCGATCCGAACAGCGGGGGAACACGATGGCCATTCAGGCCAGTCCATCAATCGTTGAGGAAGGAGACGCTATGGCGAGCAGCCGAGGAATCGTGATGACGTGGCGGGCGGTGATGGGAGGCGCGGTCGCGGCGCTCGTGTGCTACGGCGCCGTATCGATGGTGCACGGGCAAGGGCAGCGGGCCGCCGCCGTCCCAGCCTTCACCGCCGCCGATCGTCTCGAGATTCACGAGCTGCTGCATCGCTACATGTTCGTGCTCGATAGTTGCCCAGACCACGGGAATGGCTACGAGTACGCGGATCTGTACACTGAGGATGGCCAGTTCGGTCGAACCCTGAAGGGTCGCGATGCCCTGGCGAGGGCCGCCGGACGAACCTCGGACGGCGGATGCAGTGCGATTCGGCAGCGGGGCACGATGAACCAGATTCACATCAACGTGTCCCCGATCATCGAGCCGACGCCGGACGGCAACGCGCGCGGGATTTCCTATCTCCTGATGGTCGACGGCCCCGGTAACGAGACGTACTGGAACGGCTGGTACCAGGACGTCTACGCCCGAACGCCGAAGGGCTGGCGCTTCAAGTCGCGTAACCACGTTGGAGGCGCGGGGGCTGGCGTGCCGGCCGATCTGTCAACCGCGCGGTTTCAGTGGGAGCGCACGCCTTCGCCCGATGGAAGCCGCGTTATGGTCGGGAAGGTGCCGGCCCGGTCCGGCGCAGGTGCCATCGGTCGAGATCCCCTGAACTGGCTGAAGAGCGGCCAGCCTAGCGTGCCAGCAGAGTAGCTTGCGGGCGCCGCGTAGCTGGCGACTCGCGAATCCGCGAGCCGTGCGCCAGGACGACCGCGGTGATGGCCCGGAGCAATTGGTGTCTAGAGTGGTTTTCGTACGTCGAGCCGCGTTCGCCCTGTGAATCGTCCACGGCGGCAACGCGCTCAAGGAGAAATGACGACATGTGTCGAATGACACGAGTAGTGTTGTGCGTAGTCGGGTGCCTGACTCTAGGAGTGAACTGGGCCTACGCCCAGGCCTCGATCACTGGCGTGGTGCGGGACGCGTCCGGGGGCGTCTTGCCGGGTGTGACCGTCGAAGCCTCGAGCCCTGCGTTGATCGAGAAAGTCCGCTCCGTCGTGACGGATGGCACCGGTCAGTACCGGATCGTGGACTTGCGGCCGGGTTCCTACAGGGTCACGTTCATGCTGCCAGGCTTCAACACCGTGGCGCGCGATGGTGTGGAGCTGACGGGGTCGTTCGCGGCCCAGATCGACGTCGAGCTGCGCGTCGGCGCGCTGGAGGAGACGATCACGGTTAGCGCCGAGTCGCCCACCGTGGACGTGCAATCGATGACGCAGCAACGCGTCATGGGTAAGGAAGTGCTCGATTCGATTCCGAACGGACGTACGCACTTCACCGCTACCGTGCTCATGCCGGGCGTCGTCTCGAGCCAGTCGGACGTCGGCGGGGCGAACAGTCTTGCGCTGACGAACATGTCGATTCACGGCGGTAGGACCGATGACACGCGCGTGGCCGTCGACGGCGTATCGACGCAGAACGCGGAGCTGGGCGGCAACAGCAGCAACTACATGACCAACATGGGCACGACCCAGGAGGTCACCGTCGACTACGCGGCCGGCTCGGCCGAGCAGGCTTACGCCGGGCTGCGAATCAACCTGGTTCCGCGGGAGGGTGGCAACACGTTCAGCGGCTCGTTCTTCGGCACCTTTGCGAACTCCGGCTTCCAGTCGAACAACTACACCCCCGAGCTACAGGCAGCAGGCCTCAGAGCGCCGAATTCCCTGAAGCGGATGTTCGACTTCAATCCCGTCGTGGGTGGGCCGTTGAAGCGCGACAAGCTGTGGTTCTTCGGCGGAGCGCGCTGGGTCGAGAACAACAAGTTCGTGGCAGGCAGGTACTTCAACCTCAATGCCGGCGACCCGTCGAAGTGGACCTACGAGCCCGACTTCGATCGTCAGGGGTTCGAGAAGATCTCTCAGCAAAGCGGTAACGTGCGGTTGACCTGGCAAGCCTCGCAGAAGAACAAGTTCTCGGTGTTCTACGATCAGCAGGGTCGGTGCTGGTGCAACTGGTTCGGGTTCGGCGTGCCGAACTCTCCGGAAGCGGCCAACCGCCTGGAATGGCCGGTGAACCGCCTCACGTCGGGTGCGTGGACGTCGCCGCTCACCAACAAAGTCCTTCTCGAGGCGCGATACTCCGACCGCGCCGAGACCTACGACTATTCGGCGATCCAGTTCGATGGTAGCGCGAATTTTCCGCTGGTGCAGGTGACCGAGCAATCCACGGGAATCATCTATCGATCGATGGGGACGGGAAACCTGGTGTTCCAGGTCACGGATGCCAAGGTTCGTCAGGCGTCCGCTACGGTGTCATACGTGACCGGTGCGCACTCCCTCAAGGCCGGCTTCACTGACGTCTGGATCGATCGACGTTCGAACGTGCGCGACAACGGCCTCAATGTCAGCTACCGATTCAACCTCGGGATCCCGAACCAGATCACCCAGCGCGCCCTGCCGTGGGAGCACATCGAGCGCCAGAAAGCCGAGTTGGGCTTGTATCTCCAGGATCGTTGGACCGTCGACCGCCTGACGATGAACATGGGCCTGCGGTTCGACTGGTACAGCACCTACTACCCCGAACAGTATCTCGGGCCGTCGATGCTCACGCCGACGCGTGACCTCCGATTCCCCGAAACGGAAGGGGTCAACTTCAAGGACCTCACGCCACGGATAGGAGCGTCTTACGACCTGTTCGGCACTGGAAAGACGGCGTTGAAGGCCAGCTTCGGCCGCTATCCGCTGTCCATCGGCATCGCGCAGGGGGTGTTCGGAGAAGCCATCAACCCGTCCGCGCGAACGGCCCTGTCGACCACGCGTGCCTGGAACGATCTGAACCGCGACTTCATCCCGGACTGCGACCTGGTGGTGCTCGACGCGAACGGCGAGTGCGCGCGGGTGGACAACCTGAACTTCGGGAAGCCCGTCGCGAGCACGTCCTACGACGACCGCATCATGCGGGGTTGGAACGCTCGTCAGTACCAGTGGGAGTTCTCGACCAGTATCCAGCACGAGATCGCTCCACGGATCTCCAGCACCTTCGGATTCTTCCGGCGGGTCTATGGCAATTTCTTCGTGACCGACAATCTGGCGGTTACGCCGGCCGACTACTCACCGTTCAGCATCAACGCTCCGTCCGATCCGCGCCTCCCGGGCGGTGGCGGCTACGCGGTCGGCGGCCTCTACGATCTAAATCCCGACAAGGTGGGCCAGGTGAACAACCTGCTGCGTCCGTCGAGTGACTTCGGCAAGCAGATACAGCATTGGAATGGTATCGACCTCACGATCGACGCGAGGCTTCCACGGGGGGTGGTGCTCCAGGGCGGGCTGAGCAGCGGACGCACGTCGACGGACAACTGCGATGTCGTCACGAAGATCGACAATCCCAGTCCCTTGTACTGTCACGTGGACACCAACTTCCTGACGCAGGTGAAGCTGCTGGGCGTTTATCGCATTCCGAAGATCGATGTGTCGGCGGCCGCGACGTTCCAGAGCATTCCGGGCCAGGAGATTGCCGCGAACTACAACGCGCCGAACCAGGTGGTCCAGCCGTCACTCGGCCGGCTGCTCTCCGGCGGCGCCGCGAACGTGACGGTCAACCTGGTACAGCCGGGTAGCCTGTACGGCAAGCACATCAACCAGTTCGACCTCCGATTCTCGAGGCAGTTGTCGGTCGGACCTCTCCGGCTGATGGGGAATCTGGATCTCTACAACGCGCTCAACTCGAGCGACGTGCGGACCTTGAACAACAACTTCGCAGCGTGGCAGGTGCCGACGGGCATCCTCGACGGGCGCTTGACGCGTCTCAGCTTCCAGCTCGACTTTTAGCGAGGGTTGGCTTCCGATCGCCGCCGGTGCCGGGCGCCGGCGGCGAGTAGGGGCTCGGAGGTGCTCGGTCGTGTCCATGGCCCGAGGAAGGTAAGGAGAAGTGAGTAGTTCGCACAATCGGGCGGTGGCGATCGGAGCGGCGCTCGTGGCAGTGGGGATCCTCGTGGCCGACATGCGCGCGCAGGATCCTGCGCGACCGCCGACGCGGGCGCCGCTCGTCGAGAACGACCGGGTCACTGTGCGCCGACTGCCCGCGGTGGGCGGGCTGGTCGAGACGATGCACATCACGCCGCAGGACGTGGTGGCGATCCAGCTGGAACCCGGGCAGATCGAGATGCAGATCGGCTCACAGGTCACCAAGGGCTCTCCCGGCAGGGTGTGGTATCTCCCCAAGACCGTCGAGCACGCGTTGTTCAATCGCGGCTTGAATCCGGTGGACATGATGGTCGTGATGCTCGCGAACGAGCCCACGCGCCCGTCGGCCGCTCGTGTCGCACCCGGCTCCGCCGAGGCGAGACCGACCACAACGCTCATCGACAACGACCGCGTCAGCGTGATGCGAGTGCCCGCGCCGGCCGGGATGGCGCAAGAGATGCACAAGAGCCCTCAGGACATGCTCGCCATCCAGAGCTCGGCCGGCCAGATCGAGGTCGCGGTCGGGGACAAGCGCACCGCAGGCCAGCAGTGGAGCATCTGGTACCTGCCCAAGTCCTTGGACCACGCGGTCTTCAATCGAGGTACGGGCGCAGCCGAGATGACCGTCATCGCGATCAAGTAGCCCACGGGCCACCCACGATGCCGATCTTCGAGTTCACGTGCGGGAGATGCGGCGCCGAATTCGAACTGCTCGTGCGGGGTCCCGAGCCGCCCAGGTGCCCATCGTGCCAAGGTACGGACCTGCGACGGACGCTGTCGATGTTCGCGGTCAGCTCGGCGGAGCGATCGCGAGCGACGCTCGCGGCAGCGAGGAAGCGCTTTCAGCAGAGCAAGACACGACGAGAGCGGCAGCTGCACCAAGCCGATGAGATCCGTGAACACGTGCAGGACGACTACGGGATCGATCTCGGCCCAAAGCCGACGAAGGGCTCCGGCTGACGGTCCTTGCGCACGACGGGACTAGAATGACGAGGGGCCCCGAGTCCGAGCATTGCTGAACGCGCGCTTTCGGCGCATCGCCTTCATTCCCGTGGTCGTCTGTTTCCTGCTCCCGGCGGCCGCCCGCGCCGAAGGTCAAGTGCGGGCGGACGAGGTCTATGCCCTGACGGCCTGGAGTGCCGACGGAGGGCTCTCGGCACCCATCGATACCGTGTTTGCGATGGCGCAGGACCGCGAAGGGTATCTGTGGCTCGGCACTCGCCGCGGCCTGATTCGATTCGATGGATCACAGTTCTTTCCATGGGGGGTACGCAACGAGCCGCCTCTGCCCGGTCGTGCCGTCCGCGCGCTGGCCAGTTCGTCCGACGGCAGTCTCTGGGTGACCTTCGCCGATGCCTATGGTGTGACGCGGATCCAGGATGGCGCCGTCCGGACGTACGCTGACGAGGACGGACTACCGGAGGGCACCTTCGGCGCGTTGCTGGCCGACCGATACGGTGAGGTGTGGGCCGCCGGCCGGAACGGACTCGCCCGGTTCAGGGACGAGCGGTGGAGCATCGTCCGGTTGGAGACCGGCCGCGATCTCGAGGCGTTCAGCCTGTACGAGGACAGCAGCGGCCGTCTGTGGGTCGGGAGCTCGAGCGGTGTCCTCCGCCGCGCGATGCCCGAGGGACCCTTCGAGATCGTCGATCGCACGATCGTCCAGGCCGAGAGTCTGGCCGAAGGGACCGACGGAGTCATGTGGGTCACCGATCCCAGGCGCGTGGTTCGTAGCGTCAATGCCGCCAGGACGCTTGGATATGCGCCGCAGCTGCCGTCCCCGGCCGCCGGGTGGCGGCTCGTGGCAGACCGGCGCGGAAACGTCTGGACGGCTGCGCCCGGGAGCGGACTACTTCGCGTGAGAGTTGACGCCGCGACCGGCCGACACCGCCTGGAGCCGTTTGGAGAAGGCCGCATCCGGGGCTCGGTTCAGACCGTGTTTCGGGATCGGGACGGCAATGTGTGGGTCGGCATGCACAACGGTCTGCTGCGACTGTCCGAGAGCTTCGTCGATACCAACGTGCCGCTCGACGGGCTCACGGACGAAGGCGTGAGAGCGTTGACGGTCGGGAGCGACGGCAGCGTCTGGGCGGCGACGACCAACAGCCTCAATCGATTCCTCGCCGGCCGCCGTCAGGTGTATAGCCAGCCACAGACGATGGCGATGCACACTGACAGCGCCGGAGTAGTGTGGATCGCCACGACAGCGGGGTTGAGTCGGTTCGATCGCACCTCATTCGTGAGCGTGGCGAATGTACGACTCGATCGCGTGTCGGCAATGACGACGGATCGCGTTGGCAATCCGTGGCTGTGTAACGGCACACAGGGCGTCTTGCGCCTGACCCGTCAGGGGCTCGAGCGCGTCGAAGGCGACCTGCCGCAGCGGCCGTGCAGCACCGTCTATACAGACCGCGGCGGGCGCGTGTGGGTAGGCTTCACCACCGGCGGAGTGGCCGTCAGCGATGGCTCAGAGTGGCGGGCCTACTCCGAGCGTGACGGGTTGGCTAGTGGCCGCGTCAACGCGATCCTCGAGGACCGGAACCGGGCCATCTGGCTGAACACCGAGCGTGGGCTCAGCAGGTTCGCGAATGGGCGATTCTCGATGATCGACCAGCGAAACGGCCTGCCGGAGCAGCTCGAGCGAGCGATGGTGGAGGACGGAGAGGGCCGCCTGTGGCTGGTGGTCGATGGCGGGTCCGGTCTTGCTCGAATCGATTCCCGGGAAATCGACAAGGCGGCTGTCGATCCGTCGCACCAGCTCACGTACGACGTGTACGACAAATCCGATGGTTTTCCATCGGCGCTGCCGTTCTGGAGTCCCGCCGCTGTACGTGATCGCAGTGGACGGCTCTGGTTCGCGACGCGCGAGGGCGTGGCGGTCATCGACGTCGCGCAGCAGCCCAAGCGCGAGCCGGTCGTAGCGCCGCGCATCGAACGGTTGACTGCCGACGGTGTCCTCTTGTCTCCGGCCGAGACGCGCTACTTGCCGAGGGACACCTCGACCGTGCAGATCGACTACGCCGCGCTAAGTCTCACTGCCGGCACCAAGCTGCGTTTTCGCTACATGATGGACGGGCTCGATCCCGACTGGGTATACGCCGGCGTGCGCCGACAGGTCTTGTTCTCGAACCTCCAGCCCGGGGACTATCGGTTTCGCGTGGGCGTGACCAACGGCGGGCGCTGGATGGATACGGAAGCCACATGGTCCTTCTCGGTGCCTCCGCCCTTCTATCGCACGACGGCCTTCTACGTTGTGCTCGCTGCCGCCGTCGCGTGGCTGGTGTGGGCGTATTGGTGGCTGAGCATGCGTGCGGTTCGCCAACGATATGCACTGACGCTGGCTGAACGGGCGCGGGTCAGCCGCGAGATTCACGACACCCTGCTTCAGAGCCTTGGGGCGGTCGGCATCGAGCTGGAGGTCGTCGCCCACCATTTGAACTCGTCGGAGGGGCCGGCAGGAACCGTGTTGCAGCGCCTTCGGTCGCAGGTGCAGCAGTGCGTCAGGGATGCGCGCCAGTCGATCTGGGAGTTGCGCTCGCCCAGCCTCGACGGGCGCGAACTGGCCGACGTTTTGAAGGATATGGCTGAGAACACGAACTGGGGCCGGCCGGTCAGCGTCACCGTCACGTCGCCTGAGCGGCCGTGTTCGTGTTCCTCCGAATCGCAGGAACAGCTCGTCAGGATCGTGCGGGAAGCCGTGACGAATGCCGTTCGCCATAGCCACGCGCAGACCGTCGAGGTCGAGTTGACTCACCGGCGGCGGTGGGTATCCGTGCGCGTCGCCGACGACGGCGTCGGGTTCTCGCCGGAGGCCATCCCTTCCAACCGGGCGCATTGTGGGCTCGCCAGCATGAAGGAGCGCGCGGCCCGGGCTGGCGGTCACGTCACCGTGACCAGCAGTCCCGGCACCGGCACGATCGTCGAAGCCCGTGTCCCCAGTACCCGTCGATGGATGCCGTGACGTGAGCGATACGAAGATCCGCGTCTTGTGTGTCGATGATCACCCGCTGATGCGCGAGGGTATCGTCCGCATTCTGGAATTGTCGGCAGACGTGGCGGTCGTGGCCGAGGCGAGCGACGGAGAAGAGGCTCTGGCGCGCTTCATCGAGCATCGGCCAGACGTCACGCTGATGGACTTGCAGTTGCCGCGCATGAACGGGATGCAGGCCATCCGATCGATCCGCGAGGTGCAGCCCGACGCGCGGATCGTCGTGCTGACGATGTATCAGGGCGACGAGGACATCTATCAGGCGCTGCACTTCGGGGCCATGGGCTACGTGCTCAAGGACACCGTGCCCCAGGATCTGCTGCGGGTGATACGCGAGGTGCACGGCGGGCAGCGTGCCATTCCGCCAGACGTTGCTGCCAAGCTAGAGGCACGCGTCAGTAGGCGCCTTGTGACCGCGCGGGAAATGCAGGTCTTGGAACTTCTGGCAAGGGGCATGCGCAACAAGGAAGTCGCCGCCGAGCTGGGCATCAGCGAGGATACGGCCCGCGCGCACATCAAGAGCATTTTCGCGAAGCTGAACGTTCACGATCGGACCGCGGCCCTCGCCGAGGCGCTGCGCAAGGGTCTGATTCATTTGCGCTGACCGTCCGCCCGGCTGCCCGGCTGGCCGGGGCCAGCCGCTCCCTGACAAGGCCGGATACTACCCGTTGGGGTAATTTCTACTGATTTTTCCGCATGGTAACGTCCGCTCGTCGCCATGCATACGCGGTTCTGGACAATTCTCGCAGCTGTCGTTTCGGTGGGGTCGGTAATCGGCGGGGCCACTCTCGCGGGCAGCCCCCAGCGCCTTCCCCCGGCAGCTGCCGCAACCGGTCACCGGGCCACTCTGGACCAGTACTGCGTCACGTGCCACAACCAGCGTCTCAAGTCTGGCGGCCTGACGCTCGACGACGTCGATCTTGCCCAGATTCCGCAGCACGCGGACCTGTGGGAACGTGTCGTGCGCAGGCTCCGAACGGGGACGATGCCGCCGCAAGGAGCGAAGCGGCCCGACCGTCCCGCGTACGACGAACTGATCGCCTTCGTCGCCGGCACCCTCGACCGCGCGGCTGCCGCCCGTCCGAATCCAGGACGTCCATTGCTGCATCGTGTCAACCGAGCCGAGTACGCGAATGCCGTTCGCGACGTGCTGGGACTCGAAGTGGACGTGGCCTCCCTTCTGCCGCCGGACGACGCCGGGTACGGCGGGTTCGACAACATCGCCGACGTGCTTGGCGTGTCGCCGCTGCTGCAAGAACGTTATCTCTCGGCGGCCCAGAAGATCAGCGCGCTGGCCGTCGGAGCGCCAGAGCTCGGCGAGCCGGTCGATACGAAGTATCTGGTCCCCGGTGATTTCACTCAGACGGACCACGTCGACGGGCTCCCGATGGGTACCCGCGGTGGCGTCGCGATTCGTCACACGTTCCCGCTGGACGGTGAGTACGTCATCGCGCCCACGTTGTGGAAGACCAACAATTGGGTCATCCGCGGGGTCTCACGCCCACATGAACTCGAGGTGCTCCTCGACGGCAGGCGGATTCACTTCGTGAAGGTCGGGGGGGACGTCGAATACGGCGCGGGCGACGACGGTGGCAATCTGTCGCCGGAGGACGTGAACCGGCGGATTTTCGAGACCCTCAAAGTGAAGGTTCCGGTCAGCGCCGGAGTGCACGAGGTAGCGGTTACGTTCGTGCACCAGAGCATCGGCCAGGAGCCTCAGTTGCTCGAGCCGCTGGAATCCCGTGTCGATGCGGTCGACGCTGCCGGCGTGCCGCAGGTCGACGCCGTGACCGTCATCGGGCCCTTCAGCCCGGCTGGTCCTGGCGAAACCGCCAGCCGCCGCAGGGTCTTCGTCTGTCGTCCCGCCGCGCGCCAAGCCGAGGCGCCTTGTGCGCGCCGCATCCTGTCGGGGCTGGCGAGGCGAGCCTATCGGCAGCCGCCCAGCAGCGCCGACCTGAACTCACTGATGCGCTTCTTCGAGCTCGGTCGGACGCAGGGCAACAGCTTCGACGCGGGCATTCAGGTGGCTCTCCAGCGTCTGCTGGCCGACCCCAAGTTCGTATTCCGCGCCGAGCAGGATCCCCAGGGGGCGGCGGTCGGACCGGTGCGTCGCGTCACCGACTTCGAACTGGCCTCGCGGCTGTCCTTCTTCTTGTGGAGCAGTGTCCCGGACGACGAGCTCCTTCGTCTCGCCGAGCGCGGGCAGTTGCACGACAGTGCCGTGTTCGATGCGCAGATGGCCCGAATGCTGTCCGATCGGCGGGCGCAGGCGCTGGTGAGCAATTTCGCCGGTCAGTGGCTCTACGTTCGGAACCTGCGGGGCACCAATCCGGACCGGATGCTGTTCCCCGATTTCGATGACAACTTGCGGCGGTCCTTCCAGCGCGAGATGGAGATGTTCTTCGCGAGCATCGTTCGCGAGGATCGGGGCGTGCTGGACCTGATGACCGCAGACTACACGTTCGTGGACGAACGGCTGGCACGCCACTACGGCATCCCGAACGTGTACGGCAGTCAGTTCCGGCGGGTCACGGTGCCAAACGAGTTCCGCAAGGGACTGCTGGGCAAAGGCAGCATTCTGGCGGTCACGTCGCGTTCCGATCGCACGTCCCCGGTGCTCCGTGGCAAATGGGTGCTCGAGAACCTCCTGGGTTCGCCGCCGCCGCCGCCGCCGGCCCAGGTGCCGCCCTTCCCAGAAGGGGCCGGGGAAGAGGCGCGGACCGTGCGCGAGCGGCTGGAACAGCATCGCGCGAGCCCGGCCTGTGCCGGCTGCCACCGGTTGATGGATCCGATCGGCCTGGCGCTCGAGCCGTTCGACGCCGTCGGTGCGTTGCGGACCCGCGATGGGTCGAGCCCGGTCGAGGCGAACGGCGTGATCTTCGACGGCACGGCGGTCGACGGTCCCGTGGCCCTCAGGAAGGCGCTCCTGAGTCGGCCCGAGAACTTCGTGATGACCTTGACCGAGAAGTTGCTGACCTACGCGTTGGGCCGAGCGCTCGAGCCGTACGACATGCCGACGGTGCGCCAGATCGTCCGCGACGCGGCCGGAGAGAACTATCGGTTCTCCGCCATCGTTCGAGGCATTACCAAGAGTGTTCCGTTTCAGCTGCGAAGTACGCGGCCAGCGACTGCTGTGGCGACGTCCGCAAGCCGCTAGGGCCGACATCACCGAATGTTGCGAGGAGGGGTCATGTTCCTGACGAAGAAGTCGTTGCCGCGGCGAACGTTCCTGCGGGGTGTGGGGGCGGCGGTGGCGCTCCCCTTGCTCGATTCGATGGTGCCGGCCGCGACCGCGCTAGCCCAATCTGCGGCCCGACCGATACGCCGATTCGCGGGCGTCTACGTGCCACACGGCTGTGTGATGGAGTTGTTCACGCCGGAGCAATCGGGAGCCGGCTTTGGGTTCACGCCGATTCTGCAGCCGCTCGAGCCCTATCGCTCTTCACTCGTCGTGGTAACCGGCGTGAATGGGCCGGCGAGTGTCGACGGCGGGGGGCACGCCCTCGCCCCCGCATCGTGGTTGACCGCGTCGACCGCGAAGAAGACCCAGGGCGCGGACATTCGGGCGGGCGTGTCGCTCGACCAGGTGCTCGCGAAGCAGATTGGCCAGGAGACCGTGCTGCCGTCGCTCGAGTTGGCGACGGAAGATTTCAGCGAGACGGTGGGCTCCTGCGAGATCGGGTTCAGTTGCTCGTACATGAACACCATCTCGTGGTCCTCTCCGACGACGCCGGTACCGATGGAACTGAATCCTCGTGTCGTGTTCGAGCGGCTGTTCGGTGGCACCGGCACCGCGGAACAGCGTGCCCTGCAGATGCAGCGGACATCGAGCATCCTTGACGACATCCGGGGCGAGGCCAGCCGGCTGCAGAGGCGTCTGGGCCCGCAGGATCGGACGCGCCTGGACGACTACCTCGCCAACATCCGCGAGATCGAGCAGCGAATCCAGAAGGCGCAGGGGACGGTCAGCGATCGGATCGACGCGCCGGTGGTTCCGAGCGGCATCCCCGAGACGTTCGTCGAGCACGTCGCGCTGCAGTTCGACCTCCTGGCGGTGGCGTTTCAGGCCGACCTCACTCGCGTGGCGTCCTTCATGAACGGCCGCGACGTGACCTATCACAACTATCCCGAGTTGGGCTTCACTGATGGTCACCACCCGTTGTCGCATCACAGCAACAACGCCGACAAGAAATCGAAGTTCGCGCAGGTCAACACCTATGAGATGACGATGTTCGCGAAGTTCCTCGACCGGCTGCGCTCGACACCAGACGGCGACGGAACCCTGCTGGACCATTCAGTCGTGCTCTACGGGAGCGGCATGAGCCATGGCTACCTGCACAGCCATACCGGTCTTCCGGTGATCGTGGCCGGCGGCGGCGTCGGCGCCATCAAGGGCGATCGACATCTGAAGCATACGGTGTCGGCATCTGATGGCATTCCCAACGGCAATGTGCTGTTGACCATCGCGCAGAAATTCGGCTGTGATCTGCCGTCGTTCGGGCAGAGCAACGGCGTGATCGATCTGTAGGGCCGGGCTATGCGCGCTCATCACACGCTCGGAGTCGCGGCCGTCGCGTTCATCGTGGCTGCGCCGCTGATCTGCGCCGCCGCGGACGTGCCGATAGTAGAGGCCGCCAAGCAGGGCGATGTCCGGGCTCTGCGGAAGCTGATCTCCAGCCGCGTCGACGTGAACGCCGCCGAGGTGGACGGTACCACCGCGCTTCACTGGGCCGTTCGGGTGGACGACGCCACGGCAGTTCAGGACCTGATCAAGGCCGGCGCGAACGTCCGGGCAGTCAACCGCTATGGCGTCACGCCACTGTGGCAGGCGTCGGTGACGGGCAACGCGGCGATCGTCGAACTGCTGATCGGCGCCGGTGCCGAGGTCGATCGCGCCCTTCCGTCCGGCGAGACGCCGCTGCTCGTGGCGGCCCGCACCGGCAAGGTCGGCGCTGTCCGCGCCCTCATCGCGCGCGGTGCCGACGTCAATGCCAGCGAGTCGGTGTACGGTCAGACGCCGCTGATGATGGCGGCGGCGGAGAATCAAGCCGACGTGTGCCGTGTGCTGATGGGTGCTGGAGCGCAGGTTGGCGCCAAGACCGCCCTCTTCAAGGGAAAGAACTTCACACTGAGCAACCCCTACAAGGGCGGGTTCACGCCGCTCCTCTATGCGGCGCGCCAGGGGGCGAGGGAAGCCGCGCTGGCCCTCATCGAGGGTGGGGCCAACGTCAACGAGCAGGATCCGGAGGGAATCAGTCCTCTCCTGCTCGCCATCTTCAACGGGCACTACGACTTGGCGGCGGCACTCGTGTCGAGGGGCGCGGCGGTGAACCTGCTGGACCAGTCCGGCAGAGGACCGTTGTATCAAGCGATCGACATGCGGCGGCTCGAGTTCATCGCTGGCCGGCCCGCTCCGCAGTGGGTTGACGAACTGGATGCGCTGGCGATCGTCGAACTGCTGCTGAAGGGTGGCGCCGATCCGAACGGGGCACTGACCCGGCGTCAGCCGGTGAGGAAGGCCGCCAGTCCCAGTGACACGTGGCTCGTCGAGGGGACGACGCCGTTTCTCAAGGCGGCGAAGAACGCCGACGTTCCCGTGCTGAAGCTCTTGTTGAAGCACGGCGCCGATGCATATCACAAAGCTCCGAAGATAGAGGCGTCCGCGCTGATGTTTGCCGCGGGTGTGGGCTGGCGAGAGCTGTCGAGCATCGCGCCCGAGCCAGACGCGCTGGAGGCCGTCCGCTTTCTGTGGGAACTAGGCGGCTACGATGTCAACGCCGCCGCCGGCAGCACCGGCCAGACCGCGCTTCACGGCGCGGCCAGTCGGGGTGCGTCGACCGTGATTCAGTTCCTCGTCGAGAAGGGCGCGGCTGTGAATGTCACGGACAAGAAAGGTAGGACGCCGCTGGACGAGGCCGGGCCCGTTGAAGAAGGCATGAGCTCAGGCACGCACCCCGTTCGACCGGAGGCGCAGGCTCTGCTTCGAAAGCTCATGGCGCAGTCGTCATCGCGAGTCGTATCTGCTCAACCCTAGGCTCAGATCGTGAGTCTCCCTATCACTCTCGCTACGGCGGGATTGGTATGCGCGATCTGTATGGGCCTGCCCGCGTCGTTTGACGTAGGCGCGCAATCCGCAGGCGCCGCACCCCCGCGTTCCGTCTGGGACGGCGTCTTTACCGTCGACCAGGCGAGACGCGGCGAGGCCCTTTACGATTCGCATTGCGCGTCGTGTCATCAGTTTGGGCTCGAGGGCGACGGACTCGACGTCCCCGGGCTGACTGGTCCGGAGTTTCGGCAGAAATGGGACCGTAGAACGCTGATGGGCCTGTTCAGCCTGGTGTCGATGTCGATGCCCCAGCAGGCGCCCGGTTCATTGACACCATCCGAGTACGTCGACATCATCGGCTACATCCTCGAGAAGAACGCCTTTCCGTCTGGCCAGCGCCCACTCACGGTCGTGCCTGCCGAGCTCGAAGGGGTCAGTCTGGAAGGCCGACGCTCACCCTGACCTCGTTGCCAGTGCTCTCCCTCGCAGGGACTGTCTCAGTGGACCAAGCACCCAACTCTGCCTTGTGGATCGCCTGAAGCGTTCGCCTACTTCTTGCGGCGCGCGGGGGCGGTCCAGTTCTCGATGGCGAGGTTGCTCACCCTCTCCGCCACACTCCTATCCTTTCGTCTCAATCATTTGGCTACGCGGAGTGGGTTCCGGCGTGCAACGCCTTCCGGTTTCGCTCGAATCTTCGCATCAACAGTCCTCGAGAACAGGCCAGTTCTGACGACTTCATCTGCGTTGATTGCCACGTGGGTGCACTGAGCACCCGTGATGCGTGAAAGGCCCGGCAACCGCCAGACCATCGCTCCGGCCATTAGAACGATCTCCCGTTGCCAGCTCCTGAAGGCCGGGCGGCGTCCACGGGCCGCCAGGACTCGAGTTGTAGTAGGAGTGCTCAGAACGTTCGCGGCGCCCGTCCAGGATGAGGTCGGATACGCGCTCTTTCTCGCTCAACGGGGGGAGAAGCACGAGTCAGCCAAGCCGCTGAAGGGGTTTGGAGCCGGGGTGCTCGAGATCGTGTCCGACCATCGCGGCGACACGTTTCGTGCCGTCTACACGGTGGGTGACCGCGGCCAGCACGCTACGGAGTCGGATTGCTGTAGCCAGTCCTGAAGGCTGCCAGCGTGCAAGGCGCCACGGCAGCCCTGGCCTTGCAGTCTCTGCAACTTGCAGTGATTGCAGGACCTGATGAGTCCAAATCTCACCCTCTCAGGAAAATAAGTCATTTAGAATCAATTGTTTAAGTGGATGGTCTAAGCGCGTTTCGCGGCATCGATCTTGTATTTCGATACATCGTGTATGCCGTAGTTCCGCTTTTAGTGGAACTTCGACACGAACGATATATCCAGCCAAGTCGCTCGCGCGGGATTGCGGACAGTGGCTCAACTAGCCGCGTCTGGCCCGGCGCATATGCAGGGGCGTCTGGCCGGTACGCCTGCGCACGGCCTTCACGAAGTGAGAAGCGTCCGAGAATCCGGCGCGTCGCCCGATTTCCGCGGTGGTCACGCGATCGAACAGCGGCGATTGAAGCATGCGGGCGGCGAGATCGACGCGAGCGTGGATCAGCATCGCTCCGAACGTGTCGCCGCACGCCGCGAGCGCCCGATGGAGAGTGCGCTTCGAGATGTTGAGTGAAGTGGCCACGTCGGCAGCCTGCAGGGATGTCTCGGGGCAGCGCTGCTGGATGTGATCGTGCACTTGGTCACGCACGGAGCGCTCAGCGGACGTGGATTCGAGGCGGCCGTCGCTGAGCTCGGCCGTCGTCAAGGCCAGTAGCGCTCCGAGTTGGTCGATCAACAGTGCCTGCGGCAGCGGCGCTTGCACGACGAAATCCGGTGACAACTGGGCGACGTAGCTCGCGAGAACGCGCCCCCAATGGGAGTCGCGAGCGATGCGCCGCCCGGCCAGTAGGGCAGGGTGAGGCACCCACTTGCGCACAAACTGTTCCGACAACTGCAAGTTGAAGGCGCTCCAGGCGCTCGAGAGATCGGTGTCGAGCGGGTTGCGCGAATCGTAGAAGATCAGGTCTCCTGGACCGAACCGGGCTCGCGTCATGTGCGTGACCTGCCACGAGCCGCTGAGTACCAGGACCAGATAGAAATAGCGCTGAGATGTGCGACGGATTTCCGAGCGGGTGCGGATGGCGCGTTGCGGTGAACCACGCTGTGCCACGATCGAGATCGACGGCAGCTCCAACGCGGCCAATTCAAGTTCGTAGTCCGACGGAGTGCGCGTGGACAACGCGGACGGTGCCAGGGCCGAGCTCAGGATCGCACTAGCGTAACTGAGTCGGTCCGCCGGCCCAACGTCACTCGTCGACAGCCGCACGATGTGTGGTTCGGCGCGCACGATGGTGTGTTCCCCTCCAGGGCCATCGGTAGACTACTCCCGATCACGGGGAGCGACAATCACCTCAGCGGTGCAGCAACTGGTTACGGACATGGTCCACAGCCTCGAGGATGACGGCCGCCGTCTCCGTCGGCTTCGAAAGAAACGGAAGGTGGCCAGCCCGCAGGAACGACACCCGCGCATGGATCCTGTCGGCGGTGTCTCGCTGCACGGTGGGAGACATCACTCGGTCGTCATCGGTGACCGCGTACCAGGACGGCTTGGAGCGCCACGCGGCGCCTGTCACGCGATCCACGAGGGCGCTGGCTCGAATCGGGTGCTGCGCGGCCGCGAGGACCAAGCCCTCTGACGCCGGCAGGTCGTGCGCGAGGAGTTCCAGCACGGCGTCCGGAGCGAGGTAAAGGAACCCACCAGCGTCCACCTCGAGTCTGCCGATGATCGGCGGCGCCGCTTGGTTCTCTTGCAGGTCCGCCGTCGACTCGCCCGTATCCGGCGCCCACGCCGCAACGTAGACGAGCCCGGCCACCCTGTGGTGACGGCCGGCCTGCGTGATGACGGTGCCTCCATAGCCATGGCCGACAAGCACGACGCGACCTGGCTGATGGTCGAGCACGCGTGTCACCGCATCGACGTCGTCCGCGAGCGCACTCAGCGGGTTCTGCACCGCGACGACGTGCAGGCCCCTGGCCTGCAATAGCGCGATGACTTCGCGCCAGCTCGTGGCGTCGGCCCAGGCGCCGTGCGCGATCACGACGCTCGGCGACTCGAGGTCACGCGGAGGAGCATCCGCGTGACCTCTGCGCGTGTTCACTTCACCGCGACGCGCGATGCCTGTAGTGCTCGGGCCGCACTTTCTATGACCGCGGCGACAGCCGCGGGCTGCGAGACGTAGACGGCGTGACTCCCCGAGGACTCGACCACCGTTGAGCCCGCACGCTTCGCCATGAACTGTTGCGCAGCCGGCGGGATCATCCGATCATCGCTCGCCACCAGATACCAGCTCGGCTTCGATTTCCATGCGGCCTCGCTGACGGCTCCCTCGAGTGCCTGGACGCCCCAGGGGACTTGGGAATTCGCCATGAACTCAGCTTGGTCCTTGGGAACGTCTGCTGCGAACGATGCGGCGAATTTGTCGCTGTCCAGCATGAGAAACCCGTCCTGCGGAGGGAGGATCGGCGGCACGGGGGCCCCGGGCGGCGGATTGGCGATGAGGGTGGCGACCGATTCGCCTTTGTCTGGCGCAAAAGCCGCGATGTAAACGAGCCCAGCAACCTTCGGCTCGTTGCCGGCCTGGGTGACCACCACGCCCCCATATGAGTGGCCGACGAGGATCACCGCGCCGGGCTGCGCCGCGATGACTCGTTTGGTGACGGCGACGTCGTCGTCAAGCGAGAGCGTTGGGTTCTGGACGATGCTGACGCGGTACCCGCGCGGCCGCAGGATGTTGTAGACGCCCTGCCAGCCGGAACCGTCCACGAACCCGCCGTGGATGAGCACGACGGACACGGACGCGGCTGCCGATGTTGCACTCATAGCGCACTCCTTTACTGCCGCTCCCCGTGAGCCGGCTCGGGAAAAAGGTACCAAGCTGTGTTGCGTGCAGATGGTCGCTAAGTGCCACGTGCTTGGCCGGTCTTGGCTCTGCGCGCCAGCATGCGTTGCTCTCGGTGAGTGATTGTGACGGCGCGCTCCGACGACTCTCTGGCTACGCTGCCATGTACAGGACGTATACGGAGCCGCGTGCGCAATACGTGCGTCGACCCGGGTCTTTGAGCGGTTCTAGCGGCGTGCGCTGAAGCTCGCCAAGAGGGCGTAGGCGACGACGCATGAGTCTGGCTGTCGTGTGACGCCAGCGTGTGGCAGCGTGCAAGGCGCCACGGCAACGCTGGTACTTTAGAAGCTGTAACCTACAGAACCCGAAGAGTCCTGTCGGGTTCTTCAGGCCGCCGAGAACTTCGATGGTCCGAGCGCACTGGCTCTGTGCGCGTAGGCGGCGGCCTCGGTCAACGCAGGCGATTTCAACGGGTTGCGAAAATCGGCCAGCGCCAGTGTGAAAGAATACGTGGACTCCTCCCCAGGTTCGAACTCGCAGGGAAGACATGCCACGTCGATCAACTGAGTCCGACTCGAGTGCCGTCACCGGGAGCGAGACATACCACACGCTCCTCGCTCGCGCACAGCGGCGGACCGGTGGCGTGTTGCCTGAGAGGATCGTGCGCCACGTGCTGTCGGTCACGCAGGATGGCGACTGGCCGGTCCGGCGCGACGCGCTTGACGCGGTGCTTCGCCGCTGCGCGTCCACCCACGCCGACCAGATTCAGATCGTCGGACGGCCACGGGGCCGCCTGCTGGGTCTGTACGCAACCCGGCGCCGTGGGTCGCGCGCACGTCCCTACCGCACGTTGCTCCGTCGGATCGAGCCGCTCGACGGCAGCTGCGAGTGCGCCGACTTCCTTCGGAACTCGCTCGGCCTGTGCAAGCACCTGTTCGCCGTCCTGGAAGACGGCGTCTCGAAGAGGCGCCCCCTCAACGTCGAGAGCCTGATGTCCGGTCTCCGTGTCCGGCGTACCGCCAGCGGTGGGCTGCTCATCGAGGCGCCGCGCGAAACCGCGTCGACGCTGGCCGCGCTGTTCTCTGGGATGGCGCAACTGCTCAGGGCCGGCGCGGCGCGGCCGCTGACTCCAGGAGATCGGTGACTCCAGGAGTGGCGGCCAATGGTCGACGCGCCACCACCGAGGCCCGGCCCACGCTGCCCATCGTCCGCGGATGGGTGCGCGAAATCCTCGGTCTGCTCTACGTCCTCCACAATCGGCGGCACCTCAGACGCATGCAGGGGCACTTTCGTGCCCTTGGATCCGAGAAGTCTGCACGATACCTTGATACAGCGTGAGCTAGACTGGATTGCTCCTGTCGCGAGCGTCTTCGCTGACCCTCACACCGCCGGTCTACTCACGCTGCCCTGGTTGAATGAACTCCTGGACTACAAGCCGGCATTGCTGCCGATCGCCCCGTCAGCCTGAAGTGGATCGTCAGGGCTCAGACAACGCCGTTTTCTCTTGTCTGGGAGACGGTGGCAGTGCGGCTGGCTATCGGTGTCCATCAAGCCTGTCCAAGAGGGTCTGAATGCACGCGTACGATTTGATCTTCACCCTTACGGGCGGCCTCGCCGCGGCCCTCGTTCTGGGTTACGCCACACACCGCATTGGCCTCTCGCCGATCGTCGGGTACTTGCTGGCTGGCACGCTCGTTGGTCCCTTTACGCCTGGTTTCGTGGCGGACGCCACGCTCGCCGAGCAGTTGGCGGAGATCGGCGTCATTCTGCTGATGTTCGGTGTGGGACTCCAGTTTCACGTCGAGGAGTTGCTGGCCGTGCGCCGCGTCGCCGTGCCAGGCGCCATCGCGCAGAGCGCGGTCGCCACGGCCCTGGGCGCGCTCCTGGGGCGAGCGTTTGGGTGGGACTGGTCAGCGGGGATCGTATTCGGCATGGCGTTGTCCGTTGCCAGCACGGTGGTCCTCGCGCGGGTCCTCGCCGACAACAACGACTTGCATACGCCGACGGGCCACATCGCTGTCGGCTGGTTGGTCGTCGAAGACCTGTTCACCGTTGTCGCCTTGGTGCTCCTCCCGGCCTTCTTCGGGCCGGCCAGCGCCGACTCGTCAGTGGGAATGGCTCTGGCACTCACCGCGATCAAAGTGACGGCACTCGTGGCGTTCACCGCTGTCGTGGGGACGCGCGTGATTCCGCGCATCCTCGATCACGTGGCTCACACCCGGTCGCGCGAGCTCTTTACGTTGGCGGTGCTGGTCATCGCACTGGGAATCGCCGTCGGGTCGGCGCTTGTCTTCAGCGTATCGATGGCGCTCGGCGCGTTCCTTGCCGGCATGATCGTGGGACGCTCGACCTATAGCCTGAGAGCCGCGTCCGATGCTCTGCCGATGCGCGACGCCTTTGCCGTGCTGTTCTTTGTCTCCGTTGGCATGTTGCTGGACCCGTGGGCGCTCGTCGAGACGCCGGGCCTGATCATCGGAGCGGTGGCAGTAGTGCTCGTCGGTAAGCCCCTGGTAGCGCTGCTGATCGTGTGGGCCATGCGCTATCCGCTGAGAGTCGCGCTGACGGTTGCGATTGCGCTCTCGCAGATTGGCGAGTTCTCCTTCATCCTGTCGACGATCGGCAGGGACCTCGGGATCCTCACCGTCGCAGCGACCAATACCCTGGTGGCGACCTCCATCCTGTCCATTGTCCTGAGCCCCCTTTTGTATCGTGCCGTCGACCCTATCGAGCGCTGGGTGGCCAGGCGGCCGCGTCTCTCACGAGTCATGAATCGTATGACACCGCAACAAGGGGACGCTGAGGCACCCATCGCGGATCGGCCCCAAAGTGCGGCGCACCGGGCCGTCGTGATCGGCTATGGTCCCACGGGCCGAACGGTGACCCGGCTGCTCCGGGAGAACCAGATCGCCCCGACCGTGGTGGAACTGGACATGGAGAGCGTGACCACTCTTAGGCAGGATGGCTTCGACGCTGTTTACGGGGACGCGACCAGGCCCGAGACACTGGTTGCGGCAGGTGTGTCCTCTGCGGGCAGCCTCATCCTCACCTCCGCCGGCATGGCGCACAGCGCGGAAGTCATTCGCGCGGCACGCGAACTGAATCCCCGGATCCGTGTTCTGGCGCGGGCCGCGTACCTGCGCGACTTGCCGCCGCTGAAGGAGGCCGGAGCGGACACTGTGTACTCTGGCGAGGGGGAGGTGGCGTTGGCCTTCGTCGAGGACATTCTCGACACGCTCGGCGCCACGCCAGAACAGATCGACCGGGAACGCGCCCGCGCACATGGGGAATTGTTCGGTGGAACCTGAGCTCCCATCAACGTGTGACGACAGCTCACTACCCGAGAGGATGGCTCACGCGTGGCCGGTGGGGCTCCCTCGGCGCACCGGTGAAACGAACCCATTCGGCTTCACGGCGAGAACAGAACAAGGAAGTGTGTGGAGCAGACGTTCGGCCGTGTTGCCAATCAGCAGTCCAGTGATGCCCGAGCGGCCACTGTGCCCAGCACCACCAGATCGATACCGTGCGCGACAACGAAGCTCGGAATGACCTCCTCCGGGTCGCCTCTCTGAATCTCGATCCGAACGTCTGCGAGGTACGCGCCGAACGAGATTCGTGTGGCACGTGAGTGCCATCACCATGGAACTATCGGGTCACTAGTGTTCAGCGCCCCCTCCACGTACGCTTGCCACATGCGACGAATCGGCCAGGATGCCAGCCGGATGGCTCTTCGGGGCGTGGAGTCGGCGTTTCCGTAGACTGCGATGGTGCGCTTGACCTCGTCCTTCCTTCGCGACTACCGCTCCGTTGGCCGCCCGCCGGTTCAGCTCGAGCGAGTCCTCGCGGTCGGCCGGGCGTTCCTGACAGTTACGGGTCTCATCGCCATCTACCTTGATCCGACGGAACCAACACGCCTGCAGGGCATTACGTACAGTGTTCTGCTCGCGTACGCGCTCTACAGCCTTGCGGTGCTGGCGTACGTCCACGGATCCGTACGGCTGTCGTCGCGACACGGCCACCTGCTGCATGGCCTCGACATTCTCTGGACCTCCGCACTGACCTTCGTCAGCGCTGGCCCCGTCAGTCCGTTCTTCTTGTTCTTCCTGTTCGTGGTGCTCGCGGCTGCGTATCGTGGGGGCTTCCGCGAGACAGCCGGAACGGCGGCGATCGTCGTGGCGGTGGTGCTCATCGAGGCCGCGGTCGCGGCCGGAGGGCCGTGGCAGAGCGCGTGGCTGGCGTCTATCCCGTTCGACCTGAACGGCACTATTCTGCGTGTGGCGTACCTGATGCTGACGGGCGTGTTGCTTGGCTATTTGGCGGAGCAGGAGAAGCAGTCGCGCGCCGAACTCGCGGCCATCGCCGACGTCACGCGACTGCCTCGTGTCAGTCTGGGCCTGGGCGGCTCGATTACCGCGGTCGCCCGAATGCTGCTCTCGACGTTCGGGGCGACATCAGTGGCCGTCGCGGTATTCGGCCATGAGAACCGCCGAACTCTGCTGTGGCAGCTCGACCGGTCCGACAGCAGGAAGGGCGACGTGTCGCGAGTGCGCCGGCTCGAGCTGTCCCCGGAACAGCAGGCGGACTGGCTGTTTCCGGACTTTGGTCGAGCGTGGCACGCGGCCGTCGAGACGAGCACGGGCGGCGTCGCCGTGCGGATGATCGAACCGGGTCTGTGGCCGCTGGCGCGAGGTCGCGGGAACCTGCCGGCGGGGTTGCTTGGGGCTCAGGTCTTCAAGACCGTGACCGCGGTCAACATGGGGCTCTCGGGCGAGTGGCACGGTCGTATTTACGTGTTCGATGCCTCCGGGACGGATAGGGCGGAGCGATCCCTGCATTTCTTGGAGGCCCTTACCGACCATGTCACGCCGGCCCTGACCAATGTCTTTCTCCTTCGACGGTTGCGGGCGCGCGCCGGCGCCGTTGAGCGGGCGCGCGTCGCGCGAGAACTGCACGACGGGGCCATCCAATCCCTGTTCGGCATCGACATGAAACTCGAGGCGTTCCGGCGGTCGACGGATCGATCTCCCGCCTTCGTGGACAGCGAGATGCAGGCGGTCCAGGAACTGGTGCGGCGGGAGGTATTGTCTCTCCGAGAGTTGATGCAGGCGTTGCGTCCCATCGAACTGGAGGGAGCCGACCAACTCCCTCACGTGCTCGCGAGCGTGGTCGAGCGATTCGGCCGGGATACCGGTATCTCGGCGCGCTTCGTGGCATCGGGAACCGACGTCGCGCTCTCCCCGGCGAAGGCCCTGGAAGTGGTGCGAATCGTCCAGGAAGCCCTCGCCAACGTACGGCGGCACAGCGACGCTCGTAACGTTCTGGTCAGCCTGACGAGCGGCGATGGCACCTGCAGGCTCGTGATCGAGGACGATGGATGCGGGTTCGAGTTCGAAGGACGCCTGTCAGCGACGGAACTGGATCAGCGACGCATTGGCCCCGCCATCATCAAGGAGCGTGCCAGGAGCGCCGGTGCACAGCTTGTGGTCGACTCGGCACCCGGGATGGGTGCCCGTGTGGAGCTCGCGTTCAACGTGGAGATGATCCATGGCTAACGTCCCACGCCGGGTGCGAATCGCGATAGCGGACGATCATCAGATCTTCAGAGACGGCCTGCGGCACCTGCTGGAGAGTGAGCCAGGATTCGACGTCGTGGCCGAGGGCGCGAACGGCGTGGATGCCATCCGCCTGGCGCGAGAGGTGCGACCCGACGTCCTGCTGCTCGATGTCGCGATGCCCCAGATGGGCGGCCTGGAGGCCCTCGCAGATCCGGAGATTCAAGCGACTCGCGTGATCCTGCTGACGGCTGCAATCGAGCCAGCGGAGCTGCTTCGAGCCGTACAGTTGGGTGCCCGCGGTGTCGTCCTGAAAGAGTCCGCGACCCGCAAGATGATCGACGGTATTCATCGCGTCATGGAAGGCAAGTTCTTGATCGGCGCGGAGATTGCCGATGACCTCGCACAGGCGGTGCGTCAGGTCAGTGCGCGGAAGGAGAAGCCGTACGGGCTCACCGCTCGGGAGATCGAGATCGTTGCGGCGATCGCCTCTGGGGACAGCAATCGTGACATTGCGACTCGCTTGAATATCAGCCTCCAAACCGTCAAGCATCACCTGACCAGCATTTTCGACAAGACCGGCACCTCCACACGCTTGGAGCTCGCGCTGTTCGCGCTTCGTCAAGGGTTGGTCGACGCACACTGATTGGTCTGGAAGATCGAACGCACAGGACGCGCGCAGGCACTTAGGTGCTACGGCTCCGTACCTTCGGTCGATGTTCATCGTTCTTGTCTCCGAGTAGCCTGACAGCCATCAGCACGGCCGTACGATGTGGCAGGCCTCGCCTTCACGTGAAGGTGCTCAGAGCGAGAGGGACCGATGATGCAGATCCGCCTGATGGTATTGACGACGGTATGCGCGATCCTCCTTGCAGGCTGCAACAAGCGTGTGACACCGGTGACCAGCGTCGCGCCGCCGCCAGCCGCCGCCGACGTTCAGCCGCCCGCTCCGCCGCCCGAGCCCGCGGCGGTGCCGGTGCCGGCGCCGGCTGCTGCCGCTGCCGCCTTGACCGAGGATGAGATCTTTGCGCGCAAGACCGTCGACGAACTGAACGCGGAACGGCCGCTTGGCGATGCGCTTTTCGATGTCGACCAAACGTCGATCAGGGATGATGCGCGGGCCATCTTGCAGACCAATGCCGAGTGGCTGAGGCGTTGGTCGTCGACCCGCGTCACGATCGAGGGTCACTGTGATTCTCGAGGTACGAGCGAATACAACCTGGCGCTCGGAGAACGGCGCGCCCACGCGGTCAGGAACTACTTGATTGGTCTGGGCGTCGATGCCAACCGGCTCCTTGTCATCAGCAAGGGCGAAGAAGCGCCCGCGTGCGTTGAAGAGGACGAGCGTTGCTGGCAGCAGAACCGGCGGGGCCACCACGTCATCACGGCCAAATAGGCCCGATGGGATTGCGACTCGTGCCTTTGGTGGCTTGCCCCTCAGATGGATCCAGACAGCGTATCGAACCTCATTGGGGCATGGGGCTATCCGGCACTGCTGCTCCTGCTCGTTCTCAACGGTGTCGGGTCGCCGATTCCCGAGGACCTGTTGCTGTTCACGGCTGGTTATCTCGTGTACACGGGAACGTTCCAGTGGCCGCTCGCGTTGACGCTCAGCGCGATTGGTGTCGTGACCAGCGACGTGATGCTGTATTCAGCGGGCCGGCACGTGGCCTGGCGTTCTACCAGGTGGTCTGAAGGGCAGTGGCTCTCATTGGAGCGCCTGCAGCGAGCGACGCGATGGTTCTCCCGCCTCGGGCACGGCGTGATCTTCTTCGCGCGCCTGATTCCCGGCACGCGGGCCCTGGTCTTCATTGCGGCCGGCGCCCACGGTGTACCTGTGTGGAGCTTCCTTCGATACGACCTGCTTGGAGCAGCGATCTGGGTGCCCGTGATGCTCGTCAGCGGGTATGCGTCCGGCGGTGCCATTGGCGACCTGGGCGATGCGATTGGCTGGTTGAATCGCAGCGCCGTCTGGGCGCTGACTGCCGCCGGGTTGTTCCTGGTCATCTGGCTCTCGTGGGGCCGTGAAGCATCGAAGTTGTAGGCTGACCGTACCGTTCGGCCAGCCCGCGCGATGCGTCGACCGCAAACCGCAAGAGAGGCGTGTAGATACATGACAGGCAATGCCCCTTTCCGGGTTGGCATCTCAGGCTCCTACGGCGGACTCAATCTCGGAGACGAGGCCATCCTTCACGTCATGCTCGCTGAATTGCGCAAGGCCGGTTCGATGGAAGTCACGGTCTTCTCGCGCAATGCCGACGATACGAGACGGCGGCATGATGTCGAGCGCGTCCTGGAGCTGCGGAGCACGCCTCGGAGCGACGCCGCGCAAGTGGTCCGCGGCCTCGACCTCTTGATTCTTGGCGGCGGGGGCATTCTCTTCGACGGCGACGTCGACATGTACCTCCGAGAAGTATTCCTCGCCCACGACGCCGGGACGCCGGTCATGGTCCATGCGGTCGGAGCCGGACCACTCCTGGATGCTGGAGCCCGTCGGCGCGTGCGGGATGCTCTCCAGCGCGCGGCTGTCGTGACCGTCAGGGATCGTTACTCGCGGCAGCTCTTGGAGGAAGTAGGCGTTACCCGGGACATCGAGGTCACTGCCGATCCGGCCGTGCTCTTGACGCCGGAGCCACTGTCGCTGGACGACATCCTTCGCGCGGAAGCGATCGATCCGAACGCGCGCCTCGTCGGGTTCTCGGTGCGCGAACCTGGGCCCGCCGCGCCCACTCTCGACGTCGAGCATTATCACCGTCTGCTGGCCAACGCCGCGGACTTCATGGTCAACCGACTTGACGCTGACATCGTGTTCGTGCCTCTCGAGCAGCGGACGTTCGACATTCAGCACAGCCATGCCGTGATCGGTCGGATGAGTCATGCCCAGCGAGCCACGGTACTCAGGCGTCAGTACAGCCCAGGGCAGATTCTGTCCCTCTTGCGACATTTCGAGTTCTCCGTAGGGATGCGGCTCCACTTCCTGATTTTCTCGGCGTTGGCCGGGGTCCCGTTCGTATCACTGCCCTACGCACGCAAAGTCACGGAGTTTGTCGAGGAGCTGAGAGTCCCGGACCGCGCCCTTGAACATGTCAGCGCCGGCGAATTGATCGCGAACATCGATCGCGCATGGGACGAACGAGAACAATGGCGCGCGCGTGCGCACGACGCGTTGCGCCACTTGCAAGCGCGGGCCAAGACGAACACGGAGCTCGCCATGAGTCTTCTGCTGCGTGCGTCAGAAAAGCCGGTTGTCGTCGGGGGCAAAGGCCGGTAGGGCCGCATGGACAGCACGAACGGGCCGATGGCACGCGACGCCAGATGCCGACGACGGGAGCGCGGATCCCGTTCGCACTGTGAGTCTAGAGATACCGCACACGCGCGTGCCGCCGGTAGGGTACGCAGGTGCCATCTGCAGGCGTCGTGGGGAATGAATGGCACTGGAGTGCCAGACGTCGGCACTCTGGTTGGATGGACGAGCCGTCGGCGACGTCACCGCTTTCTCGCCGGCACCGGGATGCCGGCGATCGTCACGCCGACCGAGAACAGCGTGCTTCGCGTGGTGAAGAACAGCGTCTTCCAGTCGTCGCCGCCGAAGGCGACGTTGGTGGTGGCCGGCTGCCCATGGACGACGCGCCCCAGCTTCTTGCCCTTGGCGTCCACCACGTAGAGACCGCCGGCGCCGCCGCTGTACAGATTGCCGGCGGTATCCACCTTGATGCCGTCGGGCACGCCGGGCTCCGTGCCCCCGAGGTCCACGAAGACGCGACTGGTCTCCTTGGCCATCGTGCCGTTGGGTTGCATATCGTAGGCCCGCACGTGACGGCGTCGCGTGTCGGCCACATAGAGGACGCTTTCGTCTGGCGAGAACGCGAGGCCGTTGGGCCTGACCATGTCGTCGATGACGAGCGACATCGTGCCCAGATCAGCGGACACGCGGTAAACGCCCGAGATGGTCACGTCCCACTGATCGGGCGCGGCGTTGCCGCCGGGGTCGGTGAAGTAGATCGAGCCGTCGGACTTCACGATCACATCGTTGGGGCGGAGCAGTCGCTTTCCCTGAAAGCTGTTGGCGATGACCGTCAGACTGCCGTCGGGCTCGTAGCGCGTCACGCGTCTGGTCAGGTGCTCCGCCGAGACGAGGCGGCCCTGCAGATCGCGTGTGAGGCCATTGGCCTCGTTGGTCTTCTCCAACGCGATGGTCACCCCCTGGCCGGGGGTGTACTTGATTCGTCTCGCGGTGTGGATGTCGTTGAAGAGCAGGTAGCGCCCCTCCGCCCACCAGAGCGGACCCTCGGCGGGCCCGCCGTCGCCGCCGTAGCCGCTCGCCAGCTCGCGGATGGGCTCGGTGGTGGCGATGATGCGGTCGAGCTCGGGCGCCAGTGACTCGATCTTCCTCCCCGACTGCGCGCCGGCCTCGCGGATGCCGGTCACGGCCAAGCCGCCAACGGCGCCCGCCATTCGCAGAAGATCACGTCGTGAAAGCACACTGACGTTTCGCATCGACGCCTCCGCGCGGCGAGGGGATCCGCCGCCCATCAACGGGAGAGGATACCCCAAGGTCGTGCGGGTTGGTCGATTGTCGGCGAGTGGAACAGGTACTGGCCGAATGACCGTGAGATCTCGCGCACGTGCGCTTGTGAACAGCGCCACTACCCAGCTGTTGCATATGCTGGGCGTGATCGGCAGTCTTCAATGCTCCACGATTTCATTTCCACCAACCGCCAGGAAATCATCAAGCGATGCAGGGCGAAGGTCGCCATGCGGTCGGCTCCGGCCCCAACGGAAGCGGAGATCGAGCACGGCGTGCCGGTCTTCCTGGACCAGCTCGCCGACGCGCTCCGTCTCCATCTGGTCCAGAGTCCGGACATTGCCAAGAGCGCGGCTCAACACGGGTATCAGCTGCTGCGTCAAGGGTTCACGGTGTCACAGGTCGTGCACGACTATGGCGACGTCTGTCAGGCCATCACGGAACTCGCGCTGGAACGCAACGCGCCCATCGGCACGGATGACTTTCGCGTGCTCAATCGGTGCCTTGACGAGGCGATCGCCGGTGCCGTCACCGAATTCAGCCGCGAACAGAATCGATCCACGCGGGAGGGAGAGACGGCGCGCGGGAACGAGCTCGCGGGGTTCTTCATTCATGAAATGCGAAATTTCCTCAACACGGCGCTCATCACGTTCGAAGTGCTCAAGACCGGAAATGTCGGCGTCGGAGGAAACACGGGGACCGCGCTGCATCGCAGCCTGATCGGCGCACGTGCTCTCGTCGACCGTTCGATCGCCGATATCAGGCTCACGCAAGGGGCCCACCATCCACAGCAGTTTCCCGTTGCGGCGTTCATCGACGAACTCTCGCTGGCGGCAACGATCGAAGGAAATGCGCATGGCGTGGGACTCCATGTGATGCCCGTCGACGACGGCGTGGTCGTCGAGGCTGACCGGCAGATCCTCATGGCCGTCGTGATGAACCTTCTGCAGAACGCATTCAAGTTCACCCGAGCCGGTACCACCGTCGTGCTGAGCGTTGGTGTCACCGTCGAACGCGTGCGGATCGAGATCCAGGACGAGTGCGGCGGCCTCCCGAGTGGGCGGGTCGACGAGCTGTTTCGCCCGTTCGAGCAGCGGGGAGCCGATCGAACGGGGATGGGCCTTGGCCTTACCTTCAGCCGTCTGGGCGTCGAAGCGAACAACGGCCGCATCTATGCCCGCAACCTTCCTGATACGGGATGCGTCTTCGGCATCGACCTGCCGAGAATCCCGAGCGCTACCTTCGTAACGGGGTAGGCTTTCAGCGCAGGATATCGAACTGCCGGACGTACTTGACGATGAAGGCGCGGTTCACCGGGCCCATGCCCTCCAGGCTCTCCGTGTTGTTGTAGACGACGAAGAGCCCGGTGCCGGCGGTCTCCAGCAGGTGGAACCGGAAGTTGCCGGACCAGCGATTGGTCCGGTCGTTGTACTGCACCAGGCTCTGGACGAACATGGAGGGCGTGAAGTTGTAGGTCACACGCATGTTTCCGAGGTTGGTGTGGAAGGAGCCCTGCGGCAGCGAGATCGCGCTGTAGTTCCACGTGGTATCGACGGTGAAGCGGCCGCCGTCGCGAAGTGTCAACTGCCATCGCTGACTGTTCTGGGTTCCTGTGAGGAAGTTGCCGACATCCCACCGGAGCGCGGCCGACAGCGGCTTGCGGCGGTCGGTGTTCGAGTTCATCCGGAAGAAGAGGCCGCCGGCCTCGCCCACCGGCACGACGACGCCCGGATAGATCTCGAACGGCTCGCGGAAGCCCTCCCACGAGCCCTGGAGGGCCGTGTCGATGCGGTACCCGTTCTCCCAATCCCAGTGGTTGTCCACGTGCAGTTCGGCGGTGTTCAAGCCGCCGTCGAGGTAGTCGTAGCGCGTGTAGATCGCGTGCGGCAGCCACTCGCGGAAGTGCCAGTCGCGAATCCAGTCCTGGCGCATCGTCTCCTGCAAACGGACCTGGAACCGCCGGTAGCCGAATTCGTTCTCCAGGAAGCCGACTTCGGGATTGAAGTTCCGCCCGGTCCGCCCGTATTCGACGCCGATCTGGTGGATGCCGTCGTTGTAGCCCGAATCGACGTTGAAGGCGACGTCGTTGCCGACGCGGCCGGGCGTTTCGGTGCGGGCAGCGAAGCCGGCCACGGTGAAGTACTCGCCCAGGCCCATCCGGCCGTCGAGCCCCCAGGTCCGGTTCCAGTCGTCGGCCCCCGCCAGATCGCCCGCCGCGGACCGGTTCACGAACATTCCTCCGACGCTCGACCGGTTCGGCAGTTCCTTGCTGGCCCGGAACACCGAAAAGTTGTTGCCGGGCCGCACGCCGACGTCCGCCGTCTGCATGTTCAGCGCGCCGACGTTCAGGCCGCCGACCTTGCCGCTCAGCCGCCCACCGCCGCGAATCGGCACCAGCTCCCCGTTCTCGTCCAGTCCGATGCGCCGGCTGAAGAAGAGATCCACCTCCGCGCCCTTTCCGATCGTGAACAGCTCGGAGTTCTCTTGAAAGAACGGCCGCTTCTCCGGGAAGCGCAGGTTGAACCGCGTCAGGTTGATCTGCTGCGTGTCCACCTCCACCTGCGCGAAGTCGGTGTTGAACGTCGCATCGAGGTTCAGGCTGGGGGTCACGCCGAACTTCGCGTCCAGGCCGATGTCGCCGCCGAGGTCGGTCTTTGCGCCCGGCGTGAAGTTGCGGTTGGTCGAGCCGACGGTATACGGCAGCAGCTTGAAGTTGCGCGGCGTTTCCAGCTGCAGACCGCGTAGATCGCCGGCCGACGACAGGCGCCCGAGGTTGAACACCCGCTCGAGCGGCGCCCAGTAGGCGCGTTCGCGCGTGCGCTGGATGTTGCGGAAGAAATTGACGCCCCAGGTCTGTGGCGACGGTCCGTAGCGCAAGGTGCGCAGCGGAATCCGGAACTCGGCGAACCATGCCGTGTCGCTCATTCCGGTGGCCACCTCCCAGCTGCCGTCCCAGCTGGCCTGCTGGCTGCCCTGGAAGCGGACCTGCGCGTCGTATTGCGCACCCGACGCGTTGGTGCCGAACACGAACCCGTTCTGCTTGTCGTTGAACGTGTCGAAGATCAGCTGGAACGAATCCATCACGCCCAGATCGGGATCGCGGCGCGTGTCAGTGGTCACGATCAGCGACGGGTCGGTGTCGAACAACGTCGCGCCAACGTAGATGGCTTCGTCGTCGAAGAGGATTCGCACCTCGGTGCGTTCGCTGACCGGCCGGCCCTGGAAGGGTTCGGCCTGCAGGAACCCGCTGAGCGGGGGCGCCGACTGCCACATGCCCTCATCCAGGCGGCCGTCGATGATCAACGCCTCGTCGATCTTGACGGCATTGGCGACCGGTCGCGGCAGCTGAGACAGCGGCGTGGCCGACGGGTCGGCATTCTGCGCCACGGTGGAGGAGACACACGCGCACGCCAGGAACACGCATGCGGCGGCCTGAACGAATGGCGGGCGCGCGCGCCGGGCTGGACCCACCCTCAAGGAGCGTTCGCGGCCAGGGAAAACAGGGCCCTGACGGGGGGGATGGCGACGACAGACTGAATCGGGCGGATGGCGTGCGGCACGAGGGGACTCCAAGCGCGGCAATTTTATCAGCCTTACCGGTCCATGCCCTCCCGTGTGTCAAACGAGATAGACGCTCGTCTTGGCGCGTCGTTACGCTTCCGGATGCAATCAGCCGAACCGTCGAACTTCGCTCTCGCCGACCTGGCGCCACTGGAATCGTCTCGTGAGCGGTCTCCATCTGACGCTTCCCTCGAGATGCACGGCCTTGTGTACCGCGGTCCCGGTCAGCGCGCATGGGAAGAGCGGCCTCGCCCCGTGCTTCGAGAGCCGACCGACGCCATCGTTCGCGTCACAACCTCCACGATCTGCGGGACCGACCTTCATATCCTGAAGGGCGATGTGCCGTCGGTGACCGAGGGCCGTATTCTTGGGCACGAGGGTGTCGGGGTGGTCACCGACGTCGGACCAGGCGTCTCTACTTTTCGCGCCGGCGATCGCGTGCTGATCTCGTGCATCACCTCGTGTGGACGCTGCGACTTCTGCCGGAAGCAGATGTACTCCCACTGCCGGCATGGCGGATGGGTCCTCGGCAACACCATCGACGGCACGCAGGCTGAGTACGTGCGCATTCCGTATGCGGATACCAGTCTGTACGCGATCCCGGAAGACGGCGACGAAGAGGCGCTGGTGATGCTGAGCGACATCCTGCCGACCGGCTTCGAGTGCGGCGTGCTCAACGGCCAGGTCCAACCCGGCGACGCCGTGGCCATCGTCGGCGCGGGCCCGATCGGTCTCGCGGCTCTGCTGACAGCCCAGTTCTATTCGCCCGCCAGCATCGTGATGATCGACCTCGACGACAAACGACTGGAGGTGGCCAGGGCGTTCGGGGCCACGACGTTGATCAACAGCACGGACGGCGGCGCGGTCCAGCGAGTCATGGATCTGACGGCGGGCCAGGGCGTGGATGTCGCGATCGAAGCCGTCGGCGTACCGGCCACCTTCGACATCTGTCAGGCGATTCTGGCGCCTGGCGGGCGGCTCGCGAACGTTGGCGTCCACGGCGTCCCGGTGACCCTGCATCTCGAAAAGCTCTGGGATCGCAATGTCACCATCACCACGCGGCTGGTCGATACGACCACCACGCCCATGTTGCTGAAAGTGGTGGGGTCGGGACGGCTTCAGCCGGGCAAGCTGGTCACACACCGCTTCGCGCTCGATGACATCATGCAGGCATACGAGACGTTCGAACACGCCGCCCGCGAGGGCACGCTGAAGGTCGTTCTCAGAAACGAGACCCGTGGATGACCACCCTCTGACGGACGCCGCCCGCCCGCAGCCGCACCAGCAGGCGGTCGACGCGGTCATGGCGGCGCTCGGCACCGCGCCGGATCGTGGCCTGGCCCAAGATGAGGCACGCGCCCGGCTCGCGCGCGACGGCCCCAACGAACTGACAGCCGAGGTGCCGGTGCCGGCCTGGCGGAAGCTGCTGGCCCAGTTCCAGAACGTCCTGGTCGTCCTCCTTCTCGTTGCCACGGCGATCTCGGCCGGCCTGTGGCTGTACGAGGGCGATACCGCGCTGCCGTACGAAGCCCTCGCCATCGGTGTCGTCGTGCTGCTCAACGCCGGCATCGGGTTCGTCCAGGAAGCGCGGGCTGAATCGGCCGTGGCGGCGCTGCGACAGATGGGCGCGGCCCACGCGCGCGTGATCCGCGACGGCGAGCTGCGACGTGTGCTGGCGGCCGAGGTCGCCGCCGGAGACATCCTGGTCATCGAGGAAGGCGACACCGTGGCCGCCGATGCGCGCGTGATCCAGTCGACAGGGTTGCAGATCGCCGAGGCCACGCTCACGGGCGAGAGCACGCCGGTCTCGAAGGATCCCGCAGCCGTGTCCGGTGACGTCGCGCTCGGCGACCGCACCAACATGATCTTCGGCGGCACCACCGCCACGTATGGTCGCGGACGCGCCGTGGTGGTGGCCACGGGGATGCGGACCGAGATGGGGCGTATCGCCGGCATGCTGCGAGACGTCCCTGACGACACGACGCCCTTGCAGAAGGAGCTCAACCACGTCGGGCGGCTCCTGGGCCTCGCCGTTGTGGTCATCGCCGTGGTGATGATCGCGACGGTCCTCGTCGTCGAGGATGTGACCAGTCTGGCCGCGGTCTTCAACGTGCTCATTCTCGGCGTGGCTCTCGCCGTCGCCGCCGTCCCGGAAGGCATGCCCACGGTCGTCACGGCCGTCCTGGCCATCGGGGTGCAACGGATGGCCCGCAAGCACGCGATCGTGCGCCATCTCCACGCCGTGGAGACCCTGGGCTCGGCGGGGGTGATCGCCTCGGACAAGACCGGCACGCTGACGAAGAACGAGATGACGGTGCGGACCGTCGTGACGGCCAGCGGACACGTGCAGATCGGGGGCACCGGGTACGCGCCGGACGGCGAGGTCGTACTGGAAGGCGGCGAGGAACTCGGCGGGCCCCTTCGCCTCGAGCTGGAGCGCGTTCTCACGGTGGCGGACCGCGCCAACAACGCCGTGCTGCAGGAGGGGAGCGGCCGGTGGACGGTGCAGGGCGATCCCACCGAGGGCGCACTCATCGTGGCCGCGCGGAAGGCGGGGCTGACCGACGACGCGTTGGGCCGACGATTTGCACGGGTCGGCGAGATTCCGTTCTCGTCCGCCCGCAAGTTGATGAGCACGGTGCACACCGATGCCGAACGCGCGGGGGAGCGGTTCCTGTTCACGAAGGGCGCGCCCGACGTGCTGCTGTCGCGCTGCTCTCACGAGCTCCTGGGAGATACGCCACAGCCCTTGAGCGACGCAAGGCGCACGCGCGTGATGAAGACGAACGACGACCTCGCGGGTCGCGCCTTGCGAACGCTCGGCGTCGCGTATCGAGCGCTGCCGGCCGGCGACCACGCCCTCGAAGACATCGACGAGCAGGCCGAACGCGATCTCGTCTTCGCGGGGTTGATCGGCATGATCGACCCACCACGCGACGAGGCAAGAGATGCCGTCACCCGTGCAAAACGGGCCGGCATCCGCCCCGTGATGATCACCGGCGATCACCCGGCCACCGCGAGTGTCATTGCCGTCGACCTTGGCATTGCGGTAGAGAGCCGAGCCGTCACAGGCGCGGAACTCGACGGGATCACGGATGCCGCGCTCACCGCGCTGGTTCGAGACGTGTCTGTCTACGCGCGTGTCAATCCGGAGCACAAGCTGCGGATTGTCACGGCTCTGCAGGAGCAGGGCGCCATCGTGGCGATGACCGGTGACGGCGTGAACGACGCGCCGGCCTTGAAGAGGGCCGACATCGGCGTGGCGATGGGCATTACCGGCACCGATGTGTCCAAGCAAGCGGCCGACCTGGTGCTGGCGGACGACAACTTCGCCACGATCGTCGAGGCCGTGGCAGAAGGTCGGGCCATCTTCTCGAACATCCGCAAGTTTCTGCGTTACCTGCTGTCGTCGAACAGCGGCGAAGTGATGACGATGTTCTTCGGCGTGCTCATGGCGAAGGCCATCGGCCTGCGGACGGACGCGGATGGCCTCGTGCTGCCCCTTCTGGCCACCCACCTCCTGTGGATCAATCTGGTCACGGACGCCGCACCCGCCCTCGCGCTCGGCCTCGAGGAGGCCGAGCCCGGACTGATGGACCGTCCTCCTCGCGCCAGGGGCGAAGCCGTCATCACCCGCCGCATGTGGGGCGGCATCGTCGTCGTGGGCGTCATCATGGCTGCCGGCACCCTTTTCGTGCTCGACGCGTCCCTGCCGGGAGGATTCGTCGACGGCAGCGGTGAGCGTCGGTACGCGCAGACGATGGCCTTCACGACGTTGATGTTCTTTCAGTTGTTCAACGTGTTCAACGCCCGTTCCGAGGAGAGGAGCGCCTTCAGCGGTCTCTTCACGAATCGCTGGCTGTGGAGCAGTGTCGGACTGTCGCTGGTCCTGCACGGCGCCGTCATCTATATGCCGTTCCTCCAACACGCATTCTCGACGACCGCTCTTGACGCGCGCGACTGGGTGGCCTGCCTGATGGTTGCCAGTTCCGTGCTGTGGCTCGGCGAGATCGGCAAGGCCGTCCTGCGGTGGACAAGTCGAGACGACGCGCTCACCTGAGAGTTGGCGGAGATCTGCGCGTCGCAGTGATCCCCCCGCCGATCAGGTCGTTGCGGCTCGATCCGACGTGGTGCCCATCGCGTCCAGGGCCTGAATCAGCTGGACGTCCGTCACTGGCTTGACCAGATGCGCATCGAAGCCTGCTTCCGCCGTCCGTTGGCGATCCTGTTGCTGGCCCCACCCCGTCAGCGCAACGATGATGGCCTGCTTGCCCCACGTTCGCCGACGTGCCTGTCGTGCCGTTTCGTAGCCGTCCATGTTCGGCATCCCGAGGTCCAGCAGAAGCACATGGGGTTCGAACGTCTCGGCGGCCGCCAACGCCTCCACGCCGTCGTGCACCGTGCGGACATCGTGGCCGCGGAGTGTCAGCAGCGTGCCCAGCGCCTCGGCAGCGTCGTGGTTGTCGTCAGCAATGAGGATGCGACGCGACTCGTCGCGTGCCGCGGTGTCCGGCGTGTTCGAGTGGCCAGGTGCGGGCGACGCCTGTACGTCCAGCAGCGGCAACCGAACGATGAACTCGGCACCGTGGCCGAGTCCGTCACTCCGGGCCGTCACGGAGCCGCCATGCATTTCGACGAGGCGTCGTACGAGAGCGAGTCCGATTCCAAGGCCGCTTCGACCGGACTCGTGCTGGGCGTGAAAGCGCGCGAAGAGCTCGAAGAGTCTCGGCACCGATTCCGCGGGAATCCCGATCCCGGTGTCCTTCACGCTGATGATCGCGTAGGGAGCCTGACAGGTGACCTTCAGCGCGATCCGGCCGCCTGAGTCGGTGAACTTCGCGGCGTTCTGCAGCATGTTGCTGAGCACCTGGATGAGCCGCGTCTGATCGCCGTCGACACTGAGCAGCTCGTCGGGGAGTTCCACGAGCAGTTCGTGTCCGCGAGCGTCGATCGCCGGCCGCGTGGTTTCTATCGCACGCGCGACGATGGCGCCGATCAGGACGGGTTCGCGATGCAGCGTGATGATGCCGTGGCTGATCCGCGACACGTCGAGCAGGTCGTCGATCAGGCGGACGAGATGTTCGACCTGCCGGTCGATGATGTCGCGCGCGCGTGCCCGCTGAGGCTGGCCAAGTTCCTTCAGGCGCAGGAGCTGAACCGCCGTCTGGATAGGTGCCAGCGGGTTTCGCAGTTCGTGCGCAAGCATCGCCAGGAACTCGTCTTTCCGCCGATCCGCTTCCTGCAGGGCGGCCGTAGTGGCCTCCAGTTCGGCGGTTCGCAGGGACACGCGTTGCTCGAGCTCACTGTTCAAGCGCTCCAGCGCACGTGTCTTTCGGTAGAGTTCGGCGAAGACGCTGACCTTGGCGCGGAGAATCTCTGGAACCACTGGGACCGGCACGTAGTCCACGGCGCCGCATTCGTAGCCCCTGAGGCGATCGAGGTCCGTCATCAGGATCGCGGACACGAAGATGACCGACGTCTGCTGGAATCGCGGGTGCTGCCGAATCATCGCGGCAAGCTGATACCCGTCAAACTCCGGCATGCACACGTCCACCAGCACGACGGCGATCTCGTTCTTCAAGAGACAGTCGAGCGCTTCGGTGGCGGAGTTCACCGTGATCAGGTTCTCGCCGAGCTCTCCGAGGATCGTCTGATACGTCAGGAGCTTGGACGGCTGGTCGTCCACCAGCAGGATGTTGACGCTGTCGACTCGCGTCGGTGTCGCCATGAAATGACCCTAGCGATGGAGCCACATGCGGAGTGCCGAGAGCAGCTGCTCCGTGTTGACCGGCTTTGCGAGATAGTCGGATGCGCCGGCCTCGAAGCACTTCTCCCGATCCCCCTTCATCGCCTTGGCGGTCAGCGCGACGATGGGCAGCCGCCGGAATGCGGCGTCCTGTCTGATGGCCTGGATGGTCTGGTAGCCATCCATCCCAGGCATCATGATGTCCATCAGGACGATCGCGGCATCGGGCGTGGAGTTGAGCACCGCGATGGCCTCGTTGCCCGTGCTGGCCGTCAGGACCTTCATGCCTCGGCGCTCCAGGACGCTGCTCAACGCGAAGATGTTCCTCACGTCGTCGTCCACGACGAGCACGGCCTTGCCCATGAGGTGTTCGTCCGAGCGGTGCAACTGTTCGAGCATCCGCTGTTGCTCCGCAGGCAAGTCCGAGAAGACCCGATGCAGGAACAAGGACGTTTCGTCCAGGAGACGCTCGGGCGACTCCACGCCCTTGACGACGACGCTACGGGCGAACGTGTGCAGCCGCGCATCCTCCTCTGCCGACAATTCGCGGCCGGTAAACACTACCACCGGCACGTCCGAGAACTCCGGGTTCTGGCGAATGTGCTCCAGCACCTCGAACCCGGACATGTCCGGCAGCCGCAGGTCGAGCACGACGCAGTCGCACGGCTGCTCCGCCATGGCGGCCAGTGCGGCGGCGCCGGTGTCCGCGACCACGATGTCCAGGTCGTCCTGGCCAAGCAGCGCCCTGATGCTCAACTGCTCCGCGGCGTTGTCTTCGACGATCAGCAGTCTCTTGCGCCGAGGCGCCGCGTACGCCTTGATTCGTGACAGCGCGGCTTCCAGGCCTTCCCTCGTCGTGGGCTTGGTGATGAACGAGAACGCCCCACACGCCAGACCGTGCTGGCGGTCCTCGTCCATCGTCACCATCTGCACGGGAATGTGCCGGCTCAGCGGGTCCTGCTTCAGTTGGTTGAGCACGGTCCATCCAAGCATGTCTGGCAGGAACACGTCGAGCGACACCGCGGTGGGACGGAACTGGCGCGCAAGCGTGAGGGCGTCGGCGCCGGACATGGCCACCAGCACCTTCAGTCCCTTGTCGTGCGCCAGGTCGACGAGAATGCGGGCGTAGTGCGGGTCATCCTCGACGATCAGCAGGATGGAGTCGTCGGGCTGCAGGTCATCGCGATCGTCGGCCACGCGGTCCAGGGGCCCTTCAGGCACTCGAATCGTGGGAAATCTCCCGAGCGACGCCCCCAGAGTGGACGCTGCCGCGCTTCCGTCGCCGCCAGGGGCTGCGACCGAGGGACCGGCATACTTCAGTGGCAAGTACAGCGTGAACGTACTGCCGACGCCCGGCGTGCTGCGAAGGTGGATCTCGCCGCCCAGCAGGTTCGACAGCTCGCGGCTGATCGCCAGGCCAAGGCCCGTCCCGCCGTACTTGCGGCTGGTGCTGGCGTCGGCCTGCTGAAACGCCTCGAACACGATGCGCTGCTTGTCGGCCGGAATGCCAATGCCCGTGTCCGACACTTCGAACGAGACCACGCGTCCCGCTTCGCTCAGCACCGGGTGCGCGGACGTCCAACCTCCCGCGGCCGCGGAGACGTTCAACCGCACGCCCCCCTGCGACGTGAACTTGAAGGCATTCGACAACAGGTTCTTGAGCACCTGTTGCAGACGTTTGGAGTCCGTGACGATGGCTCGGCCCAGCCGAGGGTCCACTTGCACGTCGAACGTGAGGCTCCGGCTTTCGGCCTCGTGCCTGAACGTGCGCCCCACCATGTCGAGGAGGTTCGTGAAGTAGACCTCTTCGGCCTCGACCGTCACGGTGCCCGACTCGATCTTCGAGAGGTCGAGGATGTCGGTGATGAGGTTGAGCAGGTCGGTTCCCGCGCCGTGGATCGTTCGGGCGAACTCCACCTGCTTGTTCGTCAGGTTGCTCTCGGGGTTCTCCGACAGCTGCTGCCCGAGGATCAGGATGCTGTTCAGCGGGGTCCGCAGCTCGTGGGACATGTTGGCCAGGAACTCCGACTTGTACTTCGAGGTCAAGGCCAGCTCGGCGGCCTTGTCTTCCAGTTCCCGGCGCGCCTGTTCGATCTCCTGATTCTTCCGCTCGACCTCTGCGTTCTGTTCGGCGAGCTGCTGGGCCTTCTGCCCCAACTGTTCGTTGGTCTGCTGGAGCTCCTTCTGCTGCGTCTGCAGCTCGCCCGCGAGCTGCTGCGACTGCTTCAGCAGCCCTTCGGTTTGCATCGTCGCCTCGATGCTGTTCAGCACGATGCCGATGCTGGCGGTCAGCTGTTCCAGGAAGGCGAGATTGATCGGCGCGAACTCCTTCAACGACGCGATCGCGATGACCGCTTTGATCTGGCCTTCGAACACGACGGGAAACACCACGAGGTTGCGTGGCAGCGCGTGAAAGAAGACGGATCCGACCGGCGTCGTATCAGCGGGGACGTCGGTGACGAGAATGCGCCGCATGTCGCTGGCGCACTGCCCAACGAACCCTTCTCCCATTCGCAGCTCCGCTGGATAGGGGTGCTCGTAGACGTCGGCATAGCTCGCCAGCATTCTCAGATGCGGCGTGCCATCCGTGTTCATCTGGTAGAGGACGCCCTGATGCGCGTTGACCAGCGGCACCAACTCGGCGAGCAGCATCCTCCCGACGGTGGCCAGCTCTCGCTGGCCCTGCAGCATCCCCGTGAAACGCGCGAGGTTGGTCTTCAGCCAGTCCTGCTCCGTGTTGCGGTCGGTGGTCAACCGCAAGTTGTCGATCATCGTGTTGATGTTGTCTTTCAGCTCCGCGACCTCGCCACGGGCGTCCACCTGAATCGACCGCGTCAGGTCGCCCTTGGTCACGGCGGTAGCCACTTCGGCGATGGCTCGCACCTGGTTCGTGAGGTTCGCGGCCAGGAGGTTCACGTTTCCGGTCAAGTCCTTCCAGGTGCCCGCCGCGCCCGGGACGTTCGCCTGGCCACCGAGACGGCCTTCGACGCCGACTTCTCGCGCCACCGACGTGACCTGGTCCGCGAAGGTCGCCAGGGTGCGCGTCATGTTGTTGATCGTGTCCGCCAGCGCGGCCACCTCGCCCTTGGACTTCACCGTCAGGTTCTGCTCGAGTTCGCCGTTGGCCACGGCGGTGACCACCTTGACGATGCCGCGAACCTGTTCGGTGAGGTTGGCCGCCATCACGTTGACGTTGTCGGTCAGGTCCTTCCAGGTGCCCGCGACGCCGGGGACCTGCGCCTGCCCGCCCAGGCTGCCGTCGGTGCCGACCTCACGCGCCACGCGCGTCACCTCCGCGGCGAACGCGTTGAGCTGGTCCACCATCGTGTTGATGGTGTTCTTCAGCTCCAGCACCTCGCCCTTCACGTCGACCGTGATCTTGCGCGAGAGGTCGCCGCGGGCCACGGCCGTCGTGACCTCGGCGATGTTGCGCACCTGCGTCGTCAGGTTGGCGGCCAGCAGGTTGACGTTGTCCGTGAGATCTTTCCACGTGCCGCCCACGCCGGGAACGACGGCCTGACCGCCCAGGCGGCCCTCGGTGCCCACCTCGCGGGCGACGCGCGTCACCTCGGCGGCGAACGACCGGAGCTGTTCCACCATCGTGTTCAGGGTCTCTTTGAGCCGCAGGATCTCGCCGCGCACGTCCACCGTGATCTTCTTGGACAGGTCGCCGCCGGCGATGGCGGTCGCCACCTCGGCGATGTTCCTCACCTGGGCGGTGAGGTTGCTGGCCATGAAGTTGACGTTGTCGGTGAGGTCCTTCCACGTGCCCGCCACGCCGGACACCTGCGCCTGCCCACCGAGTTTCCCCTCCGTGCCCACCTCGCGCGCGACGCGGGTGACTTCGCCGGCGAACGCGTTGAGCTGGTCCACCATGGTGTTGATGGTGTTCTTCAACTCGAGGATCTCGCCCTTCACGTCGACGGTGATCTTGCGAGACAGGTCGCCACGCGCCACGGCCGTCGTCACTTCGGCGATGTTGCGCACCTGCGTCGTCAGGTTGGCGGCCAGCAGGTTGACGTTGTCCGTCAGGTCCTTCCACGTCCCGGCGACGCCGGGCACCTCCGCCTGACCGCCCAGCTTGCCTTCGGTGCCGACCTCGCGCGCCACGCGGGTCACTTCGCCGGCAAACGCGTTCAACTGATCGACCATCGTGTTCAGCGTCTGCTTGAGCTGCAGGATCTCGCCGCTCACGTCGACGGTGATCTTCTTCGAAAGGTCCCCACCGGCGATCGCCGTCGCGACCTCGGCGATGTTCCTGACCTGCGCCGTCAGGTTGTTCGCCATCGAGTTGACGCTGTCGGTGAGGTCCTTCCACGTGCCGGCCACGCCGGGGACCGTCGCCTGGCCGCCCAGCCGGCCTTCGGTGCCGACCTCGCGCGCCACGCGGGTCACTTCGCCGGCGAACGCGTTGAGCTGGTCCACCATGGTGTTGATGGTGTTCTTCAACTCGAGGATCTCGCCCTTCACGTCGACGGTGATCTTGCGGGACAGGTCGCCACCGGCCACGGCGGTGGTCACCTCGGCGATGTTGCGCACCTGCGTCGTGAGATTCGCGGCCAGCAGGTTGACGTTGTCCGTGAGGTCCTTCCACGTCCCGGCGACGCCGGGGACCTCCGCTTGGCCGCCCAGCTTGCCTTCGGTGCCGACTTCGCGCGCCACGCGGGTCACTTCGCCGGCAAACGCATTCAACTGATCGACCATCGTGTTCAGCGTCTGCTTGAGCTGCAGGATCTCGCCGCTCACGTCGACGGTGATCTTTTTCGAGAGATCGCCGCCGGCGATCGCCGTCGCCACTTCGGCGATGTTCCTGACCTGCGCCGTC
>Ga0307505_10000341_pt1 | contig 53881 bp, 50 predicted proteins | sample 23_S_MG_FD_202183 | JGI IMG/M metagenome (GOLD analysis project Ga0307505, IMG submission 202183) | Soil microbial communities from Populus trichocarpa stands in riparian zone in the Pacific Northwest, United States - 23_S | ecosystem: Environmental > Terrestrial > Soil > Riparian zone > Trees...
CATCAACAAGAAGGTCACGATGACGGGCGTCATCAGCAAGATCGAGTGGACCAATCCGCACACGTACTACTACCTGGACGTGACCGATGCGGATGGCAAGGTCTCGACGTGGGCATTGGAAGGGTTTCCGCCGTCGTCGCTCACCCGAATCGGCTGGAAGCGCGACACCATCAAGGTCGGCGACAAGGTGACCGTGGTGGCGTTCCTGTCGCACAACGGTTCCCTGCGTGCCAACGGGCGCGAATACACCTTGGCCAACGGCAAGAAGATGCTGGCCGGAGCGGCCCAGGTGGGTGGGCGATGAGAATGCGGGTCTCCCAGGCCTCGGGATTGGCCGCCCTTGTGGCGGTTCTGGCGACGCTCACAACCGAGGTGTCCACCCAATCCAAGCTGAAGCGGACCTCCGACGGGCGCCCCGACTTGTCGGGCGTCTGGTGCCGGCCAGGTTGTGGCCTCGAGCTCCTCCCCGAAGGTGGCGAACTCGTCACCGGCACGATTGCCGGCAACAGAGGCACGCCGCCGGCGCCCAATCCCAACGCCCCGGAACGGCCTCAATACCTCCCCGGCATCCTGGAGAATCGCCCGCCGCCGCCGACCAATCCCGTGCTGGTCGGATGCCTGCCGCCGACGGTTCCGGGAATCACCGGTTCGCCGTTTCCGTTCGAGATCGTCCAGACGCCGGCAAAGATCTACTTCATGTACGAGATTCACCACTGGTTCCGGATCATTCCGGTCGGAAAGCGTTACGAGGACACGGACCCGGGTTACATGGGTGACGCCTTTGCGCGATGGGATGGCGATACCCTCGTCATCGACGTCGTCAATTTCAACGACCAGGTCAGCATGGGCCACGGCGCCACGCAACACGTCGTCGAACGCTATACCCCCTCCGCTGATGGACAGTCGATCGCGTACACGGCGACGGTGTCGAATCCCAAGACGCTGGTGAAGCCGTATACCACTCGCGTCCGCCTCACCCGACTCAGCGACCGCGTCCGGGAATACGAGTGCACAGAGAACAATCAGGACGCGCCACACCTTCTGCCAGAAACCCCAGGCGCGCGGTGAGCGGGCGCAATCAGGGGAACACGCGGTGAGTGTCCAGCGCGCTCCGCGATCGATCGTCACGTTGATACACGGCAAACCGGCGCACAGGCCAGGCATCGCCGCGCTGGCTGCGGTCTTGGCCCTCGTCTCGGCGCTGACGTCTGTGTCTGGTCAGCAGGTGAATCAGACTCGAGACGTCCGGGATATCGAGGTCCTGCAGGTTCAGCCGACCGCCTACATGATTGCCGGCGCGGGCGGAAACATCGGTGCCCAGGTTGGCCACTCGGGAATCGTGGTGGTCGATACCGGCGCGGCAGGCTCGGCCGACAAGGTGATTGCGGCGCTGCGGCAGATCTCCGACAAGCCGGTGCGCTACATCATCAATACCAGCGCCGACGCGGACCACGTCGGCGGCAACGCCGCCGTCGCCAAGTCCGGCCAGTCGATCATCACCGAGGTCGTGGGCAATGCGCTCAGCCTCGGCGTGATGTCCAACAACGGAGCCGCGAGCGTCCTCGCGCACGACAACGTCCTGGCCCGGCTCACCCAAGGTGATTCGTCGATCTGGCCGACCAAGACCTATACGGCGAACCACTACAAGATGTCGCTCAACGGCGAGGGCATCGAGGTCGTGCATCAGCCCTCGGCGCACTCCGACGGGGATAGCGTCGTGGTCTTTCGCCGCGCCAACGTCATCGTCACCGGCGACGTCTACGACCCCACCAAGTTTCCCGTCATCGACCGTCAGCGCGGCGGGACGATCCAAGGCACGCTGCGGGCGCTCAACTGGCTCCTCGAGATGACGATCCCTCCATACCCGCAGCCATGGCTGCCGGAGCGGACCTACCTGATCCCTGGGCACGGGCCGGTGTCCGACTCGCCCGATCTGCTCGAGTATCGCGACATGGTCACCATCGTGCGAGACGTGATCCAGGACCTGATCAACGAGGGCAAGACGTTGGCGCAGGTCAAGGCGGCGGACCCGACGCTGGGCTACAACGCGCGCTACGGCGGCGCGGGCGGGAAAGACGCGTTCGTGACGGCGATCTACGAGGACCTGACCGCCAAGACTGGGCGTTGAACCGCCAGTTGGGGAGACCGATGCGCAGCAGGAAACTGTGGCTTGGACTGGGTGTCGCGGGACTCGCGATCCTGTTGTCCCCGCCTCACCAGTCGTTTGTCGGCCACGCGCAAGCGGCTCCGAGTGCCAGGGTCTTGGCGCCCATCGACGTCACCGGGTACTGGGTGGCGATCGTGACGCCCGATTGGCGGCAGCGCATGATCCCGCCCGCCAAGGGCGACTATCTCGCGGTTCCGATCAACATGGCCGCCAAGCAGGCGGCCGACGCCTGGGACGCCGCGAAGGACGAGGCGGCCGGGCAGCAGTGCAAGTCCTACGGCGCGCCCACCATCATGTCGACGCCGACCCGCCTGCGCGTCAGCTGGCAGGACGACAACACCATGAAAGTCGAGACCGACTACGGCATGCAGGAGCGCCTGTTCCGGTTCGGGGCCAGTCCGCCTGCGAAGACACCGGTCACGTGGCAGGGGACGTCGGTCGCGCAATGGGAGCTGCTGCGTCCGAACCTGGCGGGCTCGCCGGGCGCCGGTGCGGGCGGTCGAGGTCGTGGAGGGCCTGTCAAGTTCGGCAACCTCAAGGTCAGCACGACTCGCGTGCGGCCGGGGTATTTGCGGAAGAACGGCGTTCCCTACAGCGCCGACGTGAAGGTCGACGAGTACTGGGACTTGTTCACCGATCCCGCAGGGACACAGCGCCTCATGGTGACGCAGATCATCGAAGACCCGCAGTATCTGACCCGGCCCTGGCTGGTGGCCTACAACTTCAAACGGGAACCCGACGCGTCCAAGTGGGATCCCACGGCGTGCTCCTCGAGGTGGTAAGAGATGACCGATAACGCTGCCGGGCGGCTTGCCCGAATCGCGCTGCTGTCGTGTGCCAGCCTCGTGGCTGCCGCTCCCGCGTTCGCCGAAATCGATCTGTCGGGAGTGTGGGGCTATCCCGGCGGCCAGTATGGCCAGGAGAACGGGCAAGGGTCCGACCTGGGCGACTACACCGGCGTTCCGATCAACGCCGAAGGCCGCGCCGTCGGTCTCAGCTTCTCGGCGTCGCGGTGGTCTCAGCCCGAACGGCAATGCCAGTACTACTCGCCGCGCTATGTGACCACGGGCCCGTTCGCGCTCAATATCTGGGCCGACGCCGACCCGCTGAGCGGCAGGATCGTGTCCTGGAACATGGGCGCGTGGATCGACAAGGATGTCGTGACGGTGTGGATGGATGGCCGGCCGCACCCGTCGCGGAACGCGCTGCACACGTTCGGCGGATTCGCGACCGGAACCTGGGAAGGCGACACGCTGGTCATTCGGACGACGCACATGAAGGCCAGCATCCTGCGGATCAACGGCCTGATGCACAGCGACCAGGCCACGATGACCCAATACGTGGTCAGACACGGCGACCTGCTGTCGATGCTGACCTACTTCGACGACCCGATCTATCTGTCGGAGCCGATGGTCCTGACGTCTCTCTGGCAGATGAACTCCAAGATCTCCATGCCGCGAATCTCGCCGCCGTGCGAGCCGATCAACGAGTCGCCGGCGCTCGAGAACACGTCGATCGTGCCGCACTACCTGCCCGGGAAGAATCCGTACGCGACCGATTTCGCGAAGTACTACAACCTGCCGCTCGAGGCCGCCTACGGCGGCGCGGAGACGATGTACCCCGAGTATCGCAAGCGGCTGAGAGACGAGTTCAAGTACGTGCCGCCGGAGAAATGCGTGCGCTACTGCTGCAATCTGGCGGGATGCGTCCCTGATGGGAGTGGTAAGGCGCGATGAAGACGCTCGAAGTCGGCGCCATCGCGCTGGTCGCCGCGCTGGTGGTGTGCGCGATGCTCACGGTGCCGGTCCGCCCTGCCGCGCAAGCCGGAGGCTCCCAGCCGACGCGGATGTCTGCGGCGGAATTCGCCACCCTGTTCAAGGCCAACACCAATTGGGGCCGCTGGGGTCCACAAGATCGCCTTGGTACGATCAACCTCATCACCGATGCGAAACGCCGGCAGGCGGCGGCGCTGGTCAGAAGCGGAACCACGGTGTCAGTCGCTCATGACCTCAGCGAGATTCGTGAAGCCGACAACGGGTCGCCGATCAAGCGCGAACGGTCCGGGTCGGGGTCCGGCGTGGTCAAGGCAGACACACTGACTCTGCCGTATCACGGCACCTTCACCACGCATCAGGACTCGCTATGCCACTACACGTTCATGGGCCAGGGGTACAACGGCGGGCCGGCCGCCGACGAGTGCGTGGAGGGCATCGACAATTTCCGCGACGGCATCGTGACCCGGGGAATCCTCATCGACATTCCACGGTTGAGGGGCGTCCCCTACCTTGAACCCGACGCCGCGATCTTCCAAACGGAACTGGAGGCCTGGGAGCGAAGAACCGGTCTCAAGGTATCACCGGGGGATGCCGTGATCGTGCGCACGGGTCGCTGGGCACGCCGGAAGGAGAAGGGACCCTGGAACGCCTTTGCCACTGCGGCTGGATTGGACGTCACCGTGGCGCCGTGGTTCAAGGCTCGCGATGTGGCCATCGCCGGCGCGGACGTCACCCTGGAAGTGCACACGGCGCCGCCGGTCGTGGAAGGGCAAACCGCACCGCTTCACACGATTCTGATCGCGGGCCTCGGCATGCCCATCATCGATGATCTCGATCCGGAAGCGCTGGCGGAGATGTGCGCCCGTCTCGGACGGTGGGAGTTCATGCTGGTGGTCGCGCCGCTGCGCGTCCCGAACGGCACCGGCAGCCCGGTGAATCCCATCGCCATCTTCTAGGCGCTCGTCGCTCTTTCCTCGGCCACTCAGCGGAGTCACTTCATGCCGGTGCCACGAGAGACCGTTGAAACGGGTACCTACGCCTTGCCGACGGCCGGCAAGCCGCCGAATGGTCCGATGCTTCGCAAGGTGGCGATCGAGGAGCACTTCAACTTCGGTGCACACCCGCATCGAAAAGATGCGGTCGTCGATCTGGACAACATCGTGCGGGCGATGGATTACGAGTCGGCATGGTCGGAACTCGTCGCCGAGCGTCTCGTCGAGTTCGGACCGAAGCGGCTTGGCGGCATGGACGCCAGCGGCATCGACGTGGCCATTCTCTCGCAGACGGTCCCGGGTGTGCAGGGTGTTCTGGATCCGGGGGAAGCGGTCGTCGCCGCACGCGAGACCAACGATTTCCTGGCCTACCGCGTGATCGCTCCGTGTCCGGAGCGGTATGCGGGCTTTGCCAGCGTGCCGCTGCAAGACCCGGCGGCGGCGGCGGACGAGCTCCAGCGATGCGTCACGCGCCTTGGATTCAAAGGCGTGATGGTGAACGGCTACAGCAACATCGGGTCGCCCGATGTCGGCGAGTATCTCGACCAGGACAAGTTTCTTCCGTTCTGGGAAGCCGCCGCGGCACTCGAGACGCCCGTCTACCTTCACCCGCGTCCGGCCCTGGAGCAGCGTCTGTACGATGGGCACGCGGAGCTGATCGGCGCCACATGGGGTTTCGCTCCAGAAACAGCGACTCATGCGCTGCGGCTGGTGTTCAGCGGCTTGTTCGATCGCTTCCCGCGGTTGACGGTGATCCTGGGGCACCTCGGAGAGACGCTCCCGCACTTCGCATGGCGCATACAGCACTGCTTCGACTACAACCCGTCGAACAAGCGCGTGAAGAAGCGGCTCCAGGACTACCTGTGCGAGAACTTCTACGTCACCACGAGCGGCAACTTCAGCGACCAGGCGTTGATCAACGCACTGCTCACCGTCGGCGCGGACCGGATCTTGTTTGCCGCTGACTATCCGTACGAAATGATGGAGCCCGCCGCTCGCTGGATCGAGCGGGCTCCGATCAGCGAGAACGATCGCCGCAAGATTGCGCACGCCAACGCCCGCCGGCTCTTCCGTCTTGACGCGACGTAGGGAGCCAAGACCTCTAGCGCTTGTCCAGGCCGTTCTCGGCGAGGAACTTCGACAGCAGGTCCGCCACGGCCACGTTGTTCATGTCGGCGAACGGGATGTGCGTGTTGCCCTTGAGGCCGGCGTCCGGCAGCATCAACACCTGGGCCTTGCCGCCGTACTTGTTGACCTTCTCGGCGAAGAGTCGCGACAGCCTGACGCTGTTAGTCGAGCTGGCGGACTTGTCGACGTTGTCGCCCCAGACCATCTGCATCGGGACCTTCGTCAGCTTCTTGAACTCCTCGAGCGGCACCTCGACGGGGCCGAACACACCCACCGGCCCTCCCGGCCCCTCACCCTGCGGATAGACGTAGCCGACGTTCTCGTACATCACGATGCCGGCCATGTTGTTCGTCTTCAGCGCCGTCAGGATGGCGCGCAGGCCGCCGGCGGAGTTGGTGAGCGCGACGCTCGGACCAATCCGGTCCAGCAGCTTCGCCGCGGCCTCCGACTGCAGGTGCGCGTTCTCGACCGAGTCGAACTCGACGTAGCGCGCGCGTGACGCCTGGTTCCAGGCCTCGGGGTCCTTCGTCGGGAACTGCACCCCCTCGAACCAGTTCGGGTACTGGGCGCCGAACCGCCATGCGGTGAAGTTGCTCTGATCGCGGCCGGTGACCGCCCTGTAGGTGTAGTCCGCGCAGCCCCAGTTGGCGCGCCCGACGTGCGGGCCGTCCCAGATGTACACCGGGTAGCCGCGGCGCAGGAAGATGCTCTGGTAGCCCTCGCCGCCGTCCCAGCGGTTCAGCCACGCGGTGGCCGCGGCGCTGTGCCACATCACCAGATTGGTCCGGCGCGGGTTGGTCGGAATCTGGTAGTCGACGTAGCCGTGATCGCAGTGAAGCGATCGTGTCTCTGGGTCGCCGAGGACCTTCCCCCCCGCCGCGAAGGAGCCCTGTTTCTGAATTGAGATGGGTGCGTTGTTGTCTCGCCGCTGACCCTGCCCCGCCAGATAGCCGCCCGCCAGAACGGCCATCGCGCCCGCCGTCAGCAGGGCCGCGCCCATACGAAAAACCTTCCTATCACTCATGAGTAGCTCCCACCCGACACAGGACACGACCGACGACGCCGAAGATTCGTTGACAGTTGGATTCCACTTGACCTGACTTATTGAACGGGCAGGCCGACCAGGCGGGCGGGCGTGTCCTTGAACATCCGGTTCAGATCCTGTTCGCTGAAGCCGGCGCCACGCAGCGATTTCGCGGCCATGGCCAACGCATCCGGATGATTGGGAGTGCCGACCAATCCGCTGTCGCTCGCAATGAACACGTTCTGCGTGCCCAAGGCCTTGATCACGTCAATCGCGCGGGTCTTGCCGGCCCCGTCGCGGCTGAGAGCCCCCGCGGTGATTTCGATGGCGCCCCCGAGCTTCACGGCCTCCTGCATTTGCGGGATGGACATGTTCGTGAACTGCGCCCCAAGGATGGGATGGGTCACGATGATCCTGGTGATGCCGCGCTGCTTGGCCTCAGTCATGATCATGAGCACTTCCTCCGGCGTCACGTGGCCCGTGGCCAGGGTGAGGTTGTGCTCCTTGATCAGGTCGAGCACTTCGAAGACGTCGGGGATCAGCTTGCCGTTGCGCGACACGACGGCCTTGGCCCGCGTCTCCTTGTTGTAGGTGACTTCGTGTTCGGAATCGTGGGTCGGCATCCACACGATCCGTCCCCAGCCGCCTTCCACGTCAGCCATGTAGCGGAGCGCCATGGGATTCACGCCACCGACGGGTGTGTCGAGTGTCAGGCTGCCGAAAACCTCGATCCCTTGTGTTCCGTGCTTGCGAATCAGCCAGGCCAGGCCTGCGGACTCGGTCCAGTGGTTCTTGAGGACGACGCCGCGCATGCCCCGTTCCTTCGCGAGCTTCACGATCTCGAACGCGTCCCACTGCCTGTCGTAGCTGTCGGGTCCGAAGTGCGCGTGCAGATCGATGGCCCCGGTCAGCGCGGGATCCGTGAGCTTCTGATCGATCGACGGCGTCGGCTTGCGGGTCTTGTACGGCTCCCAGTGCGCCTTGGGGGACGTTTGCGCCAGCACCGGCACCCAGCCGTAGTGCACGGTCAGGGCCGCGAGCGTCATGGCCGCACACGACGCGCCAATCAGGAGTCGCCTGGTTCTCATTGCTCCTCAGAGGGACACCACCGTCCAACTAGGACGGCGGCAGCAGATAGCCGTGGTTCTTCATGCTGGTCTCGGGGTGTTGCATGCACGGGACGCAGTCCGGCCAGTAGTTGTCGGGAACGCGTCCGCTGACGGGGTTCTTGTAGTGGAACCACATCGGCAGGATGCCGGGCCAGGCGATCTCCTCGCCGGTGCCGCCACGGAAGCCCCGCTCGCGCTCACCGAGCTTGGTGAGGGGGATGTCGGGCGGGTAGGTGGTGTTCGGCGCCGGAGGCCGACGCGGTGTCGCCGGATCCTTGGCCGCGGCCCAGCCGCCCTCGTATGTGGGCGACGAGAAGTAGTGCTCGTCGATGACGACGCTCCAGAACTTCCACACGCCGTCTTCGAGGACGACCTGATCGTGATACATGCCGCCGCCGAAACCCATCGCGCGGGTGTAGCTCGAGCCCGGCTGGAAGAGTCGAGAGCGGATCGACGCGGACCGTCCGTCCTCGGCCACCAGGATCACCGGCTGGGTCCGCCAGTGAAGGGGGAGCATCGCTCGCGGGCGCGATCCGGGCGGCGGGGCCGTCGCGTCGCGATCGATGATGCGCTGGCGCCCCACATAGAAGCCGCTGAACGGAACCTCCTTGTGCCCCTTCAGGGCGAACAGCTTCCCGAGGCCGCCAAAATCCAGATCGTCGAGGTAATCGCCGTAGGCCGTCGACATGTTCTCGGCGCCATCCCAGGCCTTCGAGATGGCGAGTCGCCGCTCGGCTGTCGTGATGCGCGCGTCCAGATCGCCGGACGGCGTGGCGGGCCTGCGGGCCGCCGGGGCCGCCAGCAGACGCTCGTGGCCAACCGTCTTGACGCCGGAAGGCAGGCTCACGGGCTTGCCCGTGGCCGGGTTGGGTGCGAAGAACACGGGGATCGCGCCGGGCGACATCACGTCGGAGGCTGGCACCGGCCGGTCGGGCGCGTGCTCCTTGGCGGGCGGTGGATCGACGATCTGGCTCTTGGCCCAGCCCTGCGCGTAGTCGGTCTTCATCAGCGGGAAGATCCGCATCTCGCGGATCCGCCAGATGTCGTTCTGCTTCACGTACCGGTTCTCGAAGATCGCCAGCGTGTAGAACGCCGTCCCGTTTGGAGAACCGCTGTCGGCTTCGCCCAGCATGCCCAACTCGAGGCCGCGCGAGCGCGCTTCCAATCCGCTGGGCTCGATAGTCACGGCCATGTCGAGCTGCATCAGCTCGTTCAGCTGGCCGTGCTTCAACCCGGCCGGGCCGCTCCGCTCGAGCGAGCGGCGGATGCTCTTCGGGCCGTCGTAGACGCCGACGTTGGCGATCGCAAGCGCGCCGTCCGCCGTGAACAGGTCCGTGACGTCGTCCCACATCTTCCGGTCCGTGTAGTAGCCGTAGGCGTTCTGCAGGTTGCGGACCTTGTCCTCGTCGTTCATCACGGAGATGCGCTGCTCGAGGGCGGCGAGCGCCGTGGCCGGATTCATCGTGGGAGCAGTGGTGGTCTTCGGATCCGGCGGCGTTGCCGACGCGGGCAGGTCGGGGACCGGGATTCCGGTCTCATCCGGCGTGAAGTGGTATGGGACGATCTTCTGGTCTTCGTCGACGTTGCGCCAGCCGGTCGCGTAGGGGCCCGCGAACATCGGGTTGTAACGCATGCGGGCGATCTTCCACACGCCGCGCTCGCGCACGTACTCGTTCTCGAAGATGCCGGCCGCCCATTCGGCCTTCACGCCGTGCTGGCCCGTCATCGAGAACTCCCACCAGCGGCCCTTCGCGCTCTGGCCGTCGGCTGAAACGTTGATGAGCGGCCGCAGGACCATCTGCGTGTGCAGGCCGCCGGGCTTGAGCCCGTGCGTGCCCTCGCCGAACGTGGTGAGGAAGTAGTTCGCGATGGCCTGGCGCCCTTGCTCGTTGTTCTTGCCGTACGACAGCTGCGCGTTGTCGGCGAAGAGCGCCGCCATGTCGGTCCACAACCCGAACTGCGAGTACTGCGCGTAGGTCTCCTGCAGCCGCTTGACGGCTCGCACGGACTCGGCGCGCTCGACGTTCTGCGCCAGCCGGTGGACGCGTGCGGCTGCGCTCGTGCTCGGACTGGTGTCGCCGGCAACGACCACATACAGGGCGCCGATCGCCACGAGCAGCGCAAGCCCATGGGACGTCAGGCGGCGTAGCGGGAACACATTGGGCATAGGGCCTCTCGGCGATGACGACTCCGCGAGACTATAGCCTGCGGGCGCGCACCCGTCCATCATCAAGCCCGAGGACTGGAGCGTATAACTCTAAAGAAGTATGTAAGTTACGGAGACGGTCGACCCGCCTCTGCACAACAAGGCCCAGGGCAGAAGGCCGAAGGCTCAACTGTGAAAGACCGCGGGTCGGGAGGTCGCGCGTGACGTCAGCGCGGCGGCCGCGCCGACGACGTCTTGGGCATCTGGCGCGTAGCCGACGGCTCGATGCGCAGCACGCCCCCGTTCTCGTGATCGACGAGTACGTAGAGGAGCTCATCGGGCCCCTGTCGAACGTCGCGGATCCGCATCTGCAGCGGCACGAGCAGCGACTCCCGGCGCAGCTCTTCCAGGTTCTCGTTGATCAGGATTCGCTCGAGCCGGCCCGTTCCAGGGATCTCGCCGGCGCGCTGTCCGCCCACGAAGACGTCGCCCTTCCACTTCGGCAGCTTGTTGCCGGTGTAGAAGGTCATGCCGGACAAGGAAATCGACGGCATCCAGTAGACGACCGGCGGCTCGAACCCCTCCTTCGAGAACGTCTGCGATTGCCAGGGTCCGGGGTAGGTTCGTCCCAGGCTCACGAGCGGCCAGCCGTAGTTCGCGCCCGGCTTCAGGACGTTGATCTCGTCGCCGCCGTTGGGGCCCATCTCGTTCAGCCACATCTGGCCGCTGGTGGGATGGAGGCTGAGCCCGAGCGAGTTGCGGTGACCCAGCGTAAAGACTTCCGGCCTGTGTCCGGGACGTCCCACGAACGGGTTGTCCGACGGGACCGAGCCGTCGTCGTTCAGGCGCAGCACCTTGCCGGAATAGGTATTCGGATCCTGTGACCCGTTCCCCCCGTTCCCGCCGGTCGGCGTCGTCATGTACAGCTTGCCGTCGCGCCCCCAGGCGAGCCGCGACGGACCGCTGACGCCGGCGCCGCAGCTGAAGATGTCCTTGAGTTCAGTGATGGCGGAGCCGTCGAAGCGCCCGCGCGCGACGGTCAACACGGGCTGTCCCTCACTGCCGGTCGGCTTCAGGTACGAGAAGTACAGGAACCGGTTGGTGGCGAACTGCGGGTGCAGCACGACGTCCATCAGCCCCGAGCGCCCCTGGACACGAACCGCCGGCACGCCGGGGATGGGCGTGGGGTCCAGCACGCCGTTGCGGACGACTCGCAGGCGGCCCTCTTTCTCTGTCACGAGGAGGCTTCCGTCCGGCAGGAACGCCAGGCTCCACGGGTTCACCAGGCCGCGAGCCACGGGGACGACGCGGATCCGCATCACTTCCGCGGTGTCGAATTCGATCGGCTCGGCAGGAATCGCCTGCGGCTCGAAGCCGGCCGGCGCCGTCGGCGAGCCGTTCTCGAACGGAACGGTCTGTTGCGCGGTGCCGGGCTGGACGCCCATGCACGCGCAGGCGGCGACGAGCCACAGGAGCCGGAGAGGTCGTTGGTGTCTGGACTGCTGCATGGCGGGAATCACCTCGAGAATGCCGGAACAGTCTACCAGCCCGTGGTGCAATGCCCGCGTCGCACCGAGCCGGGCGAGGCGCCCGGCTGACCAGGCGCGACGACCGAGCTGTGTGAGACTCGGTGCAATCCATCTGTCCTACAATGGACGGCATATGTCCAGTACCGTGCTGCGTGACGGACCGCCGGCCCTGGCGTCCAGCCGTCTCCTGCGTCTGCAGGGCGTCCTGGGCCTCACGCAGAGCGAGCTGGCGGCCATTCTGGAGGTCTCGCCCAAGACGCTGGGGCGCCGTCCCCTCAAGCCCGCCGAGACCGAGCGCTTTCGCATCGTCGAGCAGCTCGCGCAGACGGCCATACAGCTCGTGCCCCGGGCCCACCTGGCGCGATGGTTCGCGGAGCCCAAGGTCTATCTTGACAACGTGGCGCCGAAGACGCTGCTAGGCTCCGAGCGCGGGCGGCGGGCGCTCGAGGCCTACCTCATGAGCCTGGTCGACAGCGCCGTGCTGTGACGTGGACGTTCTGGCGGTTGTCGGTCAGCCCCGAGGTGGCGACGGCCGTCCAGGGCACGCGAGGTCGGGGGCGGTGGAACACGGTCGCGACGCATCCCGTCTACGCGGCCAGCTCCGTAGCGCTCGCGGCGCTGGAGCGGCTGCTGTACGCGCAGTTCGACACGCGCCGTGGCGCCTTCGAGACGCATCATCTGTTCCGGATCACGATCCCGGAAGATACGGTCATCGACCGGGTCTCGGTCGACGAACTTCCTGCCGGATGGGTCGAGATGGTGTCACCCGTCGATCCGGCCAGCGTTCCGACGCGGCTGCAGACGATCGGAGATGCCTGGGTGCGGCGGGGCGCCAGTGTCGCGCTCGTCGTGCCCAGCGCGCATGCCTGGGAAGACACCAATGCGCTGTTGAACCCGGCGCATCCAGACTTCCCCAGGATTGCGGTCACGTACGTCAGGCCTTACCGCTTTGACCACCGGTTCGCCGGCCGGCCGTAGCGGTCTCCCGTCCTCCAACGATGGCTGTCGGACGGGGGAACGGAGCGGGAGGGCGCTTCACCACGCGAACCTGCAGGATGGTCGCCGCGTCACGCCGCCCGCCCCCGCCCAGCAGTGACTCAGTCCACCTCGGGCTCCAGCCTGCCGGGTGCGGCCGTGGCTCGCACCCGTTTCACCAGGCGCTTCGCATGGCGGCCCAGCCGCCTGAACATCGGCAGGACCGTGGTCACGCTCAGGACGAGCCCACCGATGCTCAGGACAACAATGGAGGCGGCCCACAAACCACGGCGGTCATAGTCGTAGATCCACGGGAGATCGAACTTGTGGAGACCGTTGTACAGCCAGCGGCGGTTGCGGTTGTGCTGCTGGACTCTCAAAGCGATCGTGCCTCGTTGCGGATCGATATAGAGCCACGTCTCCGTGGGATCGGCGTACTTCACGCGAAGGACGGGCAGCGGCTGATAGTGACCCATCCGATAGTAGGCGTCGTATTCGTGAATCCACGCGGCTTCGACGATCGTGGTGCCCGGCATCGCTTCGCCTGCGATCTCCGAGGCACTGCGGTCATCGAACCTCGTGAAGGTGCCGCGCTCGGGACCGTCGAGCCAGACCATCCGATGGTCCGACGGTTTGTAGTTCCAGTCGCGCACTGTACCGCCGATGACCGGAAGTTCCAGGGGGCCGTCCGCGGCGCGTAGATAACGCCGGCCACGGAACTGCAGAATGTCGACTTCTTTCGGTCTGAACGAGGGCGTGACGGCGTCGAGGCCCTTGCGAATGTCTTCCAGGCGAATCGCGTCGAAGTCGATCGGACCGCCTGTCGTCACCCCACGTTGCGCCGCCGTTGGATCGATGCTCGGTCCCTGATAGTACGAAAAGGCGAGGCCTCCGCTGAAGATCCATGTGAACGTGATGACTCCGAAAATCAGGCCGGCGTAGTGATGCCAGAGCAGCCAGGTGGAATAGGGCGAGAACGACGGCTTGCCCTTCTTACGGTAACGGCGCGTGATGGACATCTGCCAGATGCCGGCGATGAGGCCGCTGAGGCAGATCAGGTTTCCCAAGGTGGCGCCCCAGAAGACCAGGCTGTCCCACAGGGGTTCGTTCCGCCGGAGGGCCGTGAAATACCACAGATGAAGCACCTCCCCCGACAATCCCGCAAGCCGGGACCAGCGGTCGGTCTTCATGACCGGTTCCCCTGTCTTCTCCGAGATGTAGTAGTACGTGTCTCGTGGATCGCGGACGGCGATCTTGTGCAGCGGCATCTGTCCGCGGCTTCCTGCCGTCCACAGATCGATGTCGCTCATCAGCCTGTCGTATCTGACCGTGGCGGCATGCCCGGGTTCGAGCTGCCGCACGAAGGCGACGGCCTGCTCCGCGTTCCGTCCCGGGACGGCTTCTCCTGTGTCCGCATAGACGGTCGAGGAACCCTGAAACCGGTAGACCGGACGCCCGTCGTAGTACATCGCGACCCGCAGCCTGGTCGGTTCGATGTCGACGTTGCGGGCTGCGGTCATGGGCTCCACACGCGCCGTCGATAGATCCAACCGCGCGAGATGCTCGAGCCGTTCCGCGCTGCGGAAGCCCGGCATGCCCCAGAATGCGAGGACGATTCCGGAGAAAAGCCACGGTATGAACAGCAAGCCTCCGACGATGGACGTCCATCGATGCGTGAGGATGAGGAGTTTTCGCATGATCAGGCGCCCTTTGCCGGCGACGCTACCTTCGCATCCTAGCGCCAAGGCCGGGGACGTACCCTGAAGATTTCCTGAAGAGATCGTTCAGGCGCAGATGGCTCGTCGCGGGAGCTGGCGTCGAGTGCGCGCGCGACGATGGTCGAGCCGCCGCCTCACACGAAGTATTCGCCCCGAGCGCCCTGGCAGATCGCCACGGCGCCGGGATGCCGAAGACGGCGCTCCACCGATATCGCGTAGAACCGCTGGCGCAGGCTGGGGACCTCCCCGACGCTGCGCAGGCCGTAGTGCGCGCGGGCGTCCGGCGCCATCACGGTCGGACCCGCGCACACACCGTACCCCTGGGCGGCAAGCACCTGGACCAGCGAGGTGTCATCCACCTCGGCGACGATACGCGGCCGGATGCCCTGCACGTCGAACCAGTGATCGAGTTCCCGTCTGAACGCCGCGTTCACGCCCGGCACCAGGAAGGGTTTGCCATCCAGGGACTTGGGAAACCCCTTGCGCAGCACGCGCGCCGTTGGTTCCGATGCGAACACCGTGGTGCCGCTGTCGCCCAGGACGTGGTTGAAGAGCTTCAGGGGCGAACCGATGCCGGCGGGCGCGTCCGCGAGCACCAGGTCCAGGGTATGGCGTGACAGCTCGTGGAGGAAGTCCTGGAGGGACCGGTCCTCGCGGCACACCAGGTGCACGGCTCCTTTCATCCTGAGAGCCGGCTCGAGCAGCCGCTGGACGATGGACTTGGGCAGGACGTCGGTCACGCCCACGGCCAGGCGGGTCGATGCCACGGTCGAACGGCGTTTCACGACGTCCATGAACTCGCGCCCGAGGCCGAAGATGTCGCCGGCGTAGCGGAAGGCCACCTGGCCGACATCGGTCAGCGCGAGTCCTCGACCCACCCGACGAAAGAGCTTCTCGCCGAGGATGTGCTCGAGTTGATGCACCTGGGCGCTCACCGTGGGATGCGTGAGGCGCAGCTCCCGGCTGGCCGCGGCCACGCTCCCGGTGCGCGCGACCACCCAGAAATAATAGAGGTGATGGTAGTTCAGCCAGTCCATGGAAGCATTCGCACACAATCAATCGACGTGTCTGTTCTGTCTACGTATCGTAACGATCTTTGCGACTGGTCCTCGCTGAAGTGACGTCGGATGATGCAAGGCATTCCCAATCCTTCAGACGAGGTGGTCATGAGCCGACGTTCAGCATCCTCTTCCTTCGTCCGGCCCCCGCGAGGGGCGGTCCTCATCACGTGGATCGAGGGACGGCCCCCGCGGTTCCGTCTCAGCCTGTTCCCCGCGCGGCCCGGCATCGTCGCCGCCTCGGCGCGGTCCGCCTGGCAGATGGCGCGGACCTTTGCGGCTGGGACCGGCCTCGGCATATGGGTGACGAGCGATGGGATGACGTTCGCGCCGGCCCCCGACCACCCGCCGGCCGCCGCATCCGTGTGACGACGAAGGCGCGGGACGCGGCCGCCCGTGGAGGCCGCGTCCCGCCGCCTGCTGTCCCCGCGGCGGCTCACTTCGCCGTGATGATGGGAAGGCCCCGGCGGTTCTGCTGCCAGCAGGCCTCGGTCGAATCGGCGCACGCGGGCGTCTCCTCGCCCTTGCTGATCGCCTGGAGACGGTCCTCGGTGATGCCCAGCGACACGAGGTAGCCGCGCACGGCCTGCGCACGGCGGCTTCCGAGGGCCAGGTTGTACTCGGGCGTGCCGCGCTCGTCGCTGTGCCCCTCGACGACGACCCGCGTGGACGGCCAGCGCCGCATCCACTCCGCGTTCCGGGCCAACGTGGCGCGCGCGTCCTCGCCCAGGTCCGAGCGGTCGTAGTCGAAATACACCGTCCCCAGGGGCCGTTCCGCGTTCAGTTCGTCCAGGGTCTTCCGGGCGAAGAGTTCCTCCTCCGAGAGGACGACGGCGGGCGGCGAGGGCGGGGGCGCCGCGGCGGCCGGGGGCGGCGGCGGGGGTGGTGCCGGCGGCTCGACGACCGCAGGCGGAGGCGGCGCCGGGGCCGCCGGCGGGGGCGTCTTCGCGCAACTGGCAGCTGATACGACGAAACACACGAGCAACAGCAGACTTCGACGGCGGTTCATGACCACGCTCCTCTCCGAGTCCGGGTCGACGCGGTCCGCGCGGACGCAAGCTCGGCAATGAGCAGCGTATGGCGCCTTCGCGAGGCCGACAATCGCTCGAACAGCGGGCAACGCGGCACCTTGGTGCCATACCGCGCGATCAGCGGCCACGCCGGGATACCCGGATACAATGCGCCGACACGGAGGACGTGGGATGGCGTTTGACCTGCTCGTCAACGGTGGCGGATACCGTGTCGAGGCCGATCCGCAGACGCCCCTGCTGTGGGTCGTCCGTGACCATCTGGGCCTGACGGGCACCAAGTTCAGTTGCGGCATCGGGCAGTGCGGTGCCTGTACTGTCCACGTCGATGGCCGCGCGGTCCGCTCCTGCAGCGTCCCCGCGTCGGTAGCGATCGGCAAACCGGTGACGACGATCGAAGGCGTGTCGCCCGACGGAACGCACCCGGTCCAGGTGGCCTGGAAAGAGTTCGACACGCCGCAGTGCGGGTACTGCCAGCCCGGCATGATCATGAGCGCGCTGGCCCTCCTGCGCGACCGTCCGCGCCCCACCGACGCCGATATCGAGACCCGAATCACCAACGCGTGCCGGTGTGGCACGTATCACCGCGTCAGGCAGGCCATCCATCGCGCCGCGGACCTGATGGCGAGGGCGCGATGAGCATCGACGTCACCCGGCGCGAGTTCCTGGCCACGGTGGCGGCCGCCCAGGGCGCCTTCGTGCTGGGCTTCTGGGTGCCGCAGAAGGCCCTCGCGCAGACACCACCTGCGCAAACAGCGCCAGGCGCCGTCTGGTACGAGGAGTCCGTCACGCCGGAGATCAACGCCTGGATCGTGATCGCGCCGGACGACATCGTCACGATCCGGATCGCGCAGACCGAGCTCGGCCAGGGTGTGTGGACCTCCAACGCGATGATGGTGTGCGAGGAACTGCAGTGCGATTGGACGAAGGTGCGCCCACAGTACGCGTCCGCCAACCGCGATGCGCGCGAGAAGGCGCCCGAGTGGACGCTCGAGGTCCCGGGGAACGGCGCCACTGATCCCAAAGGCGGCGGGGAACCGGCGTTCGGCAATCGCGACCGGACGGGCGTGTCCGGCATTCCCGACAGCCTGTATCGGCGCATGCGGACCAACGCCGCGTCGTCGGTGAAGGACGGCCGGTACTACCTGCAGCTTGCCGGTGCCGAGGCGCGCGAGCGCTTGCTGCTCGCCGCCGCGGGCGTGTGGCAGGTGCCCGTGACCGAACTGACGGCGAAAGACAGCGTCATCGCCCACGCGTCGAGCGGCCGCACGACGACCTACGGCCGCATCGCGCCACGCGCCGCGCAGACGCCGCACCCGGCCCCGGACACGATCGCCATCAAGCCACCAGACCAGTGGACGCTCATGGGCACCGAGCAGAAGAACCTCGACGTGCCGGCCAAGGTGACGGGGCAGACCGTCTACGGGATCGACGTTCGCGTGCCGGGCATGAAGTGGGCGGCGGTCAAGGCGTGTCCCGTCTATGGCGGCGAGGTCAAGACCTACGACTTCGACGCCGTCCGCAACCTGGCGGGCGTGCGGTCCGCCATGAAGTTCCCGATCCCGGACCCGGCGTTGACCCGCGGCCGGGTCTTCAGCGGCGGCGTGGCCGTCGTTGCGGACACGTGGTACCAGGCCAAGACGGCGATCGATCGCATGCCGATCGAATGGACGGTTCCGCCGGAGCTCGCGGCGGTCAATACGCCCATGATGCGCGAGGCGCTCCTGGCCGCGCTCGACCAGCCAGGCCGGATGCGCGTCGACCAGGGCGACGTCGACGCGGGCTTCGCGCGCGCCGCCAAGGTAGTGGAGGCGACGTATTCGACGCCGTACCTGGCTCGCGCCCGCATGGAGCCCGGCAACGCCACGGTACTCGTGACCGACGACCGCCTGGACATCTGGATCGGCGATCAGAGCCCGCAGGAAACGCGGTTCAGCGCCGCGAAGATCACCGGGATACCCGAGGAGAACGTCCACCTGCACCTGTGCCATCTCGGCGGCGGGTTCGGCCGCAACGGCAACGGGCCCCAGGCGGAGCAGGCGATCATGATCGCCAACGCGCATCGTGGGACGCCGATCCACATGCTGTGGACGCGCGAGCAAGACTTCATCGGGACGACGTATCGCGCGATGGGACTGGCGCGGCTGAAGGCCGGCCTCGATGCGGACGGCTGGCCCATTGCGCTCGAAGTGCGGACGTGCATGCAGCGTGACGGGTTCGGACCGGACGCGTCGTTCGACGTGACCTCGCGCTACCACGTGCCGAACTACCGCTATTCCAGCCACACGACGCGGTTCCACGTCCCTGTCGGCACGCGGCGCGGCGTCGGCCAGGCCGCCCACGAGTTCTATCGCGAGAGCTTCATCGATGAACTGGCTCGCGTCGCGGGCAAGGACCCGTATCGATACCGGCGCGAGCTCATCGCCCGGACGAACCTTCCGTACAAGGCCGACATGATCAAGGCCCTCGACATGGCGGCGGAGATGTCGGGCTGGGGCATGCCGCTGCCCCGTGGCAAGGCGCGGGCGATCGCCCTCGAGGAACGCGGCGCCGAAGGCAACGCCTCGGCGACGATCAGCGCCATGGTTCACACCGTGTCCGTCAGCCGCGAAGGCAAGCTCCGGCTGGAGCGCGTGGACGTCGCGCACGACGCTGGCTTCGGCCTCGTCAACCCGCTGTCGGTGAAGAAACAGATCGAGGGTCAGATCACCTGGTTCTACAACGACGCCATGCACCAGGGCACCACCATCGCCGACGGGCACGTCGTCGAGAACAACTTCCACACGTTCCCGTTATCCCGGATGAACGAAGACCCGCCCGACATCAACATCCGATTCTTCGCCACCGGGCACTGGCTGATCGGCATGGGGCACGACCGCGCCACGTCGGTCCAGTCGGCGATTGGCGACGCGATCTTTCAGGTCACGGGGAAGCGGTTCCGGGATCTGCCGTACAGCCGACACGATCTCCGCTGGGGTTGACGGTCGACAGCACTGGTGCAGCTTGCGCCAGTCGATTTCGATGCGACGGCTCGCACTCGTGAGGTCCTATTCGAGGCGCATCACAGGGTCACCGGGTCGGATGACGCCCGGTTGCACCACCGATGCGTAGAAGCCGCTCAAACCCCAGCGCGGCGCCTCGGCGTCGCCCGCTTGCACACGGGTGTCGTACATCTCAGCCTGAATACGTGAACCATATACGTCAAGCGTCGTACATGGCAGGCGGACGCGCGTGAGACGGATCGCAGCGCGGCCCACCTGAAAGCGCTGTCCAACCTGCAGCCCTCGGCGGTCGAGGCCAAGGGTGGTCAGGTTCTCACCCAGCGCACCGGGGAACAGTGCGAAGCCCTGCGAAATCAGCTCGTTGATGCCTTCCCAGGTCATTAGAAGAATCGCCTGTTGCCGGCCGCCGTGGAAAGGGTAGCGCCAGGCGTCGCCGACGATTCCGGTCTCGGTCACATCGGCCGACGGGATGCCGACCTTCGGGATGCCGCCCAGCGACACGTTGACCTGCATCACGACGCCGGTCACGCCTTCTTCTCGGGCTCACGGAGTCCGGCGACGTTGCCGTCGGTGTCGAAGAAGTAGGCGATGGTGCCCACGCCGGGAATGTGGAACTTCGGCGCCGCGAGACGGCCGCCGTTCGCCTCGATCGCGCGAATGGTCTGATCCAGGTTTGACACCTCGATGGTGCACTCGTACCCGACCATCCGATGGCCGGGCACGAGTTCGCGACGCTCCTGCAAACCCCCGCGGACCGCCCCGCCTTGGGTGGTCTCGATCAGGTAGAAGTTTGGCGGTCCCCATGGCGAGAAGCTCCAGCCGAATACCGCCTCGTAGAACCGCCGGGCGCGCGGCACATCCTCTGCGTTGATGGCGAAGAAGGCGACCTCGTTTGGCATGGAAGGACTGTACGACCGCGGCACAGGCCACGTCTTGCGCTAGATTGACAACAAATGTCGCTGAACCGTCAACCCGCCGCCAAACCACGGCGCCTCACTGCCGAACAGGAGCCCTTCCTGGTAGCACGTGCGCTGACCACCACCTATAGCAGCGGATACGTGGTACCCGGGCACGCTCATTCGGCGCATCAGCTGCTGTTCGCGTCCACCGGCGCGATGACGGTCACGGGCAACCGAACCTCGTGGCTGATCCCTCCGGGCCGGGCCGTGTTGATTCCCGCCGGCGCGCCACACACGATCCGCATGTGGGGTGAGGTCGCGATGCGCTCGCTCTACTTCCCGCCGGCGTCGGCCCCCATGTTCGATGCGGGACCGTGCCGCGTCATCTCCGTCAGTCCGCTGCTGCGCGAGTTGATCCTTCGTACCGCGGCACTGGCCGCGCTCGACACGCGCGTGGCGTCAGAGGCTCGTCTGATGAGCGTGTTGATGGACGAGCTCGAAGGCGCGGGCGTCGAGCCGCTCCTGCTGCCGCTGCCGGACGATTCTCGCGCCATGCGAGTAGCCGAGCACGTTTTGCAGGATCCGGCGGACCGGATCACGGCGACGGAACTGGCCCGGTGTTACGGCCTGAGCGCGCGGACTCTCGAACGCGTGTTTCGCGCCGAGACTGGGATGCGATTCGGATTGTGGCGGCAGAAGGCGAAGCTGCTCGAATCGGTGCGCGTACTGGTAGAGGGCGGATCTGTGACAGCCGCCGCGCTCGAGTCGGGCTATTCGAGCGTCAGCGCGTACATCGCGGCGTTCAAGCAGACATTCGGGTGCACGCCGCGTGCGCTGACTCGACAGGCGGTCGATGGCCTTTGAATGGGAACTGTTGAAGCCGTCGCCCGTCCTGCTCTTGGGCCGCAGGAGGGCCTTGTTCAGCGTCGAGGCGCCAGCTGCGGGATGGTGGCGACGGCAGGCGGCGGGGGGATCGACCGCAACCAGGTGTAGATGTCCGCGAGGTCCTGGTCGGGCAGCACCTTGACGGTGTAGGGAATCATCTCCTCAGTCGGCCTGCGCACGTATCGGGAGAACGCCGGCCACGGCGCGACGCGGCCGGCCAGGCGCGCACCCGCGGCCCCTCCACCCTGAGCGGCCAGGCCGTGGCACTGCCAGCATGCGCGCTCGACAAAGAGCGTCTTGCCCTTCTCCGCGTTGCCGGCTGGAGCCGCGGGCGGCTGCTGCGCAGTCACCTGCTGCTTCGCAGTGGCCAACCCTTCGCCGACGGCCAGTGCCGCCGCGATGACGAGCCACGCGGCCATTCGCTGGGACATTGCTGCCTCTTCTCTCCGGAGGATTACCGCGGCTGGGTGATCGTGTCGAGGAGCGCCACTTCGCCCTTCTCGACGCGTTCCACCGCGCGAAGGAGCGCCGGCCGCAGGTCCTTCGGATTCGAGATCGGGCCCTCGGCGTACGCGCCCATGCTGCGCGCCATCTGCGCGAAGTCGATGTTCGGATCGGTCAGCATCGAGCCCGGCAGGCCGCGCGCCGCCAGCGCCATGCCGCGCTGCCGCCGGTTGGCCATGCGCTGGAGATGCATGACCTCCTGGTGGTAGGCGCGGTTGTTCTGCATCACGAAGAGCATCGGGATCCGGTGGTGCGTGGCCGTCCACAGCGCGCTGTTCACGTACAACATGTCACCGTCGGGCTGAAACCGCACGCAGAGCCGGCCGTGCTTGCGGTGGGCGAGCGCGGCGCCGATCGCAATCGACATCGAGCCGCCGATGCCGCCGCCGTTCACGGCGCCCATCGTGCGGTAGAAGGCGTCCACGGTCCACAAGCGGTTGACGCCGCCGCCCACCGAAGCCCAGTCCTTGCCCCGGACCACGTCCCACACTTCGGCGGACAGCCGCTGCAGTGTGATGGGGCTGGCGTCCCACCCATAGCTCGCCTCCACCCGCGCGCGTTCAACGGCCTGCGCCGATGCGGCGGCCAGCGCTTTGCCGCGCTCCTCGAAGGCCCGCCTGCGGTCTGGCGTGATGAGCCGTTTGCACGCGTCGATCAGGCCTGGCAGCGTGGTCTGCGGATCGCCGGCGATCGCCAGGTTGACCTCCTGAAAGCGCTCGACGTTCTGGTAGTTGCCGCGTGTGCTCAGGTCGTAGGACGTGATGCTGATCACCTTCGCCGTCGGCGTGACGAGCGAGGTGGACCCGCGCACCTGCTGATCCACATACCGGTTGAGGCGGCCGAACAGTCCGTCCTCGTTCAGCGCCAGGATGACGTCGGCCGAGCGCACGTTACCGCCGCCGCTCAGCGGGTGCTGGTTGGGCATCGCGCGGCCGCCGCCCTGCACCGGCGCCTGCAGCGTCTCCGCCAGCTCCACCAGCAGCCGCATGCCCTCCTCGTCGCGCGCGACGTTGCCGGCGAAGACGAGGGGGCTCTCGGCCGCCACGAGCATCCTGGCCGCTTCAGCGACAGCCGCCGCGTCCCCAGCGGGCGGCGTCGTGAGCGTCAACCGTGGAATGCGAAGCTTCGACCGGTCGGCAATGGCGTTCTCCTGCAGGGCCCCGTCGACGACGAGCATCACTGGACCGCGCGGCTCGGTCATCGCCAGCTTGTACGCGCGCACCGCCGACTCGGCGAAGTGCTGCAGCGAGCCCGGTGCGTCGTCCCACTTCAGCATGTCGCGAACCATGTCCGCGGGGTCCTGCATCGCGTGCGGTCCCCAGTCGAAGGCCGGCCGCCGCGCTTCGCCGTCGGCGATGTTGGCGCACAGAAGATAGGTGGGCGTGCGGCCCGAGAACGCACCGAAGATCCCCATCGTGGCGTGCTGTAATCCCGACGGCGCGAACGTGATCATCGCCATGGGCTTCCCGGCGACCGCGTAGTAGCCGTTGGCGATGTTCACGGCCGCCTGTTCGTGCGTGCACGTCAACCACTCGGGGGACTTGTTGCCTCCGTGGTTGATGAAGGATTCATGGAGGCCGCGGAAGCTCGAGCCTGGGTTGGAGATGATGTACTCGAAGTCCAGCGTCTTGAGCACGTCCACCATGAAGTCGGACCCCGGGTCCGTGACCGTGAGTGGATTGGCTTCCTCGTCCAGTGGTGCGGTCTCAGCTGCGAGACGCTGGGCCGCCTGCTCGGGTGAAAGGGGAGTCGCGGTCGCGGGCGCCGGAGGCGATGCCGCTCCTGCGCCGGCCACGACGCCTGGGACCGTCAGTGCCGCGGCGCCTGCCGCGCCGGCCCCTTTCAGGAATCCTCGCCTGTCCACCTTCAGCTTCGACGGTCTGGCCATGGCGCGGAGTTTATGCCCATTCCGTCGCGACAATGGCGGGTTTCTCTACGTTCCGTGCTACCGGCGCAAGGCGGTCCAGTGCTGGACCAGTGTGCTGGACAGCAACGTGGGTCGATGCGGGCACAGAAGCGCTTCGCCGGATTCTGCGGTAGGCTCCACCACACCCAACCGTCATTGCAGGGGGCCCATGACCACCATGCTCCGGCGTTCCATCGTCGTCCTGCTCGCCTTTGCCGTCGTCGTTCCAGTTCTGCTGCGAGGGCAGGCGGCGAGGACGCCTGGCGTCACGCGATCCTTTGCGTCCTGGGGTCAGTACCTCGGGGGCTCGGACTCGTCGCAGTACTCGTCACTGGCCCAGGTCAACCGCTCCAACGTGGCGCGTCTGGACGTCGCGTGGCGCTACTCGACCGCGGACCGCAGGAGCTACCGCTTCAACCCCATCGTGGTGGATGGCACGATGTACGTGCTGGCGAAGGACAGCTCGATCGTGGCGCTCGACGCGCTCTCCGGCAAGGAGCTCTGGGCGCACCCCAACCAGGGAGCGGTCGGCGATCGGGGCATCAACTACTGGGAGAGCGCGGACCGTACCGATCGGCGGCTGCTCTACATCAACAACGGCACGCTGACGGCGATCGACGCGAAGACCGGCGCCTCGATTCCGTCGTTCGGCAGCGGCGGCAGTGTCGACCTCCGCACCGGCCTGCGCCGTGATCGCGCGACCATTCGCCGGCTGCAGACGAACAACCCGGGCCGCATCTTCCGGAACCTGTTCATCATCTCGCTGCCGGCCGGGGGCGCCAGCTATCTGGCCAGCCCCGGCGACGTCCACGCCTACGACGTGCGCACGGGCGCGCTTGTCTGGGTCTTCCACACGATTCCGGAGCGCGGCGAGCCTGGAGCCGAGACATGGCCCGAGTCCGCCCTGGCGAGCGGCAGCGGCGTCCACAACTGGAGCGAGCTGACGGTGGACGACGCGCGCGGCATCGCCTACATCCCTACCGGCACGGCGCGCTACGACTTCTACGGCGGCAACCGGCATGGCGCGAATCTCTACGGCAACAGCGTGCTGGCGCTCGACGCCCAGACTGGCAAACGCATCTGGCACTTCCAGACCGTGCATCACGACCTGTGGGACTACGATCTGGCCACGGCGCCAAAGCTCCTGACCGTTCGTCACGAGGGCCGCGACGTGGACGTGGTGGCGCAGGCAAGCAAACAGGGGTTCCTGTACGTCCTCGAGCGCGCTACCGGAACGCCGCTGTGGCCGATCGAGGAACGCCCGGTGCCGCAGTCCGACGTGCCTGGGGAAAAGACATGGCCGACGCAACCGTTCCCGACCGCGCCGCCGCCGTTCGCCCGCCAGTCGTTCACCGAGAAGGACATCAACCCGCACTTGTCGAAGGAGGCGCAGGAAAAGCTGCGCCAGTTGCTGCGCGCCTCGGTGAACAAAGGGCTCTTCACCCCACCGAGCCTGCAAGGCAGCATCCAGATGCCCGGTAACAGCGGCGGCTCCAACTGGGGACTGTCCGCGGCGAACCCCACGAACGGCCGCGTCTTCGTGGTCTCGAAGGAGGCGCCCGCGCTGCTGACGCTGCGCGAGATGAAGTCGGGCGAGCCGCTCGAGCCGCGGGGCCCGGATCCGACGGCGATGCCGCCCAACCCTCCGGACACGTTCGTCCCCTACATGGCCGTGAACCCCTACGGGTTCATGCGCGATCCCGACAATGGGCTGCCGCCTCTTGGGCCACCGTGGTCGCAGCTGACCGCCTACGACCTCAACAGGGGCACCATCATGTGGCAGGTTCCCAACGGCGACACCCGCCAGCTGGCGCAGAAAGGCATCACCGGAACCGGAGCGCAGAACGCGCGGGCTGGAATGGTGGTGACGGCCGGCGGCCTGATCTTCATCGGCACCCCCGACCACATGTTCCGGGCCTACGACGAGGACACCGGCACGGTGATATGGCAGAAGGAACTGGGCGGCCCGATCGACGGCGTGCCGGCCGTCTACGAGCTCGGCGGGCGTCAGTTCATCGCCGTGAGCGTCGGGACTGAAGACGCCCGCGCCGCCGGGGCGAGCGGACCACAGCAGCGGGCCGGCAGTGAGTACGTCGTGTTCGCGCTCCCTCGGTAGCCTGGTATGCGCCGCCTTTTCCTTGGAATCGTAGCCGCCTGCAGCGTCTCGGCCGGTACCACGACCAATCGCCCGTTGCTGGCGCAGCAGCAGTCCGGCTGCGTGGACCGTTCGAACGATCCGGCGGGCTGTCAGCCCAGCACGTTCGACACGCCGATGGCGCAGATGCCGTCGGTGCGCGTCAACCGCCAGGGCCAGGTGGATCCGACGTCGTCCGCGGCCGATGCCAAGGCCGGCGCGTTCGAGGTGGAGAAGCGCCTCCAGCTCTTTCGAAACTTCGAGCACCTGCACTGGGTGGTCACCGTGCCCTCCGAGAAAAATCCCGCCACCGGAGGATGGCGCGGCGGCGACCTGGACGGCGCGGGCGACGGCCGCGGCATGGGCGTCGCCGGCAGCTGCATCTTCGTCGGTCACGCCAACGGCGCCGGCGTCCGGCGCGCCGTCAACATCTTCAGGATCCAGCCGAATCCCGAGCGCCAGCCGCCGGTGCAGGTGGGCGAGATTCCGGCGATGGTCGAGGGCAACGAAGGCTTCGACGATCGCGAGCTGCGCGCGCTGGTCTACCGCACGTCTTCGGGCCAGGACCGCTTCATCCTGGTGCGGAACGCTGGAACCAACACCCTCGGCCGGATGGAGACCTATCAGATCGATCCGAACACGTGCCTGCCCATCCGGAACAGCGAGGTGTGGAACTTCTACGCGCAGTCGCACGAGTTCTTCCTCTGGCACGACCCCGCGAACGCGAACCGCGTCCTCGTCTACATGACGAACTGGACGGGTGGCGTGCCCGATCCCGAGAACCCCGGCCTCAAGGTTCCCGACCTCATGGCCCTGGCGGTCACCGACGCGGCGACCGGCGAGATGCTGCCCAAGCCGAAGCTGCTGGCAGGCTTCACGCTGCAGGAAGTCGGGGGCCCGCCGATCGACGAACGAGCCGACGCTACCGGTCTTTTCTCCGACGGCCGCTTCGCGGACTTCAGCGACTCGAAAAACGCGCTCGGGCAGGCGGGCAACTTCCAGAACCGCGAGCAGAATCGCCTGCACTCTGTGTCGGTGACCGACGACGGCGAGCGCGTCTACGTGGCCGGCACGACGGCCGGCTTCTACGTGCTCAACTCCGATGCGATCGCCCACGGGCGCGATGTCGATCTGGCCGCGGGCACCGCGGGCTGCAATCGCCGCTCGACCATCGTGGCAACCGGCGGCGTGATCGATGCGTCGAAGCTTCCCGCGCTGGCCGCCGACTGCCTGCACATGGTCGTCAACGATGATCCCGGTCTGAAGGCGTTTCTCGCCTCGAACGTGCCGGCCGACACGAAGGCTCAACGGTATCTCGTGCTGCTGACTCGATCGCGGTTCGACGTCTACCCTCCGGTGAACGCCCTGCCCACCGGGACGCACAGCGCCGTGTTCGTGCCGAACCGTCCGGCACGCGTCCGTGGCAACGACAAGGGACGCCCCGCCTACGTGTGGCTGGCCGACGAGAATGGCGGGTGCCCTTTGAATTACGCGCGGATCGTGTCGGTCGAGGCCGAGACGGTGCCGATCATGGTGGGCGCGTTCGCGATTCCCGACAACCTCGTGGACGAGTGCCTGACGCAGGCCACCACCGAGCCGGGAAGTCAGCAGCTACGGCGCAGGATCCCGCAGCAGAACCACAACCCCACTGTGTTCAAGAACCTCGTGTTCACCACGTGGTATGCGCATGGGCTGCGCGCCATCGACATCTCCAACCCGCACAATCCTCGTGAGGTGGGTTACGCCCTGACCGTTCCGCAGGGCGTGGCGCGGACGTATCCCGTCTTCAAGGACGGCCTCATCTACTGGGTGGACAACGACACCGGGCTGCACGTGGCGCGCTATACCGGGCCGCGCGCCAACGAGCTGCCGGGGCCGGGCAGCGGCACCTATGAGGGCAACGCGACCAGCCCGCATCCCTAGCGACACCGCGACGTAGGCGGTGCCTATCGAGGCGCCAGCGCGCGAACGCGGAACTCGGTTCCGGGTTCCAGATTCAGGTCGTCGCGGCCGCCCACGATCACCGAGCCGGCGCCTGCCGCGCCGCCGATCGCTGCGCCAATCGCCGCACCCTTGGTGCCGCCGGTCACGGCGCCAATCACCGCGCCAATCGCCGCGCCGATGCCCGTGCGGGTCGCCGTGCGTGAGGTCTGGCTGTCGTCCTCGCCGACGTTGGTGTTCTCGACAGGCAACGTGTCGCCGTCCGGCGTCCGTACGCTCTCGATGGCGCCGTCGAAGTCAGCCGTTCGCCCGTTCCGATAACGGATGGTATTGAAGTCGAACGTGATGTCCGAGCGCCCGGCCACACGGCCCGAGCGATCCACGCCCAGCAGCCGGCCATCGATCCGCGCGCCTTGGAATTGCGCCGGCGACGCGACGGTTAGCGTGAACGGATCCTCGGCGCGCGCCTCCCGCGTGCTCAGCCTGTTGTCGAGCGTGGCCACGATTTCGGTGCCGTCCGGCACGTCGGTCGCCGCTCCGGTCCCGACCCGGTAGCCGCCGTTGCGCGGCTGTGCAGCGCGGTTATTACCGATAGGGAAGCCCCCGGGCGAGTACATGTCGAGCCGCGCGTCAGCCGAGACGCGGTCGTAGACGCTTCGCGACACCACCGGCGTGTTGAGCCCCGGGTTGCTGACGCGCCGTGTGACCCGCAGGTTGCGTCCGTTGTTGAACGGCTCCAGCGTAATCTGGTAGTCGTTCGCTCGATCGCCCGTCGAATTGATCTCCAATCGATCGCCCACGAGACTGGCGACGGTTCGGATCGAGCGGCCGTTGGCCGTCTGTTCCACCTGCGCCTGGCCGTTGGCTTCGAAGGTCACGCGGTCGGCATTGGTGGACACCATGGTGATCGACCGCCCGCTCCGTTCGATGGCGAACTCGGCGGGCGCGTCGAGACGCTGCATGATCTGGGTGCGCAGGCGCGGCCGGTCGCGGCCGGGAAGCGACCGCGTCACCTGGTCGGCGATCGTGGACGGGGTGTCGCTCTGCGACGTATTCAGTTGATAGGTGCCTGTGAGGTTCGAGCGCGCGCGGCCCAAGCCCTGAGCAGATGCTTCATTCACACCGTCGCCGACGACGAGGCACATGACCACGGCACTCGCCAGTACCGCCACGCGGCTCGTCCGTACGCAAACTGTGAGGTTCGTCATTGAACTTCCTCCGCGTAACGAAAGTGCAAAACACGCGCCGTGGGCTGTGACCACGGCAAGTTCCATTACAGAGGGGTTTACGGGGATGAAACGAAGCTCGTCCCGAGACGAGGTCAGCCCGGTCTTACAACCGCACTGGAGGGTTGGCCTAGGATACCTTCACGATGTCCAGACGCTGGGTCACCGCGCTCCTGCTCACGGCGGGGGTATGGGGCGCGTTCGCCGCAGACGCGTGGCGAGCCGGGGCACAGGCGCCTTCCGGTGCCCAGCGCGACACCTCGCCGGCCGGGCCGACGGCCTTTGTCTGTCCGATGCATCCCGACTACACGCTCGAGGTTTCAGGCAGCTGTCCCCGGTGCGGGATGGCTCTCGTGCAGGCCACGCCCTTCGATGTGCGGAACTATCGCGTGGACCTGACGACCACTCCCGCCGTGCCGCGTGCGGGCCAGCCGGCGCGATGGACGTTTCGCGTCTTCAGGCCCGATAGCGACGAGCAGGTCACGCGCTTCGAGACCGTCCACGAGCGCCAGTACCACTTGTTCGTCGTCAGCCAGGACATGGCGGAGTTCCAACACGTGCATCCGCAGCCGCAGGCCGACGGTTCCTGGGCACTCGACGTCACGCTGCCCAAGGCCGGCTACTACAAGGTGCTCTCGGATTTCATGCCCTCGGGCGGTGCGGCGCAGCTCATCGCCCATCCGGTGGTGACCGCGGGCTTCGCCGGCGACGTGCCATCGAGCCGGGCACGGCTGGTGCCGGATACGACCCTCATCAAGACCGTCGGCGATCTCACCGCAACGGTGTCGTTCGATCCCGATCCGTTCGTCGCGGGCCTTTATGGACACTTGAAGTTCCTGCTCGCCGATCGCCGCAGCGGCCGGCCCGTGACCGACCTGCAAACGTATCTGGGAGCCCTTGGGCACACGCTCATCATGAGCGAGGACATGGTGGACTACGTCCACAGCCACTCGCTGGACATCCTGAATGCGGGCGACGAAGACAGCGAACCGGTGTTCCTGATTCCGCCCGGCGCCGACCTGGAGGCCATCAGAGGCGGACCCGAGGTGGTGTTCGACGGGCTGATGCCGCGCGCGGGCCGGTACCGGGCCTGGACGCAGTTTCGCCGCGGCGATGTGCTCCACACCTTCACGACGACGTTCGAGGTGCGGGAGCCGGCAGGGCGATGACCATCGCCTGGCGTGCCGTCGCCATTCTTCTCGTGACGGTCACAACCGCCGGCTGGCTGTCACGAGTGGGCCAGGCGCACGGATCCATCGCCACCACCGTCCTGTTCGATCGCGAGATCGTGGGACTTCTGGAGCGGCGCTGCGTGTCGTGCCACGCCGAGGGCGGTCCCTCCTTTCCGCTGCTCACCTACGAGCAAACCTGGCTCAAGCGGCTGTCGATGCGAACCGAGGTGCTGCGGCGGCATATGCCGCCGTGGGCCGCTGTGCCCGGCTACGGCGAGTTCGCCAACGACAACGGATTGACACCGCGCGAGACGCAGTTCCTGGTGTCGTGGGTGGAGGGGTTGGGACCTCGTAACGCCGGCAGCACGTTCCTGAACGTTGCGGCTGGCGCCCAGGCCCCCTCGCCCGTGCGCGCGTCGGGCCGCCCCCGTGGCTGGCAGTTGGGCGAGCCGGATTTGGTCCGGACACTCGAGTCGATCGCCATCCCGCCGAGCCCTCGCCCAATCGTGCAGCGCACGACGATCGACCTGCGACTGACGGCGCCGCAGCGCATCGCTGGCATCGAGTTTCTGCCCGGCGACCGGCGCCGCTTGCGCGCGGCCAGCTTCCGCGTGGAATCAACCGGTCAATGGCTGGGCAGTTGGACGCCGTGGTACGGCTTCGCGAAGCTGCCGCCGGGGGTGGCGTTCCGACTTCCCGCGGGCGCGCGCATATCGGTGGAACTCCATTACGCCGCCGGAACGGATGCGGTCGCTGACGTCGGCACGTTCGGGCTCTTTCTGGCTCGGGGCCCGTCGGCCGCGCCGGCCGACCTCGTGGTGACGGCGCGCGGCACCACGGTCCGCCCAGGCGTGCGCCGAGGCTCGGTGCGTCTGGCGTCCGACGCGACGATCTGGGCCCTCGCTCCGGAGATTCCGCCCGGCACTCAATCCCTGGAGCTGTCCGCGCGGCGTCCAGATGGCTCGACCCAAGTCCTGCTGCTCGCGGAGCGGCCATCCGCTGACTGGCCGACGCCCTTCGTGTTCAAGTCTCCGGTCCGATTGGCGCGCGGGACCGAGCTTCGTTTCGCGCTCGAGACGGACGCTCGCTCGACGGCGCCGGCACGTCTCTTCATCAGCCGCTACGCCAGCGAGGCTCCGCCCTAGACCGTCGAGGCTTCGCCTTGCTGGTGCAGTGTCTTTTTGCCGCATATGATGCCCACTGCCGCACGGCAGAGGAGAACGATGAGACGACAGATCGTGTTGGGTGGGCTGGTTGTGTTCGGTGCGCTGTCGCTTGCAGTCAGTGCGCAGGCGCCGAAACCCGCAGCCTCGGCCATCAAGGTGCAGAAGCTCACGGACAACCTGTTCGTGCTGAACGCGCTGGCTGGGGGCGGGGGCGGCAACACGTCCGTCTTCATCACGGCCACGGGCGTCGTGGTGGTGGACACGAAGAACCCCGGGTGGGGTCAGCCGCTGCTCGAGGTGATCAAGACGCTCACCCCCAAGCCGGTGACGCTCATCATCAACACCCACACGCACGGCGATCACGTGAGCGGCAACGTCGAGTTCCCGCCGACCGTCGACGTCGTGACGCACGAAAATACCAAGGCCAACATGGCGGCGATGCGGCCGCCCGCGTTCGTGGCTCAGCCCGCGGCCGGGCCGGCGCCGAACATCTTCACCCAGAACAACGGGACCGGCATGTCGAAGCGCACCTTCAAGGACTCCATGACGATCGGCGTGGGTGACGAACGGATCGAGCTGCACTACTTCGGGCGGGCGCACACCGACGGGGATGCGATGGTGCTGTTTCCAGCGGCGCGCGTCCTGCACATGGCGGACGTGTTCCCGACCAAGGGCCTGCCCGGCATGGACGCCAACAACGGGGGCACCGGCGTCGGCTACGCGGACACGCTTGCCAAGGTGGCGGACTTCGCCGACCGGAACAACGTGGAGGCGATCGTGAACGGGCACTACGAGACCACGACGACGCGCGCCGACCTCCGCGAGTACATCCAGTACATCCGGGACTTCGTCCGCACCGTGCAGGAAGGCAAGCAGGCCGGGAAGAGCGTGGACGACGTGACGAAGGCCTGGGCGACGCCGGCGAAGTACCCCGGCTACGAGGCCACGCCGGTTCCGGTGCGTGTGCGCGCGGACGCCGAGCTGATCTTCAAAGAGACGAACTGACCGGAGCATCGTCCCCAAGCAGGAACGAGAGCGCGTCGGCGCAGCGGTCGGTGACCTTGAGCTCGAGCAGGTCGTCGGCCCTGGTCCGGCCGAGATTGACGGCGGCGATCGGTTTGCCGGCATCGGCCATCGCCGCCACGAAGCGATAGCCCGAATAGACCATCAGCGACGAGCCGACGACCAGCATGGCGTCCGAGGCTTCCAGCGCGGCCATCGCCTGGCGCACTCGGTCGCCCGGCACGCCCTCGCCAAAGAACACGACGTCGGGCTTCAGCCGCCCGCCGCAGCCGTCGCACGCCGGCACATCGAACGCATCGAACCGGACGCCGTCGAGGTCGGCATCCCCGTCCGGTGCACTCAGGGCGTCCAGCGAGGCGAAGGTGGGATTTCGCCGCACCAGCTCCACCTGCAACTCCTCGCGCGGCACGCGTTGGTGGCAGTCCAGACAGCGCACGACGTCGATGCGCCCATGGAGGTCGATCACGTCGCGGCTGCCAGCCGCCTGGTGCAGGCCGTCGACGTTCTGGGTGACGAGCTGCGTGATGCGCCCCTGATCCTCGAGGCTCGCCAGCGAGCGATGCGCGCCGTTCGGACGCGCGCCACCCATCCGCGTCCAGCCGACGAGGCTCCGCGCCCAATAGCGCTTGCGCGCGCGCTCGTTCGCCAGGAAATCCTGCAGCATGATGGGCCGACCGCGCCGCCATTCGCCGTCGGCGTCGCGATAGTCGGGAATGCCCGAGTCCGTGCTGCAGCCGGCGCCGGTCAGCACGAAGAGCCTGGGGTGACGCTCGATGAACTCGGCCAGCGCTGCCATCCGCCGAATTGTCGTCACGTCGCGCGCTCCAGCTCACGGAACGCGCGCAGCATGTCGGCGTACGAATAGTTGGCGTTTCGCCCACTGGGATTGGGCAGCACGAACACCGCGGAATCGCCGATACGTTCCTGCCGCGGCCCCAACGGCACCGGGCCCTTGTGTGCCGGGAACATCGCGCGAAACACCGTGACGCCGACCAGCGCCACCACGCGCGGGCGATAGTGCCTGATCTTGCGGCGAAGCCGGACGCGACCCTCGACGTATTCGTGGGGTTCGAGCGTGTCGATCCCCGGCGTCGGCCGCGGCACGATGTTGGTGATGCCGTAGCCCCACTCCGGGAGGCGCACGTCGTCTGGATACGAGATGGGTTCGGGCACCAGCCGCGATTCGTGAAGCAGCTTCCAGAACCGGTTCGAGAAGCCCGCGAAGTGATGGCCCGTGAGCGACGAGCGGATCCCCGGGTTGATGCCGACGAACAGCACGCGTAGGTCTGGCCGAACGCGGTCTCGCAAGGGCGGCAGGTCCGGCCACCGTTTTCCTTGGTTACTCGCCACCTGTCCTCACTGTGACTCCGAGGCATATCGGAACTCAAGGCCCACTCCCACTGCGAGCGCGCTAATATCTCCCCTCGACCCATGCTGGCTGCGCGGCATCGTGAGTGGGGTGCACATGACAAGTCGGGATGTTCGGATGTGGGTGCGCGCGGTCGGGGCCACCGTGGTCGCCGGCACGGCCGTTCTGGGACTCTTCGCCGTGCCAGGCCTCGCGCGCTCGCAGGAGGGCGGCGCCAGCCTTCCGCGCGCGGATGTTGTCGTGTTCGGTGCCACCCCGGCTGGCGTCACGGCCGCCGTGGCCGTCGCGCGAGGGGGTCGACGCGTCGTGCTGCTCGCACCGGGCACCGCGGTTGGCGGCATGGTGAGCGGCGGGCTCTCCAACACCGATACGGGCCCGCGTGGGCCGCAGATCATCAGCGGCCTGGCCGGCGAGTTCTTTCGCCGTGTGCGCGCCATCGAAGAGACTCGGGGCGTGTGCCTCGATGCGTGCGCGTCGAGCTTCTTCTTCGAGCCGCACGTCGCCGAACGCGTGTTCGAGGAGATGCTTCGTGACGCGGGTGTCGGCCTGGAGCGGTCGGTCCGGTTGCTCGGCGTGGACAAAGAGGGCACCACGATCACGCGGCTCAGGACATCCCGCGGCGACGTGCCCGCCGCCGTCTTCATCGACGCCAGCTACGAAGGCGACCTGATGGCGCTCGCGCGTGTGCCGTATCTCATCGGCCGCGAGTTGCGGCGGATCGGCGCCAGCGACGCGGCCGGCCTCGCACTCCAGGAGGACCACGCGGGGGCGCAGGTCCTCCAGTTGCCACTCGGCCTGCACGTCGACCCGTACCGCGTGCCCGGAGATCCTTCGAGCGGCCCCATCGCGTTCGTGGAGCCGCGGCCCAACCCGTTGCCCCAGGTCGGTGAGGGCGACGCGCGCGTGATGGCGTACACCTATCGCCTGTGCGTGACGGACGATCCGACCAATCGCATTCCGTTCATGCGGCCCGAGGGCTACCGAGCCGAGGATTACGAGCTGCACGCCCGGCTGGCGGCCGCCGCCGCCGCCGCGACGCCGCAGATCGACATCGCGCGGAACATGTTCAACCCGGCCCCGATGGTGCGATCGCGCGATCCGAAATACAACAAGTACGACCTGAACAGCTCGTTGACCTTGTCCACCGACCTTACGGCCGACGGTTTGAACCACCGGTACGTGGAAGAGTCGTCGGTGCGGCGGGAGGAGATCCAGCGCATCTATCGTCGCTACATCGAGGGTCTCTTCCACGCGTACCAGACCGACCCCCGTTTCGCCGCGTTGCGGGAGCGGGTGTCGAGGTTCGGGTACTGCGCCGACGAGTTCAAGTCCACGGGTGGGTTTCCGCAGCAGTTCTACGTGCGCGTTGGCCGTCGGATGGTCGGTGCGTACGTGATGAACGAAAACGACGTGACGGACAGCGGGCGGCGCGAGCCGATCCAGGACACCGTGGCACTGGGCACCTATTCTCTGGCGGCCCACTCGCATCGGTATCTGGCGGCGCCAGCCACGTGGCCGACTGGCGAGCGCAAGGACGCGATGATGCTGGAGGCGCCCCTCATCCTGCGTTTGCCGAACGACGCGCCCTATCCCATCGCCTATCGCGCCATCACACCGCGAGCCGAGCACGCGCGCAACCTGCTCAATCCCGTGACGCTCTCGGCGACCAGCGTGGCCTACAGTTCGATCCGCATGGAGCCCACGTTCATGATGCTGGGCGAGGCGGCCGGCGCGGCGGCCGCGTTGGCCGTGGAGAACAAGGTGAGTGTGCAGGCGGTCAGCTACCCAAGCCTTCGCCGCCGGCTGGTGGACGGCGGGCTGCGCTTGACGCCATAGGGCGCGAGCCGCGCTACGATTACCGCCATGAAAATCCGCTCCGTGCTTCTTCTTGTCCAGCTGGTGACCGTGGCGGTTTGGGCCACGCCCGCCGCGGCGGCGTCCGTCGACGGCATCAACTTGCACTGGAGCTCGACGGGCTCGGGCCCACAGACGCTCGTCCTGGTGCACGGGTGGACCTGCGACGACACGTCCTGGTCGGCGCAGGTGCCCGCCTTGTCGAAGAAGTACCGTGTGCTCACGCTGGACCTGCCGGGTCACGGGAAGAGCGGCATGCCGAAGGGCGGCGCGTTCACGATGGATCTGTTCGCACGGGCCGTCGAGGCCGTGCGCGCCGAAGCCAAGGCGGACCGGCTGGTGCTGGTGGGGCACAGCATGGGCACGCCGGTGATCCGGCAGTACGCGCGGCTGTATCCGCAGCACGTCTCGGCGCTCGTCGTCGTGGACGGGGTGATGACGCTGGGGGCTCCGCCGCGTCCCGGCGCCAACCGTGCCGAGGTCCCGCAGGCCGACCGCATGCGCGGGGCCGAGGGCCTCAAGGCGCGCGAGGCGATGATCCGCGGGATGTTCGTGCCGTCCACGCCGAAGCCGCTCCAGGACCACGTGCTGAAGATGATGCTGGGGGCGCCCGAGGCCACCGCATACGGCGCGATGACGGCGACGTTCGACCCCGCGATCTGGAAGGACGACATTCTCACGGTGCCGGCCCTGGGTCTCTTCGCGGACAAGTCCGCGCTGGGCAACCCCGACTACACGAAGAAGGTCCTGCCGAACTTCGAGTATCACGAGATCCCGGGGACCGGGCACTTCCTGATGATGGAGAAGCCGGCGGAGTTCAACCGGCTCCTGGAGAAGTTCGTGGACGCGCTGCCTGCCGCGTCCGCGCCGCGACGCTAGACGGCACGGGCGCCCAGGCCATCCGCCGTGAACGATTCGGTCACCAATCAGCGTCCCGATGCCGTGGAGGGCATCCTGGCCGAGACCGAAGCGCTCGGCTTCAGCATGGTCTCGGAGCCGAAGGTCGGCGCGCTGCTCGCCGTCCTTGCCGCCTCGAAGCCAGGCGGCCGGATTCTCGAGCTCGGCACCGGAACGGGGCACGGCACCGCGTGGCTTCTTGCCGGGATGGATGCCGCCGCGAGCCTGGACACCGTCGACACCGATCCTGGAGTCGTGGCCGTTGCGAGGCGTCATCTCGGCTCCGACGCGCGCGTCCGCTTTCACGTCGTGGACGGCGCGGAGTTCCTGCGGCGCTCGTCCTCCACGCAGTTCGATCTCATCTACGCCGATGCGTGGCCCGGCAAGTTCAGCCATCTGAACGAGGCGCTCTCGCTGTTGGGTCCAGGCGGAATCTACGTCATCGACGATCTGCTGCCTCAACCGAATTGGCCGGACGGCCACGCGCCGAAGGTGCCAGTTCTGCTCGACGACATCGAGCGACGCGGTGAATTCGCCACCGTTCGGCTGGCGTGGGCCTCCGGGTTGATGCTCGTCGTTCGACGGCCCACATGACCTGAATCCTGGAGGACCCATGGCGAAGCAGCCGCTCTATCACCAGACCGCCACCGACGGCCGCGGAGGGATCCCCGCCTGGTGGTTCGGTGCGCCCGTGGTGGCCTTTGTATATGTGCTCGTGACGCCCCGGTTCCTTCCCGACGTCGTGTCCGTTCCGGACGCCCTGCCTGCCGGCCTGGCCGCCACCATCCGTTGGTTCATCGGCCTGGTGCTCGGCGTTGCGCTGGCGACGGCGTGGCAGTGCGTTCGATGGGTGCGCGCCCAACGTACTTCGCCTCCCCGATGAGCTCACGACTCTTCTCCTTCGTGGGCGGCGCGGCCGGTGCCTGGAGGGTCACCAGCGCCACCACCCTCGTTGGCCCCGCGCTCGCCGACGTCAGTCGAGTGGATATCGTGACGGGGGCGGTGCCAGCACCGGACGACGGCGCATCGTGGGTGCTGCGTGGCCTGACGAGCAACGAGCGGTACGTCACGCGACCGGAGAAGGACCAACTGGTCGCGCGGCAACCAGCGCTGGGCCGCCCCGATGCCACGTGCGCGGCCCTCATTCCGCTTCGCAAGAGCGCATCGTGGTGGACGCTCACCCAGGACGAGCGGCGGCAGGTCCTGGAAGACCGCTCGCGGCACATCGCGACCGGGCTCCGCTACCTGCCCGCGGTGGCGCGGCGGCTCCACCATTGCCGCGACCTCGGAGAGCACGAGCCCTATGATTTCCTGACGTGGTTCGAATTCGCGCCATCGGATGCCGCCGCATTCGACGACCTGCTGGCCGAGCTTCGCGCGTCGGAGGAATGGACGTACGTCGACCGGGAAGTTGACATCCGCCTGGTGCGAGACGGAGCCTAGAAACTTGACCATTCCGAACTTGACCAAATGAGTCAAGTTTCTATGCCCGCGCGAATGCGCGGGCAATCAAACACTGGGCTAGTGAGGCGGAGCCTGCACGCTTGTTGGTCTGAGGCGCAGCCTCGCTAGCGACGCCCCTGCCTGATTTGCGGCGTCGTGTTATCGTCTGGTCACGTTCCCCCCGGAGGCACAGTGATGAAACGCGTAGTCGTCCTCGCAAGCATCGTGATGGCCAGCATCGTGGCCTCGACATGGACCAGCTTGAACGCTCAGCAGCCCGCCGCCGGGCAGGGTCGCGAGGGCGGAGCGGGGCGCGGTGCCGCACCCGGCGTCGGCCCCGCGCAGAAGGTGGCCAACAACCTGTTCATGATTCCGGGCGCCGGCGGGAACACCGCGGCGTTCGTCACGGCCAACGGCGTCGTGCTGGTCGACACCAAGCTGGCCAACAACGGCCAGGCCATCCTCGATCAGGTGCGGGCGGTCAGCGACAAGCCCATCACGCACATCATCAACACCCATACCCACGGGGATCACAACGGCAGCAACCAGTTCTTCCCGGCCAGCGTGGAGATCGTCACGCAGGAGAACACACAGGCCAACATGAAGAAGATGGAGGTCTTCCAGCAGCCGGCCAACAGCCACGGCATGCCGGACCGCACCTTCAAGGACCGCATGACGCTGCTCAGCGGCGCCGACTCGATCGATCTGTACTACTTCGGCAAGGCGCACACCGACGGCGACGCGTTCGTGGTGTTCCGCAACGCCCGCGTGCTGCACACCGGCGATGCGTTCGCCAACAGGGGGCAGCCGAACATCGACCTGCCCAACGGCGGCAGCGGCGTCGCGTACCCGGACACGCTGGCGAAGGCGTCGACGACCATCAAGGACATCGACATCATCATCGGTGGGCACAGTCCCATGTTGATGAAGCCGCAGGATCTGGCGGATCAGGCGGAGTTCACGCGGCTGATGCTGGCGCAGGCGCGCGCCTCGGTGAAGGCGGGGCAGACGCCGGAGCAGGCGATGGCGGAGTTCCGGGCCACGCTGCCGGCCAAGTTCGCGGACTACAACCTGGCCCCCGGCCGGGGCGGCCCAGGCGGCGCTTTCGTGGCCCTCTTCGAAGAGCTGCGGAGGCCGTAGTCGTCGATCGCACGTGTGGGGCGACCAGGGGCCGGATGCGCCCTGGTCGCACCCGCTGCTAGCCGGGTTCGCGTCCCGCGAACCCCTGGGTGCAGGCTTCGGAACAGCCGTGCACCTGCGCTCCCTCAACCCTCAAGGACCCATAGCTTGCCGCCGATTCCTGCGGGGAGCTGTTAGTGCACGCGACTCTTCCACACAGGAAGCAGCACTTGCGGGCGGGGGCCTGGCGGCCGACGAGGTCAAGAATGCGGCAGATGGTGCTGGCCACCGTGTGTGTGGCGAGTCTCATGGATCTGGCCGGCGCGCGCGCCGGCCTGGCGGCGAGACAACGGGAAGCCGGCCTGACCGGACGCGTGGAGGCCGGTGGACGGCCCGCGTCCGACGCTGTCGTGTGGCTGGATGCTCCAGGAGCGGCCCGCGCGCCGGAAGCTCGCCTCGTAATCGAGCAGCGCAACATGCAGTTCACGCCGCGCGTGATGGCCGCTCAGGTGGGATCCACGATCGAGCTCCCCAACAACGACCGCGTCTTTCACAACGTCTTCTCCTTCAACCACGGCAAGCGCTTCGACCTCGGCCTCTATCCAACCGGCGCGAGCAAACGCATCAAGCTCGATCGGGCGGCGGTGAACCGGCTCTACTGCAACATCCACCCCCACATGGCCGCCTACATCGTCGCCGTCGACACGCCGTACTTCGCCACGTCCAATCAGGCCGGGGCGTTCACGATTCCGAACGCGCCCCCCGGCGAGTACACGTACCACGCGTGGCGTTCGGGCGCGGACGCGCTGCAGGGCACGGTGACGGTGGGCTCGGACTCTCCGTTGGAGATTCGTTGGCCATGAAGAAGGCTCTCGTTGCCGCGCTGGCGATCTCGATGGGGGTGGCACGCGCCAGCGCCCAGAACGTGATCACCGAGGTCGACGTCACGGTGGGCCAGTCCACGGAGGACGTGCGCGCGGCGGCCTCGCAGGTGCGTGTCTCCGGCGACGGACCGAAGCGCTGGCGCCTGTTTGCCGAAGCCACGTGGGCCGACGTGTGGGGTCCGACGTCGGACGCTTTCGGATCCGCATACCCCTACAACAACCAGCTCCGGCCGATGGAGGTGTTCGCCGAGAAGACGGTGACGGGTCCACGGTTCCTGGTGGGCACGCGCCTGGGGCGCTACCGCACGCCCTTCGGCATCTACAACCGCAGCGACCACGGGTACGCCGGGTTTCTGCGTGCGCCGCTGATCCGGTACGGCGGCTACTGGGCGCTGTCGAACAACTTCCTGGAAACGGGCGCCAGCGTCGTCGCCGGCACGCCGCGGCTGCAGGCCGAAGTCAGCCTTGGCATCCCGCAGGACGAAGACGTCCAGGGGCGGCGCCGGGGCTTCGACCGCGTCGGCCGCGTGCAGGCCTCCGTGGGGCCGGTCATCCTGGGCGCCAGCTACATTCACACGCAGCCCTCGGCGGCACGAACCTTCGCGCAAGGCAACACCGAGTTCGTGGGCGGCGACCTGCGGTGGATGGTGGGCGGCGTGCAGGTCAGGGGCGAGTGGATCGACGGGCGGTCGTTCGCGGGCACGCGCACCTTCGGCGGCTACGCGGACCTGATCGTGCACCGGCCGTTCATGGGGCCCGTGACCGCCGTCGCTCGCGCCGAGCGCCTCGACTATCTGGCGGGACTGCGTTCCAGTTTCCCCAGGCGCTACACCACCGGCGCCAGGATCCGACTGGCCAGCATGCTCGTCGCCCATGTCAACGCCATACGCGAACCGGCCTACGACACTCGGGTTCCACGAACCTCCCTGGACCTGGCCCTGACCTTCACTGCCAGGCGTTAGGCGTCCGGTGGGTTCCACTCCTCGTTTGTCGGCGCCGTGGCGCACACGCCTCGAGGCGCGGCTGCTGCTTTTCGTCATGCTGGTCACGGGCGCGTCCGTCGCGGCCATGCTCGTGGCCGCCACCCAGGTCATCACCGCCGGTGCTCTCGAACGGAGCAGGCAGGATCAGGACGCGGCCAAGGCCGCCTTCGATCGGCTGATCGAACAACGGCAGGAATTTGCCGCGAGCCAGAGCCGGCTGATCACCGAGCTGCCGGTGTTTCGGGCGCACCTCTCCGACCCGCAGATCGCCGACGACAGCGCTACTCTCGAAGCCCTTGCGCAGCAGTATCAGCAGAGCGCCCGGTCGGACTTCCTCCTCGTAGCCAACGCCCGCGGCTCCTGGCTGGGGCGAGCGCACTGGCCGGCCGGCGTCGAGCCGACGTGGAGCCTGCTGACAGCCGGTGCGCCACCAGACGACAGGGTGGGACACAGCGCGCTCGTCGCGTTGTCGGACGGCCTGTACCTGATCGTCGTCGAGCCGGCTCTCTTCGTCGACGAAGTGTTGGGCTGGGTGGCGGCGGGGTACCGCCTCGACGACGGGTTCGCCAAGGGCCTGGCGCGGATCACGCACGCGGACGTCAACCTCATCGCCGGCGGTCGCCTGTGGGGCAGCAGCCTCGAACCCGCCCCCCGCGAGGCTGTGGCGGCCCTGGCCGCGGGCGCGGGCCCGAGTCCGACGTCGGCAGAACTACCAACTACCAATCCCCGTCGACAGTCCACACCAACTTCCGCCGACAGTCCGTACGTGGAGTGGTTGCAGTTGGGCGAAAACCGCTACTCGGCGCGGGAATACCCGTTGGCGCCCGGGCGCGACGCCGGCCGGCCCTCGTTGTTGCTCGTGAAGGATTGGCAGCCGACGCAGGCGGTGCTGGACCAGGTGGAGGCGCGGTTGCTGTTCATCGGTCTCGTGGCGTTCTGTCTCGCCGTGGCCGGAACCACCGTGTTCAGCCGTCGCGCCACGCGGCCGCTTCGGGACGTGGTGGAGGCCGCGCACCAGATCACGGAGGGCGAGTGGACACGCCGGGTGCCTGTCCGAGGTACCTCCGAGGCCGTGGCCATGGCCGCGGCGTTCAACGAGATGACCACCAGCCTCACGGTCCTCAACGCGCAGCTGGCGACTCAGAAGGCTCGAGCGGAGGCCGCGAGCAGCGCGAAGGATCAGCTGCTGTCCAACATGAGCCACGAGCTGCGCACGCCCTTGAACGGCATCATGGGGATGACCGCGCTCACGCTCGACACGCAGCTGACCGACGACCAGCGCGAGTACCTGGAAGCCGTCGACACGAGCGCTCAGGCGCTGCTGGCCATCGTCAACGACGTACTGGATTTCGCCAAGATCGACGCCAACGGGCTGATGCTCGACCCGGCGCCTTTCGATCTGCACGACTGCTTCGCGAGGTGTCGCACGATCGTGTGGCCCACGGCCAACGCCAAGGGGCTGACGCTCGCGTTCGACGTGGACCCGGCCGTGCCGGTTCCGGTCGTCGGCGACGAAGGGCGATTGCGCCAGATCGTGCTGAACCTGCTCAGCAACGCGGTCAAGTTCACACACACGGGAAGCGTGACGCTGCGCGCCCGCGTCGAGGCCACCGCCGGCCAGGCCCTCACGCTGCTCGTCGAGGTGCGCGACACGGGCATCGGCATCCCGAAGAACGTGCAGGAGCTGATCTTCCAGCCGTTCGTCCAGGCGGACGGGTCGATGACCCGGCGATATGGCGGCACCGGGCTGGGCCTGAGCATTTCCGCGCGCCTGGTGGAGAAGATGGGCGGGCGAATCTGGCTCGAGAGCGAAGAGGGCGCGGGCACCGCCTTCTTCTTCACGGCGCCCCTCTGACGATTGGGCCGCCAGGGCCGCAGAGATCCCCTATTTCCCGACTTTTTCCCGACTTTATTTCCCCACCATGTGGGGCAGGTCCCGGTTGTTCTCCTCGCAGATGCTCTCGATCAGCTCGATATCGGGCTGCAGCTCCCACGACAACCTGACGTCCCAAGGCCTCGTGTAGGCCTTGGGATCGTCGATGGTGACGTCGACGAAGATGCGCCCGACGGTTGGTCGTGTGAAGCGCTCGGTGACGCGGAGCGCCTCGGTCGCCGGCAGCCCGCGCATGTCGAGCCACGTCTTGCCGTTCTGCCCGATCGTGTCCACGACGAACGTGTCGCCGTCCCACCGGCCCACTGAATAGCCCATCCACGTCGGCTGCGCATCCCGCGGCAGCGGCCGACCGTCGGTGAAGATCTGCCGGTAGATCGTCCGAGACTCGTGCAGGAAGAGCATGAGATCCGGCGTCTGCACCACCTTCACGCCATCCGGGATGTTGTTCTTCTCCGGGATGCCGGAGGGCCAGCAGCGCACGCCGGGGTGATCCTTGCCGTTGGTCTCGATGCGCTCGCGGTACACGTCCTGCGCCCACGGCTGCAGCGGAACCGACCCCGGCTTCAGGTCCGCCGCCAGGTTCAGGAGGTGCTTGACCCGGTCGGTCGGCATCCAGAACCCGGAGAGGTCGATCTTGCCGTCGGAGGTTCGTGGCGGTGGCGCGGCGAGATCGACCTTGCCGTCCGGACTGCGCGGCACGTTCTTCGAGGGATACGGTTCCCACTGTGCGCCAATCGTCACCTGGGCCGCGGTCGCCAGTGCCGTCGCAAGAACAAGGCAACGCGCCGTTCGCATGGATGCCTCCATCACGGGTTTCATCTGTTCGCTGATTGTAAGTCGGCCCAGATGGCCCGCGCCTGTTCGCCGAGCAAGACAGACGGGCCGCGTCACGGCTGCGCGGTCAAAAATCCGTCAAACCCAGGGCGATTCGTCGATCCGGCGATCGTCGTGTTCGAGGACGCAGATACACTCGGGCCGCGTGGCAAAGACCTTCGCACACGCGGCCCGCACGGCGGCACCCTGGCTGATGGCTGGCGTGGTGGCGGCCGGCTGTTTCGCCGGGATCCTGATCGCGCAGGTGCCCGTCGAACCGTGGCGGCCGCAGATCCCCCGCACCTGGGACGAGGCGGCCCTGGCCGACTGGGCGATGCCACTGGCCGGCCTCGGCGTTCGACCCACACACATGTCGACGGCGGACTACTACGCGATGCCCGTCGAGGAGCTGAAGACCTACCCCGTCTACATGCCTGGGCGCGAACCGGCGGGGTACTGGGACGGGATTCAGAAGGCCGGGCCACAACCGCTCATCGAGCCGCAGACGCTGCGCACCGAGGCGGATTGGATTCGTGCCGGCGAGCGGGTGTTCTTCGACGCGGTCGCCTTGCGCACCGCCGATCCGAAGGTCATCGGCATGGCACGCGACCGGGCCGCGATGGACGCGCTTCGGGCCGGGCCGTATCCCGATGGCACCATCTCTGCCTTGCGCTGGGTGCCGACCAAGGACGGCGTCGCGCTCGGCTTCGCCAACTGCAGCGCCTGCCATCTCCTGCACCTCCCAGACAACACGCGCGTGCCAGGCGGCTCGTCCTTCGCGTTTCCCAACACGTTTCGCAACGGCCTCGGCGGCGTCCTCCGATCGACCGAACGTGTGCTCCCTGGCGAGGCTCCCTTTGTCATGGGCGGCAGCTTCGGGTCGTGGTTGTACCAGGCCTACGGCGCGCCGTGGGTGAAGGACGCGGCCTCCGAACGGCTGTCGACGATGACCGAGACGGAGTTCGCCGCGCACGTCGGCGCGAACCTTCGCGGCGGGGCCGTCGCCCGCTGGAACGGCAGCGTGCTGTACCCGGCGAAGGTCCCCGACCTGATCGGTTTCAAGGACCGCACGTTCATCGACCATACGGGCACCCATCGACATCGGGACGTCGGCGACCTGATGCGATACGCCGCGCTCGTCAGCTTTGCCGACAGTACTGACTTCGGCCCGCACCACGTGCTGGACCGCGACACGAAGCGGTTCGGCCGCCGGTTGTCCGACGAGGCGCTGTACGCGATGGCCTTGTACATCTACTCCCTTCAGCCGCCGCCCAATCCCAACCCGTTCGACGACGATGCCCGGGCGGGCCAGGCCGTCTTCGAACGCGAGGGCTGCGCGTCGTGTCACACGCCTCCGCTCTACACGAACAACAAGCTGACGCGCGCGATGGGCTTCGTGCCCGCGTCCGGGGTGCCCGAGTCGTCCGATGTGCTGCCCGTCTCCGTCGGCACCGATCCTGGACTGGCCCTTCGGACTCGTAAAGGCACCGGGTACTACAAGGTGCCGTCGCTGAAGGGCGCCTGGTATCGCGGACACTACCTGCACGACGGCGCCGTTGCGAGCCTCGAGGAGATGTTCGACCCCGGCCGCCTGAGTAGCGACCACCAGCCCGGCGGGTGGCGACCGCCAGGTGAAGAGAAGAGGGCCATTCCGGGCCACTCGTTCGGATTGAATCTCGACCCCGTGGCCCGGCGCCAGCTGATTGCGTTTCTTCGAACGCTGTAACGCGCGCCGCGCGTCCTTTGAGCGTTTTTTGAACGAGGATCCGGCCGGGTGGCCGTAGACTGCTGGGCCATGTGGAGGTGTAGCGGCATGCGTATGGGTCTGTCTGTCCTTCTGCTCGGCGGCGTTTTCGTGATCGTCCTCAACGGTCAGTCCCGCGCCCCGGCCGACATCCATCCGCAGTCGTTGTCTCGACTTCCGCCCGTTCAGCGCGAGCAGCTCGACGACGAGGGCAAGCGCATCTGGGATGTGGTCGCCGGCGGCCGCGGGATGCCGGCCACGGGACCAGCGCCCACGTCGATGCACAGCCCGAAAATTGCCGAGCCCATCCACGTGCTCAACCAGTTGCTGCGATCGACGGTGGTCGGGCCCAAGTACTTCGAGTTGTCGACACTGGTCGCCGCCCGGGAGTTCAATCAGCACTACGAGTGGTCGGGCCACGAACCGGCGGGCGTCCGCGCGGGGCTCGACCAGGCCACGATCGATGTCGTCAGGCTCAACAAGGACGTGACGGGCCTTCCCGAGAAGGACGCCACGCTCATCCGCCTCGGTCGCGCGCTGCTCCGCGACCGCAAGGTCGAGCCGGCGCTGTGGGCAAAGACAGTGGATTTGTTCGGCCGCCAGGGGGCGGTCGAGATTACGGCCATCATCGGCGACTACGTCATGGTGGGCCTCATGCTGACCGCCGTCGACCAGCAGCTTCCCCCGGGGCGGCCGTCAACGCTCCCAGTGCGATAGCGGTGCGCGTGAATCGCCATCGCAGTCCCGCGTCGGGACAACGCGAGCTGTCGCGGCGGCACTTCATGGCCGGACTCGGAGCGGCGGTTCCGCTGCCGTTCCTGGCGTCTGCCGCGTGGGCGCAGGCGCCGCCTACCCGGCTGTTGCCGCTGAACACGCCGAAGCTGGATCACCTGGACGTCATCGTGCCCAACGTCGAGGCGTCCGCCCGCTTCTATATGGGCGTGTTCAACACGACGCTCCACGCGCAGCCGTTTCAAGGCGGCTTCCGCTACTTCATCCTCTTCGGTGACTTGCCGTCCAATCGGCAGGTCGGGTATCTGGCGATCGGCGACTCGCGCGGCCGAGGGACCTACATCGGGCACTTCTGCACGTCGGTTTTCGACTACCGCAGGGACAGCGCGGCCATTTCGGCCGCGATCGCGGAAGCCGTCGACACGGAGGGCCTGGGCAAGATCTCGGGTGGCGGCGGGTTCGGCGGCATCTTCTCCGATCCCGACGGCATCGAGATCCAGTTCCTGCCTGCTCCCGACACGGTGGTGACCGCCGCGGTGCCATCCGCGTTGGTCGAGCCCCACAAGGGGTTGGTGACGCCCAAGGGCGTGGATCACGTGTTGCTGCGTGTGGCCGACTTGCAGAAGGGCGTGCGGTTCTATCGGATCCTCTACGGCAAGGAAGCGATTCGAGAGACGGCCCCCGAACGTGTCTGGTTTCAAATCGGCGACACGCGGCTCGGGTTGGAGCAGGCGCAGCCAGGGCAAAAACCGCACATCGAGCACTTCGGGGTCAAGGTTGCGGCGTTCGATCGTCGAGTCGTCAGCGAAGGGCTGGCCAAGCTGGGCGCGCAGGTCGTGCCCGCCACCGCCGAAGCCGACGTCCTGAGGTTCCGCGACATCGACGGCATCTTGGTGGAGCTGAGGGTCGCGTGAGGCCACCCATGTCATTGATGTCGCCGCGCGCCATCGTGCTGGCTTCACTGTGCGCGCTTGGTGTGCTCACGTCCGCCGGGCGCTGGGCGTCGTACGCGCAGGCGCCGCCCGCGGCCGCCGGAGACGGGGCCAACTACACCGGCCAGACGTCGCGGATGCCCACGGACGACGCGCTCCTGGGCCGGCGGCGCTTCGAAGCCGGTGCGCGGTCCGCGTGGCACACCCACCCGGTCGGCCAGTTGCTCTTCGTCGAGTCCGGCCGGTTGCGCGTGCAGCGGAAGGGCGAGGCGCTGAAAGATCTCGGCCCGGGGCAGAGCGACTACACCGGCGCCAACATCCCGCATTGGCACGGCGCAGTCCCGGACCAGTTCGTCGTGCAGGCGTCGATCAGCTTCGGCGGCATCGGTCCCTGGCTCGACAAGGTGACCGACGACGAGTATTTCGGGCGAACGAAGCGCTGACCGGCCCGGCTCTGGCCAGCGGAACAATCTCCAGCCACTAACTAGCGTGGGGCGACCCGAGACTGGTTCCAGTCCCTTCGGGGCCCGTCCACCACTCATCAGGCTTGAGGCCGCTGGCCAGGACCTCCCAGTCTGTCGAGAAGCCGATTCTAGTGGAACTGCCGCCCACCTAACCAAGAAGTCCAATGTTGACGACGACCGGCTGCGCCTGCGCGGGCTCACGCTGTCGCACCTTCGCTCGCACTAGGCGTCGTGGTGGCTGCCGGCCGCCCGGTCGGAGGTTGCGTGGAGGGGGCGACAGGGAAGCCGTGGCCAACGGATCTCTACGCGAGCCGAAGTGGAGGGCCACTCCCTCGACGGGCGTGCCAGACCGCAAGCACCACGACATCGTCGCCGAGCGGCGCGTAGTAGACGTGATAACGCGTGCGGGCCAGGAGGACTCGTCGGGTGCCTCCGACCGGTGATCGTCGATACGGATGTCCGACGTTGGGCGCCGATCCGATGAGCCTGAATGCCGCTTCGAGCTCGTCGAGAAACAGATCTGGCACGGCGGTTCGATATCGTTGCCACCAATCGTCAATTGCCTGGACCTGACTGTCCGCGTCTGGAGTGGTCCGAACGTGCAGATTCACCGCTTGCGCCGGAGCTCGTCGACGAGGGCGGAAGCGGAACGCAGTTCGCCTGCCTGCGCGGACGTCCAGGACTCCAGGAGCGTTTCGTGCAGGGCCTGACGCTCATGGTCCGTCAGATCATCGCCCTCGTCGTCGATGACCAGGTCAAGCTCAGTTCCGTCTGGCAGCGCAGTCGGCTCATCGAGGTGTAGCCGCCCGTTTTCCACCCGCGCGCGCAAGGGAGTCATGTCACAGACTGTATGGCCTCGAGCGGGGAATCGGCAAGCCAACTGTCGATGACCGGGTTCGGCCTGACGAAGTAGCGGCGAAGCTGCCCGGCCCGGCGCTGGCCAGCCGAACAATCTCCGGCTGACGGCCGTATCCTGAAACATGCCTTCGCAGCCCTCTGAACCGACGGGGCAGGCGCAGCTGCGTCTTTGGCCCGGCGTCGTCCTGGCCGCCTTGCTCGTGCTGGCAAGACTCGGTATTTCCGCCGTCTGGCCCGAACAGGCCTACATCGATGTGATGGGCGGCATCGCTGCCGGCCTTCTCATCATCGTGTGGTGGACGTTCTTCAGCCGGGCGCCCCGTGCGGAGCGATGGGGTGCGCTCGTCCTGATGATCGTCGCGCTGGCCGCGACCTGGCCTCTCGTCGACGTGTCGATCTCGAGCGGGGCCATGGGCATGTTGTTCCCCATGCTGGCGGTCCCGCCGCTGAGCTTTGCCCTCGTCGCGTGGGCCGTGGCCAGCCGTCGCCTTGCGACCAGGCCTCGGCGGGCAACGATGGCCGCCACCATCCTCATCGCGTGCGGCGCATGGACGCTCGTCAAGACCGGCGGCTTCACGTCGAGCTTCGACAACGACCTGATGTGGCGGTGGACGGCGACTCCCGAAGAACGGCTCCTGGCCGATACGACGGCGGCGCTGCCCCTGGCGCCGACGGTCGGAGAGGTTCCTCCGGCAGTCCCTGTCGCGCCCCCGCCAACACCGGAGGCGGGCGACGGCACGGCTGAAGGCCTGCTTCCCGCAACGCCGGCCGCACCGGAGGCGGGCGCCAGCACGACGATGAGCGCGCGCGTCGAATGGCCCGGCTTCCGCGGGCCCCGGCGCGACGGCATCGTGCGCGGCCCGCGCATCGAGACCGATTGGGCGGCGCATCCTCCGGTCGCGCTCTGGCGCCGGCCGGTCGGGCCGGGATGGTCGTCGTTCGCGGTCAACGGCGACCTGGTCTACACGCAGGAGCAGCGGGGAGACGACGAGGTCGTCGCCAGCTACAGCATCGCCACGGGCATGCCGGCGTGGAGCCACCGCGACGCGGTCCGGTTCTGGGAGTCGAACGGCGGCGCCGGGCCGCGCGGCACGCCTACCATCAGCAACGGCCGCATCTACACCTTCGGGGCCACGGGCATCCTGAACACGATGGACGCCAGGACCGGCGCCCTTGTCTGGTCGCGCAATGTGGTCACCGACATCGACACGCAGGTGCCGACGTGGGGCATTGCCAGCTCACCGCTGGTGCTCGAGGATCCGCTCAACGTCGTCATCGTCGGCGCGTCCGGGACCTTGGCCGCCTACGACCTGGCCACGGGCAAGCCGCGTTGGGTCGGTCCGCGTCACTCGACGGCGAGCGGCGGCAGCTACAGCTCGCCGCAGCGCGTGACCATCGACGGCGTCGAACAGATCGTGCTGTCGAGCGAAGCGGGGGCCACCAGCGTCGCGCCGGCCGATGGCAAGGTACTCTGGGAGCACGCCTTGGCCGGCAGTCCGATTCTGCAGCCGGTCCTCACGGCCGACGGAGGGCTTCTCGTTCACCGGTCGAGCGCCGACGGCACGCTCGGAGTGCGGCGGCTCGCGGTCGCGCGCGGGCCGGGTGGATGGACGGCCACGGAACGCTGGACGTCGAACGCGCTGAAGTCGATGTTCAGCGACTTCGTGATCCACAAGGGTCACGCCTTCGGTTTCGACGGGAGCATTCTTGCGTCCGTCGACCTTGCGGACGGCACGCGCCGGTGGAAGGGCGGACGTTACGGCTCGGGCCAGATGGTCCTGCTGCCCGACCAGGACGTGCTGCTGGTGCTGTCGGAGGAAGGCGAGCTGGCGCTCGTCTCGGCCACCACCGACAAGTTCACGGAGCTGGCGCGCGTCAAAGCCATCGAGGGCAAGACCTGGAACCACCCGGTGTTGGTCGGCGATGTCCTGCTGGTCCGCAACGGGGAAGAGATGGCCGCGTTCCGACTCTCCGTTCAGGGTCGCTGAGGCCCTCTTACTTCCGCGCGTTCTCGTACCAACGCAGCGCCCACGGGTCCGAGTTGTCGATGCAGGCCAGGTCCATCTTCTTGTCGCCGTTGAAGTCCGCGGTCACGCACCCATTCGCGGCGATCGCCGGGTCCAGCGACAGCCGGTCCCACGTCTGCCCGGTGGCGTCCGTGGCCTTGTAGAAGAAGACACCGGGCTTGACGCCCCGCGCGGCGCCGCGCGTGCCTCCCGCCACGATCTCGGCGTTCCCATCGCCGTCGGCGTCGATCAGGACCAGCGCGTGGGAGTTGCTCATCCGCGCGTCGATCACCGCTCGCGACCAGGTGCCCTTCGGGGCCTCCTGGTACACCACGACCTGGTTCCCGTGGAACGGCTCGTTGGTGACGAAGAACCGCTGCTTGTTGAACGTGCCGACCGCAATCTCGCTCGATCCGCTCCGCGGCCATTCCGCGGAATCGCCCTTGACGATCTCCGTGCGCGTCCAGGCCCCGTTCTTCGTCAGCGAGTAGACGTAGACGCCCTGGTAGCCGGCGGTCAGCAGGTCGGCCTGGCGATCGTTGTCCCAGTCGTGGATCAGCAGATCGTGCACCACGCCCAGGCTCTCTTCGGTGATCGTTTCCCGCTTCCAGTCGGGCGGACGATAGGCGTTGAGCGGCGTCGGCGTGCGATCGGGATCGGCGGTGCCGCGCGCCTTCGCTCCGATGATCGGCGCGTGAATCAGGATGGCCCGCCCTCCGATTCGAGCGAACCGGGCGCGGTGCGACGTGGGCACGACGTCGATCTCGGTGAGTGACCACGGTTCCCGCGGGTCGCCCTTGGTGCTCAAGATGCCGAGGCGGCTCGTGCCCTGCGAGGGATTGAGGGTGAATCCGTACGCCAGGGCGATCTCCGGGACGCCGTCCCCGTCGACGTCCATCGCATCCAGGTTCACCATGCGCGGCACGCCGCGGGCGATCACGTGCGGCGTCCAGTACGGATTCTCGTACCAGACCAGCTCCGGGTTGGTGCTGCCCAGGCCGATGAGGTCCACCTTGCCATCCTTGTTCAGGTCGGCGGCCACCACCTGGTAACCGCCGCGAATGCCCGTCGCCACGGTGTGGGGATGGAAAGGCGCGAGGGGTTCGGCGGGTTGGGCGGGTGTGGGCGGCGTCGCCGGCGCCGGCGCTTGGGCCGTGGCCGGTGGCACACCGCTTTGGCCGGCGAGGGCCGTCAGGCCGAACGCCACCGCTCCGATCGCGATCAGCAGAGGGCTGACGATACGCATCGCCGCAAGGATACAAGGATACGCGTCGGCGGGGGCCACTGGTGTCGTCCTGGGCGGATTTGCCGATCTTTTGACGCCTCCTCGCGCGATGCGCCCGAAGATAATCCAGACCGCCGGTGACGAGGCACGACAAGGAGGCCGGATGACTCGATACGGATGGCTGTTCACGGTGTTGGTCGTTGCGGCGCTCGGCGTGGCGTCCAGTTCCCCGGCCGCCAAGGACGACAAGGCCGGCGACAAGGCGCGGAAGGCCGGCAGCGCGTTCAAGGACTGCAATAATTGCCCGGAGATGATAGTGATTCCCGCGGGCTCGTTCATGATGGGCTCTCCGGCCACCGAGCAGGGCCGCCGTGTCAACGAACCGCAGAGCCGGGTGACCATTGCCCGCGCGTTCGCGGTCAGCAAGACCGAGGTCACCTGGGACCAATGGGAAGCCTGCGTACGCGCGCGAGGCTGCGACGGGATCGCGATCGAGAACGCGCTCCGGCTCAAGAACGACGGCACGCCGAACCCCGACTTCGTGGACTGGGGGCGTGGGACGCGCCCGGTCGTCGGCGTCAGCTGGTACGACGCGCAGGCGTATGTGGGCTGGTTGAACGAGAAGACCGGCCTCGACGACAGCTACCGCCTGCTGTCCGACGCGGAGTGGGAGTACGCCGCGCGGGCGGGTTCAACCACGGCGTATCCGTGGGGAGACACGCTCGACCACAACTACGGCAACTTCGGCAAGGAAGAGCCGGGCCTCGGCGGGAAGGCCGACGGCCGCGACGTGTGGCTGGCCCAGACGGCGCCGGTCGCGTCGTTTCCGGCGAACGCGTTCGGACTCCACGATATGCACGGCAACGCGTTCGAGTGGATCGAGGACTGCCACGAACCCGACCGTGCCCACCAGCCGGCGGATGGGTCGGCCAACAAGCAGGGGAGTTGCCGCACGCGGATGTTCCGCTCCGGCTCCTTCGTCAGCAACCCGTACATGCATCGCTCGGCCAAGCGGACCGCGCCGTATCCGCCGCAGACGCGCGGCCGCAACTACTTGACGATCCGTGTCGCCAAAACGCTCTAGGAGGATGGCCATGAGACGCGTGCTGACGCGATGCGCGGTCGTGACGGTCTTGCTGGTGGCAGTCGCCGCGACGGCGGCTCATGCCGCCGATGGCATCTCGGGCACGTGGTCGACCGGTCCGGGCCAGGACGAGCAGACCTTCGTCTTTCGCGTGCAGGGCAACAGCTTCATTGGCATCGTCTGTGGCCCTTGTGATGACCCGAGGACCGTCTTTCGGGTGGCCGACGGCAGGCTGCTGGATGCGACCCGGTTCACGTTCGCGATCGTGCACGACGACGGGGGGCCGCTGTTTGCCAGGATCGGGCCGTACCGGAATCTCGTCACCGGGACGTTGTCGGGCACGCGCATGACCCTGCAAGCCAGGCCGGAAGGCGGACGCGAGGACGGCACGAGCGTGGTGCTCAGCCGGGTGACGGCCAAGCGTGCCGTTGCCGGCTCTCCCGCGGCACCCCCGAACGCGGCGGCGATCGAGGGACGGTGGGTAGCGGCCGGTCGCGTCGCACAGCAGAACGTCACGCTGAAGGTGCGCGGCGACAAGATCTCGGGTGTCATCTGCGGCCCCTGCGACGACCCCGACGGCGTGTTCCTCATCGAAGACGGCATCCTCGAGGGCAACACGATCAGCTTCTACATCCACCACATCGACACGCCGGTGGCGTCCGTCACAGCCAATGGTCCCGGCCGCAACTTCATGAAGGGCACGATTGTCGGCAATGTGATGCGCTTCAAGTGGGTGCGCGAGGGCCGGGAGACCGAGCCGGGCGGCGAGATGGTGCTGATGGGGCCTCTACGCGAAGCGGTGTCGCCCAAGTGAGCCGCCTTTGCCGCTTCCGATTCCGGTGGTGGAGCCGAGCGGCGCTGGCGGCCATGCTTGCGCTCGGCACGTCGTCGGCGTCCGCTCAAAGCCACCTGAATGGCGACTGGGTGGGACTGTTCCACGAGGATGAACCCGAGCGGGCGCCGGGCCCGGACCCGGGTGACTACACCGGGCTGCCCGTCAACGCGGCGGGCCGGCTGTACGCGGATAGCTGGGACGCGTCGCGTCTGACGCTGCCCGAGCACCAGTGCCGTGC